>Ga0272441_10007123_pt1 | contig 18325 bp, 11 predicted proteins | sample SSMProp6N_FD_193582 | JGI IMG/M metagenome (GOLD analysis project Ga0272441, IMG submission 193582) | Marine sediment archaeal communities from Little Sippewissett salt marsh, Falmouth, MA, United States - SSM-Prop-6N | ecosystem: Environmental > Aquatic > Marine > Wetlands > Sediment ... | reverse complement strand
TTCTACTCCACGCTGCTCTCGCCCGTCACCGTCACGCTCACCATCTTCCTCGCCCAAGGGCGCTTCCTGCCGGGATTCTGAGGGCCCCGCCGGCCGAGCGCGGGCGCCGACATGGACATGCCGGCCCGCCGGACCGTTCGCGCCGCACCCCTGTTCGCCCCCCGGCCTGCCCGCCGCGCGGGAAGACGCGCGCGGTGAACGCGCCGGCTCACATGGATGGCTGTGTGTTCTAGCGGGCGGGGCCTGTGATCTCGTCGGCGCGGAACTGTTCGCCGAGGTAGAACTTGCGGACGAGGGGGTCCTTGATGAGTTCGGGGCTGGTGCCGGAGCGAAGGATCTTGCCCTCGTGGATGATGTAGGAGCGGTCGGTGACGGCGAGGGTTTCGCGGACGCTGTGATCGGTGAGGAGGACCCCGATGCCGCGGTCGCGGAGGCTGCGGGCGATCTCCTGGATGTCGAAGACGGCCTTCGGATCGACACCGCTGAACGGCTCGTCGAGCATGATGAGGGCGGGCGAGGTGATGAGAGCGCGGGTGATCTCGAGGCGCCGGCGCTCGCCGCCCGACAGGGTGCACGCCAGGTGCTTGCTGAGGGGCGCCAGGCCCAGTTCCCCGAGCAGTTCGTCGCAACGTTTGCGGCGTTTTCGCCGGCTCATCTTGAGGGTCTCGAGGATGGCCATGATGTTCTTGCGGACGGAGAGCCGTTGAAACACCGAGGGCTCCTGCGAGAGGTAGCCCAGCCCGCGGCGGGCCCGCTTGTACATGGGCATCCGGGTCACATCCTGGCCGCTGAGGTACACCCGCCCGCCGTTGGGCGTGATCATGCCCATGGTCATGCGGAAGGTGGTGGTCTTGCCGGCGCCGTTCGGGCCGAGGAGCCCCACGATCTCGCCGGCGTCCACCGCGAAACTCACGCGGTCCACCACCCGCCGCCGGTTGTAGACCTTGACAAGTTCCTTGACCTCAAGCAGGTGCTCCACGGCGCCCCTCCGCCGAATCAGGCCCCGTCGCTCGCGCTCACGTGATTATAACCTACTGTCAACAAACCACTTGGCAAAGAGCGAAAACGGTTGTGGATAACTTGTGAGCAACACGCCATCGCCGCGCGCCGGTCCGAGTGCCACACTTGCCACGCGCCAGGTCCGCTCCTCGCCGCGAAATCGCCCGCTCCCTGAAAAACAGCCCCAATCGGCCTCCAAACGCCGCCAGGACGCCGTTCCCGCCATCAAACGCGGCCGTCGAAACGCCGCCCGCCAAGCCGATTCCGGCCCTCAGCGCACTGTGCACGGCCTTTACCGCGGCGCTCCCCTGCGTTGGGGATAAGTCTCGGCACGGCCAGAGGCCTCATTTGTCGGCAAATCGCGCATATCCGGCGCGCCAAGCCGCCGGTCAGTGGATGATCTTCACCCTCCTCGGCTTGTTGTGGGGCCAGTACAGGATGAACGCCTTGCCGATGAAGTGTTCCCGGGTGACCGCCGGCGATGGCGCGTCCAGGACATCGTGCCACCATCGGCGGCTGTCGCGGCTGCTGGGGCTGTGGTCGCCCAGGACGAAGTACTCGTCGAGCCCCAACCGGTACGGCTCATTCACGCCGAAGGCCCTCTCCGCGTTCATGGTCCGGGTGTAGAAAACGTCGCGGTCGATGCGCACGTTGGCGAACCGCGCGGGCGACGCCCCGGCGCCCAACAGGATGGCCTTGCCGACGGGATCGTCGGACCAGGGCGGCAGGCGACGGCCCGCGTAGTCCTCACGGCCCAGCGGGCGCGATCCGTCGATCTCGACCCAGGCCAGGTCGTCCACGTTGTAGAACGCGAGGGCGTGGGTCCTGCCCGGTGTCAACAGCGGCACGGCAACCGTCGATCGCTTCTTGAAGTTCACCGACACGGACGACGGCACGGCGGGATCGGCGCTGAGGACGAAATCAATCCGCGTCTCGTCCTCGATGATCGTCGCGGTCACGACGCCGGCCGATTCGAGGGCGACGTCGGCCCGCAGGCGAACATCGCCGACGGCCTCGATGGGGTCATATGGGCGGCGACCCAGGCCACGCTGCTGGCGCTGGCCGTAGCCGTACGTGTCGAAGATGGGCCAGGCGAACAGAACATGGGACGGCCGCGTGTCGCCCTCCGTCGGCTCGAAGGTGAACACGGGCCCGTCGAGCCCCCACTGTCCGCCGTCGCCCCTCACGGCCTGCCAGGGCGGATTCCACACGCTGCCGACCAGGTTCGCCTCGCGGGAATGGATGGTGTACTCGGTGACGTCGGCCACGCCGGGCCACGGGTCGGTCCACGAGCCGTTGGGCGGCCGATTCGCGTCGAAGACCGGCATCCACAGCGCCTCCTGGACGTGGGCCGGTTTCCGCGAGATGCGGCCGTTGATGTAGACGTCCCCGTGACGGATGCGCACCGTGTCGCCCGGCAGGCCTACCACGCGCTTGATGTAGTTGACGGAGGGGTCGTGGGGGTTGACGAACACGCCCACCTCCCAGCGTTTGGGGTCGCCGAGGGTATAGGCGCCCTTGTCCACCAGGATACGGTCGCCGCCGTGGGTGCGGCGGGGCAGGTCGGCCGGGAGGGCCAGCCCGCGTGTGCCGAACTCCGTCGGGATCGAGTGGACCGTGCCGCACAGGGGACACACGATGTCCGGCGGCAGGCCGCCATCAGGGCTCTGGTCGAAGCCCACACTGAAATGGTGACCGCACGCCCCGCACGTCACGTCCACGTGCTGGCCGTAGAGCGTCGGGGCCATCGACCCGGTTGGGATCTCGAAGGCCTCCATGATGAACGTGCGGAACACGCTCGCCAGCACGAGGGCTACGAGGATGGAATCGAGGGTCTCGCGGGTGCTCTGCCAGAGCGTCTTCTTAGGCTTCTTCTTCCGCCGGCGGAAGGGCCACCGCGAGGCCGACGCGGCGGGTTCCTCGGCCGGCGCCTGCTCTTGTTGGGATCGGGTTCTCTGACGTCGTTTGGCCACGGTTCACCAGGCCCCGCGGAGGGGCGTCTTGAGGTCTACTCAGCCGTCCCGCCGCAGGCCAGCCGGGCTCGGCCGGCGGCCCCGATGTACCCCGCGTCCTCGCCCAGTGACGCGAACACGATGGCCGTCCGCTCGGCCGGCACCTCAAAGGCCCGGGCCTTCACGGTCTCGCGGACCGGCTGCATGAGGCGGTCGCCGGCGGCGGTCATCCCGCCCGTCAAGACGACGCATTCGGGGTTGATGACGTGGCAGATGTTGACGATGCCGACGCCGAGGTAGTAGGCGGTCTCGCGCATCATGCGGTCGGCCAGGCAATCGCCCGCCACGGCGGCGTCGTAGACGTCCTTGCCGCGGATCGTCCGGCCCTCGCGGATGGCGTCGGCCAGGCAGGTATCCTCGCCGGCCTCGAAGGCCTCGACGAGCCGGCCGACCATGCTTGTGACGCTGGCGTAGGCCTCGAGGCACCCCTGCTGGCCGCAGCCGCAACGTCGGCCGCCCTCCTTGATGGTCATATGGCCGATCTCGGCGCCGCAGTCGTGGGCCCCGTGCCACAGGCGGCCGTTCAGGACGATGCCCCCGCCGACGCCGGTGCCGAGGGTGAGCATGACGATGGAGTTGGCCTCGCGGCCGGCGCCCACCCAGAACTCGCCCCACGCGGCGGCGTTCGCGTCGTTCTCCAGGATCACCGGCTGGCCCAGGTCCGCCGAGAGCCCGGCGGCGATGGGCGTGTTCTCCCAGCCCTTCAGGTTCGGCGGAAAGAGCAGGATGCCCCGCCGGCGGTCGAGCGTGCCGGGCGCGCCGACGCAGATCCCGGCCACGTCGGACTGGCTCACGCCGGCTTCCCGGACCGCCTGCCGCACGGAGTCGCCCATCCGTCGCACGCCGGCCTCGTAGCCCTCGTCGGCCCTGGTCTCGACGACGACGCGGCTGAGCGACGTGCCGTCGCCGGTGACCAGCCCGGTTCGGATGGTGGTCCCGCCGAGGTCGATACCCGCGTACACGTCGGCCATTCGTCTTCCTTCGTTCGGGGAGGCGCCGCCTCAGCCGCCGGGGGCGGGTACCGTCCGCTGGTCGGTGCACCAGGCGCGCCACCGCTCGACGGCCGCCTTGCGTGCGGTCTCGTCCGCCTCGGGGCTGAAATCGTGTTTCGATCCGGTGATGGAGCGCAACGCGGCGACGGCGGCCGACCGGGTGGCGGCCTGGGCGTCGGCGAGGGCGTCGAGCAGGGCGGGCACGGCGGGCCACCCGAGTTTCGTGAGGTCGGCCGCGGCGGCGCCGGCGGCCTCGGCGTCCGGGCCGACCGCCCGTTTCAGCAGCGGGCTCACCTGCGGCGATGCCGCCTTCACCTTCCGGTCGAAGGCGGCCGATGCGTCGGCCGCCACCTTGACCACGCGCCCCTCCAGTCCCTCGTTGAGGGGTGTCTTGACGGCCTCGCGAAGACGCCTCAGGACGGCGATGGCCACGAGCGGATCGTCGGCGGCAAGCGCCTCGGCGGCGAGGTCGATCACGGCCGTCAGGCGGGCGGTCCGGTCGGCGGCCGGTGTCTCGGCGGTGAGGCCCTGGAGGTGCACGCGGGCCGCGGCCGCGTAGGCCTTCTGGTTGCGGAGCGCCACGATGAGGGGCGCCTCGGCCGTCCTGTCGCCGTCGGCCAGCAGCACGCGGTAGACGGTGGCCGCGCGGGCCCAGTTCTCCGCACGGACGAAGGCGTCGGCGAGCCGTCGGCGCAGCGCGGTCATCAGCGCGGCCTCGTCCGGTTTCGCGTCGGGCGCGAGTTTTTCGGCGATCTGGAGCACGTCGATGGCCAATGCGTCGGCCTTGCGGCCGATCAGTTGGCCGCTCACGCGATCGAGGAGCGCCAGGCTGCGGGCGGCCTCCAGCAGGGCCAGGACGGACGACCTCGCCTCGCGCTTCACCGTATCCGACTCGTCGCCCAGGGCCCGACCGATGAGGGGGTCCACCAGCGCGGGATCGGAGCGCTTGCCGAGCCCCGCCGCGGCGGCCTGGCGCACGCCGGGATCGGAATCGCCCAGGGCCTTCACGAGGGCCTCATCCACCGCCTTGCCCGTGAACCCCACCAGGGCCCGGGCGGCGAAGAACCGGACGCGCGGGTCCTTGTCGGTTCGGAGCACGTCGGCCAGCGGCGCGGCCGCCCGGGCATCGCCCGACCGGGCGACGGCCGTGATCGCGGCGGTCCGGATCTGGGGATTCGCGTCGGTCAGTCTGGCGGCCAGCCCCGCGAAGGCGTCCGGTGCGTTGAGCCGGCCCAGCGTTTCGGTCGCCGCCTGGCGGACGGCGTCGTCGGCGTCGTCGAGCAGGGGGATGAGGTGCTTCACGGCCGTCTCGGCCTTGAGCACGCCGAGCGACCGGGCGGCGGCGGCGCGAATGAGGGCCTCGTCGCGCTCGAGCAGGGGCACAAGATCGGTAGCCGCCTTGGCGTCGCCGAGGGTGCCCAACCCGGTGGCGGCGGCGGCCACCACGCGCGGCTCCGTGTCGGCGAGGGTTCCACGCAGGGCGTCGAGCACTCCCTCGGCCTCCTTGATGCCGGGCAGGGCCTCGGCGGCGTGGGCGCGCAGGTCGGGGTAGTCGTTGGTCAGGAGCCCCTTGAGGAACTCCGCCCGCTGCTTGGGATCGCCGATGGTGGCCTCGTAGCGGAGGGTCATCTCGATGGCGGTTCGCCGGGCCTTGGCGAGGGCCTGCTCGATGGCGCGGATCTGGCGCAGCAGTTCGTCCGCCCGGTGGGCGCTCCATTGGAAAGGCGTCTTGTGTCGGTTGCGGCGCCACCAGGTGGCCCACGCGCCCGGGGCGGCGCCGAGGTCCACGCGCGTGATATCGCGCAGCACCTTCAGCGCTTCGCCCTGCACCGACTTGTAGTCGCTGCTGAGAAGCCGGACGAGGACGCCCACGGCGTCCTTCTGCTCGGTGCGGACAAGGGCCTCGATGCCGGTCAGTTGGGCCACCTCGCCGGTGCGCGGGTCGAGCAGGAAGGTCTCGAGCCGGCCCACCACGCCGTGGTTGCCGAAGGCGCCCAGGACGGCCGCGGCGCGCTCGCGAACCTTCGACTCCCGGTCGCCCAGCAGGTGCAGCAGGGCGTCCACGAACCGCGCGTCGCGGCGCATGTCGATGGCATCGAGGATCGACAGCCGGACGGCGTGGTAGTTGGCGCCGCGCAGGAGATCGTTGAGGGCCTTCAGGGCCTCAGGCGACCCGCGTTCGAGCAGGGTGGCGGCGGCGTAGATGCGTTCGGTCTCGCTGCTCGCGTGGAGTTGGCGCCGCAGCCCGGCGAGGTCGCCCGCCCCGGCGGACTCGCCCGGTGCGCTCAGGGCGAACCCCGCCCGGCACGAGACCAGAAGGATCGCCAGAAGTGCCGCATACGGACGTGACACCGGACCCACGCACCTCTCCCCATACGTCAATCGGCCGCCCGCCGTTCGCCGCGAGACGCCCACCCGCGACCGACGCGGATCGGCCGGAAATCACCTCTGCCGAGCCGTTTCAGGTGACCCGTAACTGTAGCCCACGTCCGTCTCTATCGTCAACATCTAAATGGCGCCGACGGTCTTCCGCCAACGCCGCCACGGCGCGGGGCCATCCGTGACGCAGGGCGTGGTGGCGGAGGTGGCGGGCGATTCGGTTGCAGTGCTTGCCGGTACGCCCCATGTCCCCCGCGCAGGCGCCGGGGCTTGGATGCAGACCAGACAGCGCCATGTTCATGGTGCAAACGCCGGGGGCTTGGGTGCGGACCAGACAGCGTCATGTTCATGGTGCAAACGCCGGGGGCTTGGGTGCGGACAAGCCAGCGCCATGTTCACCACGCGGGGGACTCGCGGTTCCCCATTGACAGATGGCCGCGCGCTTGGTTCCGTAGGCGGTGCCGGAGGCGGCGGTCCCGTCCGCGCCGGCCGGCGAACAACCTGAAAGGAAGCCCTTCGGAGGACCCTCGATGGCCCGATTCGAGACCGCGTTCAAGGACCCCGGACCCGAGTACCGCTGCGCGCCCTTCTGGTCGTGGAACGATCGGCTCACCGACGAAGAACTGGTCTGGCAGATCGACCAGATGAAGTCGGTGGGGATGGGCGGGTTCTTCATGCACAGCCGGGCGGGGCTCATCACGCCGTTCATGAGCGACGAGTGGATGGACCGCGTGAAGACCTGCGTGGACCACGGCCGGGCGGTCGGGATGCGGGCGTGGCTCTACGACGAGGACCGCTGGCCGTCGGGCACGGCGGGCGCCATCGTCACCAAGGCGAACCCCGAGTACCAGATGCGGCCGCTCGTGAAGGTGAACCGCGCCGCCGGCGAACCCCTGCCCGACGACGGCGATCTCGTGGCCGTCTTCCTGCCCGACGAGGGCTACGCGCGCGTCGATGGCGACCCCGCTGACGCCGGCGACCTGAACCGCCTCGTCTTCTACGTCCCGCCGCCTCAGCCGCGGACCTGGTTCAACGGCACGGCCTACCTCGACACGATGAATCCCGATGCCGTCGCCTCGTTCATCACCCACGGGTATGAGCCGTACCGCAAGGAGATCGGTGACGCCTTCGGCACCACCGTACCGGGCGTGTTCACCGACGAGCCGAACTACCTGCGGTCGCCGTCGATGTCCGATCCGACGGCCCTGGCCTTCCCCTGGACGTCGGGGCTCCCGGCGTTCTTCCGCAAGCGACGCGGATACGATCTCGTCCCCCACTTGGCGTCGCTGGTGGCCCGGACGGGCGACTGGCGCCGCGTCCGGCACGATTTCCGGCAGACCTGCACCGAGCGGTTCGTGGAGGCCTACACGAAGCAGATCGGCCGATGGTGCGGCGAACATGGTCTGCTGTTCACCGGCCATATGCTGGCGGAGGAGACGCTCCAGTCGCAGATCAGCGTGATCGGCGCGGCCATGCCCCACTACGAACACATGCAGGCGCCCGGCGTGGACCTGCTGAAGGAGCAGATCGTCGAGACCCTGACGCTCAAGCAGTGCTCGTCGGTGGCGCACCAGATGGGCCGGACGTGGGTGCTGAGCGAACTGTACGGCGTGACCGGGTGGCAGTTCACCTTCGAGGGGATGAAGTGGCTGGGCGACTGGCACGCCGTGCTCGGCATCAACCTGCGGTGCCCGCACCTCACGCTCTACTCGCTCCGCGGCTGCCGCAAGCGCGACTACCCGCCGAGTTTCAACTACCAGTCGCCGTGGTGGGGCGACTACCGCATCCTGGAGGACCACTACGCCCGCGTTAACCTGGCCATTACGCAGGGGCGGTACGCCGCCGACGTCCTCCTGCTGCACCCCATCGCCAGCGCCTGGTGCCTCGACGGCCCGGACGACGGGGGGGCCGTGGCGAGACTCAACAAGACGTTCACGTCGCTCGCCGAAACGCTGCTCGGCCTGCACCGCGGCTTCGACTTCGGCGACGAGACGATCATGGCGCGTCGGGCGAGGGTGAAAGGCGACGCCATCTCGGTTGGCCGGATGGCCTACCGCGCGGTGGTCGTGCCGCCCATGCCCAGCATCGAGCCGAAGACGCTGGCGCTGCTGGAAGCCTTCGCCGAGGCCGGCGGCACGGTGATCGCCGTCACGCCCACACCAACCCGCGCCGCCGGCGCGCCCTCGACCGACGTGAAGGCCTTCTTCAACAGCAAAGCCGTGGTGCGCACGAGCCGGTCGCGGGCGGCCCTCGAGAAGGCCCTCAACCGGGCGCTGCCGAAGGGCGTCGCCGTCGCCGACGCGAAGGGCCGCGAGATCGCGCCCGTCTGGGTCCACGAACGCAGCGCCGGCAAACGGCGCATCTACTTCCTGGCCAACACGGATCGGGAACGCGCCCACGCGGCCACGATCAGCCTGCCGGTGGTCGGCCGCGTCGAGGTCCTCAACACCGAGACCGGCGAGGTCACGCCGGTGCCCGTGCGGGCCACGAAGGCGGGCGTCCGCTTCGAACATACCTTCGCACCCGTCGGGTCGCTGCTTGTGCGCGTTGACGCGGGCAAGGAGCCGGTGAAGGCGCGGCGGGGAAACCGGGGAAACCGGGGACATAATCCCGGAATTATGTCCCCGGTTTCCCCGTCCCCGGTTTCCCCGTCCCCGGTTTCCCGCAAGCATATCGAACTGACCGGCCCCTTCGCCTTCGGCCGCAAGGGCCCCAACGCGCTCACGCTCGACACGTGCCGGTACCGGATCAGGAACGGCAGGTGGAGCGGCCAAGTCCCCGTATGGCGGGCCAACGAGGACATCATCGAGCACTTCGGCCTCGTCTCGAACCGGACCAACGACAGCATCCAGTACTGGCGCCTGTACCCGCAGGCCAAGGACCTGGGGCCGAACGCGCGCATCGCCCTGCGGTTCGAGTTCGATGTCGCGTCGGCGCCCGCCGAGCAGATCAAACTGGTCTTGGAGGCCGCCGAGCGGTTCAGCATCACCCTCAACGGCCGGGCCATCGACAACACGCCCGACGGCTGGTACGTGGACAAGGCCTTCCACGTCGTCCCCCTGGGCGACGCGGTCAGGAAGGGCCGGAACGTCCTCGACCTGAAGGCCGTCATGAGCCAGGACCTGGAACTGGAGACCTGCTACCTCATCGGCGCCTTCGCCGTGAACCGCAAGACCCGCGCCATCTCGGCCGGGGAGCCGAAACGGCTCAAACTGGGCGACTGGTGTGACCAGGGCTACCCCTATTTCACCGGCCGCATGACGTACCGCGCGTCCGTTGAGGTGCCGGAGTTGAACGGGCGGCGGGCGGTGCTGGAACTGGGCGCGTTCAGCGCGGCGGTGGTCCGCTGCTGCGTGAACGGCGCCTCGGTCGGTCGGCGCGGCTGGGCGCCCTATGCCTTCGACATCACGGACGCCCTCCAGCCGGGCCCCAACGACATCGAGATCGACGTGGTCGCCACCAACCGCAATCTCATGGGCCCGCACCACTGGACGGTGACCGGCCCCGGCTGGTGCGGCCCCAACGCCTTCAGTGACGAGCGGAACTGGACCGACGACTACCGGCTCCACCCCTACGGCCTGCTGACGGCGCCCCGCATCGTCCTGGAGTGATCGTCAAGGATCGACCGTGCGGGCCTCGGACCCGCGAGGTCACAAGAATGAAAGCCCACCGACCGCCGTCGGTGGCAACCGTGCGGACCTTGTTGAAACGAAAGCCTACCGACTGCCGTCGGTGGGAGTCCGCACCACGCGACAGGACCCCCTTCAAAGGAACCCCCAATGGAATACCGCGACCTGGGACAGAGCGGCTTGACCGTCTCGGAGATCAGCGTGGGCTGCTGGGCCATCGGCGGGCCGGCGTGGCGCGACGGCAACCCCGTCGGCTGGAGCGGCGCTGACGACGAGCAGTCCCTGGCCGGCCTGCGCAAGGCCTTCGAACTCGGCATCAACCACTTCGACTCGGCCGACGTGTACGGCGACGGCCATTCCGAGCGGATGGTCGGCCGGTTCCTGAAGGAGGTGCCCCGCGAGCAGGTGGTCATCGCCACGAAGGTCGGCTGGTTCCGCGGCACCGCCGAGAACGCCTTCGAGCCCGCCCACATCCGCCACCAGTTCGAGCAGAGTCTCGTCAACCTCGGCACCGACTACGTGGACATTTACTACTTCCACAACTCGAACTTCGGCGAGAACGACGCGTACCTGGAGGGCGCGGCCGAGGTGGTCCACCGCCTGAAGGAGGAGGGCAAGGTCCGCGTCGTGGGGCAGTCCACGTATTCCTACGCCGACTTCGTCCGCGTGTGCCCGGTCACGCGGCCGGGCGTGCTGCAGTTCCACTACAACGCGCTCACGCCGACCTACGATCAGCCTGACGGCGACCTCTTTGCCTGGGCCGAGGAGCAGGGGTACGGGATGGTGCTCTTCGGGCCGCTGGGGCAGGGCCTGCTGCTCGACAAGTACGACCCGGAGAACCCGCCGCAGTTCGGCGCGGGCGACATGCGCGGCCCGCGGGGCCGCTTCACCGCCGACAAACTGCGGGCCCTCAAACCGAAACTCGCGCGCCTCAAGGAGCGCTTCGGAAGCGCGACCGAGGACCTCGTCCGCGTGGCTCTGCAATACTGCCTCGCCCGGTCGCCGCACTGCTGCGTGATCCCCGGCTTCAAGAACGCGAGGCAGGTCGAATCGAACGCCGCCGCCGCCGGCAAGCCCCTGACCGACGACGACGTGGCCTTCATCCGGGAGGTCCTGCAGGACTGACCGACAGGCAGGTTGCAGCGGAGATACTCGGAGATGCCGAAGCCTCGGACATTCGCCCGGGCGGCCCTGGCGGTCTTGGCAGCGGCCGCGTGCCTCATCACGCGCACCGACTGCTCGCGTCGGGCGGGGCCGCCCCCCATGAACATCGTGATCGTCTGCGTGAACTGCCTGCGCAAGGACGGCATCGGCCTGTACGCCGGGCACGGTTGCACGCCCCACATCGACGCCTTCGCGGAGCAGGGGGGCATCGTCTTCGAGAACCTCGTGTGCCCCGCCACGTGGTCCGATCCCTGCCTCTACGAACTCTTCACGGCCCGCGACTTCCGCAAGGACCCCGACCGCGCCGGGAAGGCCTTCCACGAAGACGTCGTGATCGAGGACATGACCAGGCGGCTTCCGGAGTGCCTCCTGAGCCCTCGCGCGACGCCCGGCCTCGGGGCCGGGGGCTACCATCGACTGTGGGTCTACAACCGGCGCCTGAAACGGGTGCCCGCGTTGGCGAAGGTCGAACGGCTCAAGCCGCCCTTCTTCCTGTTCGTCCACGCATCGACCCTCCACATCCCCTATGCCGCGACCAACTTCACGGCCGACCCCGCGCAGGTCCGCCTGGAGGACGCGCCGCCGGAGGTCCGGCGGCACTACGCGGACGCCCTTCGCACCGTCAACCAGGCCCGGCAACTCCGCGACAAGACGGTCCTCTCCCGGATTCCCTTTCTCGTGGCCGCCTTCGGCGCCGACCTCTGGGAGGGGACCCCGCTGGGCCAGGAAAGCAGGACCGTCTACGGCTGGATGGTGAACCGCCGCGTTCTCGCGACGTGGCGGCGGTCGGAGACCTACGCGGCCGACATCGATCTCCTTCGGCGCCTCTACCAGGCGAACGTCCGGACCGTCGATGCCGAGTTCGCGCTGCTCCTGGAGTCGCTCGAGAAGCGCGGGCTGCTGGACTCGACCATCGTCGTCGTGATGGGCGACCACGGCGAACACCTGGGTCAGCATGGGTGCATGGAGCACTGGGAGCCCTACGACGAAATCATCAACCCGCCGCTGATCATCCGCGTCCCCGGCCGCTCCGGGAAAGTCGTGATCAGGGACCAGGTCCGCACGCGCGACGTCCTGCCCACGATCTTGGACCTGGCCGGCGTCACGCTCAGCGAAGGCGCCACCCGCGGGATGGACGGCAGGAGCCTTACCAGCCTGCTCGACGGCCGGGGCGGCGGCGTGACGGCCTTCGCCAGGGGACAGAAGCCGATCCACGCAATCCGCCGGGACGACGGCTGGAAGATGATCTGGCACCTCGACACGGGGCGGAAGGAAGTCTACGACCTCCGGTCCGACCCGGGAGAGACGAAAAACCTCGTCGGGGCGCGGCCGCATATCCAGGGCCACCTGCGCGCCGAACTCTTCCGACACGCCTTCGGGCACGAGTAGGGCCTGGTCCGGCCGACCGAAGTCCGGCGACGGCCCCCCTTTCCCGGGCATCATGGCCTCCCTCCATTCGTTCTGTCATGGCAAGAGGAAACAACGTTGGAAGGAGACTGACCATGGCAGGTCTGCGAAACGCGCGGATCCTGGCGGTGGCCGCGGCGCTCGCCGCTGGATCCGCCCGGGCCGCGGTGAAGACCGAGACGGTGCCGTACAAGGACGGCGACACGGTCCTGAATGGCTTCCTGGCCTACGACGATGCCGTCAGCGGCCGACGGCCGGGCGTCCTCGTGATCCACGAATGGTGGGGCCTGAACGACTACGCGAAGAGGCGGGCCCGGCAACTCGCCGGGATGGGCTACGTCGCCTTCGCCTGCGATATGTACGGAGACGGCAAGGTGGGCGCCACGCGGCAGGAGGCGAGCGCCCTGGCCGGCCGGGTCCGCGGCACGCCCGCCATGCGGCGGCGGGCCGTCCTCGCCCTCGATGTGCTGAAGAAGGACAAGCGCGTCGATCCCGACCGCTGCGCCGCCATCGGGTTCTGTTTCGGCGGCAGCGGCGTCCTGGAACTGGCCCGGACCGGCGCGGATCTCAAGGGCGTGGTCAGTTTCCACGGCGGCCTGACCACGAAGGAACCGGCCGACCCGAAGACGCTCAAGGCGGCCATCCTCGTCCTGCACGGCGCCGACGACCGGAACGCCCCCGCCGAAACGCTCGAGGCCTTCCGCAACGAGATGCGCAAGGCCAAAGCCGACTGGCAACTCGTCCTTTACGGCAACGCCGTCCACGCCTTCAGCAACCCGGACGCCGGCCACGACCCCTCTCGCGGCGCCGCCTACGACGAGAAGGCCGCCAGGCGGTCGTGGGCGCTGATGACCGCCTTCTTCAGAGAGATCTTCGCGACGAAGGGATCCGACTGATTGCCTCGACGGGGGGTGGCGCGGGCGGTGGCCTGACGGTGTCAGGCCCGCCGGGCTCGCGGCACCGTGGGCATCCGCCGGCCCTGCGACAGCAACAGCGCAACGCGTGCCTTGTCAGCCGACGTCCCGCGGGTATAGTCGTAACCCGCCATCGCTCGGCCGCGAGACGCGCCCGTCGGCAGCGCGCTGAATGGGAAGAACGGAGACGGTCATGATGCATCTTGCCCTGTTGATCGCGCTGACGTGCGTCGGCGCGGACGCCGATTCCCAGGCGGTGAGCAACGTGAAGGCCGAGCACCGCAACGGCCAGACCTTCGTCACGTGGACCGACGTGGCCGAGGGTGCGGCCGGCGCCGCGTACCGCTATGCCGTCTACCGCGCGGATCGACCGATCACGCAGGCCGACCTGGCGGGGATGAAGCCGTGCGTGGCGGGCGTTCTCAACAACGCGGCCGTGCGGTTCGGCCACGCCTTCGACCCGAAGAAACGGATCGACCCGAAGACGCCCATGGCCGTCATCCGTGAGGGCGGCGAACCGCTCCCGCACTGGAGCGGCCTGGCCGTCGTCACGCCGCCGAAAAGCGGCAAGGCCTGGTACGCCGTGGTGGCCACCGATCGCGCCGGCACGGCGCTCACCAGGGTCGTGCCCGGCGAGAGCGCCACGACCGAACCGATCGAGGAGACGGTCGCGCCGATCCAGCCGGTTAAGATCATCGACGCCAAGGACCGCAGAGCGCCGTACAGCCGGGCATGGGTGATCACGGGCAAACAAGGCCTGGCGCTCTCCGTGAGCCTTCACGCGAGCAGTTGGCGCGGCGGCGGGGCGAGCCGACACGGCGACTACTACCTCTACTGGGCCCGGCCCGAGTGGGGCTGGCGGCAGGGGCTGCCCGGCGTCTTCTCCGTGAAGGAGCGCACGGGGACGCTGATCCTCGAATCCCGCGACGCCATCGTCTGCCCGAAGCAGAAGGGTCCGCTGGCCTTCCAGACCCGCTGGTTCGGGTACTCGTGCGTGCCGCAGTGGGCCGACCACGCGGCGCCGCGGGCCTACAACTTCACCGAGCAGCGCGTGTTGTGGCTGATCGACTGGACGATCAGGCGCTACGGGGCCGACCCGGACCGGGTCACCTGCGGCGGCGGATCGATGGGCGCCTGGGGATCGATGACCTTCGCCATGCGGCATCCCGAGGTCTTTGCGGCGGTCTACCCGAACCGCCCGCGCACGCGTCAGCGGTTCCTGCCGAGCCTCGCGCGATGCGGCGACATCTCCGGCAGCGCCCGCGACACAGCCGACGCGAAGCACCTCATGGCCGACGGCGTGACGCCCTATTTCCAGCGTATGGACATGGTGCGATTCGTCTCCGAGCACCGCGGCGACCTGCCCTTCCTCGGCTGGTGCTGCGGTCGGCGGGACGGCTTCGCCTCGTGGCAGGAGCAGGTGGACATGGTGAAGGCGCTGGCGGAGGCGCGGCACGGATTTGCCTTCGCCTGGAACAACGGCAACCACTCGTCCGGCGCCGCGCCGATGCGGCAGGTCACGAAGTGGTACCCCGCCTCCCGGTTCGCGCGCAACGTCAGTTACCCCGCCTTCAGCCGGTCGTCCATCGACGATGACCCCGGCCCCGGCGACCCCAAGGCCGGGGATATGACCGGCGGCATCAACCTCGGGTTCGCCTGGAAAGACGTCGTCGATTCGCCCGACACGTGGGCGGTGACGCTGTCGAACGGGCTCTGCGCGGCGCCCATGACCGTGGATGTGACGCCCCGCCGTTGCCAGTCGTTCAAGCCGAAGCCCGGCGAGGCCCTCGCGTGGACCGCCGCCGCCGGCGCCTCGGGGTCCGTTGCGGCAGACCGATGGGGCCTCGTGACGGTTGAGAAAGTGGCGATCAAGCCCGGCGAGGAGGTACGGGTAGCCGTGAAACGGAGGTCCTGATGCGTTTGGTGATGGCGGTGGGAATCGCGGTGAGCGTGATGATGTGGGCGTACGACGCCGAAGCGGGCGAGTGGACGGAGGGGCCGACGATCACCGTCGATCAGGTGTGGTCGGGCCATCCGGTGGGGTTTGCCTTCGCGACGCGGGACGGGCGGCAGTACGTGGGCTACTACGACGCGCGGCGGCGGATGGTGTTCGCCCAGCGCGATCTCGACGGCGACACCTGGGACCGCCACGTGACGAGCGAGCGCGTGGGCTGGGACAGTCACAATGTCATTCGCATGGCCTTCGACCGCGATGGATGCATCCACGTGTCGGCGAACATGCACTGCGTGCCGCTCAACTACTGGCGCAGCGAGAAGCCGGCCGACGTCACCACGCTCAAGGCGCTCCATCGAATGGTCGGCCGAAACGAGCGGGCGTGCACGTATCCGCAGTTCTTCCACCTGCCGGACGGTCGGCTGATCTTCATGTACCGGGAGGGCGGCAGCGGCAACGGCCGACGGTTTGTCAACATCTACGACCCGAAGGCGCGCACCTGGCGCCGCCATTTCGACACGCCGCTCTTCGAGGGGCAGGGCCGAATGAACGCCTACCCCATCAGCATCCGGCAGGACCGGGAGAAGGTGTTCCACGTGGCGTGGGTGTGGCGAAACACGCCCAACTGCGCCACGAACCACGACGTATCGTACGCGCGGAGCCGCGACTTCAGGACGTGGACGAAGAGCGACGGCACGCCGTTGCGGCTCCCGATCACCGTCGAGCGGGGCGAGGTGGTCGATCCCATCCGGGCCGGCGCCGGGCTCATCAACTGGGGCGACCTGCGGTTCGACCCCAAGGGGCGGCCGATCATCGCCTACATCAAGTTCGACACGGCGGGGAAGACGCAACTCTACGGCGCCCGACGCGAGGCGACCGGCTGGCGGATCTATCAACTGACTGAGTGGACGCATCGGTGGGCGTTCAGCGGCGGGGGGTCGATCGTGCCCCGCATCATGTGGACGGCGCCGTTCCCCGCGCCCGGCGGCAAGGCGCTCCAGTTCAGGTTCCGCCACTGGAAGTACGGACCGGGATGGTTCGCGCAGCGCGTCGATGCGGAGACGCTCAAGCCCGTCGGCGAGCCGACGCCCGTGAAGGAGCAGCACGAGGCGCTCCGGCGGGTGCGATCGGACGTGCCCGGCATGCAGGTGCACCTGCACGGGTCGCCGGTCGTGGTGCGCGACGGCCGGCGGATGCGCTATCTGCTGCGCTGGGAGACGCTGGGCCCCAACCGCGACCGGCCCCGCGCGGCCGCCCCGCCGCCGAGCACGCTGCAGGTTGTCGAACTGGTCTGGAAGCCGTCGTCCTGACGTCCGGTGTCGCCCATGACTTCCGAAGTCTTCCGGGACTTCGGAAGTCTTGGGACATGCCAAAGACTTCGGAAGTCTTGGGACATGTCAAAGACTTCGGAAGTTCAGGAAAACTTCCGAAGTCATGTGCGGTGTCGGGCCTCGCTATGCCTGCACGTCCCGTGCGGCGATGATGGCGCCGTCGTTGGCCGCGATGAGTTCCTGGCCGGGCTGGAGGACGAGGAACTCGTCGTCGAGCCAGGGCCCGCCTACGAGGGCCTCGATGAGGCTGAGGTCGCCGGCGAGGCGCTCGAAGGCCCAGCCCCGGGCGATGGCCTCCCGCTCGGCCTCCTCCGCGTGGGGCAGGAAACTCGCGATCCCCGTGTCGATGTACGCCATCCGGTTGTAGTGGCGTTCCCACGACGTGAGCATCTGCATGATGAACTCGGCGTTCTCCGTGCCGTACTGCCGCACGTAGTCGTTGAAGTCCTTGTCCATCCCCAGTTGACTCGGGATCGACGTGCGCTGCCAGCAGAAGTCGCGTTCGCTCCAGCCGGTGGTCCGGAAATATGTGCCGGGGTGTCGGTCGAAGTAGGACCGGTAGACCTCCTTCGACCCGAAGAAGAGCGTCACGCAGTCGTGGGCCCGGGGCACCACGACGGGCACCGTCCGCGCGCGGAGCCCCACCGTGCCGTTCGAGCACAGGCCGAAGCCCAGGCACGCCCCGTCGTAGACGGCCGGATCGACGGCGTCGATGTGTTCCTGGATCACGCGCCCCATTTCCTCGGGCCCGGCGTCGTGCAGGCCCTTGGGCAGGAAATCGAGGTCCACGACGTTGGGGCAGGTGGCCGTGACGAGGCACATCTCGCGGTGGAGGATCTCGCAGCAGATGGCGCGCAGACGTTTCTGGCCCGGCCTATCGGGCGGCGGCGGGGCCGGCTGGGCGGGCTTCGGACGGCGGGTCATCGGTCCTCCGGGAACTGCTGCACCTGGCCGACGCGCGTCACCGGGATGTGAAGCGTTGGAATTATAGGCCCGCCGAACGGCGGGACAAGACGGGTGAGGGGATCGTTTTCTCGGTCGGCGTAGCGCGGTTCGCGGGGGTGATCCCCCGTTCGCGCCGCGGGGTTCCACGCCCCCTTCGCGTCACCCTCGTTCGCCGGCGGGCTTGCCCGCCGCGTCGCCTTCGGGTCCTCACCTCTCCCCTCGGGAGAGGTCGGCCGCCCCGAGGCGGCCGGGAGAGGGTCTCCCGTGCCTGTTCAGGCCGTTGCAGACGTCCGCGGCACATGAGCAACTGAGCACCTTGCGCATGAAGGGAGGCATATCGCCGGAGCAGGTCTCGCTCGCCCCTCTCCCGCGAAAAGGCGTCCGTGACGCCTTTTCGCACCCTCTCCCGAAGAGAGAGGGGAGGGTCAGCCCGCCCTTACGCGTCCACCGACTGCCGCAGCGAGAGGATCAGTTCCACCTCGCCGACGGACTGGCCGGTCTCGCGGGCCGCCTCGACCGGGCTCAGCCCCGAATCGATGAGGTCGTACACGCGCCGATGGCGGGGATCGACGGCCCGCGCCGGCGCCGGCGCGTCGGCC
>Ga0272441_10007119_pt1 | contig 18331 bp, 9 predicted proteins | sample SSMProp6N_FD_193582 | JGI IMG/M metagenome (GOLD analysis project Ga0272441, IMG submission 193582) | Marine sediment archaeal communities from Little Sippewissett salt marsh, Falmouth, MA, United States - SSM-Prop-6N | ecosystem: Environmental > Aquatic > Marine > Wetlands > Sediment ... | reverse complement strand
GCCGCAACCCCTACCGACCCGGACGCTCCGAACCACGCCTCATCAAACGCGACCCCGTCCGCTACAACTACCTCCGGATTCCACGTGACCAGGCACGCCGAAAATGCTTATCTTAATGCCATTGGTGCCAGGCACCTTTAACGTCTTTACAGGTGCGTGGCACCTTTCGCGCGCGGCCCGGCGCGTGGGTCATTCCACCGGTTTCCACTTCCGCCCGCCGGCCGCCCAGAGGCTGCAGGTACATTTCTCGATGAAATAGAGGTCGCCCTCGCACCACGGCACGTCGACGAAGCGGAGGAGTTCGTCGCCGGGCAGGCGTTCGATGAACGCGGCCCCGGCCATCATGGCCCGGCCCATGTGCGGCGGGCTGACGTAGTTCTCGCCGCCGATCAGCCGCTCCGTAAACGCCAGGTACCACGCGTTGCGCTTGGCGCGGAACGCCGCGAGGCGCGCCGCGCCCATCCCGCCGGAGAGGTCCGCGACGGCCCGGCCGACCTCCGGCACCAGGCGGCAGTAGCGGGCGAGTTTCGCGATGTGCAGCGTCTTGGACGCCGAGTGGGTCTTGTCCAGGATCTTCGGGTTCACCCGCTCCAGGTTCACGCGGAGGCTAAGGAGTTCCAGGGCCTTCGCGCGGGCCTGTTTGCCCGTGTCGGCGTGGCCGGTCGTGCGGGCCAGGCGCGCGAGGCCCACGAGCCCCGCCAGGTCGGCGTTCAGCCGCTGGGCCTCGTCGCGCGAGTAATCCTGCTTGCGGATGTCAAACGCGTACGGTTTCTCGAGCAGCGGGGCCATGCGCTTCGAAACCCCGTCCCAGTGCGCCTTGGCGGCCTGCGCATCCTCGGACCAATAGCCGTACACCCACAGGGCGTAGACGCCGAAGGTGTCGCCGGCCTTGCCCCGGCCGTCCAGGCGGAGTTCGTCGGGGACGGCGTAGCGTTCGCGGGGGCGTCCACGGCGGTTCTCGAACCCCTCGCGGGCGTACGGCGGATGCCTGGCGATGATCTCGCTGAGAAACGCGCGGGCCTTGTCGCGCGTGGCCCCGTCCAGTTGGGGCAGGGCGACGGCGAGGGCGCACACCACCTCGTCCGGATGGTTGAAGTACGCCTCGTACCCCGAGATGCCGAGCGTGTTATGGAACGCTTTCCACGGCCGGCCGGCCAGCATGGCGGCCACGTGGCGGTTCAACTTGGCGCGGACGCGCTCGGCCTCCTCGCCGCCGGCGCGGACGGCGAAGTCCGGCGTCTCGGCCAAGAGGGCCGTCACGTGCGAGGCGTCGAGGTCCACCGGCTCCAGGCGCCGTTCGTGGGCGGCGGCGTCGATGACGTTCTGCCCCGCGGCGGGAGCGACCAGCGCCGCGACGGCCACGATCGCACACGCCAGGCACGCCGCGAGGGCCGGCCGGAATGGAAACCGGGTGCTTCGCATGTCACTTGCCCTTGATGCAGAGGATCTGGCTGCCGACGGGGTAGTACACGTACTCGCCCGCCACGCTGACGATGGCCCGGGCGGGGCCGTGCCATTCGTTCACGAGGCCGAACGGCACGCCGGCCTTTCGGGCCTTTTCGAGACCGCCGTCCTTCGCCCAGCCGAAGTGGCCCGGCCCGTAGAACCCGCCGTAGGTGTCGCGCTTGCCGAACATGTTTCGCGTGCGTCCCGTCTCGAAAGAGAACGAGCCGATGAAGCCCTGGTGGACGGAGAAGAGGTACGTGGGGCTGACGGCCAGGGTCTGCGTCTCGTCGCCGATATAGTTGAAGCCCATCCACGGCATGTCCTTGGCGCCGGGGGGGCGGTCCGGGTCCTTCGGCTTGTAGCTGTGCTCGACGAGCGTCACGCGGCCGGTCGCGAGGTCGAGCCGGCCGGGGCAGGTGTAGGGCCGGACCTCGCCCCCGCCGTCCCACGTGCCGTAGGCCGACCGCAGAAAGACGTACGCCTTGCCGGTCGTCGGGTCGCAGCACGGCGGCGTGTGGACGTTGTGCAGGCCGCCGGTGTACAGGACGGGGGCGATCCACGGCTGCGTGCCGTCGGCCACGCGGAAGGCGTAGAACGTCTGATGCGAGGGGTGTTCCTTCAGGAAACCGATGATGACGTCCTGCTCGCGGCGGACGTCGTCGGCGGTGCCGGGGATGTAGCGGTCGTCCTTGCCCTGGAAGCCGGTCCGCTTGAGGAGCATCTGTTGATGGGTCGTCAGGGTCCAGTGGAACTCGTGGACGGGTGTCGTGGTGACCAGCGCGAGGCCCCTGGCGATGACGGGGAAGTAGTCGCGGAGGGTGAGCCCTGCGAGTTTCGGCGATTTCCACAGGAGCCGTCCGTCCGCGACGCGGAGGCAATAGACGTGCATGTCCTCGGAGCCGACGAGGACGTGGTCGCCGCCCGCGCTGATGCTGGCGGTGGTCAGGATGGGGCCGCCCGTCTCGAACGTCCACGCGACGGAGCCGTCGCCCGCGTCCAGGGTGTAGAAGACGCCGTCGCGGGCGCCGACGAAGACGCGTCCCCGCCAGACGGTGGGGGAGGTCCAGAAGCCCTCGCCGGCCTCAAACCGCCAGCGGACCTTGCCGGTGGCGGCGTCGAGGGCGTAGAGGCGGCGGTCCATCGCGCCGACGTAGAGGACGCCGCCCGCGAGCATCGGCGAGTGGCCGATCGGCCCGCCCGCGCGGAAGACCCACCGCTCCTCGCCCGTCCGGGCGTCCCAGGCGTAGAGGTTGCCGGCGTAGGTGCCCATGAAGGCGAGGTGGCCACCGACGATCACCTCGGCCCGCGGGCCGGTGAGTTCTTCGTGGAGTTGCTTGCGCCAGACGAGCTCAAATTGCTTCGCGTCGGGCCAGTGGGGATAGAAACCGGAGCGCATCAGGTCGCCGTGGAGCGTGGGCCAGGAGGTGCCGTCGTTTCGCGGCGGCCCGTCGGCGAGGAGGGTCCCGGCGGCCGCCAGGACCGTCAGACACAGGAGCGTCGGGCGCACGGCCGGTCTCCTTCGTGGCGCCTCTTGCTGCGAGACTTCCCGCGCGGCGGGTCTCCCGGCCCGCCGCGCAAGAGTCGCACAAAGGCTTCGAGCGCGGTGGACCGGGAGGCCCACCGCGCGGGATGCGCATTGTGCATTCCCCGGCGTCACGATAGCCCGGCCCGCGCCGGTGCTCAAGGGGAAAGCGTAGGCGGTTGGTTCCTTGCCGGCGGGGTGGAGGCAGGGTAGAGTAAACGGTCGGCCGTGCAATATCCGAGGACTCCGCCATGCGAACGTTCGTGAGAGCGACGCCCGCCGCGGCGCTCGTCCTGCTCTTCTCCGCTGCGTTCGCCGGGGGCGCCGACTGGCCCCAGTTCCGCGGCCCGTCGCGGGACGGTATCTCGGCGGAGACGGACTTGGCGCGCTCGTGGCCGGAGGGCGGACCGCCGCGGGTCCTCACGCTCTCGGGCCTCGGCATCGGCTGGTCCTCGCCGGTCGTCGTGGGGGACCGCATCCTCGTGACCGGCGTCCGTAGCGGGACCCTCGTCGTGTTCTGCTTCGACCGCGACGGGCGGACCGTCTGGCGGGCCCCGTGCGACCGGGCGTACACGGGGTCGTACCCGGGGGCCCGCAGCACGCCCACCGTGGCCGCCGGCCGGGTGTACGTCCTGAGCGGGCGTGGGCTGCTGATGGCCCTGATGCTCCAGGCCGGCCGCAAGGCCTGGATGGTCAACATCTTCGACCGGTTCGGGGGCGACCCGCCGCGTTTCGGCGTGGCGGAGTCGGTCCTCGTCACGGACGGCCGGGTCATCTGCACGCCGGGCGGGAAGCGGGGGGCCCTGGCGGCCCTCGACGCCGACACCGGTCGCGTGCTGTGGACCACGCCCAGCCTGGACGAGGCGGCCGGCCACGCCTCGGCGATCGAGGTCACGTGGGGCGGACGCCGGCAGATCGTCACGCTCATGCACAAGGGCCTCGTGGGTGTCGCGCCGGAGGACGGGCGGCTCCTGTGGCGGCACGGGAAGGGGTTCGGCTGGCTGTTTCACGAGAACACGATGACGCCCGTTTTCCACGACGGGTACGTCTTCGCCGAGGGCGGGCACCGCTCCGGCGGCGTGTGCGTCCGCCTCTCACCCGAGGGCGACCGCTTCGCCGCCGAGCAGGTATGGAGCAAGGTCGAACACGCCAGCCACACCGGCGGGTACGTCGAGCGGGACGGCTACCTCTACGGCGGCACGGGGCGGGGATGGGGATGCATCGAGATGGCCACCGGCCGCGAGCAGTGGCGCGAGCCCGCCATCAAACGGGCCGCTACGTTGTGGGCCGATGCGCGGTTCTATTGTGTAGGGGAGAAGGGAGGCGTATCCCTCGTCGAGGCGGGGCCCGACGGGGCCGAGGTCGTCGGGCGGTTCGAGATCCCCGACGCCGGCCCGCAAACGTGGGCGCACCCCGCCCTTGCCGACGGTCGGCTGTACGTCAGGCGAAAGGACCACGTGTATGTCTATGACGTGTCGGCAAAGGAGTAGCGGAGCGAGCCGGGTGCCACTGGCGGCTTGTCCGCCAGTGAGTCGGGGAGGTGCGCGGCGGGTCTGCGCACCCGCCGCGCTGAAAAACCCGAGTCCGAATACGTGCGCGGTGGGTACGGAGACCGACCGCGCACAGCCTGTGTTGCGGGTGATTGCAGTCGCCCTCGCGCTGGTCGCCGCGGCGGTGGCACCGCTCCGGGCCGCCGCCCCCGATGCCCGCCGGCCGCGCAAACTCATCGCCACCGGGTGGGATCACGCCAACACCGAGCGGTTCCGGGCGAACCTGGCCGAGATGGAGCAGCGCCCCTTCGACGGCGTCGTCCTGCGGGTCGATGGCACGAAGCCGGACGGCAAACCGTGTCACCTCCGCTGGATGTGGACCCGCGGCCGGTGGCAGCGCGCGTGGTTCGACAAGGCGGTCGCCGACCTCAAGGCGTGCGAGTCCGACCGGCTGACGGACAACTTCGCCGGCATCAACGCCAACCCGGGCGACGTCGACTGGTTCGACGATGTGGCCTGGGCGGACATCGTCGACCACTGGCGCATTGCCGCCTCCGTCGCGAAGGCCGGGGGCCTGCGCGGCATCCTGTTCGACCCGGAACCGTATAACCCGCCGCACGCCCCGTTCCGCTATGCCGCCCAGCCGAACAAGGACGCGCACCCGTTCGACGCGTACGCCGCCAAGGCCCGCGAGCGCGGCCGGCAGGTCATGGAGGCCGTCGCGGGCGAGTTCCCCGACCTCGTGCTCTACTCGTATTTCCTGAACAGCATTTGCCGGTCGGCGACGGGGCACCGCCAGCCCAGCCGCATCCTCAAGAACCTGGGCTACGGGCTGCTGCCCGCGTTCGTGGACGGGTGGCTGGACGCCGCGCCGCCCACCGTTACGTTCGTCGACGGGTGCGAGAGCGCGTATCTCTACAATAGCCGCCGTGAGTACGTGGAGTCGGCCCTGGCCATCAAGGGGGCGTGCCAGGAACTCGTCTCGCCCGAGAACCGGCCCAAGTACCGGGCCCAGGTCCAGGTCTCGTTCGGCGTGTATCTGGACGCGTACTGGAACCCGAAGGACTCCGAGTGGGGCCGGTGGTACGTGGACGGGCAGGGCGGCCCGCGGGTGGAGCGGTTGCGGGCGAACGTCCAATCCGCCCTCGACGCCGCCGACGCGTACGTGTGGATCTACGGCGAGAAGTACCGGTGGTGGCCGACGCCGAACGGCCGTGTCCGCGACGAGTCCTGGCCCGAGGCCCTGCCGGGCTGCGAGGCGGCCCTGCGGTACGCCCGCGATCCGGTCGACTTTGCGCGGACGGAGATCGCCCGCCGCCGGAAGGCCGGCGACCTTCAAAACCGGCTGGAGGGCGGCGATTTCGCCAAGGGCAAGGAGGGCGGCCGGCCCGACGGATGGGGCGCCTGGCAGGCCAAGGCGTCGGAGGGCACGTTCACCTGGGACTCGGGGACCGGCGCCGGCGCGAAGGGCGCCGGCCGGGTCGCCGGTGTCCAGGACGGGTGCTTCATCCAATCGATTCCCGCCGAGCCGGGGCAGCGGTACGCCGTCCGGGCCGTGCGGCGCATCTCGGGCCGAGGCGAGGCGTCGCTGCGCGTCCGCTGGCAGACGGCGGAGCACAAGTGGACCGCCCAGGGCCGAGACGCGGTCGTGCCGTGCCTCGGCTCGCGCGACGCGTGGTCCGAGATGCTGACGGCCGTCCAGGTGCCGGAGGGCGCGGGACGGCTCGTCGTCCTGCTCCTCGTCAGGGACCAGCCGGGCGAGAAGGACGTGGCGTGGTTCGACGACGCGGCCGTCTATCGCCTGGATGCGCTGTGAAGAAGGAGGGTGGCATGGTCACCCGCAGTTGGGTGACCATGTGTCCCGATCGCCATGGCCACGACAAGCGTGGCCATGCCACCCGCCGCGCGGTGCCCACGACTGGGAACCGCGCCACACGCAGAGAGGAGAACCCATGGCGACACGAATGAATCGGCGACGCTTTCTCCAGGGTGCGGGTGCTGGCCTAGCGGCGCTGACGCTGGGCGCGTGCGGACGGGCGGCGGCGCACAAGGCCGACCGCCCCAACGTCCTCTTCATCGCCGTCGACGACCTGAACGATTGGATCGGGTGCCTGGGCGGCCATCCGCAGACCCGCAGCCCGAACATCGACCGGTTGGCGAAGCGCGGCGTGCTGTTCCGCAACGCCCAATGTGCGGCCCCGGCGTGCAACCCGTCGCGGGCGGCGCTCCTGACGGGTATCCGGCCGTCGACGAGCGGCGTGTACCACAACCCCCAGCCGTGGCGTCCGGCGATGCCCGACGCCGTCACCTTGCCGCAACACTTCATGGCCCACGGGTACCGCGTGACGGGGGCTGGGAAGATCTTCCACGGCGGGTACCCCGACCCGGCGTCGTGGCACGACTACTGGCCGAGCAAGACGCGGAACCGCCCGAGCGATCCGATGCCCCAGGGTCGGCCGCTGAACGGTATTCCGAAGACGGCCCATTTCGACTGGGGCCCCGTCGAGGCCCGGGACGAGGAGATGGCCGACTGGCAGGTGGCCGACTGGGCTCGCGAGCAACTCGCGGGGCCGCACGAGGAACCGTTCTTCCTGGCGGTGGGCATCTTCCGGCCGCACCTGCCGTGGTACGTGCCGCCGAAATACTTCGAGAGGTTCCCGCCCCAAGAGGTCATCCTGCCGAAGGTCAAGAAGACGGACCTGGAGGACGTGCCGGAGCTCGGCCGACGCATGGCACGGCCCGAGGGTGACCATCGCAAGGTCGTCGAGACGGACAACTGGCGCAAGGCCGTGTCGGGGTACCTGGCGTCCATTGCGTTCGCGGACGCGTGTGTGGGCCGCGTGCTCGACGCCCTCGACGCCAGCCGGTACGCCGAGAACACGGTCATCGTCCTGTGGGGCGACCACGGGTGGCACCTGGGCGAGAAACTGCACTGGCGCAAGTTCGCCTTGTGGGAAGAGGCCGCCCACGCCCCGCTCATGATGGCCGGGCCCGGCATCCAGAAGGGCGGCGAGTGCACGCGCCCGGTTTCGTTTATGGACATCTACCCGACCCTCGTGGAGGTGTGCGGCCTGGGGCCGAACGCGCGCCTGGAGGGCAAGAGCCTTCGGCCGTTGCTCGAGAACCCCAAGGCGGAGTGGGAACCGCCCGCCCTGACCACCCACGGGCGGAACAATCACTCCCTCCGGTCCGAGCGATGGCGGTACATTCGGTACTCGGACGGCACGGAGGAACTCTACGACCACCAGGCCGACGAGATGGAGTGGACGAACCTCGCCGGCGACCCCAAGTACGACGAGGTCAAGCAGCGCCTCGCCCGGTACCTGCCGGAGGTGAACGTCCCGGACGCCCCGCGGGAGCAGCGGAACCGGTCGAAGAAGAAGCCTAAGAAAAAGGCGGACGCGTGATGCCGACGGGCCGTCCGCCCCGCCAGGGGCGGAAGAAGGTAGCCCCGCACGTGAGTGCGGGGTAGAGTGGTGATCGGTTGAATGGTGAGCCCCGGGAGGGGCGATAGGATGTCTGTCGCCCCTGGCGGGGCTCAGGCCGGACACGGAGGACGGGTTGTTCCAGGCTTGCGGCCGGGGCTACCCTTTTGTCGCCCCTCCGGGGCGGGAGGCAACGGGTGCCGCGTTGCGACCGCCGCGCCCGACATGAGATTCCGGGTGGCTGTACGTGGGAGAGCCTTATGACGCTGTGCGTACGCATTACGATCATCGCATGCATGGCCGCCTTGCTCATGGCGTCCACATCGTCGGCCGCCGGCGAGGACGCGGCCGGGTGGCGCGCGTGGCTCGAGGCGGAGTGGCTTCATCCGCGGATGCTCGACCAGGTCCGCCGGACCGAGGCGAAGGCCGCCGCCGGTGCCGTGACCACCGCCCAGGACGCCGCCGGCGCCGTCGACGGCGCCAAGACCGGCAAGTGGGGTTTCCACACGGCCCAGGAGGCGGACCCGTGGTGGCAGGTGGACCTGGGTGAGGTCCGGCCCGTCGCCCGCGTCGTCCTCTGGAACCGGTGCGACGGCGGGTCCGCCGGGCGGCTGCGGCAGTTCTCGCTCCTCCTCTCCGCCGACGGCAAGGCGTGGCGCGAGGCGTATCGCCACGACGGCTCGGTCTTCCACGGGCAGACGGACGGCAAGCCGCTCGCGATTCCGACGGGCGGCGAGCAAGCCCGCTTCGTCCGCGTTCGCGCCCGCGGCACGCAGTACTTCCACCTGGACGAGGTCGAGGTCTACGGCCCGGACGACGCGAAAGCGAACCTCGCCCTCGGCCGACCCGCCGACCAGTCGAGCACGAGCCAATGGTCCAGGCGCCACGGCGGGCCCGAGCGGACGGACTATCCGGTGGCCCGGGTGCTGGAGCGCGGCCGGCGGCTGGCGGACGATCTCGCGGACAAGGGCGTGGACGTGGCGCCGCACCGGGCGGCACTCGATGAGGTGGCGACACGGCTGGAGGCGGCCGGGCCCGACGCCCCGCCCGAGGCGCACAAGGCTCTGTACCTGTCGGCCCGTCGGACGGTGCGGCGGCTGGTGTTGGCGAACCCGCTCCTGGCGTTCGACCGCATCCTCTTCGCCAAGCGGGCCCCCGGCACGTTCCCGCACATGTCCGACCAATATTACGGCTGGTGGTCGCGCGGGGGAGGGGGGCTCTTTGTCCTCGAAGGTTTCAAGGACGACGGGCCGCCCACCGTCACGTGCCTGACCGAGGCGATGCCCGACGGGTCGTTCCTGCGGCCGGACCTCTCCTGCGACGGCCGCCGCATCCTGTTCGCCTACGCCCGGTATTACCCCCACGTGGCGGGGATCAAGCACAAGACCGACAAGAAGCAGGTTCCCGAGGACGCGTTCTACCACGTGTACGAGATGAACGTGGACGGCACGGGGCTCCGCCAGTTGACCCGCGGTAAGTACGACGACTTCGACGCCCGGTACCTGCCGGACGGGCGGATCGTCTTCCTCTCCACGCGTCGCGGCCCGTACGTGCAGTGCGGCAGGGCGAGCGCGGCCGAAACGCGCCGCGCCACCCAGCGCGACAGTTACGTCCGCTGCGGCGGGGGCGACTACCGGCCCGTCTCCATCTACACGCTGCACGTCATGGACTCCGGCGGCGAGAATCTCGTGGCCATCTCCCCGTTCGAGAACTTCGAGTGGACGCCCTCGGTCGCCTCCGACGGGCGCATCCTCTACGCCCGATGGGATTACGTCGACCGCCACAACATGCCGTACATGAGCCTGTGGTCCACGGGGCCGGACGGCACGAACCCGATGGCGGTCTACGGCAACTACACGCGGAACCCGCATTGTGTTTTCGAGGCCCGGTCCATTCCGGGATCGACGCGGCTGGTGTTCACGGCCTCCGGCCACCACACGATTACCGGCGGATGCCTGTGCCTGCTCGACCCGGACGTGGGGGTGGACGGCCAGGCCCCGCTGGCGCGCCTGACGCCGGAGGTCTGCTTCCCCGAGTCGGAAGGCTGGCCCGAGACGTACTACGCCAACCCCTGGCCGCTCTCGGAAACGTATTACCTGACAGCCTGGAGCCGGCGCCGCCTGCCGCCGCACACCCGCGTCGAGGACGATCGGAATCCGTCCGCCGCCCTCGGCCTGTACGTCTTCGATACGTTCGGGAACCTGGAACCGCTGTACCGGGACGCGTCGATTTCGAGCCAGTGTCCGATTCCGCTGCGTGGCCGGCCTCGTCCGGCGCGGCTGGCGTCCCGCGCCGAATGGGACGGGCCGCAGACCGCCGCCTTCCTCCTCCAGAACGTGTACGACGGGCTCCAGGATGTGCCGCGCGGCGACGTGAAGCGGCTCCGGATCGTCGCCATGCCCGCCAAGGCCCAGCCCCAGATGAACCGCCCCGTGCTCGGCGTCACTCGCGACGACCCCGGCAAGTGTGTTCTGGGGACGGTCCCGGTGGAGGCGGACGGGTCCGCCTACTTCCGTGTGCCGAGCGGCGTGGCGGTCTTCTTCCAGGCGCTCGATGCCCGCGGCCGGGCCGTCCAGACCATGCGAGGCCTGACGTACGTCCAGCCGGGCCAGACGCTCGGGTGCATCGGCTGCCACGAGCCGCGCGACACCGCCCCGGTCGTGACGCGTCCCCTGGCCCAGGCTCGGCCGCCGTCGCGGCTCCGGCCGGGACCCGAGGGCACCTGGCCCCTGCGGTTCGACCGCCTGGTTCAGCCCGTCCTCGATGCGCACTGCGTTCGCTGCCACAGCCCGGACGGCAAGAAGGAGGCCGTGGCCCGGATGAACCTGACGGCCGCCCATGCATACAAATCGCTGGTCGAGTACGGCGGCAAGGCGAGCCTGAGGGCCCACGTGCTGGCGGCTTACGGGGCGGGCCAGTCCACCCCAGGCCGGTGCGCCGCGTCGCAGAGCCCCATCCTCAGGGCGTTGACCGGCGCGAAAGGCCATCACGACGTGCGGCTGGGCGAAGAGGACCTGGAGCGGCTCATCACGTGGATGGATACCTACGCCCAGCGCCTCGGCTCGTTCAGCGACGACCAGGAACGCCGGCTCCTGGCCCTCCGCCAGCAGTGGGCGGAGATGCTCGAAACGCCGTGACGTAACCTGGCCGGGTGGCATGGTCACCCGCCGTTGGGTGACCATGTGTGCCGAAAGCCATGGCCACGACAAGCGTGGCCATGCCACCCTTGCATAGTCGCGCCGGACCCGTAAGGAGGCACCATCATGTCCCGCATGTCCCGCCGAACGTTTCTGAGCAAATCGTCCCTGGCGGCCACCGGAGCGGCGGTCGGCACGTTCGCCGTTGCCGCCGGCACGCCCCGCCGCGTCCTCGGGGCGAACGAACGCATCAACATCGGCGTCATCGGCTGCGGCGGCCGGGGACGGTACAACGGCTACGGCATGGCCGAACTCGGCGCCCGCGTCACGTACCTGTGCGACGTCAGCCCGGCCCGTCTCGACGCGGCCGCCAAGTTCGTCGCCAAGGTCCAGGACGACAAGCCGCAACTCGTGAAGGAGATGGAGCGGCTCTTCGACGCCAAGGACTGCGACGCCGTCATCATCGCCACGCCCGACCATTGGCACGCTCCCGCCACGATCGGGGCGTGCAAGGCCGGCAAGGACGTCTACTGCGAGAAGCCGGCCGCCCACAGCATTTTCGAGAGCCGCAAGATGCTCGAGGCCGCCCGCAAGTACAAGCGGGTCGTCCAGATCGGCACGCAGAACCGTAGCGGGCCGTACATCCTGAAGGCCCGGGAGTACATCACGTCCGGCCGGCTTGGCAAGATCCCGCTCGTCCGCGTCTTCAACATGAAGCCCGGCGGGCCCGTCCGCCTGGGCGACCCCGGCACGCAGCCCGACGGTTTCCTCTGGGACCGCTGGCTCGGCCGGGCCGCCGAGCGGCCGTATCACAAGGGACTCGTCAGCCACGGCTGGCTTTACTTCTGGGATTTCTGCAACGGCGACATGGGCAACGACGGCATCCACCAGATTGACCTCGCCCTCATGCTGATGGGCGACCCCGGCATGCCGAAGAGCGTCCGCACCCTCGGCGGCCGGTACGCCTGGCCGGACGACGAGGCCGAGGTGCCGGACGTCCAGATGGCCTCGTTCGATTTCGGCGAGTTCGTCATGACGTTCGAACTCACCGCCTACCCGCGGTACATGCGGAAGACGACCGGCACGATCCGCCGCAACGACGAGTTCCCCTATTGGACGCAGAACGCCACACGCATCGAAATCTATGGATCCGACCTGATGATGATCGTCGGCCGGCACGGCGGGGGGTGGGTCGTCGTCCAGTCCGGCGGCCGCGAGGTGGAGAAGGTCTACGGCCGCCCATGCGACGAGCCGCACTACCGCGACTTCCTCGAGTGCATCAAGAGCCGCAAAGCCCCGACCGCCGACATGGGCCTAGCCAACGACACCTGCTGCGCCATGCACATGGGCAACATCGCCCATCGCGTCGGCAACGTTTCGCTGAACTACGACCCCAAGACGGGCCGATTCGATAACGACGCCGCCAACGCCCTCATCAAGGCCCCGTACCGCAAGGGATACGAACTGCCGGAGGTGTGACCGCGCGGGTGGTATGGCCACGCTTGCGTGGCCATGAGGCCGGCGCGGCGGGTGCCACTGGCCGCTTGCCCGCCAGTGCGTTTCGACGTGGCGGGAACACTGGCTGGCAAGCAGCCAGTGGCACCCTGTAGTCGAGGCATCCTGCAAACAGGAGGTCCGCCATGCAATCCGCATACGTCGTGAATCGCCGTGCGATGTGCATGCGGCCTGTGGCCGCTGCGCTTCTGATCTGTCTCCTGGCGGCATCCGCCGCCGCAGGCGAGCCGTCTGCCGACGCCGTCCTCGATTGCCTCGGCGCCCCGGGCGGCATCGTGGCGGTCGCCGGGGACGATGCCGGCCACACGGCCATTGCCCTCGCCCGCGCGCGCGACGGCGTGACCGTCTTCGTCCAGGTGGCCGGGGCCGAGGCGGCCGACGCCGCCCGCCGCGCCGCGCTGGAGGCGGGCCTGCTGGGCACGCGCGTCTTCGTCAGCGAAGGCGCCCTCGGCGGCCTCCACCTGGCGGACAACGTGGCCGACGTCGTCGTCGCGCGCCGTCCGGACGCCACCCCGCGCGGGGAACTCCTCCGCGTTCTCCGTCCGGAGGGGACGGCCCTGGTGGGCGGCGAGCGCCTCACGAAGCCGCATCCCGACGGCACCGACGAGTGGACGCATCACTATCACGGCCCGGACAATAACACCCAGTCGCAGGACCGGCTGGCCCGGGCGCCGTACCTGACGCAGTTCATCGCGGCCCCCCGTTACGCCCCGGCTCCGCAGAACGTGGTGGTCTCGGGGGGGCGGGTCTTCATGGCGTTCGGCCACGTGGCCTGGCACGCGCGCGAGGAACCCTGGCTGAATACGCTGGTGGCCGTCAACGGGTTCAACGGCACGCTGCTGTGGAAGCGGCCGTTGACCTCGGGCATCATGGTCGATCGGAGCACGATGGTCGCCAGCCCGGAGGCCCTGTATCTGGCGGACGAGGCCTCGTGCAAGGTGCTCGATCCGGTCACGGGGCGCGTGACCGGCGAGATCACCGTTCCGGCGAAAGAGGCCGGCGGCACGTTCTGGAAGTGGATGGCGCTGGAGGACGGCGTGCTCTTTGCCCTCGTCGGGAAGCAGGAGCCCCGCGACCCCGTGAAACGTTGGCGCCGGACGGCCCACGGCTGGCCGTGGAACGCCATCTCCGACGGCTTCAACATCAAGGACCCGCCGACCTGGGACGCCCGGAAGTGGAAACGCACGGAGGACTTCGATCCCAAGGACCACCTCTGGGGTTTCTCGAAGACCCTCTTTGCCATCGACCCGAAGACCGGCAAAGTGCTGTGGCGCCACAGGGAGGAGCAGCACCCGATCGACAGCCGCTCCCTTTGCCTGAAGAACGGCCGCCTGTGCTTTTGCCATTTCGGCAAGTACCTCGTGTGCCTGGACACGCAAACCGGCAAGGAGATCTGGCGGAAAACGCCTGACCGCGATCCCAAACTGTTCGAGTCCATCGGCCGGTATTGCCCGTACGAGGCGTGGTCCACCGGCTGGCGGACCACCGCGTATCTGCGGTGTTCCGACGAGGCGCTCTATTTCGCCGGGCCGCAGATCTTCGACGTGACGGCCGTCTCGATGGAAGAGGGTCGGCCCCTCTGGACCTACCATGCCCAGCGAAATCCCCACGTCGTGATCCGGCGCGACGGGCTGTATCTCGTCGGGGCGCAGGGCCTGAATGGCGACACCCACCGCCTGGACCCGCTTACGGGGAAGGTCCTGGCCGATTACGATATCGCCCGGCGGGCCTGCGTGCCCGTCACCGGCAGCGCCGATAGCCTCCTCTTTCGCTCGCACGGCGACGGGACGGAACGGCTTGACTTGGCGAGCGGCACGCACCAGTGGATTTCGCCGATGCGGCCGTCGTGTTTCGTCGGCACGGTCATCGCCCACGGGCACCTGTACTGGACGCCGTGGGTCTGCGACTGCAACCTCCAGATGTTCGGGACGGTCTGCTGCGCCCCGGCGGGCGATTTCGCGTTCCATCGAGACGCCGACGTCTCCGAACGCCTCGCCTCGGCCGACGGAGCCGAGACGGTTGCCCCCTTCGAGGTATCGCCGGCCGACTGGCCGACCTATCGGGCCGACCCGGCCCGCACGGCCGAGACGCCCGTGGCCGTCGCCGACCGCGTGAAACGCCTCTGGACGTTCACGCCCAAGGTGCCCCTGGAGCCCACGGCACCCGTGGCGGCGGGCGGACTCGTCTTCGTCGGCGGCTCTGACGGCGCGGTCCGGGCCCTCGACGCCGCCACCGGCCGGCCGAAATGGACCGCCACCACCGGTGGCGCGGTCCGCTATCCGCCGAGCGTCGCCGACGGCCGCGCCCTCGTTGGAGCCGGCGACGGCTGCGCCTACGCGTTCGAGGCGGCCAGCGGTCGGCGGCTGTGGCGGTTCCGCGCCGCCCCGATCGAGCGGCGGATTCCCGTTTACGAGCAGCTCCTGTCCACGTGGCCGGTCGCCGCCGGCGTGCTGGTCCACGATGGCGTCGCCTACCTGGCCGCCGGCATGAACAACTATGACGGCACGCACATGTACGCGGTGGAGGCGGCCACGGGCCGCATCCGGTGGCAGAACCACCGCGCCGGGGGCGTCGGGCCCGCGTTCGGCAGCCAGGCCGGCGTCCAGGGCGACCTGCTCCTGGACCGGGGCAAACTGTACCTCGCGAGTGGAAGTTCCGGCTCGCCCACGGTCTTCGACGCCGCCACCGGCAAGCGCCTTGAAACCGGGCCGCGGGCACGCCGCGGCCGGGAACTGAATCTCATCGTCGGCAAAGACAAACGGGGCCGGCCCCAGCGCCGGGTCGAGGCGGTCGGCCAGCCGTTCTACTCCATCTATCCGGTCTACAGCAAAGACGTCGCGTGGGATCGGCCCGTCGTCAAAATGAAGAATGCCCATCTTTATTGCCACCGGACCGACGAGGGATCGACGCTCGTGGCGCGAGACCCGTCGGCCCAAAAGGACCTGTGGCGGCAGCCGCTGCCCGCCGAGCCCATCCGGTGGGGCGTGGCCGTCGACCGCGACGGCCGCATCCTCGTCGCCCTGAAGGACGGGCGACTCGTCTGCTTCGGGGCGGGGACGTAGGGCGGATGGGTCTGTGCCACGGCCGGTCTTGTCCGGCCGTGCTTCGCGCGGGGATGCGCGCGGCGGGGCAAGACCCGCCGTAGCACGTGGGCAGGCGCGGTGGGTGCGGAGACCCGGCGCGCCGGTCAGTCTACTCCGGCCGGGCGTCGGCGTCGGGCGCGAGGAACAGCCGGTCCAGTTGCGTCCCGTCTTCGCGGGCCTGGATCTCCAGGCGGATCGTCCCCTTCGGCAGCCGCAGCGCGACGGGCGCGCGCTCGGAGCCGTCCGTCAGCCGGACCCATTCCCACGTCTTGTGCCCGCCCGTGTGCCACTCGACCCGCTGCAGTGGCCGGCCGCCCGCGTCGACGACGGCCACGTAGAACGAGTCGTCGGACGAGGTGGGGGCCCGCACGCGGCCCCAGAGATACCGCGGGCCGGTTTCGGGCACGTCCAATTTCCAGACGGCCCGTCCGTCCGCCAGGCCGCGTTCGCCCGGCTCGCCCGGGCACCACACGAACCGCCCGCCGGAAGCGCCGCCGTCCTCGCCGACGGTGAACGGCAGCACGGCGTAGCCGGACTCGGCCTCCAGGGTGACGGGCCGGCCGGCGCCGACGGCGACGGGCGGCGCTTCCTCCACGTGCTGCACGTACGAGCGGATGGGCTCGACGCGGGCGAGGATGGCCCGCCCCACGTCCTCGCCATTGATGTCGAGCACGGCATCCGATGGCGGGGGGGCGAGCTGTGGGGCCCCCGGGTCGGGGCAGGCCACCTCCACCGTCAGCGGCCCGTCGGGCGCCTCGGCGGCAAGGCGGAGGCGGCCGTCGGAGAGGTTGACGGTCGCCTTCGCGTCGGCGAAGCGGCGGCGGAACGTCTCGACCTCGGCGTCCGTCTTCAGGCCGCTGCCGACCCGGACCCAGAGGGCGGCGCCCGCTTGGCGGACGTCGTCCGGCAGGCCGTCGTGGTGGTGCGAAACGGTGAGGCGGACCACGCCGTGTTTGTTCCCGTCCCAGACGAGTGCGGCGCGCGCCGGGGTGCCGCGTGCGCGGCGAGCCCAGACGACACGCACGCCCACGGCCGCGCTGCCGTGCCGAAGGACGATGGGCGCGGACCCCTCGACGGGCCACTCGGCCGGCTCGGCGTCCGAGACGTCGACGCGGCGGTCGCCGATCCAGAACCCATCCACGTTTCTCGGCATGACGACGTGCGATTCCAGCGTCTCGGCCTCCCGCGTCTGCGGCTCGTTGCGGTACAGGACGAGGCCGAGGGCGTCGGTCCGGCGCTGGGCGGCCGTCCAGAACGGGCGGAGGTGGATCGTCTTGGAGTGCCCGCCGCCCACGGCGATCCGCTTCGTGCCGTACGGGTCGTGCCGGGCGTCCGGGATGAAGTAGCACCGCGGGAAGTCGGCGTCGCCGGGCAGGTCGACCGTCAGCGGCAGGTCCATCTGATGGTACTGGGCCGAGGCGGCGCCGAGCGTCACGTCGTCCAGGACGTAATGCGTGCGGGCCTGGTGGGGCTCGGCGCCCCACGACTGGCGGACGAGGCGCGGCCGGCGCGAGCGGCTCATCTCGAGCAGGCGCTCGGGCGGATGCCAGCGGGCCAGGACCGGCCAGAGGATGCCCGTGCGGCCGCGGATGCCGCCGTCCAGCCACCCCTCCGCCCACAGGTGATTGTCCAGGACGCTCCCGTTGCCGCGCAGGTAGTTGTAGTCCCGGCTGTGGGGTCCGGCGAGGCGCCCGGACGGCGGGAAGAAGTGGGCCGCCACGTCGGTCCAGAAGAGGTCCAGGAGGGCCCGGGCCTGGGCGCGGGTCCGCTCCCGCGCGCAGAACCGTTCGATGAGGACCAGGCAGTCCAGGTCCACGCCGTAATAGCACGGGCTGGCATACTCCGTGATGCCATTCTCGTATGTGTGCATGAGGAAGGCGTCGAGGCGGCGGTAGCCTTCGCGGGCGGCGTCGTCGCGGCCGAGCGCCTCGCCCAGGAGGATGAGGTTCTCGGCATTCATCAGGGCGATGTTCGTGTAGGACGGCCGCACCCGGTGCCGCAGACACCCCTCGACGGCGTAGTCGAGGATCTCGCGGAAGGTCCGGCGGGCCTCGGCGGGGATCCAGTCGCGGTGCCGCATCCAGAGCAGCGCCCCGCCCTGCATGCAGAACTCGACGGCGTTCCAGTCGAGGACTTCGGCGTCGCGCCAGGACCATCGGAAGTTACCGTAGCCGCGGCTCTCCGGGTCGCGGTCCTGCATGCGTGCCGCGACGTCGAAGAGCGTGGCGAGGCGGTCGGGATGCCGGTCGGCCTCGGCCAGAGCGAGGGCGTAGGTGAAGAGTTCCCGCGACGACAGGCCGTCCGCGGGGCCTTGGGCCTTCTTCCAGGTCCGCTCGCCGCACTCGACGGCGTAAGCGATCATCGCGTCCGGGTCGCGCGGGTTTTCCGCGGCGCGTCCCGTCGAAACGGAGACCCCGACGAGGAGGGCGACGGCGACGGCCGTCGCGGCGAGCGTCGGACGGCGGCGGGGCAGGGTGGTGAGGCGTGTGGGCACGGCGTCCTCCGGGCATCGCGGTTCACGGCAAGGATACCGCACGGCCGCCACGGTGTCGAGGGTCGCCCGGGAACGGACGAAGAGTCCCGCGCGGCGGCCCTCCCGGGCCACCGCGCTGAAGCGCGATGCGCGGCGGGCCGGGAAACCCGCCGCGCGGGGAGTCTCGCAGGCTCGTGCCACGGGCCGCAAACCTTTGACGCCCGACGGGCTGCGTGTTGT
>Ga0272441_10007118_pt1 | contig 18332 bp, 13 predicted proteins | sample SSMProp6N_FD_193582 | JGI IMG/M metagenome (GOLD analysis project Ga0272441, IMG submission 193582) | Marine sediment archaeal communities from Little Sippewissett salt marsh, Falmouth, MA, United States - SSM-Prop-6N | ecosystem: Environmental > Aquatic > Marine > Wetlands > Sediment ... | reverse complement strand
GTAGAACTCGATCGCCTTTCGGGGCTCGCCCAGATGCGAGTAAGCAAGCCCAAGGTTGCCCAGGTGGTTTCCTTCGCTCCTTCGGTTCCCTATCTCTCGTGATATCTTGAGGGCCTGATCGTAGAACTCGATCGCCTTTCGGGGCTCGCCCAGATGCAAGTAAGCATTCCCCAGGTTGCCCAGGTGGTTTCCTTCGCTCCTTCGGTTCCCTATCTCTCGTGATATCTTGAGGGCCTGATCGTAGAACTCGATCGCCTTTCGGGGCTCGCCCAGATGCAAGTAAGCAAGCCCCAGGTTGCCCAGGTCGGCACCTTCCGCTGCTTTGTCATTTGATTTCCTGCACGCCTGCAATGCTGTTTCAAGCCAGGGGATCATTTCATGGGGAGAAAGGCGCAGATCGAGAACATAGGCACCGGCATCTGGATAGTATTTGCAGAGATCGATTGCAGCAGAAAAATTTCCTTCCAGATTCTTTTCTGCCCAGGACTGCCCGGCCAGGATATTCGTTTTCTCTTGGTCGAATAGCTGCAGGCCCTTCAAAACGCCCTCTTTGCCCTGTAAGAAGTATTCATCAGCTTCAGAGAGTATATCTCTGTAATGCTCGGCATGGCGCAACTCGGCTCGGTCAACAGCGGCCGTATCCAGGCGCGAGCCCGCAAAATCGCGCGCCAGGTCGTGCAACTTGTAGCGTCCGCTTATCGCCTCTTTGGTAGAAGGCAGGAAGTCCACCAGGCTCCACTTGATAAGCTCGCCAAGAGCGTCCTCGGTGAGGGTCTCTTCCATCTCCCAGACAGCCACGGCTCCGGCGAGGTGGAAGTCTGCGGGGAAGATGGAAAGCAGGGACCAGAGCCTTTGCAGATCCGGGGTGAGAAGCTCGTAGCTCAGGCTGAAGGAGGCTTCCACCAGCTCCAGGCGCACCCTCGCATCTCCCAATCGTTTGATGTAATTGGCAACGCTCAAATTCGGCATCTCTTTTAGGACGTAAGCGGCATTTCGCAGGGCCAGGGGAAGAGAGCCACACAGCTTTGCCAGCCCTTCTGCATGGACGCCAATGCGCTCGCAGATTTCCAGGAGTAGATTCTTGGCGTCATCGAGGGGCAGGACGTCCAGGTCTTTTTCCGTCAAACCTGGAAGGGCAAACTTGTTTCGGGAGGTCACCAGCAGGGCGCAGCCACTTGGCGGCAGGAGTGGCTTCACCTGTTTCCGGCTGGCGGCGTTGTCTAATAGGATCAAAGCCTTTTTGCCAGAGAGGACCGTTCGATAAAGCCCGCTCAGGTCGTTCAACTCCTCTGGCAATGGGGCATCAACCCCTCGATAGGAGCGGATTACGTGAGCCATGGCATCTTTGGGATCAAGCGAGTTCTTGCTCGTGCCTTGCATGTTCAAGAAGAGCTGTCCGTCTGGAAAACGATTCTTGAGTCGATCAGCCAGAACCAAAGCCAGAGCAGTCTTGCCGATCCCACCCAGGCCGCGCAAACCTGTGATGGTTGCACCCTGGCCGAATTTCCCAAGAAGGCCTTCGATTTCGTCCTTGCGGCCTGTGAAGTCCGCCGGTTTAGGCGGGATTTCCTGAGGAACTGGCAAAGCCGAGGCTGAGTCAGGTGGTGGAATGATAACCTTATCAGCATGGCCAATGTTGGTCTGTTTGTCTACAGACTGGTTTTTTTGGTCGAAGTGGGATGGGCCCGTCATCTTCATCGTCTCTATTTGGTGCCAATATTTACTGAGCCTTGCATATTTTTGATATTGGTCTGGGTACCAACGTTCTGTCCACGCTGATCAAAGGTGGCGCGGTTCGAGGACGCTTCATTATCAATCTCATCAAATAGTTTTTTAGCCTCTTCAGCAAAACCTGAGTCGTCTTTCATCTTTTCAGCGAGGATTCCTTTGAGCGCCATCTGCCGGTCTTCTGATTCAGGCATCTCCTTGGCGCGGGCCAAGGTCTGCTCTGCGTAGGAGTCTCCTTTGAATTTATTAGCTACAGCCTGGCAAAAATCGACCATTTTCCCACCCAATTTCTCCCCCGAGGCCTTGGTGAAAGCTTCTGCGCCTTTGGATAATAGCGGTGCGGCAAAGGTGGCCAAACTGATAGGATCTGGTACCATTTCAATCAAGAGATATATTGGCGATTGAAGATGATAAGTTTTTGGATGACAAACAAAAAGAATTAAAAATAGTTAGTGAAGAGGCTCTCTAAATCTTGTCCAGAGCCTCGGCAACATTTCCGAAGATTGCCTTGATGTCACCTACACCCAGCACAGTAACCACGAGGCCTTTCTTGTTGTAGTAGTCGATGAGCGGCTGGGTCTGAGCGTGATAGGCTTGGATCCTCTCCTTAACCGTCTCCTCGGTGTCATCCGCCCTCTGGTAGAGGTCGGCTCCGCAGGCATCGCACTTACCTTCCACGTTTGGCGGGTTGAACTGAACATGATAGGTGGCGCCGCAGTTGCACATCCTCCGGCCGGTTACCCTCTTGACCAGCTCTTCATCTGGAACATCGATGTTCAGGACCACATCGATCTTCTGGCCCAGAGAAGGCAGGATCTCGTCCATAGCCTCGGCTTGGGGGGTGGTCCTGGGATATCCATCCAGCATCCAGCCGCTCTTGACGTCGTCTTTGGCCAGCCGGTCTTTGATGATGTCGATGAGAAGGCTGTCTGGAACAAGCTTCCCCGCTTCCATGAACTTCTTTGCCTCCACTCCCAGTTCGGTGCCGTTCCTCACGTTCTCTCTTAGGATGTCGCCGGTGGAGATGTGAACCACGCTATACTTCTCCGCGATCATCTTGGCCTGAGTGCCCTTTCCGGATCCTGGTGGACCGAGTAATACTATGTTCATAATATCCCTCCTTATCCTCACGAGATCAAGCAACCTTTTGACTCTTGCAAACCGTTTTGATCTGATCGGAATTGCGCCCTTTTTTTCATAGAGTTTTAGGACACCTTCCGACGCTTGATCAGAGGCCATAACCTGTCACAGTTGCTTGGATTCTGAGAAGGTCACTTTCCTGTACGTTAAAAAACCTTTCTGCAGAAAGGTGACAGATCCCAGTTTCAGGCCATTGACGCAAGGGCCATCACGCTGCCGGAGAGAAGTGGTATGGTGAAGTTGTCGTCTAAGACTCTCCTACGAAAAGAGATGGGGATCGCGTCTGCCAGGGTGGCGCCGAGGGCTCCGGCCAGGTAGACTGGAAGGGCAAGACCCGTGACGACGGACGCCAGATAACCAACCAAGACGCAGACCAGAAAGGTTCCTGCCACCACGAGCGGTGGTTTTGGGCTCCATCTTCCGCCTCCTATAAGGTCGGCGCGGACCTTTGATCCTCTCACCACAGAGCCGATCAGGCCGCTTGCCGCATCGCCTATAGAGAGCAGGAGAATCGCCGTCACCGCGATCATGGGCTCGAAGAGGATCACCGTCAGAAAGGCCCCGAGTATGTAGTAGATGTAGCCTGCAACGCGGTGCCGTTCGTGTTCCCTGACTGAAGGCATACTGATCTTGCCATGTAGCCGAACTCGTTCCAGGAAGAGGGCTATTAAGAAAGCAAGCCCAACGAGCACGATGGTGGCGTCTCTTCCCAGGAAAAGGATGGCTGCGGGGACGGACAAGCCTGCCAGGTGGATCGACTTTCGTTTGACCTCGTTTTTGAGACTGAATCGTCTTATGGTGTTGTTTTCTGCAGCCTCATATTGGGATATCCTCTCTGTCGTGGGCTTTGCCAACATCGCCTAACTTCCTGTGGGAATCACAATCGCCAGAGATTTTGCATGTTGATCTTACAATCACCAATGTCCCAATGTCCCAATGTCCCAATGTCCTTGTGTGTATAGTGCTTAACGATACATTTCGGACACATCTCTAACTCGCAAGAGTCTGAGATTTGACCTATTCGTATCATTGGGCACCACTCTGGCGAGATTCAATTAGTTTCGTCTAATCGGTTCTCGGCTATAAACCAATCGATGGAAATCAAGAGAGTTTCCAGATTTTGTTTCGAGATTATTTCCAGGTTTAAGCAGATCCTGCGTCGTTAAATTCGATCTCGCCACTGAGAAGCGCCGAGATGGTCTTGGGTATATTTTCCACTATTACTCTGATCTGTTCCATGCTGTCCCGATCCCTTATTGTGACTGTGTTTTCCTCCAACGTCTCGTAATCTACGGTGATGGAGTAAGGAGTTCCCACCTCGTCGTTTCTCCGGTATCTTCGGCCGATGCTGCCAGAAGAGTCGTACTCCACGTGGAAACCACGTTCTCGAAGTTCGCGAGTGATCTTTTCGGCAGGTTTCACCAGGACGTCTCTATCCATTAGGGGAAGGACTGCAACCTGTATGGGGGCAACGCGGCTTTTGAGTCTGAGAACTGCTCTTGTCTCTTCATCTACCATCTCTTCAGAGTAGGCGTGTTCAAGGACTGAGTAAAGTATCCTGTCTATCCCGAACGATGGTTCGATCACATGGGGGATGACCTCTTCGCCCCTGATTTCTTCTTCCACCATCTCAAAGGAAACGAGCTTGGAATCGACATCGAGGGTTTCGCCATCTACCTCGACGGTGATGACGTCCTTCTTCAGCTCTGACGTGGGAAGCGATTGGAGTGCGTCGGCGACAGCCTTGGCCTTGTTTCTGAAGAGCGGTCCTAGCTTCTTCATGTCGGGTTTTACTTTCAGAACATCTCTTTTTTGGGGTTCGTCAAAGGGCATGAAGACTGTGAGGTTAGTCTGGCTCTGGGTCATGTGGGATTGAAGGTCAAAATTAGTTCTGTCGGCCACGCCCACAATTTCGATCCAGCCGAACCGGTCCAAATATGCCTCAGCGTCCCAACAGTCTGCCGCGTAATGGGCCATCTCGTCTGTCTTATGCTGACGGAACCGGAGTTGGTTTCGATCAAGGCCTGCCTCTATCAAGAACTGGTAAGTTCTGGCAACGTAGTATGCCAAGGTCTCGTGGGCGATGATTCCTTTTTCCACGGCCTCTTTCATGCTCGTCTCGCAAGGCTCGCCTGCTGATTCTTGCGTCTCTTCAGAGTAAAGGCGCAGCTTGAGGTCTTCAACTTCGTTGAATCTGGCGTGAGACTTGTCCACAGGATCTATGAAGATCTCGGCTTCGGCCTGGGAGAACTCTCTTAGCCTTATCACGCCTTGACGTGGCGATATTTCGTTTCTGTAGGACTTGCCTATCTGGACTGCGCCGAAGGGGAGCCGGTCTCGATAGTGGCGCAAGAGCCTCGGGAAGTTGATGAACATCCCTTGGGCGGTTTCGGGCCTTAGGTAGCCGATCTGTTTTCCGCCGGGTCCTATCGAGGTCTTGAACATGAGGTTGAAATCGTAGATCTCGGAAAGTTCGCCTCCGCATTCGGGACAGAAGACGTCGTTTTTCTGGATGACGTCGTAGATCTCCTCGTCAGAGAGGGCATCGGGAACTTCTATCAGGTGTTTGATCAGATGATCTGCCCTGTAGATCTCGCCGCATTCTTTGCATTCTGTGAGGGGGTCAGAAAAGCCGCTCAGGTGTCCTGAGGCGACGTAAATGTCTTCCACGCCGATTGTGGGGCATTCGATTTCGCAGAAGCCTTCTCTTACCACGAAGAAATCTCTCCAGAGGTTTTCGATTCCTCTCTTAAGGGGTGCCCCCAAGGGGCCATAATCGTAAAAGCCCGCAGCACCGCCGTAGAGTTCAAAACCGGGCCAGATAAAGCCCCGTCTTCTTGCGAGCTGAATTACCTTATCGTACCTGTCCATAGCCAATCCTCATCCTCTAGATCGCAAAGAGCCATTTAATGTTTGTCGTTTCGAAGGTCGTTCTTAAGAAGATGGGCCCGAAAAACATTTTTTCAAGATTGGAGGTTGTCGTCGATTAGATCTGTTGGGTCATATGTCTGCCACCCCAAAAGAGGTTTAAGAGATGGTGGCAGTGTGGCAGAAGATGGTTGAAATGAGAACTCTCCGGATTCTCCAGTCGATATTCGCGATAGGAGTCGGCTTCTATTTGGGAACCTATTTTGGACATCTTATGGAGTTTTCCCCAATAGTTACGGGATTGTTGGCAGGAGGCATATGCATGTTGGCAATCGCCATCACGACCCCCATGATGGGCATTCAAAGGTGACTTCTGCAAGAACGCGAGCCATAAATTCGTGATCACTTCACTATATTCTTCGCCCTCTAATACCCATTGATAGCCCGGCCTTATCTGGTGGCGTCTTCCACGATCTTGATCTCGTCTTCTGTGAGGTCGTACAGCTCGTAGACGAGCTGGTCGATCTGCCTGTCTGTGGCCTCAATCTGGCGCTGGAGAAGCGTCTTTTGGTGGCCAGCTTTGGTGTCGGCCAGCTTCTTGTTCAGCTCCAGCATGTTCTCTACGAGCTGAACCATTCGATCGTGTCGGGCCACGTCTTTGGGGTCGGAAAAGTCGATGGTGCGAATGGGAAGTTGTTCGATATATTGACGATTATAGGCATAATATCCCCCTGAAAATTGACTGCTGATTAGTTTGAGATAAAAATCGAGTAACGTCGAGTTTAATAAGCCTAAAATATAGTTATAACCAGTAGGATAGCCCGATTTAAGCGTTATTCCGTATCCGCCTCCGCCACCACCACCACTCCCAACAAAGTAATAGAAATCTTCAAAATCTAAAGTGAAGGACGCACTTTTTGCAATACTTGGTGTTAATATTTTTGTCCGTTCCATTTCACTTAGATTTTGCGAACGTCCAAGTGCGTACCATCGGTCATGTTTCCATTTTCCGCGCTCTCTTGATTCAAGTATAGTTTTGTTGGTCTGAAGATACGTCCACACATGATGGTATTTTTCTACCAGTTCTTGTCCTGATAATAAGACTGCTTTGCCATCTACAAGTTTGTATGGAAAAAGAATTGATTTGGTTAATTCATTCACATGATAGCGCTTGATGTTGACAGATCCTTTGCATAATGGATGCATTAGACTACTTTCTAACTGGTGTTCTTTTCCTGTTGCTTTAGAAAGATAATAATTGCAGTCCTTTTTATCAAGTATAAAAACAGGATCTGCGCCGGTGACCAGTCCTTGGAAGATCTTGTCTGCGACGTCACCCAATTTTGTCGGCATCGTGTGAAGTCGCTCAAAGATTAATGCATCACACCCAACAACAAAAACCCATTCACGCTCAGTAATATTTTCGGCTAGTATTTCGCCCCTAGTTGATTCAGCGTTTTTGCACCACTCAGCCAAATCGTCCACTTTCACGAACTGTAACTGATCACTTCCCGATCCTTTAAGGAACAGCAAACATGTGTACGTCGTTGCATTAGCAAACACTTGCTCATGCCCAAAGTGGACGATTTTCTCCAGATTTCGGCCATCTGCGAGCAAAGCACGTAAGGACCGACCATATTGAGCGTTGAAGAATTTGTGAGGCAAAATGAAGCCCAATAGCCCACGATCATTCAACAGACTTAGACCTCGTTCTACAAAAACCACATAAATATCATAGTTACCTTTTTTGGCTGCGTCATAGCGTTCTTTGTAGAACTCCACTTCTACTGGCGCCCACTGTTTCATCGCTTGAATTCGGATGTACGGCGGGTTCCCGATCACTGCATCGAAACCGCCGCGCCCCATGACCTCTGAGAACTCGGCTTCCCAGTCGAAGGGATTGACCCTGTAAAGCTCCTCCTCGTCGATTAAGGTGGTCTGCCCGTCGTAGAAATCGGGGCCGATCAGCGAGTTTCCGCACTTGACATTCTCTCCAAGATCGGGAAGCGCCCTCTCCTGGAAGAGCTTGAGCTGTTTTGATAGCGTCTCTTCGCTTTCGCCTTCCAGAACTTTTAGATGGAGCGAGAGCTTCGTCACCTCGACGGCTTGCGGGTCGATATCTACGCCGTAGATGTTGTTTAGAAGTATGCGCTTTCTCTCCTCGGTGGTGAGCTTCCACCCGCCGCCTTGAGTCTCGAATATGGGGAGATTGTTGCCGGATTGGTTCTTCCTTGGACGGCCTCGCGCTTTCTTCTTCTGGACAGCGTATCCTTCTGGGAGAAGTGCCTGAACCTTTTTCGAAGTGGCGCTGCTCCCTGACTCCATGAGAGAGACCAGGTTTTCCACATACCAGTCTCGATGCCAGTCCAAAAGACGCTGATAAGCGCCGATCAGGAACGAGCCGGACCCACAAGCCGGATCCAGAACTCTCAGATCTGAAGCGGTCTTTGGAGTTGCGCCTTCAAGCAATTTGCATACTGTGTTTTCGACTATGTAATCGACGATGTAGGTCGGCGTGTAGTAGACGCCACCGGCCTTTCGAACCTCGGGCTTGTCCTCGACCTTCACCCTGTGGCCGGGCGTGAGCGTGATCACTTTGCCTAAAAACTGCTCATAGACGTGCCCCAATATCTCAGGAGGCAACACCGAAAACTCGTAAGGGCTATCCGGATAATAGAGGTCTTTGATGAGATCCTTGAGCGACTTGTCATCGATCTCCAGGTTGAGGGTCAGCTCGTCGGGCGGCTCTCCTCGGCCCGTCTCCTCCTGGAAATGGAAGAGGCCAGAATTGTAACGCTCATCGGCCCGATGGAAGAACTCGCAGAGCCTGGGGTACACTCTCTTTCCTTCGAGGAGAGTCTGGAGCCAGCCATATTTCTCGATGCCCCGGTCTTCACAGATGCGAAGGAAAACTATCCTGTCGATGGTTCGTTGGACTGCGAAGTTAAGCTCTCTTGTCGTGAGTTCAGGGTTTCGAAGAGCGATATTCTTGGCCAAAACTTCTCTCCAGGTTTCGATCTCCTTGAGGAAGGCGGCGTCAACTTCGGCGGTGCCTCTCTTGGCCTTGCTCGATTCTACGTACTTGTCAAACGAGCCCTTGAGCACCTCTTCTCTGGAGAAAATGGTCGCGATCTCGTCCCACCGGTCGATATATTCATTGTATGTGAAGTACTTGACACGCGCCTTTGATGCCTTATCGGTCTTCACCGGCTGAATCCGGCCATCGTAGACCGCCAGCTCCTCAAAGTCGGTGAGGATGCCCAAAGGAAGTTTGGCAGACCAGGAATAACGGCGTAGCTGGAAGGCAGGATGAATATCGTCTTTCAGGTTGACCGAGGGCTTCTTGGCTTCGATGAAGAACTTGCGGGTTCCACCTATCCGAAAACAGTAGTCAGGAGCTTTGGTAGATCCGCTCACTTTGATGGCGTCTTCGTGAACCACGTCTTTATAGGCTTCAGCATAGCCGTTCTCGTTGTCTACATCCCAACCGAGAGCTTTGAAGAAGGGATCGATGAACTCTCGCCGAAGTTGGGTTTCGTTGTACTGGCCCGACCGATACGAGTCGATGTTCCTGTCAAATCGTTCAACGAGTTCGACTATCTGTTGTGGCGCTGCCAAATCCTTCTTCCTCCAAATTCCGTTAACGGTGACGTAGTACTTACGTCTTATCTTCGGCCAGATGAAGCAAGATGCGCCAAACGAGGCCACAAGAGCAAGAGCGGGGAATAGAAATGATGAATGGGTGTGGGGACAAGGAAGCGAGGAAAGGCCAACCCCACCCCGGATAAGGCCCTTGAGTTCTGCTATTGACCTCAATTCCATATCTTGCGCCTTTCAGCCGCCCTCGTCTCCCAAAAGACTCTTTTCCCCTAAAAGAGACCCTTACGGGACCATCCGCCTTCTATCCCTCGGGAAGAGAACAGCATCCCGGATGTTTTCGAGATCCAGCATCGTTAAGACCACCCTGCCAAGGCCCAGGCCCCAACCGGCATGTGGCGGCATTCCATACCTGAAAGCCCTAAGATAGAACTCAAAGCCGTCCGGATCGAGCCCTTGGTTCTCTATCTTCTGGACCAGAAGCTTTGGATCGTGAACCCTCTGAGCGCCGCTGGCAAGCTCCATTCTCGGATGCATCAGGTCAAAGCCGCGGCTGATCTCGGGTCGATCTTCTCTTGGCTGAGTGTAGTAAGGCTTGATCGAGGTTGGCCACTCTGTGATGAAATAATGCTCGCCCACAAAACTTCCGATGGCTTTCTCTGCCTCGGTATCCAAGTCGTCGCCCCACTCAAGTTTAGTCTCCCTGTTCTCGTTTGCCATCTCGATGGCTTCGGTGTATGTCACCCTCCTGAAAGGAAGCTTTGGAACTTTGAGATCAACGCCCAAGATATCAAGATCATACTGGCAGTTCTCCGCCACATCTGCATAAATCTTGGCCATGACCTCTTCAAGAAGCTTCATCACATCTTCGTCGTCGGCAAAGCTGACCTCAGCATCGATCGAGATTGCCTCGTTCAGATGCCTCCTTGTGTCGTGCTCCTCGGCCCTGAAGATGGGACCTATCTCAAAGACCCGATCCATACCTGCAGACATCAATATCTGCTTGTAGAGCTGAGGGCTCTGGTTGAGGAACGCCTCTTTCGCGAAATAACTTATGGGAAATAGAGCCGTTCCACCCTCGGTAGCCGTCGCCACGATCTTGGGGGTGAAGACCTCTATAAAGCCGTTTTCAAAGAAGAAGTTCCTGACGGTGCAGAGCACTTGGCTTTCGATCCTGAAAGCGGCAAGAGAAGGTGGCCGTCTTACGTCCATGAACCTGGAATCAAGCCTCGTGTCAAGATCCGCGCCCACCTTGCCCGTCGGGTCCAACGGCAAGGGCGAATCCGCCTGGTTTAGGACCAAAACATCGATGGGGATGATCTCGTAGCCACGCGGTGCCTTGGGCTCAACCTTCACCTTTCCCACAACTTCAATGACGCTTTCCCGGCTTAGGTGCCTGACCTTTTCGAGAAGGTCTTTATCCGTCTTCTTTGTAACCAAAGTCACCTGAGCGAGCCCCTCTCGATCGCGCAGGATCAGAAAACAGATCCCGCCCAGATCTCGAACCTCGTGAGCCCACCCTGCCAAGGAGACCTCGGCCCCGTCCATATCAGAAGTTATGTGACCAGTATAATGAGTCCTGAAGATCAAATCACGTCACCGGTGTGGTGAATAGGCTCCTGATATAAAAGCAGTCCGCGACCGGCCTCTCCAACCCGAATCAGGCTTTGTATTAATCTAAATACATAACTCCGAGTCAGATGGCTTTTACAAAGGACAAAACGACTTATTTGAACGCAATCGGTCGACCCAATAAATCCAAATAGGATAAGTGTATCATTTAGATAATTAGCTTCTTATTTCGTCGGCACTCAGCCCAACAGAAGTGATCCAGGGAGCCATGGGGTTTGGAATTTACAATACAGAGGTCGAAAAGTTGCAAAAGAGATCACCAGAAATTCTGAAGATGGAATGTGTATCTCACATTACCGGAAAACATGCGGTAGATATATCCGAGAAGGGGTTCGTGTTCCATCCAGGCCTGTAGTCGGTGCGGTGTCATGAGAGTATCAAAAAAAGATCTGATGGAGCAGGATGAATTCTGGATCTTGCTCTTCGTGTTGGGAAGCCTCCTTCTGAACTGGCCGTTTCTATCCCTGGTGGAAAAAGGCTCCCATATACTGGGCTACCCGCTGGTGTTAGTCTACATACTGACGCTCTGGATAATGATCATCCTTGGAGCATATCTATTCGACAGGTGGTCTTCAGATTGATCAGCCCGCTTGTAGCTCTGGTAACGATGTTGCTCTATTTGCTTCTCCTCTTTGGAGTAGCTCACTGTGCCGATCGCCAGAGGAAAAAAGGCCGAAGCATCGTCTCTAACCCTTACGTCTACGCCTTATCTATCTGCATCTACGCCACCGCCTGGGCTTTCTACGGCAGCGTAGGGAGAGCCACATCGACCGGCTTATCCTTCCTGCCGATATATATCGGGCCCTCGTTGGTCATGTTGCTTGGCTGGATCATCATAAGAAAGATGATAGGCATCTCCAAAGAATACCGGCTCACCACCATAAGCGACTTCATAAGCTTCAGGTACGGCCGAAGCTACTCCATCGGCGCTCTGGTGACCATCGCAAGCCTAATGGTGATAACCCCTTATGTGGCGCTACAGCTTATCGCCATATCCGAGTCACTCACAATAATAAGCGGAAACTTTCATGAGATGTTGGGGATAAGGCGATTGATAGTGACCGTTATTCTTGGCATATTTGCCATCTTCTTTGGGGCAAGACACTTAGACCCCCTCGAGCGGCATGAAGGCCTGATAGCGGCTGTTGCTTTCGAGTCCGTAGTCAAACTGGTGGCGTTCGTCGTCGTGGGACTCTACATAACCTATGGGGTTTTCGAAGGTTACGGGTCCATAGTTGGAGAGATCGCCTCAAACCCAGATTATTCCCACCTTCTGAGCCCTGATTACGTGTCCTGGTTCTCTTTGACGGTGATATCATTCTTTGCAGTGTTGTTCTTGCCTCGACAGTTCCACGTTATGGTGGTGGAAAACTCCAAGGAGAAACACTTGAAAACGGCCATGTGGCTCGTTCCACTTTACATGCTGTTGATCAACCTGTTCGTCCCAGCAGTGGCTTGGGGCGGCCTTCTCATGGGCGCTTCTGGAACTCCAGACATGTTTATGGTCTCGATTCCAATCGATCAAGGCCAAGATCTCCTGGCCCTTTTGGCTTTCATCGGCGGAGTTTCAGCAGCTACCGCCATGGTCCTGATATCTGCCGTGGCAGTGGGCACCATGATGTTGAACGACCTTGAGATGCCTTATCTCATCAAACGGATCGGGAAAGGCCGAAACCTTCCAAGCTTACTTCTTACCATGAGGCGGCTGAACATATTGTTGGTCTTGGCAATTGGCTACCTTTACTCTCTTCTGGTGGGTTTCCAGAGCTTAGCAGACATAGGATTGTTGTCGTTCCTTGCAGCCAGTCAACTGGCCCCTGCCGCGTTAGGTGGCCTTTACTGGAAGAAAGGATGTTGGAATGGAGCCATCTCAGGTTTAGTAGCTGGATTTCTGGTCTGGGGCTACACCGCATTGGTCCCAAACCTTGCAGGCACTGGATGGATCTCCACAACTTTAATCCCAAATGGCCCCTTTGGAATCGCTCTCCTTCGACCCACAGCCCTCTTCGGCCTGGAGATGGAATTTTGGTCTCACGCCTTTTTCTGGTCGATCTTCTTCAACTGCCTGTTCTACGTCTTCTTCTCGCTCACCTGCAAACCGAGCCAGGATGAGACGGACATTGCCGATTGCTTCGTCAACTTTTACAAAGAACGGCCAGAAATGCTTTTGGACGAAAGAAGGATGATAAGGGTCGGAACCGTGGATGAACTAGAGGCCACAACCGCCAAATATGTAGGATCTGAAAAGGCAAAACAAGTGGTCGATTCCAACCTGGCCGAGATGAAAGCCACCCGAGAAGATATCGATGCCAGAAAGCTTCTGGATCTCAGAGATCAGCTCGAAAAGGTCTTGACAGGATTTGTGGGATCTTCTGCCACCAGGATAATCGTGGAAGAAGAGGTCAAGGTAAAGCCGGTCACCGAATTTATCAAAGACACCATGCAAGTTTACAGCTTAAACCCAGCCGCAGTTTACATAGTTCCCAAGAAAGCTTTTGAGGTCTTCACAGACCAGATTACTCATGGTGTAGAAGGACTTTGCATAACCTTTTCTGATCCAGACGAGATCAGAACCAAATGGTGTTTCACAGAAACGCCCATAATAAGGTTGAGCCACGAAAAGGGTTGCGGTGAGCAGTACATTGCACCCAACAACCTTCCATTGCTCTTCGTAACTATCAAAGCTTTCGTCGAGAGCAGCAAGAACAGCGTAATACTTCTCGACGACTTAGGGAAGTTAATCAAAGAGAACGTATCCCAAGTCCCTGAGTCCGAAGTTCTCGATTTCGTTTATGCTCTTGAGAACTTGGCCAGGAAGTATCACACCAGGCTTCTGATCAAAGTGGAGCCTGAATACGTCCACAAAAAGTTGGATGGAGATGTCGAAGAGGCAAGACAATTGATCTTCCTCTTAAGGCCCTTATCAGCATATCTTTTTAAGATATTTGCCAATTCCATGCTGAGTAGCCTGGACGAGACATCCAGGAAGATGGTTATCGAAGATGTCAAAGAGATGATGAAAACCGAATCGCTCTTCGAGGGGATGAAATGCGCAGATTCAGAAGGAGGATCCGTTTCATCATGTGATCCTGACATGGCTGAGCCTTCGGACTGGAGCGACGAAACTGGCATTATCGAGATCGATCCCCACCTCTGGCTGAGTCGATGGGAGTTTTTCATAGCACTCCGGCGCCTTGCCAGGCGGATTCAGAAGACCGACCCCAGCTTCGATCTCAAGCTTGCCATAGGAAAGCTCCTGGAAAAGTACGGATTGAAACTTTACGAACTCGACCTTGCTCCTGGCACAACTTATGTCATCGAAGAAGGAAAGCCTGTCAAGAGCCTGGCACTTTTCAGCGATTTCGTCCGGCTCGGAGCCGATGGGCTTTGCATAAGCAGGTATCATCCTGAAAAGTTGATGGAACGCTACAACATATCTCTAGACAGAGTGATATGGCTCACCCAGTCTATCTCTATGGATCCCAGGTACAAATCGGTCGATCCCACAAACTTCCCCAGGCTGAGCGGGATGATATCAGATTTTCTCAATCAGGTGAAAGAACCGTTGGTTCTCTTGGAAGGGTTGGGATACCTCATCACGCAGAGCAATTACGAATCTGTGCTTAGGTTCATCCAGACTCAGAGGGATGAGATCGCGATGAAAGGGGCGATACTGGTGATTCACATAGATCCGCTCTCGCTCGACACAAAAGAGCTTCACAGGTTGGAAAGCGAGATGGAGTTGCTCAAGTTTTCGGACGATGATGACAAAACTCAAACTGCAAAAAGTTAGAATTTGTTGGCAGAAAGGTTGATAACAATTAGCAGATGACATGATATTTTGAGGTGATTTTCTGGTCGAAATAGAGATCGTGATCCTAGGACTTGTCCTTTTGGTGGCAATCTACTTTGCCTTCAGCCTGATTATGAAGTCTGCCAAGTTTCTGGCCGTAAACTCTCTTGTCGGTTTGATAATACTGTATCTGGCAAACCTTGTGGCGGGCCTTGCCATTCCCTACACGGTGCCAGTCGTTCTGGTCTGTGCAATATTGGGGGCACCTGGGGCGATTGCGATAATAATCTTGAAGTTTTTTGAGATGATCTGACCCTTTCATGGCCAGCTGCAAATTCGTCTCCAACTATAACTCTTTAAATATGGATCTGTGGTGCCAAAAGCCGCAAGCTTCGAGACTCGTTCTCCTTTTTTACATCTTCAACAGCCTTGCACCCATGATCTCTAGCTCAACAGAATAGCCGCGCCATCGCTTTTCAGACTCGATACAGACTCGACCACTCATGTTCGGCCCCTCGATAACCAATGTCTCGTATTCTCTGCCCCTTCCCATGGGATCGATACCGCCCTTCTCACACGCGGCGAGGAAATCGGCCAGGTTATCCTGATCTAGAACCCGGCCCAGCCAGATTTCGTCAAGGCCCTTTGAGATTCGTGTTATCATGATCTTGAAGCCTGAGTCGATCATTTGCTCAAGGAGGCTAAAAGGGTCTTTATGCCAAAGCGGCATGACAAGCTCCAAACCCAGATTTTCGCAGACTTTCATCACCTGATTGCGCTGATAATTTGAGGACACAGCACCGCAGCACAACCCCTCTATTTCCAGTGGAACAAGAGAATCTCTGAGAGGGGCGACTTCATCCTCGCAAGGGACAAAGAAGGCCACAAAGGGAATCTTCAGAGCCTTGGCCGAGATCTCGGCAGCCTTTAGAGGGATGAAATGATACATCCGAGACTCACGAGCATGGGCCATGACTAGGTAAACCACATCAAAACCCGACTGTTGAGACAAATGGATCGAATAAATCGAACCCATTCCTCCAGTGAATAGTGCCGCCACTTTCAACTTTTCATCACCTGCTGCATCTCTGAGATCTGTTTTCCTGTTGACACGTGTTCTTCCGCATCGATCCATCTTAATGCCAGTTCGTTTTGAGTTATATCTAACTCAAAATCATAATAACAAGGGAATTCGAAGCCGCCAGCAAAGATACGCCAGACTTCGATTCTCAGTTGGAAAAGTATCGTGTTGCCAGAAAACGTATCACATCAATCCTCTGCACATTTCAGCGGTCCTGAATAGTTCGGATGAGAGATATGTACCACCAGCGCTGCCAGGAGCACGGCGATTATGCCTGTGAGAAATATGCCGTCGATCACGCCAGCGCCACCTATCGAGAGGGTCAATGACGGTGCATTGGGCTCGGGCGGGGCCATCTGAGCCAGGACTCCCGGCGTGAGAAGGCTGAATATATCTGCGCCAAGAAGGGTGCCCACGGTACCGCTGATGTAGGCCAAGGCAGGTGCTGCCTGAAACCTTCTTGCCAAGACGAGGCCACAGACCGCTGCCAGGGTGGGCGAGACATATACGGGGAGAAGAATTCCTTCGTTTGCCACCGGCATTGCCATCCTGTAAGTGACCATAGCCACAATCAAAGTGCCCAGAATCGCCCTTGAAGTGGAAACCTGGCACTTGATCAGTATGGCCAAGGATACCACCACTGGAATTATGCATCCGCCCATGTTGATTGCCAGGGCCACAGGATGAAACCCCGACGCGAAGCTGACTCCTGTGATGGAAGATAACTGAGTGGCGATCTGCATGAAAAGTGGCGGGTAGGACGTAATGGTCCCTCCATGAAGGGGTATGTTCACAGAGCTTCCTACCAAGCTCCCAAAGACCATCAGGATCGCGTGCCAATGGCTGAAACCCACCTGGACAAAGGCCTCCGCGGTGAGCCTGAAGAAGAGGTAAACTATGATTATGGGAGCTGCCAAGGTCAAGAGCAGGACGACCATGGTTATTGGAATTAACAAATAATCGAACAACTACAGCACCGGTCCAACAATTTATCTAGCAGGTTAATAGATTTTTCCGGCCAGCTTCACCGAAAGGATGATCCTTCAACGTGGCATCATCTCGAAGAGGTGCAATTCAGATGACTATAATAGCAGGTTCAAAGCTTAGAGAGCTGCTCGATCAGGGTGGCGTTCAGGATATGATCGACCCAGAAGTTCAGATCCAGATGTGTGGCGTGGACCTAACCTTGATGAGGGCGGAACGTTTCCTTTCCTCAGGATCGATAGACTACGATAACAGCGAGCGCCAACTTCCAAAGACAGAGAAAATTTCCTTCGACGAATCGGGCTGGATCGAGCTTGGACCTGGATCCTACAAAGTGACCTTCAATGAGACCGTGAGAATCCCAAAAGAGATGACCGCTCTTGCAAGGCCCAGGTCGACCCTTCTTAGGAGTGGCGCGACCGTGGAGACTGCCCTTTGGGACCCAGGATATCAGGGTCGGAGTCAGTCTCTTCTGGTGGTCTACAATTCTGAGGGAATCAGGCTGAAAAAGAACGCAAGGCTCCTCCAGCTAGTCTTCTATCAACTCAGCGATGCGGCAGAGAAGCTGTACGAAGGGGCTTATCAGGGCGAAAACATATAATTTCGCCCCCCTGTAGTGCTTAACGTATACGAATAAGGCCAAATCTTAAACTCATGATAGCTTGATATAGGTCCTATCCGTATCGCAGGACTCATTCTTATCATCAAATACTATTTTGGAGAGGACCAACAAGCACTATCTGATTTTGTCCTGACTGGATCTGGCATGGTTCTATTCATCACCAAATAACTGGACGAGAACAGCGGCGAAAATCGGTCCTGCTTGGTCGATCACCCTTGCAGAGTAGACCCATCCACCACCATCACGACCCAAAACCACTATTGCACATCCCTCATATTTAGTCAGGTCGACCTCGGCGCTATCTGGCGGCTGGGCTGCCTGCATCGGTATCGTGGTTAATCTCAAGATCGAGCTTAAGGGTTGGCGTGGCATCAAGACTACGAACTCGCCCCCTTCAACCACGCCTAAAAACAGGTCCGCGTCATCGATACCAAAATTTGTGTCTTCGAAGACTCGGTTTCCGCTCCAGGTGCTGGCCCGATCTTCAGCGGAGTTGTATCTCCTCCTTCCTATAAAATTGTTACAATTCTGTGATATGTTCAACTCAGTGTGTCCAGCGTCGTTGGGAGACGAATAGGTCGGTGCTTCAGACCAAGTTCCGATAAGCGTCCCAGAGGAAACTGCTCCTTTGATCCTGCCTTGATCTTGACCATAAGTTCCAACCACTTCACCATCGTATTGCCAAAGATCCATATTTCCGTAGTCAGTCTCCCACAACCCAGTCCAATCGCAACTATGGGCACCAGAAGTGAAACATAGGAACATAAGTCCCAAAACCTACGTTCGGCAGGTGTAACTCTGTGATTTAAACATTTTTTTGATACATAAGTTAACTGTTCTATTGACAAAATGTGGATAAATTTTTAACTCTGCACGGCAACATCCAA
>Ga0272441_10007117_pt1 | contig 18336 bp, 11 predicted proteins | sample SSMProp6N_FD_193582 | JGI IMG/M metagenome (GOLD analysis project Ga0272441, IMG submission 193582) | Marine sediment archaeal communities from Little Sippewissett salt marsh, Falmouth, MA, United States - SSM-Prop-6N | ecosystem: Environmental > Aquatic > Marine > Wetlands > Sediment ... | reverse complement strand
GACCGGCTCAAGCCCCGCCCCGAGGGCTTCTCGGACGGGACCCAGCTCATCCCCGGCCGCCCCTACAAGGCCATCAACCCCGGCATCCCCCGGGCATAGCCTGGCCTCCATCCCTCTCGCCCAGCCGGCCCCGGTGTGTGGGGCTGCGCGAGTCCGGCGCGCCGTGCTGGCAGCCGCGACGCCGGCCAAAAGCCTGGGAGTAGTCCGATGTGTATACAAACTATACGCTTGCGTCCAGAGCGCGGCGCCCCGCGGGGCGGCAAGCCCGCAGGGTCAATCGCGCCGGGCGGTTCCTTGACACTTCACACATGTACTGATAACCTTTAGTGATGAGGCGGCTGCCTCCCCCGTGCCTACCCCGAGATTGGGCTGCCTCGACTCCTCTTGAACGGCTGCCTCACGAATGGGCGACTTGTTTCTTTCGCTGCTGTGGCATCACCACCAGCCATACTACCGTGAAGGCCCGGAGGGCCGGTACGCGATGCCGTGGGTGCGCCTGCACGGCATCAAGGACTACTACGGCATGGCCTGGCTCGCCCAGCAGCACCCCGACGTGCACATGACCTTCAACCTCGTGCCCAGCCTGCTCATCCAGCTCGAGGACTACGCCGCCGGCGAGGCCGACGAGGAGTGGCTCCGCCTGACGGCCAAGCCCGCCCGCGATCTCGACGAGGACGAGACCCATTTCGTGCTCAACGAGTTCTTCTGCGCCAACCTGGAGACGATGATCCGCCCCCGGCCCAGGTACCAGGAGCTCGTGCTCAAGCGACGCTTCGACCGCCGCACCTCCAAGCAGGTAATCCGCGAGTTCACCACGCAGGACTTCCTGGACCTCCAGGTGTGGTCCACCCTGGCCTGGTTCTTCCCGCAACTGCTCCGCGACGACGAGGTGCTCCGCGAGCTCGTGGAGAAGGGCCGCGGCTTCACCGAGGACGACAAGGCGGCCATGCTGGCCAAGCAACGCGAGGTGCTCGCCCGCATCATCCCCATGTACAGGGAGCTCCAGGACAACGGCTCGGCGGAGATCAGCGTCTCGCCCTTCTACCACCCGATCCTGCCGCTCCTGTGCAACATGGAGCGTGCGCGCGAGGCGATCCCCGCCCTGCCCATGCCCCGCACCCGCGCGGACCTGGCCGACGACGCCCGCATCCAGGTCGCCCGCGCCGTGGAAGCCTACTGGGTCTACTTCGGCCGCCCGCCGCGGGGGATGTGGCCCTCCGAGGGCTCGGTGAGCCCCGAGGTGCCCCCCGTGGTCGCAGAGGCCGGCCTGCGCTGGATCGCCACCGACGAAGGCATCCTCGCACGATCCCTCAACCGCTCCTTCCCGCGAGACCTCTTCGGACACCCCCTCGACGGCCACGACCTCTACCAGCCCTATCGCGTGCCCGCAGGCAGCAGCGACCTGGCGGTCATCTTCCGCGACCACTACATCTCCGACCTCATCGGCTTCCAGTACTACAACCAGACCCCCGACGTGGCGGCCGACGACTTCGTGAACCGCCTCCGCCAGATCCCGTCGGGCCAGGACCACCCGCCGCCCTTCGTGCCCGTGGTGCTCGACGGCGAGAACGCCTGGGAGCACTACCCCGACAGCGGGATCCCCTTCCTCCACGCCCTCTACGAGCGCCTCGCAGCGGCACCCGACGTCCACACCGTCACCGTCTCGGAATACCTCGCGACCCATCCCCCCCAGGCCTCGCTCCACCGCCTGTTCTCCGGCTCGTGGATCAACAGCGACTTCGGGGTGTGGATCGGCCACGACGACGACCGGCGCGCCTGGTCGCTCCTGGCCCAGACCCGCCAGTTCCTCGTCCGCCGCACGGAGGGACGCCCCCCGTCGCCCGACTTCGCGAAGGCCTGGGAGGAGCTCTACATTGCCGAGGGCAGCGACTGGTTCTGGTGGTATGGCGACGACCGCTCCTCGCTCCAGGACGCCGAGTTCGACCGACTCTTCCGCCGCCACCTCCAGAACATCTACCGTCTCCTGGGCGAGATTCCCCCGGGAGCGCTCGACGAGCCGATCGCCAGCGCCACCCCCCGCGTGCCCTACACCATGCCCACCGCATTCATCCAGCTCGAAGTGGACGGCCTGACCACGAACTTCTTCGAGTGGAGCGAGGCCGGCCTCTACCGCCGCGAGCTCGACGGCGGCGTGATGGAGAAGGAAACGCCCGACCTCGTCCGCCGCGTCTACTTCGGCTTCAACGAGCGCGAGCTCTACCTGCGCATCGACGCCCCCGAGGCGTTCGTCGACGAGATGCCCGCCGCCGGGCGCCTCGTCTTCTGCTTCACCGGCCCGCGCGACGTCGAGCTCGAGGTCCGCAACCTGCGGGCCGCGCGCCCCGACGTGGCGGTGGGCGGCGAGCCCAGCCGCGACGGCCGCGCCGCCGCCGGCGAAATCCTCGAGATCGCCTGTCCCTTCAAGGAGCTTGGCTTCCGCCCCCGGGAGGCCGCCCGCTTCCACGTCCGCCTGCTCACCGACCACACCGTGATCGAACGGGCCCCCCGAGCAGGCAGCATCGCATTCGAGGTGCCCACGCGCGATTTCGAGCGCGAGATGTGGTACGTGTGAACCGACCGACGCACCTGTGACGCGCCGCCGAGGGCAAGGACGCCCAGCCCACCCGCTTGGCTCCTGCCCCCTGTGCCACCGAGAAAAGGAGAGCCCGATGCCCGAGTTGCGCAAGGACCCCATCATCGGACGATGGGTGATCATTGCCACCGAGCGTACCAAGCGCCCCACCGACTTCAAGACCGATGCCCCGGCCCCCTCGGGCAGCTTCTGCCCCTTCTGCCAGGGCAACGAGGACAAGACGCCCCCCGAGATCCTCGCCTACCGAACCGCCGGCACCCTGCCCAACAAGCCAGGGTGGCGCCTGCGAGTGGTCCCCAACAAGTTCCCCGCCCTCCAGATCGAGGGCTCGCTCGACAAGCGCGGCGTCGGAGTCTACGACCGCATGAACGGCATCGGAGCCCACGAGGTCATCATCGAGACCCCCGAGCACCACCTCACCATCACCGACCTGGCCACCGAACAGATCACCGACATCCTGTGGGCCTACCGCGACCGCCTCACCGACCTCAAGCGCGACATCCGGTTCAACTACGGCATGGTCTTCAAAAACGTCGGCAAGGTCGCCGGGGCCTCCCTCGAACACACCCACTCCCAGATCATCGTCCTGCCCACGGCACCGCGAACCGTGGTCGACGAGATGCGCGGCGGCAAGCAATTCTACGACTACCGCGGCCGGTGCATCTTCTGCGATATCATTCAGCAGGAGCTCGAGAGCGGCGACCGCATGGTGCTCGACGGCGAGAGCTTCCTTGCCTACGAGCCCTACGCCGCGCGATTCCCCTTCGAGACGTGGATCCTCCCGAAGCGCCACATGTCCCGCTTCGAGGCCATCGGCAAGCCCGAGGCCGAGGAGCTCGCCTACTGCCTCAAGGCCACGCTCCAGAAGATCGAGAAGGCCCTCAACATGCCCGCCTACAACTACATCGTGCACACCACCCCCTTCGATCTCGGGGACGTGGAGCACTACCACTGGCACATCGAGATCATCCCCAGGCTCACCAAGGTGGCCGGCTTCGAGTGGGGCACGGGCTTCTACATCAACCCCGTGCCCCCCGAGAGCGCGGCCGAGTACCTCCGCAGCGTCCAGGTCGGCTAGCCCCTGTGGCCCCGGCCGCCCGATGCAGCATCGCCCGCGTGAGACCGCACCAGAGCACCCGTTTGGGAGACCGGAATGAAAATCCTCCTCGTCACCTCCGAAGCCGTGCCCTTCGCCAAAACCGGCGGCCTGGCCGACGTGGCGGGAGCCATCCCCAAGTCCCTCGCCGCCCTCGGCCACGAAGTGGCCCTCATCCTCCCCTACTACCGCCAGGCACGCGAGAAGTTCGCCGACCAGACCGAGGACACCGGCATCGCCTTCCCCGTGCACCTCGGCCCCGACGCACCCGTGGCCACCATCCGAGTCACTCGCCTCCCCAACTCCGATGTCCCCGTCTACCTCGTCGACAACCCTGGATTCTTCGACCGCGAATACCTCTACACCCCCCCCGAGGGCGACTACCCCGACAACATCAAGCGCTTCACCTTTTTCGCCAAGGCCGTGCTCACCACAACCAAGGCTCTCAACTGGGCTCCCGACCTCTACCACTGCAACGACTGGCAGACCGCCCTGGTGCCCGCCTACCTCAAGACCACCGAGGCCGACACCGCCTTCCACCACAACTCGCGCTCCGTGCTCACCATCCACAACCTCGCCTACCAGGGGGTGTTCCCGCTCGACGTCTATCCCCTCACCGGCCTCCCCGATGATCTCAAGAAGCCCATGGGGGCCCTCGAGTTCTTCGGCAAGATGAACCTCCTCAAGGGCGGCATCATCTTCGCCGACGTCCTCAACACCGTCTCCCGCCGCTACGCGCAGGAGATTCAGACCGAGGAGTTCGGCGCCGGCCTTCAGGACGTCCTCGCCGCCAGAGCCAGGGAAGGCAATCTCCACGGCATTGTCAACGGCATCGACTACACGGTGTGGAACCCCGCCATCGACCCCCTCATCCCCGCCACCTACAGCCCCGACGACCTGGCCGGCAAGGCCATCTGCAAGGCCGAGCTCCAGAAGCTCAACGGCCTGCCCGTGCGCAGCGACGTGCCGCTCATCGGCCTCATCTCGAGGCTCGACGCGCAGAAGGGCCTCGACCTGGTGGCCGACATCGCCGAGGACCTCGCCGCGCTCGACCTACAGTTCGTCCTCCTGGGCACGGGCGTCCAGAAGTTCCAGGACCTGCTCGCCAGCCTCGGCACGAAGTATCCGGACAAGCTCGGCATCAACATCACCTTCAACAACACCGTCGCCCACCAGATCGAGGCGGGCAGCGACATCTTCCTGATGCCCTCCCGCTACGAGCCGTGCGGCCTGAATCAGCTCTACAGCCTCAAGTACGGCACCGTGCCCGTCGTGCGCAAGACCGGCGGGCTCGCGGACACCATCGTGAACTGCACGCCCACCAGCATGGGCAAGGAGACGGCCAACGGATTCAGCTTCGAGAGCTACTCGTCGCGAGCCCTCCTCAACACGATCAAGAGGGCACTGAAGCTCTACCCCAACCGACGCGCCTGGCGGCGCCTCATGCTCATCGGGATGCGCCAGGACTGGTCGTGGGACAAGAGTGCGCGCGACTACCTCGAGCTGTACAAGAGAGCCCGCGCGTGACGGCGGCCCACGGGGACCCCGCCAGGCCGGGCGCACGCAGCCGTGCATTCGCGCTTCCCTGCGACGATACGCCGGTGTAGACTGGACGGCGCTATGGCAATCACCGACGACAGGCTTGCCGAGATCTACGAGATCACAAAGGCGATGGGCTCCGCGCTCACCCCGGGCGAGGTGCTGAGCGCCACGGCACACGCCACGCGCCGCTTCGTCCGCTTCCACGCACTGGCCGCCGCACTCCTGGACCCTGGCGGGCAGCGTCTCCGGCTCTACGTGGCCGGCGACACTCCCGATGCGCCCTATCGGGCCGGCGCCTCGGTGCCGCTCGGCCCCCATGCCCTGGCCCACGTGGTCCGCACGCGCGAGCCGCTGTGCGTGGCCGGCCTCCCGCACGACGAGCGCTTCGGCGCGGACGACCCGCTGGTCCAGGCAGGAGCCGTCTCCTGCGTCGTTCTGCCCCTCCTGGACCCCGACCGCACGCTCGGCGCCATCGCCTTCACCCGCTCCGAGCCCGAGCCATTCTCCGTGCCAGACGTCGGCCTCCTCCGCGTGATCGCCGAGCAGGTGGTCACCGCCATCGGCCACGCCCGCCTGCTTGTCACCGAGCGCAAGCGCGCGAACCATCTGGCCATCATCAACGAGGTGGCCAAGCGAGCCCTGGTCACCCTCGACCTCCAGACCCTCCTCCAGCAGACCGCAGCACTCATCCAGGAGCATTTCGCCTACTACGACGTCTCGGTGTTCCTCGTGGACCGCCAGACCAAGGAAGTGGTCCTCCACGCACAGGCCGGCGCCTACCACGACGACTCCGTGGTCGGCTACCGCCAGGACCTCGGAGTCGGGATGGTCGGGTGGTCGGCCAAGACCGGCAAGACCCTCCTGGCCAACGACGTCGCCCAGGACCCCCACTACATCATGGCCTTCGAGGGCGAGAGCGTCTCCCTGTCCGAACTCGTCGTCCCCATCCGCATCGGCGGCGAGACCGTGGGCGTGATCAACATCGAGTGCACCGAGGTGGGGGCCTTCGACGAGACGGACGTGACGGCGCTCGAGACGCTCTCCGACCAGGTGGCCCAGGCGATCGAGAACGCCCGCCTCTACCAGGAGATGCGCTACCTCAAGGAACTCGACGAGAGCATCCTCGCCTCCATCCCCTCATCCATCCTCGTCATCGACCGCACCCTCGCCATCGTCTCCGTCAACCAGATGTGCTGCCAGGTCCTCGAACGCAACCGCGAGGACCTCGTCGGCGAGTGCTTCGACAGCTTCCTCCACTTCGAGCCCCTCGAGTCCGCCTCGCTCCACCGCGCCATCGAGCGCGTCGTCGACCACGACCAGCGCGCCTCGTTTGCCGCCATCCGCATGCGCCTGCCCAACGGCCGCGAGCGGATCGTGGACGTGCACCTGAGCCCCGTGGCTCGCCGAGCCCAGCGGCGGGCACTCGTGTTCATCAACGACATCACGGACCGCCGCCGTGCCGAAGAGGAAGTGCTCCGCGAGAAGCAGAAGCTCGACGACATCGTTTCGGCCATGGGCGCCGGCCTGATTCTGCTCGACCGCGACCTCTCGATCGTGTGGAGCAACCGCACGATGGAGAAGTGGTTCGGCGAGGGCCACAGCCTGGTGGGCAGGAAGTGCTACCAGGCCTGCCGCGGCAACCGCGAGCTGTGCCCCGCGTGCAACGCGCTCCGCACGTTCAACACCGGAGACGCCTCGACCAGTTCCCAGGTGCGCGTGGCCCCCGGCCGCGATGCCCGCCACTACCACAACATCCTGGCTCCGATCCGCGACGCGAGCGGCGAGGTCGTGCAGGTCATCCGCCTGACCTTCGACGTCACCGAGCGCGAGCGCAACGTCGAGCGGCTCGCCCTCCTGCGCAAGCTCAGCGGCGCCATGCAGGGCACCCTCGAGCTCGACCGCCTCCTCCGCCTCGTCCTCACCTGCGTGACCGCAGGCCCCGGCCTGGGCTTCAACCGCGCCGTGCTCCTGCTCGTCAACGAGGACAAGACGGTGCTCGAGGGCCGTCTCGGCGTCGGGCCTGCCTCGGCCGAGGAGGCCGCGCGCATCTGGCGCGAGCTCTCCGAGCAAGCCCAGACCCTCGACGATGTTCTCGCCCTCTTCGACGAACCCAGCGTGCCCGTGGACACCTCGATGCAGTACCTGGCTCAGCAGATCCGGATCCCACTGAGCAACACCGATCAGGTGCCCGTGCGCGCCCTGAGCGACAAGAGCCCCATCCACGTGACCGATGCTCACGAGAATGCCGGCGTGAGCCCGCACCTGCGCTCCCTGCTCTGGGCCGAGGAGTTCGTGTGCGTGCCCCTCATCGCACGCGACGTGGCCCTCGGGGCCATCATCGCGGACAACGTGTTCACCGGGCGCTCGATCGAGCCCGACGACATCCAGGTCCTCGCCATGTTCGCCACGCACGCCGGCCTGGCCATCTCGTCGGCCAGCGCCTACAAACGCCTGGAGGAACAGCTCAACGAGATCGAGGAGACGCAGGACCGCCTCGTGCGCTCGGAGCGCCTGGCCACCGTCGGCCGGCTCGCCGCACACGTGGCACACGAAATCCGCAACCCCCTCGCCACCATCGGCGGCTTCACACGCTCCATGCTCCGCCCCGGCACCGACGCCGACAAGGTCGAGCGCAACGCCAGGATCATCCTCGAAGAGGTCGAGCGCCTCGAACAGATCCTGGCCAACGTGATGAACTTCACGAAGCCCGGCAACCCGATCCTGCGGGAATGCGACATCGAGGAGACGGTGGACGCGCTCTGCGGCTTCCACGAGAACCTGCTCGCCGAGCGCGGCGTGGTCCTGCACAAGAGCCTCGACCCCGCCTGCCCGCCCCTGCGCTACGACCCCGACCAGATCCGCCAGGTGCTCATCAACCTGTGCCAGAACGCGCTCGACTCGATGCCCAACGGCGGCGAACTCACCGTGCTCACCCGCGCGCAGGAAGAGCACGTGGAGATCGTGATCGCCGACACGGGTGTGGGCATGGCGGACGACGTGATCGAGAACCTCTTCCACCCCTTCTTCACCACCAAGGTCGGCGGCACGGGCCTCGGGCTCTCCGTGAGCCAGAAGATCGTCCACGACCACGGCGGCGACATCCTCGTGCGCTCGAAGCCGGGCGGGGGCAGCTCGTTCACCGTCTGCCTGCCGATCCCGCACGAGCCCACTTCCTAACCCCTGCCTGGAGGCACACCATGCCCACCATCCTGATCGTCGACGACGACGAGCACCAGCAGATCCTCTTCGAGGAGGAACTCAAGGACGAAGGCTACGATGTCGTCGTCGCCGGCGGCGCCAGGGAGGCCCTCGACATGGTCGCGAACACCCCGCCCGACCTCGTCGTCCTCGATGTTGCCATGCCCGGAATGGACGGCATCGAGGCGCTCGGCCAGCTCCTCGCACGCAACAACCGGCTCCCCGTCATCCTCCACACCGCCTACGCCACCTACAAGGACAACTTCATGACCTGGTCGGCCGACGCCTACGTCGTCAAGTCGTCCGACCTCTCCGAGCTCAAGTCCGAAATCAAGAGGGTGCTCGCGAAGCGCAGCGAAGAGCCGCCCGCGCAGTAGGCCAACGCGCCATGCCGCAACCGAAGCCGATGCCGTGGACCCAGGACACAAGCGAGGCCGCTATGCTCACGAGCAGCTCCAAGTCCACCCGCGCGCGCGTGATCGCCATGGTGCTGGCCGGCGGCCAGGGCGAGCGCCTCTATCCGCTCACCCGCGACCGAGCCAAGCCCGCCGTGCCCTTCGGCGGCCTCTACCGCATCATCGACTTCTCGCTCTCGAACTGCGTCAACTCCGGCATCCGCCGCGTGTTCGTGCTCACGCAGTACAAGAGCAGTTCGCTCGACTACCACATCCACTTCGGGTGGGACATCCTGAGCCACGCGCTCGGGGAATTCGTGCGCACCATCCCGCCGCAACAGCGCACAGGCCAGTCGTGGTACCTCGGCACCGCCGACGCGATCTACCAGAACATCTACACCCTGGAGCAGGAGCGTCCGCTGCTCACGCTCATCCTCTCCGGCGACCACGTCTACAAGATGGACTATCGTGCGATGATCGACTTCCATCTCGACCGGGCCGCCGACCTGACGATCGCCTGCATCCCGGTGCCCCGCGCCGAGGCCCCGCGCTTCGGCGTCGCCGCGGTCGGGGCGAACGGCCGGATCAACGACTTCCAGGAGAAGCCCGCCGACCCGCCCCCCATCCCCGGCCTCCCCGACCACTGCCTCGCCTCCATGGGCGTCTACCTGTTCAACACCGCCACACTGGTCCGTCAGGTGATCGCCGACGCCAAGACCGACTCCTCCCACGACTTTGGCAAGGACATCATTCCCAGGATGATTGGGTCCCACGCGGTCTACGCCCACGACTTCCAGGACAAGAACAAGAAGCCCCAGAAGTACTGGCGCGACATCGGGACTCGCGACGCCTACTGGGAAGCGAACATGGACCTCGTGGCGATCGACCCCGTGTTCAACCTCTACGACCCCGACTGGCCGATCCGCACGGCGCCGATCACATCGCCCCCCGCGAAGATGGTCTTCAACGAGCCCCCGCCCGGCGGCAGGTGCGGCACCGCACTCAACTCGCTCGTCTCACCAGGATGCATCATCAGCGGCGGACGCGTCGACCGCTCCGTCCTCTCCCCCGACGTCCGCGTCGACGAACGTGCCGAGGTCACCGAGTCCATCCTCATGGAAGGCACCACCATTGGCCGCGGCTGCGTCATCCGGCGCGCCATCATCGACAAGAGGGTCCACGTCCCCGACGGCGTGACCATCGGCGTCGACCCGGCCGCCGATGCCGAGCGCTACATCATCACCTCCAACGGCATCGTCGTGGTCCCCAGGGAAATGCACTACGCGTGAGCCTGCGCGGCCCGCGCCCAGGCCGCCGGCGCCCCCCCCATCAGCGGGGGGGGACGCACGCGTTCGAGTGTCGTGGGGGGGGGAAACTGGCGGCGGGTGCAGGATTCGAACCCGCGAGGGACTTTCGCCCCTAACGGTTTTCAAAACCGTCGCCTTCGTCCACTCGGCCAACCCGCCAGGGATTCCGGTGCCCAGGGGTCACTGGCACACTTCGTCCAGCACTTCCTCGGCCACAAAGATGGGCGCGTCCAGGCGCACGGCCAGCGCGATGGCGTCGCTCGGCCGCGAGTCCACCTCCACCAGCTCGCCATTCTGGCGCACGAGCAGGCGGGCGTAGAAGGTGTTGTCGCGCAGTCCGCACACCTCGACGCGCTCGACGGCCCCGCCCAGGCTCGTCACCACGCTGGCCAGGAGGTCGTGGGTGAGTGGCCGGGCCGGCTCGTAGCCCTTGATCTTGCGGTCGATGGCAATTGCCTCCGAGATCCCGATGAGGATCGGGAACGACCGTTCGCCATCCACCTCCTTGAGGACGATCACCTGGGGGTCGGCGGTCTCGGTGATCATGATCCTCACGAGCTCACATTGGACCATGGTGACCTCCGGGGAGTTCGGCGTCCTTCATCCTGCTGGATTGTACGAGCCTCTCAGGGCATTGTCAACCCCAGTTGGCCGCCAGTGTGCGGTTCCCGAGTGGCCGCACCGCCGGATGGGCGCCACGCACGGGCACCCCGCAACCGCCCACCCCGCACCCACGGCACCCGCCGCGAGCGGCCACCCGCGGCGTGAAGGCCGTATCCATCGATTCCCTCTGCACTTATGGACGCCGATGGCGGCAACGGCCCGTGCGCGTGGGGCGCGTGTGGCTTGACATCCCTGGGCGGGCATGGTAGGGTGCCAGCGCTAGCAGGCGCGAGACAGCGGACCCCGAGCGCCTGTTCGCGAGGCGCATCCTCATACTGCGGCACGACCTCCCGCAACGAAGTTGGAGGGGCCCCGTGGCTACCAGGAAGACGGTCGGGACGGGCAGAGCTCGCGGCTCGAAGCGTCCTAAGAGCAAGGCGGGTGGGAAGTTAGCCCTGTTCGGCGGCTCGAAGGCCGTCGCCGGCGGGGTGGGGCCGTGGCCGGCCGTCGACGCCGCGGCGATCCGTGCGGTCACCGAGGCGCTGCGGAATGAATCGCTCAGCCCCCTCATCGAGGGCCTCCCCAAGCAGTTCGAGCAGCAGTTCGCGCGCTACCACGGCCGCAAGTACGCCCTGATGGTCAACAGCGGCACCGCGGCGCTCCATCTGGCCCTCGTCGGGTGCGATATCCGGCCTGGCGACGAGGTGATCACCACCCCCTACACCTGGGGGGCCACCACGGGCTGCATCCTCCACCACAATGCCATCCCGGTGTTCGCCGATATCGATCCGGAGACGCTGTGCCTCGATCCCACGAAGATCGAGGAGCGGATCACCAGCCGCACGCGAGCGATCCTGCCCGCGCATATCTTCGGCATGCCCGCGGACATGGCGGCGATCATGAAAATCGCCCGTAAGCACGGCCTCGCCGTCGTCGAGGACGCCTCGCAGGCCGCCGGCGCGCGATACCGCGGCAAGCTCGTCGGCGCGCTCGGCCACGTAGGGGCATTCAGCCTCCAGGCCTCCAAGAACCTGACGGCCGGCGAGGGCGGCATCCTCATCACCAACGAGTTCGCGACCTACGAGCGCGCGCTCCTCTTCGGCGCACACCCCGTGCGGATGAACGCCGAGGTCCGCAAGGCCGACCTGCGTGCCTATATCGACAGCCTGGGGTTCACCTACCGCCCCCATCCGCTGGGCGCCGCCATCGCCCGCGCTCAGCTCCCCCACCTGGCCGCCTGGACGCGCGACAAGAACCGCAACTTCACCCGCCTGTTCCGCAAGATCAAGGGGATTGCCGAGCCGCACGGCGCCGACTTCTTCCGGCGCCACCCGAAGTGCCTGCACGGCTACCACATGGTGTCGTTCAAGATCGTCCACCCCGACCTCGAGCAGGTTCCGCCTCCCCTCGTGGTGGAGGCCCTGCGCCGCGAGGGGATGAGCGTGGGCGGCTACGTGGGCACTCCCATCCCGCTGCGTCCCCGGTTCCGCGACCTGCTTTTCTACGGCCGCGGCTGCCCCTGGACCTGCCGCCACACCCATCGCCTGCCCGACTACACTCCGGGGAGCTGGCCCGTGGCCGAGGCCCTCTGCCGCCGCGGCGAGATCATCCTCTTCGGCAACCACTACAAGCCCGACCCCACGCTCATGGGCCAGTACGCCATCGCCTTCCAGAAGCTGGCGGACAACGCCGAGCGCCTGCTCGAGCGCGCCGAGAAGTCCGCCACCCGCCGCCGATAGGGATGGCCTCACGCGGTGCGCGGGCACACGCGGAAGAGCTCTTCCTCGGCCTCGCGGGTCCAGAAGCCGTGCTCGTCGAGCTTCTCGGCCACGGTGGGGAAGTGGGTGGCAAGCTCTTCGAGCGGGATCAGGTCGGGCAGGCCGAGCTCGGGGAAGATGCAGATCTTCCCGCTCGTCTCGCGATACATCACCCGCCGCATCGCCTCCCACACGCGGGCCAGCGGCCCGATGACGGCCACGGACGTGTTCGGGCGCAGCTCGCCGCGAAGCGCGCCTACCACAACGCCCGTGAGATCCTCGACCGCCGATCCGCTGTTCCCGATGATCGTCACGCCCCGCTGCGATAGCATGCCAATGTCCACAGGGCCTTTGGTCCCTGCCTTGATGCCGGCGAAGATGTTGAGCAGGCCGTCGGGGGCCAGGAAGGGCTCGGTCTGCTTGATGGGGCCCCAGGCGGGGCACAGGCCCACCACGTCGTCGAGGCTCTCGGGCTCGGCCAGGGAGGCCAGATCGGTGGCCATGGGGTTGAGGAAGTGGATGGCGATGCCCCTGGCCTCGGCCTGGGGCCTGAAGAGCTTCTCGAGCAGTGCGAGGCGCTTGTCGTCGATTTCGGTCACGAGCATCCACGCGGGAGGGTTCGGGCTGTCGAGTGCGGTCTGGAGCCAGATCTGGCCCATCGGGCCGCCCGCCCCCACGAACATCGCGCGGCCGCCGGGCTTCAGACGCGTGCGGCGCTCCTTTGCATAGGTCTCGGCCAGGGTGCCGTCGCCGCGCGCGATCAGGTAGAGGCCCTTGTAGTGGAGCGCCCCCACGTCGAGCTGCGCGGTGGTGCCGGCATCGAAGGGCGGGAGCACGAGCACGCCGTGGAAGGCCAGCGAGTCGGTCGCCGCTTCGGCCAGCGCCACGTCGGCCACCTTCAGAATGATGTCGTCCACGCTCCCCTCGCCTGCCCGGCCGCGCAGGGCCTGTGGGTCGGCGACGATCTCGGCCTCCACCCGGCCCGCCAGCTCCTCGGCATCGCCGCCGGTGAGCAGGAGCCGGCCTGCCGCTGCTGCTGCTTCGCGCACCTCGTCCAGGTCGGCCATGGTGGCGCCGATGAACCACGCCGTGCCACCGGGCTTGATGGCGGCGCGGTACTCGATCCTGGCGGCCACGCACCCCCACGGTTCGGCCAGGCCCGCTTCCGCCCGCCCCAGGTCGGCCTTGACGAACGGCCCGCCCTCCAGGCGGTCGGCATCGATCGGGATCAGGCAGTTGCCGCGATCGTTATCCAGCACCTCCTCGGCCAGGCACGTATACTGCTCCATCGCTCCGCGGTGGTAGTAGCCGTAGGCGTGGCTCACCGAGTCCACATAGATGTCCGCCTGAATCGCGTAGCGCTCGCCCACGTGCACCCCGTGCCTGTGCTCCGTGCCCTCGCCGAGGGCGATCACTTCGAGCGACGCCTCGTGGCCGGGGATATTCGGCTCCTTCGAGAGGTCGCGGTTGAACAGCCGCACGTGGGACCCGCCCTGATGGATGATCTTGCAGTCGGAGAAGCACAGGCAGATCGCCTCCACCTTGCAGAGCGTCTCGCCCGGACCCGGCTCGTACATCGGCACGCGCTGCGGGCGGTAGTAGGGAGCGAACGGAGCGATGTCGATCAGCTCGTGGGACATGAAGCTGATCAGGTCGCGGGGATCGGAGTCGGGCGGCGGAGCGCCCTCTGGCGCGAACACGCGGAAGAAGCTCGCGAGCGACGTGTCCGCGGCGGCCTCCCATGCCGCGAGCTGCTCCTCGCTGGCACGCCGCGGCGGGCGCACCGCACGTGCGTCCACCTCCCCCGACGTCGCCGGCCCCGTGTACTCGCAGAAGTGCCCCATGCCTGTGCCGGTGAGCATGCACGCCCAGATCTGCTGCGGAAGCGCTTCGTTCGTCATATCGCATCGATCTCCATCTTGCGCTGGGAAAAGGGGCGGAAGCGATTGCACCGCTCCGCCCAGACCCGTCGATCTTACGCCTCACGTGCCGGCGAGTCAAGCGATGCAACGCCCCGCCCCTCGCACCGCGCAGAACTCGTGCTCCCCGGTGCGAATCCGTTTTGACTGGCATCCCCGTTTGCGCTAGCATGCCTCGGACACTGCGGCGCACACACCCCTAGGAACGGCCATATGCCACTCGACCTGAGCGAACTGTTCGGAGAATGGCGGCATCACCCCTCGGACGACAACCGCAACGTGCGGGTGATCCGAGGCGGCGATGGCCACCTCAAGCTCCAGGTGCGCGTTCGCTGCGGCGTGTTCCAGTGGGAGTACGACGGCCGCCCCGACGGGTCCACCCCCTACGGCTACCCCTCCCTGCTCGAATTCTACTCCGAGCGCGTCCAGCAGCTCGAGCACCAGGACGGCTCGTCCGAGGCACTGCGTCTCACGCGGGCTCAGGTGGACGAGATCAGCGAAGAGATCATGGACTACTACCAGCGGCGCGTCCTCTTCTTCCGCCTCGGCGAGTACGAGCGCGCCTGGGCGGACGCCAAGCACAACCTGTCCCTCATGGACCTCATCCGCGACCACTGCGACGACGCCGATGCGATCCTCCAGCACGAAAAATGGCGCGCCTTCGTCACCATGGACCGCACTCGCGCCGAAGCCCTCGTGCTCGCCCAGCAGGGGGCCTACGTGGACGCCATCCGCAAGCTCGACGAGGGGGTCGAGGAGATCTCGGACTACTTCCGCGAGCACGGCCGGGAGGACTTCATCGAGCTGAGCCAGGAGATCGCGGCGCTCAAGGAACTCAAGCTCCAACTCCGCGAGAACTACGACATACCGCTCACTCGCGACGAGGTGCTCGACGGCCTCCGCGAGGAGCAGGCCAAAGCCATCGCCGATGAGGACTACGAGCGAGCCGCCCGGCTGCGCGACGAGATCATGAACTTCAAGAACGAGCCGCCCCCCGTCGAAGGCCACTGAGCCCCCACCTTCCCCACGCGCTTGCACGCCCACCGCTCGCACGATACGATCCCCAGCGCATCGCCTCGTGCAACCGCCTCCCTGCCGAACAGGAGAGCGCCGAATGCGCTGCGCCTTCCCTTTCGCCGTCGCGTCCTGCCTCGTCCCCATCACACTGGAGGCTGCCGAGATGCCTGCCGATCGCTCCGTACTAAACTCCATCGGCATGCGGCTCGTCCGCATCGAGGCGGGCACGTTCGTCATGGGCACCGGCGAGGCCCCGCTGCCCGCCCAGGCCGCGGGCGCGCCCTGGCGCCAGCACGGCGACCCCGACGAGCACCCCGCCCACCAGATCGTCCTCACCCGCCCATTCCACATGGCCGCCTGCGAGGTCACCAACGCCCAGTACGAGCAGTTCCGCCCCGCCCACCGCAAGCTCCGCGGCAAGCTGGGCTTCTCGAAGCACGACGACGAGGCGGCCGTCTTCGTGAGCTGGCACGACGCCGTGGGCTTCTGCGAGTGGCTCTCCGAGAAGGAGAAGCGCCCCTACCGCCTCCCCACCGAAGCCGAGTGGGAGTATGCCTGCCGAGCGGGCACCACCACCCCCTTCCACACCGGCAATTCCCTCCCGCCCGAGTGCCTCAAGAACGCCCGCGAGAGCTGGTATCCCGACCCGCGCCGCACGCGACCCGCCGACGTGGTGCCCCTCCCCACAGGCAAGACGCCCGCCAATGCCTGGGGCCTGCACGATATGCACGGCAACGTGGAGGAATGGTGCCACGACTGGTACGGCCCCTACCCGGCGGGGAAGCAGAGCGACCCCGTAGGCCGTGCGGACGGCGAGTTCCGCGTCACGCGAGGCGGGAGCCACAGCACCCACCCCTTCTACCTGCGCTCGGCGAATCGCCTCGCCGCTCTGCCCGACGACCGGAGCTGGGTGATCGGCTTCCGCGTGGTCCTCGCCCCGCTGCCGCCCACGAAGCCTCTCCCCCCGCCGCCTCCGCCTGCACATCAGCAGGGCGTCAAGCAGGCCCCCCCGCCCGACCTTGCGAAAGGGCCGGACCCCGAACAGCCGTACTTCCATGCCCCCCGCGTCTACGTGAAGATCCCCCCGGGGGCCAACGGCCCGATGTTCTCGCGCCACAACCACGACCCGGCCCTCGTCGACTGCCCGAACGGCGACCTGCTCGCCATCTGGTACTCCTGTGTGCGCGAGCCCGGCCGCGAGCTCGCCATCCTCGCCAGCCGTCTGCGCCACGGCGCCCAGGACTGGGAGCCAGCGTCCGTCTTCTGGAGCACGCCCGACCGCAACGACCACGCACCCGCCCTGTGGGCCGACGGCCAGGGCACCCTCTACCACTTCAACGGCCTCTCCGCCGCCGCCACGTGGGGCAGCCTGGCCACCGTGCTGCGCACCTCGGCGGACAGCGGGGCCACCTGGACCCGTGCACGCCTCATCATCCCCGAGCACGGCACCCGCCACATGCCCGTCGAATCCGTCTTCCGCACCCGCGAGGGCGCGATCGTCCTCCCCTGCGACGCCGCGACCACCGGCCAGGGAGGCACCGCCATCCACCTGAGCACCGATGGCGGCACGACCTGGACCGACTCAGGCGGCAGAGCCGCCGGCATCCACGCCGGCATCGCACAGCTCGAGGACGGCCGCCTCATGGCGCTCGGCCGCGGCGACAACGTGGACGGCCACATGCCCAGGAGCCTCTCCACCGATATGGGCAAGACGTGGGTCTACAGTGCCAGCCCGTTCCCCCCGATCAGCAGCGGACAGCGCCTGGTGCTCCTGCGGCTGCGCCAGGGGCCCCTCTTCTTCGCCTCGTTCGCGAAGCGGATCCCGGTGACCGACGCCGCGGGCAACGAGCGGCCCGTCGCCGGCCTCTTCGCCGCCCTTTCACTCGATGAGGGCGAGACATGGCAGGTCCGCCGCGCCATCGCCCCTGACCGCGAGACCGTGGTCGAGGGCTTCGACGGCCGCCGCAGGAAGATCGGCCCGGCCGCAGGCGAGCCCAACGGCTACCTCTCCGTGTGCCAGGCGCCCAACGGCGTGATCCACCTCATCAGCAGCCGCCTCCACTATGCCTTCAACCTCAAGTGGCTCCTCACCCCGCCGCCCGCCGCGCCGCCGCCACCCAAGCCCGCGAACCTCCCCGTCAAGGCCACACTGCCGACCGCATTCACCTTCGCCGACGTGCCGAGCAAGACCGCACCCTGGCGCTTCACGGGCAGCGGCATCGCCGAAGCGGCCGCCACCAGCTTTCCCGAACCCGGCGTGATGAAGCTCGACGCCGCAGCTCGCCAGCGGGCACGCTGGGTGGACATGTCGCCCAAGGGCTTCGGCCGCGTGGACGCGAAGAAGGGTTTCGCGGCCGAGATGCGCCTCCAGATCCTCAAGAGCACATCCCCCACCCGCGGCATCGACTTCGAGGCCTACCTCGGCGACGGCACCGCCAGCGGAAGCCGCTACTTCTTCTCCGTCACGGCCACAGGCGTCTATTGGTACGATAACGGACCCGAGCGGCTGACTGAGGGGCTGGACAACCACTCCGCGCCCCACACCTTCCGCCTCAGCGTTCGCCCCGACGGCGTGGCACAGGTCTACCGCGACGGGCGTCTCCTTGGCGTCCGCCCGCCCGCACACGTCGTCGACCCCTTGCTCAAGGCCACGGGAGCCTATCTTCAGTGGGGGGAGGGAGCCGGCGGCAGCGAGGCCGATGCACTCATCCACCACGTCGCCCACGACCTCGACGGCCCGAGCCAGCCGGCCGAATAATGGCCGCCTATGCCGCTCACCACGGTTCTGCATCGAAGGGCACGAGAAGGGGATGAACATGATGTTTCGCGGGGTGAGGACACCCCGCCCACACAAGCTCTGCGCGCCACCCATTGTGGGCGGGACGTCCCCGTCCCGCGAGAACATCATC
>Ga0272441_10007116_pt1 | contig 18337 bp, 21 predicted proteins | sample SSMProp6N_FD_193582 | JGI IMG/M metagenome (GOLD analysis project Ga0272441, IMG submission 193582) | Marine sediment archaeal communities from Little Sippewissett salt marsh, Falmouth, MA, United States - SSM-Prop-6N | ecosystem: Environmental > Aquatic > Marine > Wetlands > Sediment ... | reverse complement strand
GACCCTGGCCGGCACGTCGGCATCGTCGAAACCGGGGGACGCGGCATCGACCTGCGCGGTTCCGCCGACTGCCTCCAATTCCGGCCCTTCTTCCTCGCCCTCTTCGTCCTCGGCTTCCTCGGCTGCCTCGGCTGCCAGCTTCGCGGAGACGGCTGCCTGCGCCTTGGCGATGTCGGCAGCCTGCCTCGCCTTGGCAATGGACGCCCGGAGAATCGGGTAGCTGGACTTCTCCGCTACCTCGATCCACCCCTCGACGTTTTCCGGTTCGAGGATGCCGGTCATCTCGCGCAACTTGGACACCCCCAGGGCGACCAGGCGCTTCTTGAGGTCCGGGTCGATCCCTGCCAGCTGTACCTCCAGACAGTACCAGATGGCGCGGAGCCGTTCCGCCTTGCGCTTCTGGATGCCGAGATCCTCGTCCGCCCACTGGGCGAACGACTTGAACCCCCACGCCTTGTAGATCGGACCCTTGTTGGGGTCGTTGTCGAGCGGGGTGTCCCAGACCTCGTAGAGGATCTGCGACAGCTCCAGATACCCGACATCGAGGTCGACGGCGAGCTGCTTGGCCCGCCTTCTGACCTTCTGACACCAGGACTTGGATCCACGCTGGGGGGCGTTACCCCCCTCGATGACTGTCAGCCTATCGGCTACTTCGGCCATACTCGCCTCCGATCGATCACAGTGTAGCACCTGACCACGGATTGTCAAGAAAAGAGGCGGTTCTTGCCAGACGCAGCCCCAGGCCGATCTGGAATCCCGCCCCCGTCACAGCATTCGTCTGACCATCTTGACCGGCTCCGCGTCCAAGCAAACTACCACGGAACCAAGAGCGTCCCAAGCATGTTCGTGCTCGCCGGCCGGCAACTTTTCGAGCAGCTGGGCGAAGTCCGTGCGGGGGTACAGGTGGCGCAGTGCGTTGGCAACGTCCGTCTTGGACGCCTTCTTCGAACCGGCGACCCGGTTCTTCAGCTGTTGGGGCGTACACTGGAAAACCGGGATGTTGTGCTGGGAAGCCAGGGCGGCAATCGCGCCCCAGGACATGCCGAGCTTGGCCGAACTCGACGCGTTGCGGGGGAAGCTCATGGACTCCGCTCCGAACGCCACCACATCGTGGGCCAACACGATCTTGGTCAGGGCTTCCACAAGTCGCTGGGCGCGACGGAAGTTGTCGTCCGCCGCCAGAACCTTCAACTTGGTTGCGGACTTCTTCGTCCGCAGTACGCCCATGTAGATGGGTTTCTCCGACTCGCGCTCCAGCTCCAACACGGCCACCCCGAACGAGGCAAACCCTGGATCCATTCCGATGACATGCTTCATTTTCGGCCTTTCGCGTACAACATGACCTTGGAGGTCATGACCAACGAGGCAACAAGACGGTCGGCATCCGCACAACGAAGCAGCCGACCCTTCGGATCCTTCGGAAAACCTTTGCTCCGGGCTGCTTCCACCGCCTCGATATACCGGGCGACATCCGCCTCGTCCTTGCCCTGCCACGGCACCTCGTACAGGACGCACAAGGAACAGATGGGAGCCAGACCCTGAGCTGCCTGCAAGAACCAGTTTGCCTGCGGGCGATCACATCCGGAGCAGGTCGTCCCGCCCGGCAAGCGCTTCGGGAGCGGCGCGATCAGCAACGGGGGGAACGCCAAGCCGTGGAAGTCAGATGAGTCCTGCGGCATCGTCCGGCTCCGCGTCGCCAAAGCATTGATTGAGCACCGGACACTCCTGGGCCATGGAACACGTCCGAGTGGCGCAGATGCGCTCGGGCAGCTCCCCGGTCCTCATGCCCTTCCGGATGCTGCCGAGCATCTCCACGACACCCTCCCAGACCTCTTCGTCGGGCTCCACATGGTGCTCGATGAGGTTCTTCTCTATCGAATACACCCCCTTGACCCAGTACAGGATCTTGCCCCACTTGAGCCCCGCCAGCCGCATGTAGACGTTGGCCTGGAGTACGTGCTCGATCTGCGGGCAGTTCCGGACCTTCTTCGCCCCGGTCGTGGAGATGCTCTTCAGCTCGAACAGCCCCATTCCCTCGTGGCCCGGCAGCACCAGCAGACCGTCCATGTGCCCGCCCGTGCCGACCGTCTCGTCCCTCAGGAAGTACTCGTGGTAGAGGAACTCCTCCCCTCGGCACTCCGAGCACTCCGTGGGCCTCCGAACAGCCGCGTCATACACAGCACGACCCTTTGCCGCTCCATGAATATGCCCACACTGTACGCACCTCCACGCACCCCGAATCGCCCCGACTGCCGGGAGGATGATGTTCTGCATCGCGTGATGCATCCCGGAGCCCAGGTCGTAGTTCGCGATCTCCTCCGCACCCTTCCGAATCCTTATCGGGATCTGGTGCTTCTGGTGCAGCACCTCCTGGCGGGGGCACACGTAGGCGAGCCCGGACGCCCGGTAGTAGAACGAATCCAGGCTGGGCGGGGGCCGATCCTCCTTTCGCCCGTAGCGTTCCAGGATCAGTTGCTTCAGGTCGGTGGGGGCAAGCGCTTCGGTCGAGCCGCCCGTCGCCTTCGCCACCAGGTTACCAAATCCCACAGCCAGCTCCTCTTGGTTCCGAACAGGTCATCCAACGCACGACGGACCGAGTCATGCAAGTCCCGCGCCTCTCCCGGCGTCAACTCGTACTCGCACTCCGGGCATTGCCAGTACTGATGGTGCTCGCTCCATTCCAAGCGGCACTCGCACGTCAAACACTCGAACCCGGCCTGCACGTCGTTTGGTCCACGGACGACGAACATCAGGCGGACCTTCTCCCAGGGCGGTATGTACAGGTGATGCCGGAACACCACCCTGCGGGTATCGGGGTCGGTCACTGGAGGTTGTCCTCGTCGATGTCCCAGTTGCCGGCCGCAGCCACCCCGTCCCAATAGACCCTGGTGATCAGGGTCTCGAACTCGGGGTCGTACCGGTAGGCCCGGAGGTTCCAGTAGGCCCAGATCACGAGTCTGAGGACTTGACGTTCACGCCAAGAAGGCGCGCGGCCACGTCGATAGGGATCATCAGCCACTCCTCGGGAACCGCCCGCGATTCCCGCACGTACTCGCTCTCCAGCTCGCCGCCAACGTGATTTCGGTCGAACCGGAGAACCATCGCCGGCTCCTTGCCCGACCGACGTGCTGCTATCGTAATCTCCTGAAGCCATTTCCTGGTGATCCTCATGGACTTCGTGTCCGGGTCGATCCTCTTGTGCTCGAAGGCGAAGTCGGGGGTCTCTCCGTCCTTGCCTTCGGTCTCCCGGCGGTCCCTGGCGTAGGGGCGAGCCCCGGATTGCTTGGTGCGCCTGCCTCCCAGCTTGCGGGCTGCCCGCTCTTCGGCGGCGTTGGAGCGCTTCTTCTTGTCAGAATAGCTCGTCTTCGTCTCCGAGCCCATCCATCGAGGCGTCGGCTTCGGGATTGTCGATGACGTGTCGGTCTTTCCTGGCTTCTTGGTGCCCACAGCTGCACCTCCACACGTACTTCATGGGGAAGCTGAGCAGGCTAGCAGGGTCCACCTCGGCTTCCATCTCCTTGCCGCACTTCGGACAGGGAGAATCGACCGCGGGTGCGTCCTGGGCACCGCCCAGCTCGGCCAACACGTCGTTGACCTGGGCGTCGTCCAACGGCATCCCAGGCACGTCGGGAGCCAGGGTGTTGACGACGTGGGACGAGAGACCGGCGTCGAAGTCCTCGTCTGCCTCGTCGTCCTCCGCTTCGGTAGGATCTTCAAGGTCGTCGAGGGGATCCATGTTTGTTGGAAGTGTTGCCATGCCCCTAGTGTAAGCACGTGAGGCATGTTGTCAAGCCGCAAGAAGTACGGTCATCAGCATGTTCCGGATCTTGTGGCTGAACACGGGGTCGGTCGCCAGCTGTTGCTCGATGTACTTCTTGCCCCGCCAGCTGTCGTCTCCGATCATCCAGCTCGACCCGGAGCCGGTCAGGATGCCCAACCGCTCCAGCTGCGTGATGATGAAGTGCTCGTCCGCGATCTGGCCCTTCAACTTGGTCTCGGTGTCGGAGAGCATCATGCGGAACTGCCCCTCCATCTTGGGCACGCCGGTCTTGTTCTTGTCCACCTTGAACGGGATGTCGACGAACAGGGGCCGACCGGAATCCTTGTCCATCTCGTACTTCCCGTTGTTGACCCTCACCTCGTTGGATGCCGCGAAACCCCACGCGAGACCTCCGGGTTGGGTTTCTGGGTTGCCGAACAGCAGACCGACCTTCATGCGGATCTGATTGGTCAGGAAGATCGTGGGCTTCCAGCAGTCGTCGCTGACATTGCCAACGGCGTTCATGGCCGCGACGAACTTGCGGACGGCCTTGCCGGACACGCGGGCCTGAGCGCCAACCATGTCCTCCGACACGCTCTTCTCGATCTCCTTGGCCGGGGTCAGGAACGCGATGCTGTCGAGGATGATGACATCGCACTCCTGGGAGCGGATGAGCGCTTCGAGGATGTCCAGTGCCTGCTCGGCGTAGTCCGGCTTGGAGATCAGCAGCTTCGCCGGATCGCAGCCCAGATTGCGGCCCCAGTTGCCCTCGTAGGTACCCTCCACGTCGATGTAGACCACGGACATGTCGGCAAACTCCCCGCACTGGCACTTGCCGTCCGGACCGAGGGGGGTCAGGCAGCTTCGACACGTCTGCTGGGCGGACGCCGCCGCCAAGGTGCAGAGCGTGGACTTGCCGGTGCTCTTGTGCCCGTAGATGGTGTTGATCCTTCCGATGGGCCATCCACCCCCGAGTGCGTAGTCCAGCTGGAGAATCCTGCTGGACAGCCGGGGCACGTGCTCGACCCGCTTCTCGGTCGCCAGGGTGATGGCGGAAGATCCAAATTGCTTCTGGATCGAGGCAAAAGCCGCCGATGCCTGGAGCCGGCTGATCCGGCTTTCGGGCTTCTTCTTCGGCATCAGAACAAACCCTTGCCCTTCGACCCGCCCGCCTTGATGTCCGCCACCTCGGACTGGACACGCTCCTCGACCCAGACCTTCGCCTGCGTGTAGGCGTCGTCCACTTGCTCCTTGTAGCAGGGAACCTCGACCGACACGTCGAGACGGGCACTCTCGTAGTTGCCCAGGTTGATCGTCAGGCCGAACCCGACGCGGACCCTGGCAGGCTCCGTCTCGAACTTGGTGACCTCGATGGTCTCGTTGACGGGGTCGGCTTCCGCCTCGCCCGATTGCAGCTTGAATTGCTTCGTCACGGTCAATGTCGTCGGCTTGTCCATCAGTTGGTCCCTCCAGTCGGATCCAGCACCACGGCGTCATTTAGCCCCAACTTGTCCCACGCGGTCTTGACCTTCGCGTAGAACTCCTCCCACGGCTTCGGCGGGGGTTGATCGTCCAGCCACTGGTAGGCTGCTGCTGCGGCTTCAATCATCTCGGCCGAATACAGCCGCTGCCCTCCTTTCGCCCTCAGCGGGGTCTGGGGGAACCTGCCTTTGCTCTCGTGCTGGAGCACGATGGACGTGCTCCTGCCGGCAGCCTGGGCCAGCGCAGACACCCGGAACAGAACGGTCGGCCGGTTCTCCTCGGCCACGCGCAGCACCTTCACGTAGCTGCGTGCCTTGGCCTTGACGCCCGCCTGCCCGACTCGGCCTTCCTTCAGGAGCCGCTCCCGCGTCGTCAGGATCTCCTCCGGGGTGTAGAGCCGCTCCCCCTTCGGGGTCCGCTGGGAGGCTTCGGGGATCCAGCCCTTCCGCTCCCACAGACGCAGGGTCTTGACCGACTTCCCGAGCGCACGCGCGAGTGCCCCGATGGTCAGCCAGATTTGCCCCTCCGCGTCCTCGTACTCCATCCACGCCTCGCCGGGATCGGCCTTGCGTGCCTCCTCGCACGCACGTGCGTCGATGCCGTCCTCCTCCCGACGCTTCTCCCTGGAAGCGCGGTTCTGTTCCAGAACCCGCTTCCGGTACTCCGGGTCGTTCTGGTAGCGGTTCCTTCGCGCGCTGTTCCAGCGCTCGCGATTGTCCGCGTACCACTTGTCGAAATCGAACGGCATTGCATCTCCCAATGTAGTACGTGAGGGGCGTGTTGTCAAGGGTTACCGGCAGAGTTTGACGTAGGTCGCCTCGCGGTAGTCGGCCATCTTCTTGAACATCGGCACGTGGTCGTCGCGGAAGTCCACGACGATGGGATCCTTCTTGCCCGGACAGGGTCTGAGGATGCGCCCGGTGGCCTGCTCGACGTCGCTCAGGGGCGTCGTCAGGAAGAGGGTGTCCAGCGCAGGGATGTCGAGCCCCTCCTGCGCGTACTGGGACGTCGCAAGCACGACCTGGGCCTCGGCGGCTTCGGCAAGCTGCTTCTTGCTCCTCCCGCCCACGTACTTGCCAAAGGATGGAGGGCGCTGGTTCGCCTCCCGGCACACATCGTGCGTGGTCTGCTGGATGGCGTCCAGGTGCTTGAGCCGTTCGCTCAGCACCAGGATCTTCCGACCCGCCCCGATCGCCAGCAGGAGCTGATCGACGATGGCTCGGTTGCGTGGCTTGCTCGAAACCAGGAAGCGTACGAGCAGGGACCTGGGAGCCAGCGCCGGATTGAAACGGTTCGTCCTGACCACCCGGAAGTCCGTGTAGACCCGCCGGATCTTCGGCTGCATGCGCTTCTCGGACGCATCGAACAGGATCGGGCCGATGTGGTACCAGAACACGTTGTCGGCCCCGTCCTTGCGACGCGGAGTCGCAGTCAGGCCCAAGCGGAGACGCGCCGGGAACTTCGGGGGAACCGGGGCCCACGTCGGAGCACCGATCCGGTGAAGCTCGTCCGTGATGACCAGGCCGGGCCACTCGATGAAGCTCTTGGAGAAGTCCCGCGCCGCGAGCGTGTGGACCATCCCGATGACGATGTGCTTGCCGGCGAAGTCGAGCGTGTCCTGCTGCGCACGGCCGATACGGGCATTGGGGAGGAACTGCTTGATCCGCTCCTCCCACTGGTCCGCCAGGAACTCCTTGTGCAGGACGATGAGGGTCGGCATCTGGAGCTGTGCGACGAGGGCACATGCCCACACAGTTTTTCCCCAGCCTGGGGATGCCCGGAGCACGCCGCCGTAGGTCCCGTTGCCGAACAGGGTGAACACCTCGTGAAGCGCGGCAGCCTGCTCCTCCCGGAGGGTACCAGCAAACTCCAGGTCGAAGTCGCACTGCTTCGTGCCGTCAGTCAGCCGGACATCGATGTCGTGCCCCCGGCTCCGGTTGTTCAGGAAGTACTCGCGGGCCACCCCGATCTTCGTAGCCGTCTCGACGTACAGGTGGATGGGCTCGGGGTCGTCGCCGGGGTAGTCGCCCACCTTCCTGGGCTGGATCGTCAGGTCCGACCGGATCCTGGCAAGCTGCGACCAGGTCAGGTCCGACTTGTCCAGCCAGGCCCAGCTGGAAAGGACGACCTTCATCCAGGCATGCCTCCCATCAGCTTCTTCAACGGATCGGCCTGGCCCTTCTGGTACTCGACCTCCCCCTCGCACTGGGACAGCCAATCCTTGGGAGGCATGTCCCCGCGTGCGCGCGACAGCCAGTCGAGATTGATCCTTCGCCGCATGCCCGTACCGTCGTCCAGCACGGCTTCGAGCTTCGAACGGCCCAGGTGCAGCACCACTGCAATGAGTTGACTCGCCATGATTGCGTCCACGTGGTCGCAGAAGGGACAAGAACCAGGCCACGGGCCCTGAAGAGGTGGGGATGGACCCGTGACCTGGCAAGCCTTGTTCTAGAAGGGAACCTTCTCGTCCGCCTTCGCGCCACCTCCGTTGCCTCCGGACGCGCCGTCTTCGCGTTCGGCCGCTCCGACCGCGATCCGGAAGTCCTTGATGCTCAGCGGATGCAGCTGTTCCATGTAGTTCATCGGGACGAGCTTGCGAACGATGCTCTCGCCCTCCATCTCCAGCTGGAACAGCCGCTGGAGGATCTTGAGGCTGTCTTCGGACGCCTCGGCCTTGTCCATCAGCTCGGAGAGCTTCTTGCCCTTGTACAGGGCGAGCTGGAACAACTTGTCCATCTCGACCTCGCGGACGAACTCGGCTTCGCCGCCGATGCTGGGATCCTCCTTGCTGTCGCGGGCCAGGCGATACAGACACCCGGCAAGCCCGGTGCCGCCCGCCTCGATGCGCTCCCCGCTCTTGCGACGGAACTTCTTCAGGCTCTTGAGCTTGGCCGGAAGCAGGTTGATCTCGAACTGGTGCTTGTTGCCGCGCCGGTCGGTCCATTCGCTCGTGTCCACGACCGTGTAGATCCCGACGAAATACCGGTTGTTCTCGCCAAGCACATCGCATCCGGGGCACTCGTCCTCGATCCCTCGGAGACACGTCGCCCAGTTCTTCCAGCTGCCGTTCGCCTTCCAGTTGTGCTCGTAAATCTGGACAGGCTCGTTGTCGACGAACACGATCTCCCGCGTGGATCCCGCAGGCATCCACAATCGCGGAGGTCCGCCGAGCTGGGCCAACCGCTGCTCTTCCTGGTTGATCCCGTCGTATCCAGTCTTGTACCAGCTTCCCATTGTCTACCTCGTTCGGTGTTTTGCCCTCTTCGGGGACTGTTGATCTATGCCTCGTTCGGCTTCGGCTTCGGACGGCACCGGCATCTCGACGGCTTGGTCCGGGTCTGCTGGGTCTCACAGCATGCCCCTACAGGCATCCATTCTCCATGCCGGGTCACACGGCGTGCCTCGGTTTCCCTTCGTTCAGTACGGGACTTCAAAGGTCCCTCCAGTACTCCCGCGACACCCACTCACTCGCTCACCAGGTCGAACCATCTCCTATTCCAAGGGACACCTCCTTGGTCGTGTGCTCGAATCCCCGGCCCGTGCTGCCCGTTGGGGCTGTCCGCATGGTGACGGAGAGTCTTTCGACTCGGACGAGCCTTTTACAGCTCGCGGGTGGTACAGCAAGGTACCCCCGATGGTTGTTTCGGACCGGGGACTCCAACACACGACTCCGTAGCCAGCAGAACGTAACACGTGAACTCCCGGTGGTCAAGGGGGACTGCCAAGAACTTGCTCTGCGGATTCCCCCAACAAATCGCCGGGATCCAGACCATCCGGAAGGTCCATCGCGATGGCCGGCAGACGCATCGAAATCAGGTCCGCCGACACCCTGGCACCCTTGCGCCCCGCATCGTCCCCGTCCGGCAGGATCCGGACGCTGGGGCACCACTCCTTGAGCTTCTCGACCTGGAACCGGGCGATGTAGCTTCCAAGGATCGCGAAGACGTTCCGGTAGCCCAGCTGCGCCAGGTTGAGCACGTCGAACTGCCCCTCCACCAGGATCGCAGGCTCGCCCTTCACGACCCGGTGCTCGCCGTACAGGTAGAAGTCCCTGCGCCACCCCTTGGTGTGCAAGTACTTCGGCTTGCGTTGCGGGGGCCACGCACGACCGGACACCGCCACCAGGTTCCCGTCCACGTCCCGGATCGGAATCGCGATCCTGCGCTGGTCGGAGTGCCAGAGGATCTCCCACTCGATCAGAGTTTGAGGTCCGAGGCGGCGGCACTTGACGTCCTCGTTCGCCACGGTGATCCAGCCGTCCCCGGTCAGATACTCCCGGACGTCGTCGGGGAAGTCGTCGGTGAACTGGTCCAGCTCCTCGTCCGGAAGCGTGGTCAGCTCCGGTTGCTCGCCGCCGACAAGCCCCAGGTTGACCTGTATGCCCGCGACCTCGACGGGCGGCTTCGGGCCCGACGCGGCCATGGCGATCCGGCGCGACAGGTCGGCCAGCGACGGCGTGTTGGTGTTCTCGATGAACGCCGCGACGTGCTGGAGGTTCCGACCGGACATCCTCTGCAACTTCCAGAGGAACGCCAGCCCCATCTCGCCGCGCGCACCGCACGCGTGGCACTTGTACCGGCTCGTGCCTCCCGGCACGACGCTGATGGCGAAGCTCGGGTGCCGATCGACTCCCTTGGCGTGCTTCCACGGCGCGAACGGGCACGCGGCTTCCACCCACCCGTTGGGACGGAGCCGCACCTTGTTGTGCATGCCGATGGCATACAGCAGTTTCTCTATCTCGCCTGCATCCATGCCGGTCCATTATGCAACAAGGGGACCACAAAAGCGGAAAGCCCGGATGGTCAGTCCGGGCTTCCTGGTGGGCGGGCTTCCGGGCGACCAACCCTTCCGCCTCCCCTGCCTACCGCCCGCAGCCGCGCGCGACTACGTGGACTCGACAGGGTCTCGGTCCTCTTCTGGAACCGGGGGAGACTCCTTTCACTCCCGACGCCGCAGCGTCCTACCCACCTGGGGTCCTCCGGTATTGTGGTCCAGCCCGCCTGGTGGCGACCCCCCGGAGTGAGGGGGCGGGTTGTAGCGAGGGACTCTCGCCGGGACCTTACCTCAACCCAAACAGTCTTTCCCTTTCATGGGGCCGGGTTCGTTCCCAACCCTCTCCGGATGGCCCCTTGACTCCAGAGCGGGTCCTCCCTGCCTGCTTCCCCTACCGGCCCCCAGGGAGGGATGGGCCGGGCTCGGGTTGCCTCAAGTCAACCGCAGCCTCCTTTCGGTTTCCGCTGCGTCGTGATATGAATGTAAGCAGGTGAAAGCGATTGTCAACCCGTCTCTTGATCTTTTTTCTCGTCGCCTTCCAAGTCCTCGCCCTCATTGCGAATTTCGTCGATCTCGATCGAGGCGCGATACCTGGTGAAGAGCTTGTCGAACTGGAGATGCTTGGCACGATCCTGAAGGTGGTCGCGGTTCTTCCTCGCCCCGGCGGCGGTCAGGCGGAACCGGACCAGGGGACCGTCCTTGGAATCCGGCGTGGCGAATTTGATCTTCACGAGCGTCGAGCGCGCGGCCATGAGCGCATCCGCGAACCGCTTGCCCTCCCGGCCCTTGTTCTTTCGGAACACGGCCAGCGTCATGCACTTGAGGATGGCCGGCAGCTTCCTGGCATCCCACTCAGAACGGGGCATCTTCCGTGTCCCCCAACGGGGCCCCCGATCCCACGCCCGTGTCGTAGTCGTCCTCTGCCGCGTCGCTCGTGCTTCCGCCGGTCTTCGGGATCTCCGTGAAGTCCATCCTGTCGAGGTCCCAGGTCACCTCCCAGTCGTCCGCGAAGCCCTCCCGGATCTTCATGGGCTTGAACCCCATGCGCTTGTCCGACCTCATCTCCTCGGTCTGGTACAGCGCATAGACCTGGTCCGCATTCCAGCCCGACGCGTCCGTCTGCGCGATCTTTTCCAATCCCATGCTGGTCGCCTTGGAGCCCGACTTGACCTCGCGATTGAACTGGGTCGTCAGGACGAGCGGCACCGCACGGCGTTTCGCTGTCCTCTTCATGTCGTCCATCGTGTTGGCGGCGCGCTCCGTACGATTCGATCCCTCGGATCGGAACATGGTCGCACCGTCCGCGACGACCAGGTCCGGCTTCGCCTCCGCGATGGCGATGTCCAGCGTCTCTATCCTGAAGTCGAAGTCGCCGCCCACGATGTCGAAGCCCTCGATCTTCTCGAAGTCCTTGATCCCCTGGACGAGCTTGTCCTCGTCGAACGCCGAGAGCATGCCGTGCCGCAGCTCCTGGTAGCTCAGCTGGCAGGCCAGCGCGGCCCACCGGATGCCCATGGCGAGCTTGCCGACCTCCGTGGTGACGAACAGCACCTTGTGACCCTGGGTCCAGGCGTAGTGGGCGAGGATGAGAGCCATCCAGGTATTGTGAACGATCACGTCGTCGGCCACGAAACAAGACGTGGGCTCCACAGTCAGATCGTAGATTTTCTGCTCCCCGATGTCCTCGACGTCCTCGACGACATCCCAGAACACCTCCGAGTCGAACAGCCACTGGTACTTGTCCAGGCAACCAAACTCCTCGGCATACACACGCAGCGCATCCAGCGCCACCGAATATGTATCCCCATGCTGCTTGAACAGATCCCTCGGCGCGAACTCCTTCCGACCCAGGCGATCCGCCACCCGCCGCTTGGCCGCTGTCCGTTCCGGAGACGTCCATCGCCCCTTCTGCTCCCCCGCCTCGGCTTTGATCTGGAGCATCAGATCCTCGGACACTCGCGGGAAGCCGACGTTGGCATTCCCCCCATCCGTACACGACGACGCCTTGAGACGGGCCATCTTCGTCCCAAACGCCGGGATCTCCTTTAGGAAGGTCTCCACACACTGGGAGTAGATCCTGAGAACCCAAGCATCGAACTCACCTGTCTGACACTTCGCTTTCTTGTACGAAACGCTGCTCTGAATGCCGAAGCGCAGGAACAGATGTTGGAGCTGCCGAACCATCTTCTCGGATGCCAAAGTGACGCAGGCTGTACCTCGTTCCTCGTACCCGTCACACATCCAGAACACGGCCAGGAACCTGGCAAGGGACTCCTTCGGAAGTCGGAAGATCGCTTCTGGAATCACCTTGTCTTTCGACTTGACGCCGTCCAGCCCGTGCTTGATCAACAACACTTTTGCAGGGTTACCCCCAGGACAAAAACAACCCTGACCAGACAAGCTGTGATCCCGCCCCTCGTCGGTTGCAACAAGCGAAATACCAAGAGCAGCTGCGACGCCTTCCCCCAACGCAACAATGTCTGGATCCTGCTTCGTAAACCTAGGGGTTTTCGACGTGCAAGCACCGTCTGCAAGCATGATCGCTAGGAGGTCCACTTCGTGCCTTGGCAAATCGACCGGCTCCAGCGGAAGCGGCATCCTTGCCGGAAGTCCCACGGTGTGCCCAGGCTTCAACTCGTCGGCGCGTCTCCACCCATCCGGAGTCAGGAAGGGGTGCTCCGGAGTCACAGACACAGAACGCCCTGTCCCCAAGCTGAACTTCAAGCACGTCTTGTACCCTGTGTCGTGCTTGGCAGCGATCTTCCGAACGTGAATGCCGTCTTCCTTAGACCAAGTCGTGGTAAGGCCAACAGACGGATCTTTGTAGACATCCTCAATGGTCCGCTCAACTCCAGTTTTTGGGTCAATCAGGATAGACTGAAAAACCAGACACTTGCCCACGCCCGTGCGCGCGACGAAGAGGATGAGGTCCTCGGGCCAGAAGCCGAACGTCGCCTCGTTCAAACTCGACCAAGGCGTCAGCACTCCGCGCTCGCCAGCCTTGATCTTCCGGTAGAACTCGATGACGTCCTTGCCGAGACTCGGCATGGGGATGACACGGGAGTTGGTCAGCCTCTCCCGATCGATCTCGTACATGGCCCGCTGCGTCTCGGCCAGCGCCGCTCGCGGATCGTTCAACTCCAGGTGCTTGACACCGTCCTGGTAGGTCTTGCTGAGCCTGGTGTACAGCTGCCGGTTGACGATGGCCTGCGCGAAGAATGCGACCGGCTCCTGCGGAGGGGCTTCGAGGGATATGCCCAGGTGCCCCTCGACGACATCCGGACTCGGGAAGGACGAGTACTGCTGGTAGAAGTCCAACAAGAAGTCGTAGGCCCTCTTGCCGTCGTCCTGGAGCAGATCGGATCCCACCCCCTCGTCCTGGACATCCTTCAAACCATCGGGCCCGGCCTGCAACAGGGCCGAAACGAGTGCCTTGTCCAGATCCACCTGAACGCTCCCATCGGTTGTAGCGAGGTTCTCAGCCCTTGCCGAGCACCTCTCGGATCAGTTCGTTGTGCCGCTGAAACTTCAGATTCTCCCCCTTGACGTGCAGGGGCACAAGGGCTCCCAGCGTCGCGTCGAACAAGCGCCGCATGGGAACCTTCAAGTCGTCGGGGGACAGTCGGCTGGTGATGATGGTCGGCCGGCGATACGACCGCCGGAAGTTCACCAGCTCCTCAAGAAAACGCTCGTTGACCCAGGTATCGGTGGCATCGTCCAGGCCGAGGGAATCCAGCACGAGGATGTCCACCTCCCGGCAGCGATCCTGGATGCTGGTGCCCTCCTCGAACATGATGCGGGAGCGCATCATCTCGCGCAGCTCCCAAATACCGACGAAAAGCACGGTATAACCGCGCGCGCGACCCTCCTTCGCCACCAACGCCGCAATGGAGGTCTTGCCAACGCCGGACCCTCCGTGAATCAACAGACCGATACCCTTCTCGCGCATCTCGCGGATGCGGAGCAAGTATCGTTCCACGGTCGGCCGCAGTTTTTCCTGCACCCCACCGACCTTCGCACGCCAGAACTCCCTGGGGAGGTTCATACGCTCGAAGTCGGGCGGGCTGAGTGCCCTACGAGCGCTGGCTTCCATGATCGTCCTCGCTTTCAGACAGGCAATCCCAAGTCGGCCATGTCCTTCCGGAGCTTCTCGTACCGGCTGTTCAGGGGTTCCGGGGGATCCGGCTTGTAGGGGTCGCCTCCGTAGTAGTCGTCCACTTGCTTCTTCACGTGCCTGTACTCGGTCCACAGCTGGGACTCGACGACCAGGACGTCATGAAATCGAAGCAAGAAGCCTACCGAGGGGACTCCTCCCTTGCCCTTCAACATCCTGGTACGGATCTCGTCCCATCGTTCTACCAGGTACTGTAGGGCTTCCTTGACGATCTCGCCAGTGTATTTCTCAACCAGGTTCCAGACTTGACCACGCTCGCGGCCTTCCCAGGCAGCGATCTGGATTCCGGGAAACTTGTCCTCCATGAGGAAACGCCAGGTTTCTTCCAGGGTTTGCAGCTGCTTCTTGCGGGACAGGGGGACCGGCTTGCCTCCCAGCGCGCGAATCTTGGCCTCCTTGGCCTCGGCCTTCTTGACCTGCTGCTCCCGGACCTTCCGGCTTCGGGCCTGCGCCTGTTCCACGACGGCGGTGAGGTTCCCGCCGGCAGCAGGAGGGGGAGGAGGAGGGCCGACTTTGGGGGCGGTGTTCGGTGCGACCACGCGGTCGCAACTCCGGGAGAGGCCATTTCCGACAGCCACGCCGGGGCTCTCGGCCAACCACTTCGGAGTCGGTCCGGGAGGCGGGGGCGGTACGCTGGGATACTCCCCGGACTCGGTCAGGACCCGCTCTTCTGATGTAGGGGGATGTGCTACATCGCGCGGAATTTGCTTTTCCTGTTCATCTTCCCGCACCTGTTCATTTGACCCGGCCGTGGAGTGTGGAGGTGCGAGCCGAGCGAGCGCCTCTTCATTCTCTGCTTGAAAATTCTCTACTTGGGTATTCTCTATTTGTGAGGGGGCGGTTTCCCCTCCCCCCAGGGGGGCGGCTCCCCCTCCCCCCAGGGGATTTCGCCCCCTGGGTACATGTTCAGGGGTATTCCCGCCCTCCCCCGTGTTCATATCGGAGCACAGGGGGTTGTGGTTCTCCAGAAATTCCCTGACCTTGCCGAGCTTCCATTCGTCGGAAGCCTTGCTCAGTGCGAGCTTGCGGTATCCGGGATCCTCCTCGTCCTCCTTGGGCGGGACGTGGTGGGGGAATGCCACACGTGCCTGCGGTTCCAACCACGCGACGAGCGACCGCAGGAACACGTCCGCGTAGAAGGTCTCCCGTTCCGCTCCGCGTCCGGCCATGTCCGGCACCATCTCCCCGAGGATGTAGTAGTTGGGACCGAAATCCACGGACGGGATCTTCCGGACCCAGCCGGCGTCGTACAGGGGTTGCAACAGCGCCCGGACGCCCTTCGTGTCCGTCTCCAGCTTCTCGGCCAGCCGGGTCTGGCTCAGGCAGGCCACGATGAACCGGTCCTGCTTCAGGTCGTACATCTGCCTGGACTGGGCCTTTCCGCGCAGGACGAACCTGCGAAGGATCTCGTACAGGGCCATCACCTTGTGCCCCAGCACGGTGGAGAGGTTGCAGTCGTAGAACGCGAAGTCCTTGCGGACGAACATGGAGGTCCCATCAAGGTGCATCAGAACCCTCCCGAGTTGGAGATGGGGTCGACGAGGTCATCGGGGTCCAGGGCGAAGGCGGCTTCGGAGCCTTCGGTCCTGGCAACGTCCACGAAACGACGGACCAGGAGAAGGCGGGTTTCAAGGGGAATGGAATCGAGGGAGGGGTCCAGGCACGGGGATGGCCCCTCGTAGTTGGCGCAGTCGTGTTCGAACGTGCCCGGATCCATGTTCCGGAACCGGGCCTTCGGGCTCGCCCGCATCCGGCCCGCCCGTGCGAGCCACTCGTACAGGCGCGTCAGCCACACGTCCGCCCAGAACACCGTCCGGTGGTGCAGGACGTTCCCCAGCAAGCAGATGCTGTGGGGGCTGTGGTCTCGCGGGACCAGGGACAGCCACTCCAGCTGCTTCAGGAGTTTGATCTGCGCGGACACGGATCCGCGCTGCTGACCGACCATCGTGCCGAGCGTCTTCTGGGACACCACCGAGAACACGAACCCCCGATCCCGCAGGACCCGCTCGGTGTCGAACCCTGCCGGGGGGTGTCCCACCCAGACGTGTCTTCGCAGCGTCTCGTAGACGTGGAACATCTGGAGGGGAAGGACCGTGGCGACACCGCTGTCGTAGAAAGCGAAGTCTTTTCGGATGAAAAACTCGTCCCGGAGCACATGCATCTGCCCACCTCCGCAGTCGGACCGGCGAGCATATCATGCAAGGGGTGGGCCTTGCCAGGGGTAGGTTTTGACCCAGGGGTGGGTCGGGATTGACCCAGGCTACTTGACGGGGACGCCGCGAGGCAGCGCCCGGCGCAACGCCTGGACGGCATTCGCCATGTCGACGCAGGCCCTGTCGGCCGACGCGCGGTCGCCGTTCTGGATCTCGTCCTCGAACACCCGGATGGCGCTGTTCAGGTCGTCCAGGTGCCGCGAGAACCTGGCGGGGATGCCCTCTTCGACAGGCTCTTCCTTCGCGGCCAGCTCCTCCAACCGGCTTCTGTCGATTCGGTCCTCGGTGATCCGGATTCGCTTGCGGGACTTCCTTTCCAGCTCGCGGACGGCATCCTCCATGGACGGCAGGTAGTCCCCGTCCCCTCCCTTGCCGGTCAGCTTCCGGACCACGAACTTGTCCGGACCCTTCTTCATCTGCCGGCGTTCGATGGACCAGGAGTTGTCGGCGGTCATCCACATGAAACGACTGTATTTCTTCAACTCCAACGCAGGACGTACGCTCATGGCTGCTCCTTCTTGGCCGGTTCGGCCTTCGGCGGGGGCAGCTTCTCCTTCGCCGCCTTTTCCCGCGCGAGACGGTCCACGTCCTCCCGCGCCAGCTTCACCCGCTGGGTGTTTCCGTCCACGTCCTCGTATTCGAGCATGACGCAGACGTCGGCAGCCGTCTTGATGACGGAACAGGCCGGATCCTTGGCCCAGCACCCGGTGGCGAGCAGACCCAGGCCCAGACAGATCAGTGTCTTCTTCATCGGCTTCTCCTACCAGTGGATTCCTGGCCCGAGCAGTGGTTGGGTCTTGATCCAGGCTTCGGCCTTGTCCCGCAGGATCCGCTCGAAGTCCAGACCGTGGAAGGCGATGTGGGGATACTCCTTCTCCAGTTTCGCCCTGTAGTCCATGTAAGCCTTGTACTTGCGCTGGTACACCTTGTGCGGGGCGTGCATCCGGCCGGCCAACATCATCTCCGCATGCGCGCGGATCAGCCTGTCCACCTTGGCCTTCGGCGGGCGTTTCCCGGCGGCGGCTTCCCCCATCCACTCCTGCACGGGCGCTCCCACGATCTTCGCCAGCCGTTGCAGGTCCGGCGTCGTCTGGTCCTCCAGGTCGATCAGCGTGTAGTTGCCCACGCCGAAACCCTTGGCGTTCCCGCCGACCAGCTGGATCTTGTGCTTCTTCGCCCGGATCATCTTGTCCGAGACGTTGATGCGCTTGTAGATGCCCAGGATGAGCTTGCGGCGCAGCTTGTCTTCCGGGGTCTTCGACCGGGCTTCGCCCAGCTGGTCACGGATGTCTTCGAGCAGCCTGTTGGTCGCGCGGTTCATCACTTCCTCACCCGGCTGGTTCCGATCTTCATCTCGTCGCTGTTGAGCAGACTCCGGAGTGGACCGATCAGATTCTTCGATGCCACGTTCGTCCGGATGGCGTTCCAGACGCCCAGGGTGCCGGGCATCGCCTTCTCGGCCTCGCCGTAGCTGCCCTCGATGGATTTCTTCAGGGCATTGGCCGCGAAGATGAACTTGCGGCGCAGCTCGACTTCCTCATCCCCCTGGAGGTAGTTCAGGTACGCCTGGGCGGCTTTCTGGACCTGCTTGTACGCCTTCGGCGCGTCGGTCGGGTTCACCCGTCGATACGCTCCCATCGCGGAATGATCGAGCGCTTCGACCAACCCCATCTTCTTGGCGATCCGGGCCGGGCCGGCGGCATGCGCTCCAGACTTCAGGGCGATGGCAGCCTTGTAGCCGTCGATCCACCAGCTTCCGTACTTGCGCGACACGCTTCGGTACGCCTTGTTCGGGTCGAGCTTCGAAAGCCCCTCCGCATCCTTGCCCTTCGTCGCCTTCTTCCCGGCTGCGAACCCGGCCTTGAAGTGATCGTCGAACTCGGGCTTTCCGCCATCCTCCTCGGAGGGCAGCTGCACCATCTCGGACAGCCCGAC
>Ga0272441_10007115_pt1 | contig 18337 bp, 17 predicted proteins | sample SSMProp6N_FD_193582 | JGI IMG/M metagenome (GOLD analysis project Ga0272441, IMG submission 193582) | Marine sediment archaeal communities from Little Sippewissett salt marsh, Falmouth, MA, United States - SSM-Prop-6N | ecosystem: Environmental > Aquatic > Marine > Wetlands > Sediment ... | reverse complement strand
TCTGATTTAGGCATGACAATATATTAGCGCGATATTGTATCAATCTTTCGGTTTATGACTATAATTGGTTCTCGCCAGATTAGTGTGTAATGATACGAATAAGCCAAATCTAAGAATACAACAATCCAATAATATTGTCACTCTTAGATCTGTCCGACGGTATTGTTAAGCACTATATTTTGCCCCAAAGATACCATCAAACACTATTTGAGCGGATAGGATTAGAATATTCCTGCAATCATCTCTTCAGGGCTCAGGCCCACCATATGGAGGATAAGATAAGCCCCAATAATGGTGCCTGCCATGCTTCCTATGTTGGCCAGTGCTGCGACCAGTATGACCCTAAACAAGGAAACTTTCATAAGTTCTTTGAAAGTCTCAGCTTCGGCTAGAAGCTTCATATCTTTCATGGTAGGCTTTCGTATCCATGCCTCTACAACGCCAGCAAACCATCCTGCTGCAATGAGGGGATTTAAGCTAGTGAGCCAAGCCACCATGAACGCGGTCAATGCAGAGAGCGGATGGCCCCGCGCCAGTAAGACCCCAAATGCGCTGAGAACGCCATTCACCACGAACCAAATTTTCATGGCTGCAAAGAGAGTATCTGTAGACTGGCCAGAGTAGACCACTGCAACGATCGTGATGAGAACTAAGAGCATGAGACTTGCCCCCACGATCTTGAGAAGAGATATCCTCTTTTTGGGCAGGCGGGTCATCTCCTCAATCGGCGGTATACTTTCTGGGTGAGATAGGTATTTGCCGATCCCTTCTTTATGGCCTGCACCCACCACCGCAACGACTCGCCCTTCCTTTCCGAGCCGAAGGAGGTTTTGGGCGATGTAGGCGTCTCTCTCGTCGATCAGAACCTGGGCTGCGCCAGGAGAGATTTGTCTGAACTCTTCTATTATCTGAGAAACTACGTCGTCTTGGGTGACGCTATCGATGTCGATCTCTTCGCCCTTTCCAAAAGCTGCAGGTATCATCGAGGCGACAAGCCTGACTTTGTCCCTGAACCTCATGTTGGACCAGAATCGCTGGATGGTGATCCCAATATCCCGATCCACCAAAGCCACTCTCGCCCCGATCTTCTCGGCCTCGTCGATGGCGGCTATCATGTCTGATCCGGGCTTAACTCCAAGCTCAGACCCTATCTTCTTTTGGACGTAGGCCAAAAACCATTGGACGAGGAGGTAGTAGATCTTGCCTCCGCTCAAGATCTCTTTTATCTGAATTTCGCCTGTATCTTGTTCCTGACCTGTAATGGCTCGGTACCTGCTCGGACAAAGCTCTACTGCGACGATGTCAGGTCGCAGTTCTTCTATTGCCTTTGTCACTTCCTGGACGCTTTTTTCGGAGACGTGGGCTGTGCCCACGATCACCACGTCCCCTTCCTTGAACTCATCGGGAAGGCCGTGGTGAAGCTCTCCTTTGCGGAGGGATTCTGAATCCATCTTTTCCAAATCGATTACTCCTTAGTTGAGGAAGACTAAAACGACCACCTAGAAAACTCTTTTTGTGCTACCACCCAGAACATATCTCTATCGCTCTGAGCATATCGGATCTTGACAAGATCCCAACAAGTCGCTCGTTTTCCAGGACCGGAAGCCTTCGGATCTGGCGTTCAGCCATCTTTTTCATGGCATCGGTGGCTTCGTCTTCGGGTCTGATCACATATATCTTCTTGTTCATAATCTGGCCCACGGTAGTGCTCGCTCTCATAGGATCTGGCACCTTCTGGACGTCGGAGATGGTAACGATTCCGACCAGCTTTTCAGCCTGAACTACAGGATAACCTCTGTGTTTTTCCCGAAACATCATCTCAACCAAATCCTTTAGATCGGTCTCAGGAGCTACGGTCCTGACATCAGAAGACATCATATCTTTGACCTTGATGCCATCCAGAGTGACCGATATGGATGTGGCTTTGTCTTCTTCAGAAGCTCCGATGTAGACGAAGAAAGCGATCAATATCAAGAATACATTGAAGGATAATAACCCCAAAAGTCCCATGGCTATTGCGAACATCTTGCCTATGTTGGCCGCCCTCGTGGTTGCGGCAGCGTAAGGCATCCTGCTGGCAAACCAGGCTCTGAGAACTCGGCCACCATCCATGGGAAAAGCCGGGATCAGGTTGAATATCATCAGGATGAGGTTGATTATGCCAAGAGACCAGAGCAACGTAGTGAGGGGATGAAACTCGCCCAGAATTGCAGCGGAAGGATTGCTCAGCAGGACACATCCTGCGCCTATGGCGCCGCTCACTAGGGGTCCTGCGATGGCCATCTTTAGCTCCCGAGCAGGATCTCGAGGGATATCCTCCATAGAGGCCACACCACCCAAGATGTAGAGGGTTATGCTTCGGATCTTGATGCCATAACGCATGGCTACGAAGGAGTGGCCCAGTTCGTGAAGGACTACACAGGTGAAAAGTAGGATAGAAAAAGCAAGAGAGTATATCCACCTCAGCTCCAGTGGTTCCACAGCGCCAAAGCCATAGGGCTTTCCGTAGACCAGCTGCGAAAAAGTCCCGAATAGGTAGGCAACCACCGGAATGATTGCCAGAAATGTAATATGCAACCTGATCGGAATTCCTGCAATCTTCCCTATCTGGAGGGCGAAATTCATGGCTTTCAACTCGCCTTGCCAGTTAATATCTCTTTTGATGAGTTTTGGTGGAAAATATGGTGCCTTAATGGGCTTGGCATGAGTTTGACTTTGCCAGATCGCAAAGGACAATATTATGGGAAATCTCTTTATACTATAAACAAGGGAGTCTCGCGTTGGGTGAGTTCTTAAATGAGCGATAGGACGGATCAGTTAAAAGAGCTGTTCTTAAAGATCTCAAACAACAACACCAAAGTGGTCGAAAAACAGGCCATATTACACGGTGATCTCAAAGGAAGCAAAGAGATTGAACGTGCACTTCGTGGCGTCGTGTCAGAGATGATCGAGAGGTACAACATCCAGACCAAGCTAACCCCCGATCAACTTGCCGCCATGGTTAGGCTTTTTTATAAAGGGCTCAGCGATACCGAGATCGCTGAAGGTCTGGGAGATCGCGCGCTCAACAAAACGGTCAGTCGCGCCAGAATTAAGCTCCACCTGTTCCGGGAATCCGACCTGAAGCCACCCTTTGACGAGAAAGATTTTATGGATCTTGTCGAGGCTGGATGCTCGGTGAAAGAGATGAGTGAGAAGCTGAGTGTTGCACCTTCCACCATCAGCGAGTACAAGAACATCTTCGAATGCCAAAGAGCTGCCAAAAGGGACGGATACACAAAACGCTTTGCGGAAATACTCTCCGATCAAGAAGTCTCAGAGAGGATGGTCTCTCATATATCCAAAGACGGTCTGCAGGATACCATGGATACCGACTATGAAACTGCAGAAGCCTGATATGGGCTGCTTTGGATAGCAGCCCAAATTATTTTAAAAATCATTAGATTCTTGTGGCATCATAAGGTCCAGATATCTCGTTGAGGTCACTGTCTTGGTAGTAGAACGTTCCTTCAATGGTATCTTCGCCCTTCAGCGTTCCATCTGTGAACGATATCGAGACAGAAGGATCGTCGCCGCCCAGATCTCTCACGGAAAGGTAATAAGCTCTAATCTTGTCGCCGTCTATCGTTCCGAAGATGATTCCTGAATATTCACCACCAGACGGTTCCGTTTCCACCGAGAACGATCCCACCAAGTTGTTATCAACCTGCTGGATGTTTGCTACCATAATCTCTTGCGTTAGCTTGACTTTGTCACATTAGCTCCATTCCAACATTCGAAGATCTATATCGGCAATCCACACACTTAATTAGTGATTTCTGACGTTTATGATGCGATATCCTTGCCGAATATCTTTTTTTATGTTTCTTTTTGATTAGATTCAACACCTCTTGTGCAGTGATCTCCTTTTGAGGCAATATTACCTCAAGAATTTCCTTCACATCTTGAACAGTTAATAATTCTGCCTTTCGGCCTAGATCTATTCGTATCATCAGTATGGCCAACATTGCAAGGAGTGACATTGTTATATGATGATGCCATGCCGTCCAACTTCGGACCTGATAATCAGCAAGTCCTGCGATTCCTTTTGCATCCTGAAATGCACGTTCAATCCAGTATCTGCTATACGATATCTTTGCGAACTGTTTTATGGTTGTATCAATTGGAGCATTGGAAAACTGATATTTTATATCTTTTTCTCCATCATCAATTCGGATAATTAGCCATACCTCTTCACCAGGCAGTTCATCAACCACCGGGAAAACGCGAATACATGCGATATTTGTCCATAGCTTCTTTCGTTCCGTGTCCCTGACGAATACATGATGCCACTGAGAACCCTCCAGTTGATCCTTGAGTTTTCTCACTTCAATTGGACGCGGCTCTCCTTCGAGTAATCGTACCTTTGTCGGAACACGACCGCGATTTCCCTTTCGCTCGGGTATTCCAACCTTTGGTGGAGAAAGCCAAACCCGTGTATTTGCTGGTATGTCCGCGACGTAAATGATCCCCTCTCTGTTGATTCTATCTCGAAGCCGCGTTTGTTGGCCATAAAATGCATCCATTCCGACCCAGCCAAAGGGAACATTATTCTCTATGGCGTGAAGCAACATCTCTAATCCAAGTTCTGCCTTCGTCTTGAATACGACATCAGAAGGTACACCACATTTCTCGCGACGTTCTGGATCTTCACACCAATCTTCTGGAAGATACAATCTCGCATCAATCAAGGTTCGATATGATTCGTTCACGTATCCAAGGAAAACTCCTACCTGGCAACTATCAACTTTTCCAAGATTACCATTGTACTGACGCTTTACGCCCACTGAACATTTACCACTTTTAGACATACCTGACTCGTCTAGATGGAGTGATCCAATGGCCTCGTTACCAATAAAATCAGTTGTATTGACTTGAATTTGGTCGATCAAAGGCAAATGGAGCCATGGTGAGTCAGAAATAAAGTGATTAAGTGACTGACTGTTGCAGTTCGGTACTTTCTCGGAATAGAGACTTATGTTACCACGTCTCACGTTGAGGAGAAGACCATCAAGGTATTGACGTGATTGAACCTTAACGCTGCGCGTTGTATTACGGAAGTACGGTGTACAATTATTATGTAACCTATTTAAATTAATTAATGCGGCGGGCAGGTCTCCTAGACCCAAATCAAATTTGAATTCTATTGGCCTCATCATGATCTTAACGGATCGGACCAAAGATGTATTTCACTGAAAAGAGAGAAACGGAATCGCCAAGGTAATCTGACAAAGTCAAGTTAGATCAAAGTCATAACTGGACTGCCATTTCCCGCTAACATCTACATCGCCCCAGGCGACGCAAGGATGGGCAAGACTTAACAACATAAGTAAAAGGAACACCCATTGAACTACTCGCATTTTTATCCCTCCGTCCAATCCCATCATAACACTTATTATTAGTAGTTATCCCAGTTCGGGATAGACAAATCCGCATAGCGCCATCAAGGTTCACGAGGAAAGGGTCTATCGCAGCTGGACCCGACACATATACATCTCTTGCGGTTAATTCTTAATATTAGATTATGAGAATTATAACTGATATGAAACCTGATAAATCAAGTTTTTATGTATGATTAACTACTAATAGTGTGAGATTGACTTGGACCAATCTTTACCATATGGTGGATCCTCACTTAATCGTTGGAAGCAAGTAGCTCTGAGAATTGTAGTGTTTAACAATACCTTTCGGATGACTATATCTGAAAAATTCTTGAGATTATCGTAAAAGAGATGACTTTATGTCCCCAAATGATCGATACGCAATTGCTGAGGAACTGCTCAAGTCCTTTACCCGATCCAAGATTCGAACTCAGATCATGCTAATCCTCTTGGAAGGGGTAAAAAACTCATCTGAATTGTCAGAGGAGACCGGAACCAGAAACACCACTATCTTACATGCCATAAAGGACATGAGCGATTCGGAGATCGTTACCAAAACCGAAGGTGGATACGGCCTCACTAACGTGGGCAAGATGCAGGCATATCTACTGGATGACATGGTCAATTTCATTCAGATCATGAGACAGTATCGAAACTTTTGGATAACCCACGACATAACAGGGATACCCCCTAAATTAATACTAAAAGTGGGGATGCTTGTCCAATCTGAGATCATCGAAGGAACTCCTGCAGATATTCTTAAAAACCAAGAATATTTCATATCAGAACTCGGTAAAGCAAAGAGGATCCAAGGTGTGTCTCCTATTATAGTGCCAGGATATGCTGAAGTCATTGCCACTGCCCTGATGAACGGTGCCAAGGTCGATCTGATCCTGACCAAGCCCATCCTCGATATCGTGGCCGAGGATTGTCCGGACTTGCTAAATGAACTGCTCAAGCTTGAAACCTTCAGGCTGTATCGGATCGATACAGACGTTAAGGTGGCCTTTACAGTCACTGACAGGATGTTCTCGTTGGGGCTTTTCAGGATGGAGGGTGGGTATGATGTCGGAACTGATCTCAATTGTATGGAAGACTCAGCCAGGGAATGGGGTCGCGAGCTTTTTGAATATTATTTGAAAAAATCTGAGGAGATCAAGCGGATTGCGACGCACTCCGCGGTAAGCTATAGGGCACTCAAGAAAATATAAATTATATAAAATACTGTTGACAATATCCATTCTCCCTCCACTAAAAAATCGAGAATAAACGGGTTTCGCCTTTTTCTGAAATAATATATATATCCGTAGCCGTACAATATGAGTATCGTTGTGAACAAAACCATTTCACCACGCATGAACAAAAGTAGAGGCAAAAGGGTACTGTTCAAAGATAAGAGCACAAAGGTGGTTTTTTTCGACCCGATAATGACGGGTATCGTTTTCACGCCATTTTCTTGATCGCCTTTCACATCCCTAACGTCATAAAGGACGGTATCCACAAAAGTTTTTATCAACATGAAATATAACACAATTCCAATATTGATTGCACCCAGAGCAGTGTACTGTGCAGCAGGAAGGAGCGTTGTGATCAAAGCCCAAGAAATGGCCACGATGAAGTTTTTCATGACCGGTATATCTTTGAGCCTGGGCAATTTTGATATCGGCTTCATCCCATAAAACGCGTTGGCCACAAAGGGAATTAACGCAATGGGAAACGCCTTTGGATTATATACCAATATCAACAGAATAGCCAATAAATATGCTGCCAAGGAGTAAGCCAGAACGAGCCGTTTTCGTCCGGAAAGGAAATTTTGCCTTTGTGGCATATTGACGGCGTCTTTATCGATATCTGCGACTTTATCCAGACTGTAAACTGAAAAGGATATTAAAAAAACGATGATACACGCATTTATGGACGGTGCAACTCCAAGAATGATGCATCCCACGTATGTTTTAAAAAAACCCGTGCCTCCAATGAATAGAGAACTTACTGCTAAAAATGAAAATGTGTTGTGGATTATTCTGCAGTAGTTCCTACAATAATCCTGGGATAGACATATCATATCACATAACATTCCTCAACAATGGCCATGTGCTCCCATGAACTTTTGTAGTCAAAAAGCGCACCCCGCAGCAAGCTGCGGGGTATTCATTTCAAAATCAAGCACATACGTGGTGCGATATAATGATATGTGGTATGATTTTAACTTATATTAATATTTTTGAAGTCAATATGTAGAAATCAGTAGGCGCCTTGCTTCCATAATGCCAAACATATCGGTATTTACAATATCAGTTTCCATCCACCCGATATAATTTTTTATTAAACGGTCACTGTCATAATTTAGTTAGAATTGTGGCGTATTTCTGTCTTTCACAAAAAGTGGGCATACTCTATCAATTTCTCTAATTTTTAGATGGAAATTCCTTTAATAATCATCACAGTGAAAAAAAGATCACTTATATGCCTGTTATGGGCTGATCTCAACGTACATAATTAAACTATATCGTATAATTATACAAATTATCGCGTGCATTATATCTTCTGCATATAAAATTTTGATTTAAAATAAAATAGAAGCATTGGAGGGAGATGTTACATTTACACACCCACAAATGCAAACTTGTTCTGAGGTATGGGTATCCCCAGAGCCATCCCGTTGTAAGTGTAATAGATCTCCACTCGATCGTCGTAAGCCCAGAACCAGTCTGGATAGTACAAGGAAAGGGCAGGAACGTCTTGAGCATAAAGGACCTGAGCCTGATCGATCATATCTATCCGCTCATCTTCATCGGTCTCGACCACCTGTTCTTCCAATAGATCGGTGAGTTCATCGTTGTCGTCATACCTCGCACTGTTGAAGTCCTTCATGTCGAGAGTATTTCTGGCCATGAAGTTGGGATCGCCAATGAGACCACCATGACCGCCGATGGCAAGATCGAAGTCCCATTCCTTTACCTTTGTGTCCACGGTCTTTGGATCCATGGTTCGCAGGATCACGTTAATTCCTGCCTCGTCTAGGTCTTCTGCGATCAATTCGCCGATCCTTTCCTCGACGTTTCGACCACCTTTGACGAGAAGTTCGATCTCTTCGCCATCATATCCCACCTCATCCAGGAGGTCTTCAGCCTTCGCTGGATTGTGTTGATAGAAATTGTCGATATCGTCGTTGTACCAGTTATGATCAGATGGAATGAGTCCAGGACTTCCGATGAGGCCATATCCTCTACCAGCAATGTCGACGAGGTTATCTCGATCGATAGCGTAGGCCAGAGCTTGCCTGAACCTATTGTCCGACATAGGCCATTCACGGTGGTTGATCATCAACTTGTAGTTCCACCAATGCTCTGGTATCGTGATGATCTCAAAATCGTCCTCGAGCTGCTCGATCATCTCAGGCTGGATCTCTGCTGCATCTATGTTGCCTTGAGTCAGCTGGGCCGCGGCGTTGGGTGCCAAGATCTTGACATATCTTAGCTCCTTTACCTTTGGCTCGCCAAGGTAGTAGTCGTCATAGGCTTTGTACCTGTAAGTTCCCTGAACCTTGTTGTAGTCTCCAACTTCGAGGGTATAAGGTCCAGTCCCAATCAGAGCCTCCTGATCCTTGAAGTTCGCAGGATTGTTCACGTCTTCCCAGATGTGTTCTGGAAGGATTGGAAGGGTTCCTGCAACCTGGTCCAGGAAGGGTGCATAAGGTTCTGAGAGATATAGCCTGACGGTATAGTCATCGACCTTTTCTGCACTTTCTATTATGGAGTCGTCTACCCACATGTAGGGATGGTCTTTGGTGTAATCCACGGTGAAGATCACGTCGTCTGCGTCAAAAGGCACTCCGTCATGCCAGGTAACGCCTTTTCTGAGGTGGAACAGGTAAACGTCATTGTCTTCCATCACCCAGTCCTCAGCCAAAGCTTTGACGTAGCCGGATTCGTCTTTCCAGACCAACGTGTCGAAGATGAAGCTCATCTGAGTGTATCCAGGTCCACGGCTGTAGTGGGCGTAAGGTGAAGGAAAGCCCCAATCCCCGGTGGTGTCGCCTATCGTGTAAACCGCCACCGAATCTTCAGAGCCCACAGAAGAGCCAATCAGGAAGACCAGCAATCCTGCTGTCAATCCTAATAAATAACATAATCTCATTCAAAAGCCTCCATTTTGTTCTGGAGTATAACGCTAACCAACTCATATTCCGTTAGGATTCTGTTTTGCATTTTGATGCAAAGAACGATCGAGCAAGTCAAGATTCCTCCAAATCTATCGAGATGAAACATCCAGATGGCAGAATTGACCAATAGTGGCAGGATCGCAGATCCAACCACGTCCTGATCCATCTCGACTGTGATGATTCATCATACTAAGGGCCCACAGAGAAATAACCTATACATAAACATGTACTGCCATTATACAAAACCGACATGATGCGGATTCAGTATAATAATTACGCGGCACACATATAACTAGGTTATTTCACTGTGGACCCTAAATCTGAATTAAATCTCATCATTTATGAGGCTTTCTATATAAATCATACAAAAATCGTAACTATAGTGTTTAACGATACATTTCAGACAACTGTCGAATTCTCATGAGTTCGACATTTTGGTCAATTCGTATCGTTAAACACTAATTTTGCGAGAATCAATTTGTCTCACCCAATTGGTTCTTGACTATAATTAAGCACCTCAGAATCGGTCGAATGATGTTGATTTTAGGATCTCAAAATAATCTGATTACGGACTCGTACCAAAATATAAAACAGATTTGTGACTATAAAAAATAAGGGAATGGGACTAAGATGGGCTCAGTAATCGCCCATGTCGCCCATTCCAGGCGGCATTCCGCCCATGCCACCCATGTCGCCACCAGGGCCACCTGACTTGGAGGCGATCACATCGTCGATCCTCAAGATCATCACAGCAGACTCAGCTGCGGAGTTGATCGCCTGGGTCTTGACCCTCAGAGGCTCTACGACGTTCTTTTTCAGCATGTCTGTGGGCTTGCCAGTGTCGATGTCGAGACCTGCAGCCTTCTGGCCATTCTCGTGACTGCTTCTGAGGGCCACGAGGGTGTCGATCTGGTCGAAACCTGCGTTCTCAGCCAGAGTCTTTGGTATGATTTCGACGGCCTCTGCGAACGCCTCGATGGCGAGCTGCTCTCTTCCGCCAATTGTGGCTGCGTACTCTCTGAGCCTCAGGGCCAGCTCGATCTCAGGTGCGCCGCCGCCGGGTACCAGCAGACCGTCTTCAAGGGCCACACCAACAACACGGAGGGCGTCTTCCATCGCGCGCTCCAGTTCGTCAACCACGTGCTCGGTTCCGCCTCTAAGAATGATGGAGACAGACTTTGGGTTCACGCACTCTTCAACGAAGGTCATGGGGTCGTTTCCAATCTTCCTCTCTTCAACGAGACCTGCTTTTCCGAGCTGGTCTTCGGAGAGGTCTTGGATGCTGGTCACGATCTTAGCGCCGGTGGCGCGAGAGAGCTTCTCCATGTCGCTCTTCTTGATCCTTCTGATGGTGTAGATCCCTGCCTTGGCCAGGAAATGCTGGGCCAAGTCGTCGATGCCCTTCTGGCAGAATACCACGTTGGCACCGGAATCGATGATCTTGTTGACCATATCTCGAAGCATGGTCTCTTCCTGGTCCAGGAACGCCTGGAGTTGATCAGGAGAAGTGATCTCGATCTTGGCATCTACTTCGGTCTTCTCGATCTCGATTGGTGTGTTGAGCAGCGCGATCTGGGCGTCCTTGACCTTCTTTGGCATGTTGGTGTGGAGACGCTCTTTGTCGATTACCATGCCATAGATGAGCTGTGAATCGGTAATTCCGCCGCCAACTTTCTTTTCGACAGTGATGTTGTCCACGTCAACGCTTCCATCATCGTCCACTATGGCCTTGACTGCGCTGACTGTGAGCTCTGCCAGTTCCTCTCTGGCGGTGCCAGATCCTTTCCCCATCATTGCAGTGACTGCGATCTTCTTTAGCATCTCTTCATCACTGGTGGAGACCTTGACCGCGATCTCGTTTAGGATCTTGATAGCTTTATCTGCTGCCGCCCTGTATCCTGCTGCGATTATGGTAGGGTGAATCTCCTGCTCGAGAAGCTCTTCGGACTTCTTGAGCAGCTCGCCAGCCAGCACTACTGCGCTGGTGGTTCCGTCGCCGACCTCGTCGTCTTGGGTCTTGGCGATCTCTACCATCATCTTGGCTGCGGGGTGCTCGATGTCCATCTCTTTTAGGATCGTAACACCGTCGTTTGTGATGACCACATCGCCCAGTGTGTCCACCATCATTTTGTCCATGCCCTTGGGTCCAAGGGTAGTCCTTACGGCAGCGGCCACAGCCTTTGCGGCCATGATGTTTGATCTTTGTGCCTCGCGGCCTTCAGTCCTCTGACTTCCTTCTCTGAGTATTAAAACGGGAGTTCCACCTAATCCAGCCATATCATTCATCCTCAATTGATAATTTGATCCTGTAACGTTGCTTGCGGGATGTTTAAACTTCTATATGAATATTTCGCCCTAACTGATGTATATAATTGAATGGAATAATACGAAGAACGGGTGCGCAAAATGGCTCAACACCTACGCTGCGATCTATACCGAGGTCGTCGTTATCTACCCAGCCAACCAGAAAAAGTGGCCACTTTGAGAGGGATACGAGATCTATCTTCTATCTGAGCACCCCAGAAAAATCCGAAACGTCCGTCCTGCCCATTCACCTCTTCCTTCACCACCACCTGGTAGTCATCTTACAACGATACACAAATCTTATATACAATGCATTCATCCGAACGTTATAGTATAAATTAGTACATTAATGTCGGTGATCATGATGATACATCTTCAAAAGATCGTGGAGGGAAAAGACCTGAGCGTCTCAGAGGCGGAGTCGCTCTTGAAGGCGATATTCAACGAAGTCTCTGACGCTCAGATAGGTGCCCTCCTCATCGCCCTGAAGATGAAGGGCGAATCCATCTCAGAGATTGCAGGAATGGCAAAAGCGATGAGGGATTCTGCAATACGGATCACTCCAGAGGTTGCAGGGCCTCTGATCGATACCTGTGGCACAGGCGGTGATGGGACAAACACCATCAACATCAGCACCGCCGCCGCCATAGTGGTTGCATCCTGTGAAATTTCGGTGGCAAAACACGGTAATTACGCAGTCAGCTCCAATTGCGGAAGCGCCAACGTCCTTTCAGAACTTGGGGTCGGGATGACTCTCGCGCCCGAGAAGGTCCAAGAAGCGATCGAGTCTCTTGGGATAGGTTTCATGCTCGCGCCCGTATTCCACCCTGCCATGAAACGGGTGGCCCCCATCAGACGCGATCTGAAGATGAAGACGATTTTCAACGTCCTTGGTCCCTTGACGAACCCGGCCGGGGCCAAGAATCAGGTCATAGGCGTGTACGATCCGAGCCTTTGTGAGACGCTTGCAAAGGTTCTCCAGATTCTGAGGACCGAGCGCGCGATGGTGGTTCACGGAAGCGGCCTAGACGAGATCACAAACACTGGGCCCACCTTGATATCTGAACTAAACCACGGGAGCGTGAAAAGCTACACCATTAACCCCGAAGACTTTGGTTACACTCAGTCGACACTGGACCAGATCAAAGGAGGAACACCTTTTGAGAACGCACAGCAGTTAGTTCAGATTCTCAAGGGTGCGAAAAATCCGGGGAGAGACATAGTCTGTATGAACGCAGGAGCCGCACTATACATTTCAGGCAAGGCAGATTCGCTCTTTGAGAGCGCCAGAATGTCAGAAGATGCCATCGACTCAGGAAGGGGCCTCGATACATTAAAGAAGCTTGTGAAGGCGACCGGCGATCCTGCAACATTGGGGCGTTTTCTTTGACCAGGATTAAGATCTGTGGGATCAAAAACGGCACAGACAGAGATTGTGCAGTCTTTGCAGGAGCTGACGCCGTAGGGTTTGTGGTGGAGATTCCAAGATCGCGTCGGAACATATCCCGAGAAATGGCCCGTTCGCTGATCAAGGATATTCCGCCCTTCACATCGAGCGCGATAGTGATCGAGCCTGAATCTGTCAAGGAAGCGGCAGAGCTTGCTTTGGAGACGGGAGCCGACGTGATTCAGGTTCACGGAACGCTAGGTACTGAAGAGCTAAAGACGCTAAAGGATATGATACACCAAAGAATAGTTGCGGCCGTAGGGGTTGACCCCAGAGGGATGGAGGTCACGAAAAGTATAGACGTGGCACGCAAGCTTGCAAAGGTCGCCGACGCGTTGCTTTTGGATACTTTCAACGGCAAATTTGGCGGGACCGGCGAGGTTCATGACTGGGAGTTTAGCGCCACTCTTGTAAAAGAGCTTGATATCCCGGTGATACTTGCAGGCGGTTTGAGCCCAACGAACGTGGCCGAGGCCGTAAGGAAAGTGAAACCTTACGCAGTTGACGTCTCATCTGGAGTCGAAACAGATGGCAGAAAAGATGGCAAAAAAGATTGCGAAAAGATCAGGAATTTCATAAAAGAGGTGAAGTCGTGTCCGCCTCAATAGATCTTCTTGATGGAAGAGGCGGTTTGACAAGATCAAACCAATCTCTTGAGCCTCCATCGATCGAATCGATCTCTGATGAAATCGAGCCAGAAGCGCCTCTTGCCCTCTATAACGCTATTCGCCATGGGGGCCATCCTTTCCTTTTGGAGTCTGTGGAAAAGTCTGACCAGAGAGCTCGGTTCTCTTTTGTGGGCGCAAATCCTTCAGCAGTGGTTGCGATTAAAGGACGAAATATCGAAGTAGAAATACCCTACCAAGACGATGAGCTAAAAGAGTTTCTGGAAGCCCGACTCGGCCTTTGTGTCAGGTTGGAAGACGATGGCAGAAAGTTAAAAGGAACAATCGAAGACGGGTTCGACCTATTCGATGCTCTTAGGTGCACCATACCATGTTCGCCCTACAAGGCCCGGTTCGGAAGACAGGCTTTTTTGGGTGGCGGCATAGGATATCTGGCCTATGATTTGGTTCGAGACAGGTTGAGGCCGGACTTGGGCAACGCTTCTGGTACATCTGGCAACTCCTCAATTAAACAGGCCATATCAGATGTCCCCGACGCCGAGTTTGGCATATTCCGGCAAGTATTCCTCTTCGACCATCTTGAAGATGAAGTTCTCGTAGCTGTAAGGCCTCTTTACCCCAAAGATGAGGTCGATAGCGAGGTTGAAGATGCAAAAGCCCTCCTGGAAAGACTCAAGCCAGATCTTTTCGAGAAGGGGGACCTTGGCCCTATAAGTTGCAGCAAGGGCGAAGCCAAACCCTTTGAGGAGGCCGTAAGCCAGTCCAAAGAGCACATCCTCGGCGGCGACATATTTCAGGTGGTCCTTTCAAGAGAGGCAAAGGTCAGGCTGAAAAATCCGGATCCGATGCTTCTTTACAGGCGGCTTAGGAGGATCAACCCAAGTCCCTACACCTACATACTAGAGTTCGGGAATCGGGCCGTGGTTGGCGCGTCGCCCGAGACTCTCTTTAGCGTTTACGACCGAAAAGTCACGGTCAATCCCATTGCAGGAACTTGCCCTCGTGGAGGCTCACCAGAGGAAGACGAGCTTCTTGCAAGGACGATGTTAAAAGACGAAAAAGAGCGGGCAGAACACGTGATGTTGGTCGATCTGGGCCGAAACGACGTGAGGGCTGTATCGAAATCTGGAACAGTTCTTGTCGAAGACTTTATGGAAGTTCTTCAGTATTCACATGTCCAGCACATAGAGTCCACCGTTCGAGGCGATCTCAGAGAAGAATGTGACTCGTTCGATGCCGCAAGAGCCGTGTTTCCGGCCGGCACACTTTCGGGCGCGCCCAAGCTTCGGGCCATGGAGATCATAAACGCGCTTGAAGAAAAGCCTCGTGGGATCTACGGTGGCGGTATCGGCTATTTTTCCTCAGATGGCGCTGCAGACTTTGCCATCGCCATAAGAAGCGTGATCTTGGAGGGCGACGTGGCCCAGATTCAGGCGGGCGCAGGTATAGTTGCCGACTCTGATCCTCATAGGGAGTACATTGAGACTGAACGGAAGATGGCTGCGATGAAGAAAGCTTTGGGGGTGGAATGAATGAAAAGAAGACCAATCCTTTTCGTAGACAACCAGGATTCGTTCGTCTGGAACCTGGTGGATTACGTATCTTTGTTCTATCCAGAGACGGTGGTGGTCTCAAACGAGATAGAGCTGCACCGCGTAAAAGAACTTGAGCCTCTGGGAATAGTGATATCTCCCGGGCCTGGCCACCCTGCAAACCCAAGAGATATCGGAAACTGCATAAGGATCATGAAGGCCTTTGAAGGCGTTCCGATATTGGGCGTCTGTCTTGGTCATCAGGCCATAAATCTGGCCTATGGTGGTACAATTGATAGGACCACCCCAGTTCACGGAAAGACCTCGGTGATAAAACACGATGGAATGGGCATCTTTGAGGGGTTAGAAAGCCCGATGGACGCGGGCCGGTATCATTCTTTGGCCGTAAAGACGTTGGCGCCACCACTCAAGGTCACAGCGGTGGCCGATGATGGCGTGGTCATGGGAGTGAGGCACAAATTCCGCCCAACAGAAGGGCTCCAGTTCCATCCTGAGTCGGTCCTCACGCCTTTGGGAAAGAAGATGATCTCCAACTGGGTTGAAAAGGTGGCTTGATGCAGGTCGTAGAGGAGATCTTAAGGTCGGTTCGGGCAGATTTGGAGAATTTGGAGAAAGATTCCAAGCGGGGCGATCTGGTGGGGTCATATGATCAGTCTCGTTTATCGAAGGCTTCAAGCCCGCCCCGGGACATCATCGAAAGGGCCAGGTCCTTGAGGACAAAGGGAATCGATCCCATAATCGCCGAGATAAAGCCTCGTGTGCTCGGGCGGGCTCTCATGCCAGGAGAGGTGGCCCAGATTGCCAGGCACTATGAAGAGATGGGGGCCTGTGCCATATCGGTCCTGACCCAACCGGTCTACTTCATGGGATCCGTCGAAAATCTTAAGATTGCAAGAGAGAGCACCAGCGCTTCGATCCCCATCCTGAGAAAGGACTTCATCCTGGACGAGCGCCAGTTTGAAGGGCCAAAATCCGACCTGATCCTCTTGATTGTGGCCTTCTCTCAACCCTTGGATGATCTAATCGAGGCGGCGCGTGCACGGGGGATGGAGCCATTAGTGGAAGTCCACACAGATGAAGAGCTAAATGAGGCTCTCAAGACCGACGCCAGAATCATCGGGATAAACAACCGGAACCTGAAGACCCTGGAGATAAACCTTGGGACCTTCGAGCGGCTGGGCCCCATCGCCAAAGCTTCTGGCGCGTTCGTCATTGCCGAAAGCGGAGTCGAAAGCCGAAATGACGTAAGTCGGATGATAGATGCGGGTGCAGATGCGCTGCTCGTCGGAACTTCTCTGATGAAAGAGCCCACAAAGCTCATGGAGCTAAACGGCCTCGGACGGTAAAGCTGATTCTTCGGCTGATCGAGCCCACATCCAGAAGGGTCGTCTTCGACGGGGTCGATGTAACGGGCCTGGAAAAAGAGAGCTAAGGAAGCTTCGGCCGAGGACGTCTTTTGCCGCCCGGCGCATCCTTACACGAGACTGCTGCTGGGTATCGAGCCGATAGAGTGCGCTCTCTTTCCAGAGGTGGAAAATGGTGGGCGCAGCGGGTGTCCGTTCTATCCCCGCCGCCCCTTTGCGGATGGGACTTGCAGAAGAGTGGTGCCCGAGATGGTCGAGGCGGGGCGAGATCACGAGGTGCTGTGCGATCGGGCGTGATCGGCGGGCGCGGGGGAGTTTTCGGGCCTGATGTTTGTGGACCGGTTCGGCGAGGATCTCGATGGCAAAGGCCGAAGGGCGTCTCAAGGGCGAGCTCGTGAAAGCTTGCGCTGATCACGAAGTGGCCCTATTGGACTGTGTACGGAGGCTGTCCATCAATTCAAAACGGAGTGATGGGGAAGGCCAAATAGGGCTTTAAATCCGAAAAGAACGATGGTTTTCGGCGTCAAAATCAATTGTGAGACGGCCTCTACGTGCACTGAAAGTCTGCGGTAGATTCTATCTCCATGTTTTTCGTAATTCTGTGAACGTTGATCGTTAGGCTTAATAATAGCAGGCTAAAACCTGCATTAATGTGTTTGCCATATCGCTATAAAATTGAAGAAGAAATTATAGTATTTTTAAAATTTAATAATATGGGGGGCTATTACTACTCCGCAGATTACATGAAGGATCCTTCAATAGAAAGTTTGAAGAAAACTTTACTGGACATATATGAATACATATGTGAATATGGCATTAAATCTGTGGCAGATACCACACCTATCGAATCACTTAAAGTTGATATGAATTTTATGGAAACTATTCATGAAGGTCTCGCATTAGCACAAGATGGATTAATTGATGCTATTTTAAAGATTAATGATGATATCAAATATGAGAAGGCCAGACTAAAGCAAGCCAATATTGATCATGATGAAAATTTAAAAGTAAAAATCAAGTTTAGACTTGGAGAATTATATATCAGAGAACGCATGTTCAGGAAACTTGCGGATACAATTGCGTGGGGGTATTTTGTCAGGGATCACTCTTCAGCCAGACGCTTGTATATTGGTAGAGATATGGATATTATAGATGAGTCTAAATGTGACGAATACAAACAATTCGTGAAAGAATTTAACAGCAACAAATCAAAATTTGGCCTTCTAACGGACATAACATCATTTATCCAATTAGGTGACATAATATGTACTGAAGTTGATACAGAAGGACTTCATACATGGAACTTAATCGAGCTTAAGTCGGGAAAAGTAAATCGTAAAATTTTAAATATTCTTACTAGTACGATGGAACATTAATTTTGCAATTTAAGATAATGTCTACGAAGCTTTTCTCTGGCGTCATTTTTATTGAATTTCCATCTGATCGTTGCACCGGTTT
>Ga0272441_10007114_pt1 | contig 18337 bp, 16 predicted proteins | sample SSMProp6N_FD_193582 | JGI IMG/M metagenome (GOLD analysis project Ga0272441, IMG submission 193582) | Marine sediment archaeal communities from Little Sippewissett salt marsh, Falmouth, MA, United States - SSM-Prop-6N | ecosystem: Environmental > Aquatic > Marine > Wetlands > Sediment ... | reverse complement strand
CTGTTTGCTCGGCCAACTGGTAGTAAGGATTATCCGGCTGGGTCCGGGCTGAGCCGAAGATGGAAACTGCCGGCCCCACCTTGTTAAGTTCATCGAATCCTTCCACAAACTCCGCCATAATTCGAAAAACCCGCCAGGTTTCCTGGCTAAAGTCACCTGTTTTACTCATTAATACTTCTCCTAAACTTTCGCCGTTCAAAATACGTTTATCGGTGTTAATGGGCCTTCTAGTGATCGTGTATACTGTTTTCAGATTTAGAGCCAACACCCAAATTTATTAAAAATCAGCTATCGGATTCCCAAGGCCCATTTCCGGCAATTATGTCAGAATATTCAACAGGCAAAAGTGTGCAAGCACACTTCTCCTTCCAGGCAAGCAAGTACAAACATTTAGTGTATCATAAAAACCCTATAGACTCAAGGTGAATGTCAGCCACATGACACCGGCCGGCCGTTATTCGACCTGCAGACCGAAGAAAAGATAGTTATCCTTAACCAAACAAACACTTTGCTCACGGTCGGTCTCTTTAATAAAAACGGCTTAATTGCCTGTTAATAAGGGTCTTGCTTTCAGTATTGTTTCTGGTAACCTAATGACCGATAACTTATATTGCAATTGAGCAAGGCACATAATGAATCCGATTTTACGCGTTGGACAAGGTTATGATATCCACCGGCTTCAGGCCGGCCGGCGGCTGGTACTGGCAGGAGTGGAAATTCCCTTCGAGAAGGGCCTCCTCGGTCATAGCGATGCCGACGTTGTAATTCATGCCCTGATCGATGCCCTTTTAGGAGCTGCCGGACTAGGCGATATCGGTGAGCATTTCCCCGATACCGACCCTGCCTATAAGGACATCGACAGCGCCAAGTTGCTTGAAGAAACTTTGGGCAAAGTCCGGGCTGTTGGTTTTAAGCCTGCTAATGTCGATACCACTATTATTGCCGAGCAACCTAAACTAAGCCCTTACAAAAAAGCCATGCGGGAGAACCTGGCCCGCTTGATCGGCCTGGAATCCCAGGCTGTCAGTATCAAGGCCAAGACCAACGAAGGCATAGGCGATACCGGCGCCGCCCGGGCCATAGCCTGCCAGGCCCTGGTGTCGCTGACAACAAACGATTAACTAATAATTTGTAACGTAAGTACAAAGACCTGAAGTGATAAAATAGGAATAACGAAATGTCGCTACGTATTTATAATACCCTGACCAGACAAAAAGAGGTCTTCGAGCCGGTGGCCCCGGGCAAAGTTGGGATTTACCTATGTGGTCCGACGGTTTATATGCCCGCCCATATCGGCCATGCGGTGGGGCCCATAATTTTCGATGCCTTCAAAAAATATCTTACCTACAAGGGCTATAAGGTCAAACTAATCATAAATATCACCGACGTTGATGACAAAATTATCCTCGAATCACAGCGTCAGGGGATCCCCATGGAGCAACTGGCTCGGCAGCAGGCCAAGGAATATTTCGAGGCCATGGACAAACTCAGTGTCAACAGCATCGACGAATATCCTCGAGCCACCGAACACATCGAGCAGATTATAGAACTTATTCAGCGGCTGGGCGAGAACGACGCCGCCTATGAAGTGGATGGAGATGTTTATTTCGATCTGAGTAAATGTAAGGATTACGGCAAATTATCTCAGCGCCGCAGCGAGGATCAGTTGGAAGGTTCTAGGCAGCTTACTGGTGAAGGAAAGCGCAACTCGGCTGATTTTGCCTTATGGAAAAAATCTAACGATGATGAAGTGGGCTGGGATTCTCCCTGGGGACGGGGCCGGCCGGGCTGGCATATCGAATGTTCCGCCATGAGCATGAAAATGCTCGGCGAGACCTTTGACATCCACGGCGGGGGTATGGACCTGATATTCCCCCACCATGAAAACGAGATAGCCCAATCCGAAACCACCACGGGCAAAACCTTCGCCAAATATTGGATGCACAACGGCCTTACGCGCGTTAAGACCAAGGACAGCAGCGGCGAATGGAAAATGGAAAAGATGAGTAAGTCACTGGGTAACGTTCGTTTGCTCAAAGATGTCCTTACGGAATATCCGCCCGCTCTTATCCGGTTTTTCATACTCAGCACCCACTATCGCCGCCCCGTCGATTTTACCGATGATACCCTCCAGGCCACCTATAAAGGTATGATGAACATTTATCGACTGCTGGACCGCGTTGCCCGCATCACCGGTGAAGATGTGTACACCGTTCCCAGCAATCTGGGTAATATGGAAAATCACACTCAAAGTGATATCGACCGCCAACTAAAGGAAGCCGTTTCGCAAAGTCAACTGCGTTATCTTGATGGCCTCGATGATGACTTTAACACCGCCGGCGCGCTGTCGATACTGTTTGAACTATGCAATACGATTAACCGTTACATCGATGAGTCAAAACTGGAACAGCGCGGAGCCGCCCATGCCAAGCAACTGGCTCTGGAAGCCGCCCGTATGGTCGCCGGCCTGGGCCAAATTCTGGGCTTACTGGAAGGTCCCTTAGAGAAAGCATCAGTTGAAGGAACCGGAGGGGAACTGATAGCTCAACTAATGGAAATCTTTATCGAGCTGCGCGCCGAGGCCCGCAAAGATAAAAACTTCGCCCTGGCCGACGCCATCCGTGACAAATTAAAATCCAGAAACATCACCCTGGAAGACCGGCCCGACGGTACTGTCTGGCAGGTTGAGTAGATTAGTGTATGGGTGTATGAGTAAATAAGTTGATTCTAGGTATCTTGGAATAAGATGATTGTACTTGGTGTTGATCCTGGTTTACGAATTAGCGGCTATGCTGTTATCAAAGAGAAGCAACAGCAGTTATTAGTGCTCGATGCCGGCGCTCTGCGGGTTGATGCCGATTTGCCGATGGCCGAAAGACTATTACAAATACATCACGACATAGATGCACTTCTGGCCGAGCATGAAATTGATATTATGGCTGTCGAAAAACTTTACGCCCATTATAAACATCCGCGTACCGCTATCCTGATGGGTCATGCCCGGGGAATATTTCTATTGGCCGCCGCCGCCCATAAGATACCTGTGGATGAATATTCTGCTACCCGTATTAAAAAGAGTCTTACCGGCAGCGGCCGGGCCGGCAAGGAGCAAATGCAGCGCAGCGTGGCCCTGCAATTGGATTTGCCCCAGCCACCTTCTCCCCCCGACGTTGCCGATGCCCTGGCCGTGGCCATGTGCTGTATAAACGAACATAACCGACAGGAGGTTACCCTGTGATTGCCCGCATTACCGGAATTTTACTTGAGATGAACACCGATACCAATACGGTACTTCTGGAAGTGGGTGATATCGGTTATGAAATCATGGTACCCGGTTATACTATCAGCGACTTATCCGGGCAGATCGGCCATACCATAACCTTGTATTGTTTGGAATACTACGAAGGTGCCGGAGCCGTCGGTAATAGTTTTGTACCACTTTTGATCGGTTTCCCGCAGGTACTCGACAAGGCCTTTTTCCAGCGATTTATTTCCGTCAAAGGAATCGGTATCCGCAAGGCCCTGCGGGCCCTGGCCCGTCCCCTGGCAGATATCGCCTATAGTATCGAACAGGGTGATACCAAAATGCTTACCACCCTGCCCGAGATCGGTCGCAGAACGGCCGAGCAGGTTGTCGCCGAACTCAAGGGCAAGATGGCTGACTATGCCCAGGCCGCCTCCAGCCGGGCCCAAAAGGCCTCCAAACCTTTAACCGATATCGAACGTGAGGCACTGGAAATATTACTGCAACTGGGCGAACGCCGCAACGAGGCCGAAGACCTTATCGACCGGGTTAGCACTGCCAACCAGGATATTAAAACCACCGACGCCCTGGTCTCAGCCGTCTATCGCCTTAAATCCGGCGGCAGTATATAAAGGTTAATAAATCAATGTATCAAAATATGTGGATTACAATTAGAACTTTAAGAAATTCATAGAAAACTGACGTAATATGGCCCGAGAACGAATCATAGATGCCCAGGCACAAAACCCCGAGGAAGATCGTTACGATCTGGCCCTTAGACCACAATCGCTGGATGAATGTATCGGTCATGAGAAGCTCATCAAAAAGCTCCGCATTGCTCTGACCGCTGCCCAACAGCGTGGTGAGCCTATGGAACACACCTTATTGCACGGTCCACCGGGTCTTGGCAAAACCACCATAGCCCACGTCATCGCCCACGAGATGAAAGGCAATTTAAAGACCAGTAGCGGTCCCGCCCTTATGCGCCCCGGCGATCTAATGGGTATCCTCACCAATCTGCAGCGGGGTGATGTGCTTTTCATAGATGAAATCCATCGTTTGCCCGCCATCGTGGAAGAGTTTATTTATCCTGCCATGGAGGATTTCAAGGTCGATTTCACCGTCGATAGCGGCATGCATGCCAAGACCATCAATATCCCCTTACAGCCCTTCACCCTTATCGGCGCGACTACCCGGGCCGGTCTGATCACGGCACCTTTGCGGGCCCGTTTCGGCATCCAGCAGCATTTGGAGTTCTGGTCGCAGCAGGACCTCCAGCAGTGCCTGGCCCGCTCGGCCGGACTGCTGAAAATTGACTGCCCGGAAGATTCTTTGGCTTTGATCAGTCAATGCAGCCGCGGCACCCCCCGCATTGCCAACCGCCTTTTACGTCGTGTCCGTGATTACGTCCAGGTCCATGGAAAAGGACGAGTTACCTCTGAATTGGCCCAGGCCGCTCTGCAGATGGAGGAAATTGACGAGCTGGGACTGGATAATCTCGACCGGGCTTTTCTTAAATGCCTGATCACAACTTATAAAGGCGGCCCTGCAGGCATCGAAGCTCTCGCCGCCAGCCTCGGTGAAGAGCGCGACACTCTCGAGGACATTGTCGAGCCTTATCTGTTACAAATAAGTTTTATCGCCCGCACCCGCTCAGGCCGCATAGCCACCCCCGCCGCCTATCAACATCTTAATCTACCTCTTGATACCAATAATAACGAACAGACCCTTTTCTAAGTTATATAACACATAACCTTAGAATATGGTCCGTTAATTTCGACTAGGATATTTTATGCTTTAGGGGATTCGGATCCACCGCGGCCGATGGAGTCGCGCATACTGGTATCTGCCTTGATATTTTTCATGCGATAGTAATCCATGATACCCAGGTTACCGGAGCGGAATGCTTCGGCCATTGCCTTGGGCACCTCGGCTTCGGCCAAAACGACCTTGGCCTGGTTTTCCTGGACCAGTGCCTTCATTTCCTGCTCGCGGGCACGGGCCATAGCTGCCCGGCCTTCGGCCTCGGCCTGGCGCATCTGCTTGTCGGCCTCGGCCCGCTCGGTTTCCAACAGAGCCCCGACATTAGCGACGTCGCGGACACTGGCAACAGAAACATCGGCAATATCAATTGAAACGATTTCAAAGGCGGTTTGGGCATCGAGTCCGCTTTCGAGTACTTTTTTGGAAATACGGTCGGGATTTTCCAGGACATCCTTATACGTATCAGATGAACCAATGGCGCTTACGATACCCTGCCCCACACGCGCAACAATGGTTTCCTCGGTAGCACCCCGAACCAACTGGTCTATATTACTGCGGACCGTAACCCGGGCCCGGACCAAAAGGCGAATACCGTCCTTGGCCACGGCGTCGAGCATTTGCAGGTTGGGATCGGAGGTTTGCCTGGGACAGTCAATAACCTTGGGTTTAACCGTGGTCTGGACAGCATCCAGGATGTCGCGGCCGGCCAGATCTATAGCACGGGAAACGTCCAGGGTAAGGTTGATCTTGGCGCGGTGGGCGGCGATCATCGCCTGCACCAGTTCTATAACGTGCCCCCCGGCAAAGTGATGGGCCTGGAGCTCGGCGATGGTTATGGGGATATTGGCCTTAAACGCGATGATCAGGGCGTTGACGCAGACCATCACATCAGAAGCATCACGGCGGACGAGGAAGATACTTTCGAGGTCCCGGGTATTAAGATCAATACCAGCCTGAACCGCCGAAATCCTGGCACTGACTATTAACTGAGGAGAGACCTTCCGCAGCCACATACCTAACAGATCTAAGAAAGTAACCCGGGCTCCGCTGGAAAGGGCCTGAATCCAAAGCTTCAGGAATCGGGCCACGATCAGAACCGGAACCAATAAGAAAACAGCCGCGACGATTAAAACAATTGCCTTTTTACCTAATGCCAGCATAAATATTTCCATGATAGTCAACTCCTTTCGCGGAACAAATTATTAAAAATTTTCTTATAAATCAACTATTACCCGTTCGTTTCAGGCATATTTTTGATCGACAACTATGCTATTGCCGTCGATACGGACCACTTCAATTTCCGTGTTGTTATCGATCAATTCTCCCTCGGCGACGACACTATATCGTTCCCCGGCAATTTCAGCGCTGCCCGAAGGCCTAAGTGGGGTGACTGTGCGTCCGGTTTTACCTATCAAGCTGCTGTAATCCTGTTCGCTGACACCGGAGCTGCCCCTCTGTCTTGCTTCTTCGACCGCCGGTTTCAGGATAACTCTTTTGCCCACCGGTGTCTTGGGAAAGATTTTAAGTCCGGCGATAATCAGTATCGGCACGGATACCACCGCAATGGCCAAAAAGATAAATCCTGTTGTTTCGCTTTCTCTAAAGGCCAGCACCACCGAACCGATCAGAGCGCAGGCCGCCATAAAACCAAGTATCCCCGCCGACGGAATAAAGATTTCCAGTAAAATGATGATAATGCCCACAATCAGTAATATAATCGCATATGATAACATAAGCGCTAACCTCTGTAACCCCACTGGTATCTGAAAAAAGGGTTACAACGCCCACAAATTAGAATTTAAATCCAATAATCAAGCTTATTACTTTATTTCTTTAACTACTATACTGTTTCCGTCGAGCGCGACAACTTTAATTTTCCGCCCAGCTTCGATAAGTTCACCGCGGGCTACCACATTAAGGCGGTGTTTGCCGAAGCGCGCCACACCTGAAGGTCGCAACTGGCTGAGGGTTTCGCCCTCCTGACCGACTTTAACTGGTGCTTCTTCCGCAGGCGCTGGAGATCCTCCGGAACGAGCCTCGAGAGAATCGGTGGGGGTGACCAGAATGAGCCGATTTGCCATGGGGATTTTAGGTAGGTAGCGGCCCAATAAATAGGCTCCTATACAAAAACCTATAAATCCTCCCAATAATCCCAGCATATTATTTAAGAATATATCCCAATCCAAGGCCGTAGCGGGAAGGGGAAACTCATCGGGTCTATTGCCTACCATCATCGCGCCCAGCGCGAAGATCATCATCAGCACCCCGGAGATGCCGGCAATACCGAAACCGGGAATCAGAAAAATCTCGACCAGCAGCAGTCCCATACCCATAACGAAGACAGCGATCTCCCACCAGTTGGCCATGCCGATAAGATATTTACTGCCGAAGAGAACTACCAGGGCGACGACGGCCACCGCACCCGGCAGACCCAGCCCCGGGCTGTTAAGCTCAGCGTATATTCCCAAAAGGGCAACCATAAATAAGATACCGGTAACCGTCGGACTGGTCAGCCAGCGGACCATTTCCTCCGACCAGTTGGTCTTCACGACCAGAACAGGCCGGGGAAACCTTACCCCATCACGATTTTCCAGAAAGGCCAGCATTTCCTGCAGGGCCAACTCATCCAATCCTTTTACAGTTGTGCGTGACAAACCGTATTCAAAAGCCTTTTTCGCATCCAGGGTTAACAGTTCATCTTTGGTGTTGATCAGTTTTTTCCCGACCAGGTCATACAAATGGTCGTTGGTCGGCAGATCAGTGCCCTCGAAATATTCATATTTGCCGGTTTGCCGGTTTTTGACCTGATATACTTCAATGGCGACCGTAACCATCGCCTTACAAAGGGCTACGGGATAGTGATTGGTTTTGGCGGCAGCCTCAAAGAAACTGCGCAGCGGACTTTCCATTTTTTCCCGTTCCACCCCTTCCAGGGTGCCGCCCATCATAATTGGAGCGCAATCTCCTATTTGCGCATTTTCCTTCATGATAATATCCTGACAGGCAACGCTGATCAGGGCCCCAGCCGAAATTGCCTTGGTGCGTACATACGCAACTGTGTGGGCGCGATATTTAACATCCTGAAGTATATATTGATAGATACTGTGAGCACTATCGACCCGGCCGCCGAAGGTATCCATTTCATATATAATGTGAGTTGCTCCCCCATTAATAGCCGCTTCGGTTCGGCGTTTGATGGACTCAAAGAGTCCTTCATCAACCATCTCCGCACAGACAATAACAACTGCCTTTGGGGGCTGGCTGGAGGCAATAGGTTTTCGGGTTATCTTTTCCGCCGGTTTGCAAGGATCGGTGATTTCATCTTTTTCAGGGACCACCTCATCTTTACTTTCCCGTATATCCTCCCAACTTACCTTGAGGATTTTTGCAAGTTCGTCCTTATCGGCTGCCAACTTGCTGACCAGTCCTAGTTCCAGGGCTTCCTGTCCATCGAGCAGGAGTACCCTATCTGAACTGACCAAAGGGCCTTCACCCAGCATATCCCAGGGAGGCTCTCCATGGGTAACCAACTTTTGAAACCCGCTTTGATCAACCAGTTTTTTCTGCCCGTTTCGACCGATCTGGTACAGAATCATCTTCTGATCGGCCATCGCCCGGGCCAGCAGAGGATCATGGCCGGCGGCCTTGGCGAAACTGACAATCTTTTTTGTTACCTCCTGTTCATCGGTGACCGTGATGTTTTCTTTGGTGAGCACCTCGGTTGGTGGTATCACTTCGCCCAGTTGGGCGAACTTGTCAGCGCTAATTTCTCGACAGGCAAAAACCGCCAGCAGACTCATACCCTTCGCCCCTTCCGGGGGGATATAAGCGACGGTATGTATTTGATTTTTGCTCGCCAGGAAATCCAGTTCGCGGGCCAACTCGGCAAAGTTCTGAAATGAGCGACCCCAGCCGGCAAAACGAAAGACAAGCGTCTTCAACTTTTTATCTTGTGCCTTCGCAATTAGAGAGCGGATTTCCTGCAGATCATCGTGAGAAAAATTTTCATTTATTTCTATGAAAGCAGCCGTTTTATCGGACGGCGCAGCCGTTCCCTCAGAGCTGTTAAGGATCAGAGACACACAACCAACCAGCAAAGCCAGGTGGAAAAAAACAGGTTGTAACCTCGGCCCCAAAGATTTATGTTCTGTTCTTGCAAAGCACTGTAAGGATGTCAGGTGTTTTTTCATTTTGAATATCCGATACCTATTATTATTTGCAAAATATTGTAGCTATGGTTATCACCAAAGAGCAAGTACAAACAGCGGGAAAGTAAAAATTTTTAATATCTTTGTAACAAGTAAGTTATAAAACTTTCCCCCCCGAAACAAGTAATATGTTATTCATGTTGGAAATCGGATTTTAGGCCTGTAGATGAGATTTTTCAGTAATTTTCTTACGCCGACCAAATGGCAAATTTATCAACAAAGTCATTACCCATGAAAAAAGAATAAAATTATCCTTTTACTGTCGATATATTCAGCTATAATTAAGTAACACTGTTGAAAGTCGATACAGACTTCAAACAAGCCTTTTTTTGCTGATACCATGGCAACTTTGCCCGCAGCAGAAGCCGCCCGTGGGGCGATGGTGGCCTCTTAATTTGATTTACTCCCAGAATGACATATAATATGTTAGTTTGGGTACGCACCTTGCAAACTCAGAACTTACCGGGTGGGAGTTTTCCAGGAAGGTTGTAAGGAAACAGCGGTAATTCTGAGACAATAGGGTTAACCTGATTTGGAACCTCATAATTTGGGTATTTCCTTTTCAGAGTACCTTCCGGTAGTCGGTACAGTATTAGACAACATGCTAAATCCTCTTTGGGATGAAAGGATCAAGTATGGTAAAGAAACTGATTCAGATAGGCGAGAGTATTCACGGCAGTATCCCTAAACCTCAGGCGGCTATGAAAGAGTTGCTGAAAAAGGGACCCGGCGCATTGGAGGTGCCCAGTGAAGAGTTGGATTTTATTATTTCTCTTATCAACGATCAGCGGGAACACAAAGCCGATTACATTGAGATTAATGTGGACGCCTTTGGCGAAGATGACCCACAGGTAGCGGTAGATATGATGCGGGATTATGTACGCCTGGTAAAAAAGCACAGTCAGGGCGTGCCGGTTTGTGTAGATAGCAGTAGCGACGATGTGCTCAAAGCGGGTTTGGAAGAATGGTATAATGACCCGGCACCTCCGACGGCTCTGCCTCTGCTTAATTCCGTCAAAACCTATACCATAGATGAAATACTTCCCTTGCGGCAAAAGTATCCTTTTAAAGTGATCGGACTTTTGATCGGCGATGAAGACAGTGGCATGGGTGATGTGGAATTCCTCTTTTCTATGGCTCGGGGGATTTTTCAGGCCGCAGCCGGAAAATATGGTTTTCAGGCGGACGATGTGTTTTTCGACACCACCGTATTTCCTTTGGCCATTGATATGCCCATGTCACCCGGTCAAAGCGGCTATACCTACCGGGCGTTTGAAACCATTCGCCGGATTATGAACGATCCGGACATGAAGGGTGTTCATACCTCGCTGGGGATTTCCAATTGCGTAAAGGATCTTCCGGGGCGCAAGATTGGTGTTTGTCGGGCCTATCTGGCCCTGGCCCAGCAATACGGACTGGACGCGGCGATAGTAAATGTCATGCATGATTACGGTTCGAAAGCAGCGCCGCCGGAATTACTGGAATTGATCGAGGCCTTCGCTCTGCAGGATGGTGCCCCGGAGGCATCACAAAGGGCTATGGAACTAATGGGAAATTTCTGCCGAACGGCCCGGGGAAAATAAACACAATTAAAAAATATCCTGGAAATGTAGGTGATTAAAAACGTATGAATGAACGAAAAGTATATGAAGGTCTGCTGGAAATTAATGATCGGGGGCATGGCTTTCTGCGCACCTTGAATCATGTCATCGGGTCCCGGCCGGACGATCCCTTTGTCCATCGCAATATCATCCAAAAGTACAGAATGCGGGAAGGTTTGATGATCAAGGCTCACGCCAAGAAAGCCAAAGGTCGTGGGAAAAACGGCCCCGAGGTGGATGTATTACTTACTATTAATGATCATGAGCCGGACAAATATATGGATAACCGGTTTTTTGAGAAATTTGTGGTTATCGATCCCAATGAAATGATTCACCTGGAGCATGGAGCCAAGCCTCTGGGCCCGCGGGTGATGGATTTGCTAACGCCCATCGGCAAAGGCCAGCGCGGACTGATTGTAGCCCCTCCGCGTACGGGAAAGACCGTCCTGCTGCAGCAAATCGCCCACGGCATCCACCATAATCATCCCGACATTCATGTATTGATTCTGCTCATCGATGAGCGGCCCGAAGAGGTAACCGATATTCGCCGCAATGTTCCACACAGTCAGGTGATGGCATCTTCCAACGACAAGCCCGTGGAAAACCATGTCCGCACCGCCCGCTTGGCGATTGAAAAGGTCAAACGCCAGGTCGAATTCGGACAGGATGTAGTGGTTCTGCTCGACTCGATTACCCGCCTGGGTCGGGCCTTTAATGCCTGGCAGAGTTCCAGCGGACGCACGATGAGCGGGGGACTGGATATCCGGGCCCTGCAGCTTCCCAAGCAGATTTTTGGAAGTGCCCGTAACGTAGAACACGGAGGATCGCTTACGATTATAGCAACGGCCCTGATCGATACCGGCAGCCGTATGGATGAGGTAATCTTTCAGGAGTTTAAGGGTACCGGCAACATGGAACTGGTTTTGGACCGGGTCTTGGCGAATAAGCGAATCTGGCCCGCCATAGACATTTCGCAATCCGGAACCCGCAAAGAGGAACTGCTCATCGACCGGAAATCACTGGACAAGATCGTTCGGCTGCGTCGCCATCTGGACTCACTCAACGTCGGCCAGGACGTCATTACCCTGATCCGGACTATGGAAAAACACCCTTCCAACAAAAAGTTTTTGGATGCCATGCCGTGATTTCTGTTTAGAGTTGTTATCCCCCTCTTTAGGGCCATCTCTGGTACCAGAGCCAATCATCCAGCAGAATAACCAGGTCCTGTCCCTCGGTCAGACCGTCACCATTAAAATCACCTTCCCCGGTCTCGGCCAGCCAATTCTCGCCCAACAGTGCAAGGTCCTTTATATTAATCAAACCGTCATCATCGATATCAGCCAAGGGACAACTACCATCTCGAGCAAAGTAATATATCTTCTGCCCTAAGCCTTCACTTATGGTAAAATATCCACAGCCGTCCGCGTCAAATCCAATTGCCTCACCTTGTGGTTCAACCGGCCACCCGATAATGGGTATTTGGCAGGGATCACAGGAGAAGGCGTCCCACAGATTTGTCCCCGGCGACCTCCGCCAACAATAGCCGCTTATATATCCCCTTAAGATGATCAAATCCCCCTTAAGTGAGATCTCACCGGCGGTAAGAAAGGTTTGTTCAATGGTAGCCACCTGGGCCATTGTAATAGTTTGGGTAGTGGATTGGGGGTAAGCAGCCCGATAGACTTCCGAGGGACTATTTCGTTTGGTTACGATAAATATGTCACCATTATTCGGATCGACTAAGAGGGTTTCGGCATCGCGTGGCCCCCCGGGATACTCCAGCGTTATGGTTTCCACTCCGTTTAGATCCAGATTCACCGGTCCCTGTTCCGGATCGACATCAGGTTCGGGCACACGGTAAACATTAACTGAAGGATAAGAGGCCCCGTTGTCACCGATGTCGCCCACATATATATAATCCTGATTCGGATCAGGACCCGGCCCGATAGCGATATCTTCCCAATCTCTATTATTAGCTCCCACGAGGCTATAGACACCCAGATGCTTACCCTTACTGTTGAAGGCGAAGATATGCGGTGGTCCGTCATCATTGTGGGTCCAGAATACATCCGGGTTTTTTTTGCTGACGGCAATACCGGAGGCCTCATCTATTTCGCCGTATGCAATAGTGCCGACTTCCTGGCCATTGAAAAACTGAGGACATTCCCCTGCTCCACTCCGGTTACTTATCCCGACAATGGCTACAGATATCAGTATAAGAAATCTAATCCTCATTCTCCTTGTGTCCTTGCTATTATAATAAAAGCAAATTCTTCTTCTTGTTATCTTAGCAAATTTAAGGCAAAATAACAATTGTCAATGGCTAAGTGGCCTCCTGGCCGAAAGTTATATGGTTAACCTGTATCACCCTGGCGCCCAGGAATACTTGATTTTTCCGGCCAACCCACAATAATCATATATGCTGATAATAGTGTTTTCACTTTTTGCAAAGGTGTCGATATGAAACAAAAAGCTATTTATAGAAAATCTTTAGTGGATTTGACACATGCTCGACTTATCCCCCGGAGACGGATCGGAACTCTGATTTTTCTTGCCCTTTTACTTTTCCACCACTTCCCGGTTTACGGTCAGGCTGTTCCTGATTTACTGAAGATACCCGGCCAGCCCTCTTTTACCCCCCCCCAAAGCCCCGTAGTTGAGATTGCAGTGATACCGCAATATGAGTCTGCCAGCCCCGGCCGACGTATGGCCCTGGCGGTGGTACTTACTGTCCCCCCAGGCTGGTATCTGTATGCTAATCCCAAACAGGGTCAGTTCGGACAGGATACCGAAATCCTTCCTCCAAAGGATCCGGCTTTCCACTTTGGCAAAGTAATCTACCCTCCGGGAGAAAAACACGTCGATGAGGAGTTGAAGATAAGTAATCATATCTATGAAGGTAAAGTGATATGTTATATCCCGTTGGAAGTGACCCCGGCAGCCTTACCGCAGGGAACCAAGACTCAGCAATTAAAACTACCTCTCAATCTGCAGGGACAATTGTGCTCTGACAAGGGAACCTGTCTGCCCTGGCAGGATCAGACCGAGGTAACTATAAAAGTTGCCCCTGCCGATTCTTCCACCCAGCCCCAGGTCAACCACCCGGAGATATTTAGTGATTACAATGCCTCTTTAGCCTGGAGTATAACCGGCACCGAACCCAAATTCGAAACCGGTGAGTTGGCGGCAGATGATTGGCTTAAACCTATTTTACTGGCCCTGGCCGCCGGTCTGATTATGAATTTTATGCCCTGCGTCCTGCCTCTGATCCCAATTATTGTAATGACCCTTATGAAACAATGCGCTCCTGAAGAAGGCAAAGAGCCCGACCGGATCAGAAGTATCAAGGTGGGATTAGCCTTCGCTTTAGGGATAATGCTGGTCTTTGCATCCCTGGCGGTGGTGATGTCAATTTTCAAACTAATCTGGGGACAGCATTTTCAGAGTAATACTTTTAAGCTCATTTTATTACTGATCGTTTATGTGTTGGGCCTGTCGATGTTTGGGCTGTTTGAGATTATCCTGCCGGCCAAGTTTTCTAATGTATCGGTCTCTCGTAAGGGCTATCTTGGCGCTTTGGGGATGGGTATGCTGACAACGGTATTGGCCACTCCCTGTGGCGCGCCGCTGCTCACACCGGTACTGACCTGGTCCCTGATAAAACCTTTGGCGGTTATTGTGACGGTTTTTCTGATCATCGGCGCGGGCATGGCAACACCCTATGTAATTCTTACCAGCTTTCCCAAACTTCTCAGTCGCATCCCTAAAGGTGGTATGTGGATGATTCGGCTTAAACAGGCCCTCGGATTTGCCATGCTTGCCTATTCCATTTATCTGATTCTGTTATTCCCGACAGGTTGGCAGAAACCACTGTTTTATTTCTGTTGGCTCTTGGCATTTTGTATCTGGCTGGGCCTTTATCTTGTGAACCGCAATACCCCACCTGTCAAACGTTATCTGGTCCGGGGCCTTGCCCTGGTATTAATAATCATTGGGTCGGTGGCCTTGGCAAGTATCAATAAATCGACCGTAAATGGTGACCACGCAGAAAACTGGCTTCAACAACTGGAGAATTATCAGCAACAGCATCGCACGGTCCTAGTCAAGTTTACCGCCAACTGGTGCAAGAACTGCGCGGTGCTCGACAAAACCATCTACAAAACCCAGGCCTTTCGGGACAAACTCAAACAGACAGATGCCGAGTTTGTTGTGGCTGACTGGTCTTATGATGATCCCAATATCAAAAATGTGATTCGTGATTTAGCAGGTGCCGGCCAGGCCCTGCCCTTTGCCGCCGTATTTCCCGGCTCGGATCCGGAGCATCCCATTCTCCTGCGGGATTTTTATAGTTTGGAAGACACCCTCAAAGCCCTGGAAGAAGCTAGTAAGCGTTAAAACTCGCTAACTGGAAAACCCCATGACCCAAAAAACCATTACCGACAAGGATCGCAAATTAGCTCAGATGTGTTTGCAGTGTCCTCTTTGTCGCCGGGCCCGCAAGAAACAAAAAGGACTCGCATTCTGGTTTGTCAAACATTTGGAACGCGGCATGTGCCCCTCCTGCCGGGCCTACGAAAAGGTCTATGGCCGCAAGGCACATGAACCAACCACCAGCTCGCAAACAAGTTAAATTGTTCATTTGCCATAAAGGCATCGTTAACCGATGATTTAGGAGTACGATTGGGTTTGAAGAATAAATCATCCTCACCGAAGAACACTAAGAAAAAAACATCCGTCTCAAAGAAAATAGTCGGAAAAACAAACCCTCGCGATTTTCGGCCTGGCTTGGATGATTTAAAGACTGCACCCGCGCGGGCGAAACAGATATTCCCTCTTTTGCTCAAAGCCTATCCAGACGCGAAGATTGAACTTGATTATAAAAATCCCCTTGAGCTGCTGGTAGCGACGGTGCTCTCAGCCCAGTGTACGGACGAGCGGGTAAATCTGGTCACCAGGGATTTGTTTAAAAAATACCGCAAAGCGACGGACTACACCAAGGTCACGCAGCAGGAACTGGAAGAAGATATTAAAAGTACCGGATTTTTCCGCAACAAGGCCAGAAATATTCAATCGGCTTGTAAGGATATTACCGAAAAATTCAAAGGCAAAGTACCGGACAACCTGGAGGATCTAACCTCGCTGGCAGGCGTGGGACGCAAGACAGCCAACGTCATCCTCGGTAACGCCTACGGAATTCCCGGCATCACTACCGACACACATGTTATTCGCCTGTCACGTCTGCTGGGTCTCTCGGATAATACTGATCCGGTCAAACTCGAATTCGACCTGATGAAACTGATTCCCCAAAAGGACTGGACAATGTTCAGTCACCTCTTGATCTTTCACGGCCGCAGACTTTGCATCGCTCGCAAACCCGGCTGCGAGAACTGTACGATCCGTAAATATTGTTGTTTTGGATTACAAACCGCTGGATAAAATTATAAAAATGGAAAAACCGACTGTCATATTAATTGGTGGTGCACCATTAGTGAGAACAAATGAGGTGGCCCGAACAATTGCCCGGCGCTGGGACTGCAGTTGTGTTGGGACGGAAGATCTGATCCAGGCGATCATGGGCGTTACCAATGCCCAGTCGCATCCGCATTTCCATCTGCTCCAGCAGAAAGATCACCGTCAATATTTTGTCACCCACACCCCGGCCCGCCTGGCCACCGACGCCCAATATCGCCACGAAGCCGCCTGGCCGGCGATTAAGCAAGTGATAACTTATCATCTGGACGAATCAACCGGTTTGGTGATAGAAGGCTGGGCCTTACTGCCGGACAAAGTAACTCAAGTGAAAGACCCGCAGGTTCGCTCCGTGTGGCTGACGGCTCCGGAAGAATTTTTTAACCAATCTGTCCAGCAGGATGATTTTTTTCAGCGCAGTCCGATGGAAAATGTACTCGCCCAAAAGTTTGCCTCTCGGAGTATCTTGATTAATGACACTCTCAGGCGCCAGGCTCTACAGCTTGATTTTCCGATAATAGAAACCAGACCTGATGAGGACATTGAAGATATTGTTGAAAAATGTTGTACTGCTTTAACGTCTTAAGGTCTATCTGGTCAGAGAGAATTATTTTTAGTTATGGAAGTACCCCAGGCGTCACTGGCTTATGAAGTTGATGTTGAATTGGTTCCCATCGCCCTTGCCGATGGTTATACCACTCAAGCCCGCTTATTCGACAACACCCCTCCAAAACGAGCCTTGCTATACCTGCACGGCATTCAGTCACACGGAGGTTGGTTTTTGCGCTCGTGCGCCTATCTGGCCGCACGCGGTATAACGATATTAGCTCCGGACCGACGAGGCAGCGGTCTTAATACCCGGGCCAGAGGTCACTGCGACTCATCCGATCAGTTACTTGAGGATGTGGACCACTGCGTGGATTGGCTGCAAAAACACACCCAAATTGAGCAAATTGACATTGTCGCGGTAAGCTGGTCCGGCAAACTCGCCCTTGCCTATGCCGCCGAATTTCCTGCCAAAGTTCGTTCCCTGGCCCTGGTAACTCCGGGGCTGCGCGCCCGTGTGGATATTAGCCTGAAGGAAAAAATATTCGTTGGTATCAATGGTCTGGTGCGTCCTCATAACCAGCACGAAATACCGCTCAATGATCCGGCTTTGTTCACCACCAATCCCCGGATGCTGCGGTTTATCGAAGCTGACCCCTTAAAGCTCACCCAGGCCACAGCTTCATTTTTCATCACCTCCACCCGTCTGGACCTGAAAGTACCCAAAATCATTGATCGGCTCAGGATGCCGATTTATCTCTTCCTGGCCGAACATGATCAGATTATCGATAATCCAGCTACCATTGAATTACTAAGACCAGTCCTTGCTTGCGTTCCGGGTTCGCAAGCCCCGGCCCGCATTTATCCCGGTACCTCTCACACCCTCGACTTTGAACCGGACCCGGAACCTTTCTTTGAGGAGTTAATTTCCCTTTTCATAACGGAGTAACCTGTGCGCTCTACCTGGGGATTTATTATGTTTCTAATCGTGTTTTTATCGCTGTATGGGGGCATGAATACCTATGTCCTGCTGCGCTTGGCTGGGTTATTCGCGGTCAAACATAAATTTTATATCTTTCTTCTGGCCGTCTTTATGACCTTTTCGCTCGTCGGCGCGACTATTCTTGAAGCGCATGTTGGTAATTCTTTCACCAGATGTCTATATCTTGCCGCGACAACCTGGATGGGAATGCTCTGGCTGTTGTTTTGCACCTTGCTTGTTTATGAGATTGTTCGCTGGGTGGTACCCATCCCCAAACAATGGGCTGGAAAAATAATTGTTGGATTTGTAATCCTGCTCACCGTATATGCAGCGTTTAACGCTCGCCGACTGGAGGTAAGATATCTTTCGATCCCCGCCCCGGTAAAGCTCAAAATCGCCCAACTCTCGGATATTCATCTGGGCTCGATAAGTCCTGCCGATTTCCGTAGAATAATTGACAAAACCAACCAGCTTTCCCCGGACGTGGTTTTAATTACCGGCGATCTGTTGGATAACTTCAATG
>Ga0272441_10007113_pt1 | contig 18339 bp, 19 predicted proteins | sample SSMProp6N_FD_193582 | JGI IMG/M metagenome (GOLD analysis project Ga0272441, IMG submission 193582) | Marine sediment archaeal communities from Little Sippewissett salt marsh, Falmouth, MA, United States - SSM-Prop-6N | ecosystem: Environmental > Aquatic > Marine > Wetlands > Sediment ... | reverse complement strand
AGTAACCATTTATTTTCTTTTTCACAAAAAATATAATAAGATATCTAGAAACAAGATGGATGTCTATATACTTAACATTTGTAGAACTACTAAGGTAAGATTTAGAAAAATATCTATCCATTATAATATGATAGATTGATTCACAGTATACTATTTAATTTTGATATTTTATCATTTATAAATTTAATAATATTATCTATCTTTTTCCTTTCTTGGTTTGTTGTATCGCGATCTCTGATGGTTACTGAGTTATTATCTAATGAATCATGATCAATAGTTATACAAAATGGTGTTCCAATTTCATCCATACGTGCATATCGTCTACCGATTGTTCCCCCTTCATCATAATATGTAGTAATGCCTGCGTCTCTCAGATTCTTATCGATTTCTCGTGCAATCTTTACAAGACGACTATCATTAACGAGAGGTAAAATACCAACTTTTATTGGTGATACATTTGCATTTAGTTTAAGAATCCTGTATTCCTCTCCCTTTTTCTTGATTTCATGGTAATTATGTTCGAGAATGCAGTAAAGAATCCTGTCAATTCCATATGAAGGTTCAATAACATGGGGGATAAACTTTTCGCCAATTTGCTTCTCTTCAGATTCTATAACATTATAGCAGTCTTTCGGTATTTCTAAGGTTTCATCATTTATTTTAACAGATATCTTTTTTATATCTTTTACTTTCATGTTTTCTAAAATTGTTTGAATTTTACCTGCTTTATCTTTGAAAAGAGGACCTAGTATTCCCATCTTTGGAACAATCTTTTTTACTTTAATTATCTTTGGTTTATCATATTTTCTCATTGCATACATATCTGTTTTTGAGGAATTGATATGGGAGCTAAGATCGTATGCAGATCTATCGGCAATTCCAACACATTCAATCCAACCGAACCTTTCACTATAAAGTTCAGCATCCCAACATTCTTGGGCATAATGGGCAAGCTCGTCTGTTGCATGTTTTCTGAATCTGAATTTTATATGATCTACACCTGCAGATAATAGAAATTTCTGTGTGAGGTACATATAATATGCAAGTGCCTGGTTGTTGATCTCTCCAGTTTTTACTGATTTTTCCAAAGAAATTTTCATTTCCTTTTCATTGTCAAAAAGAAACAATTTCTCATCTTTAAATCTCTCAAAATTTGGATGATTTTTATCTTTAGGATCGAAGAAAATCTCTGCTTCGGCCATGGAGAATTCTCTTAATCGAATAATACCTTGACGCGGAGATACTTCATTTCGATATCCCTTTCCAACCTGTATTACTCCAAATGGTAGTTTTTCTCTGGCATATCTGTAAAGAAGATGAAAATTCGTAAATATTCCCTGGGCCGTTTCTGGTCGCAGGAATGCATTTCTACTTTGTCCGATACCAATCTTTGTAGAAAACATTAAGTTAGTTGAATATGCATCTTTTAAATTTTTACCGCATTTTGGACACTTTACTTTTTCTTCATTAAATGCATCTTCGATACTGATATTCTTTTCTAATATATCTTCTACTTTATAGGACTGATTACATTTTTTACAATCTACGGTGAGATCAGTAAATTCATCTACATGTCCAGAAGCTTTCAACACTTCATAAAGAGTTATAGTCGGCGTATTTATTTCGACACAATTGTCTTGTAAGAGAAAATGTTTTCTCCATAGATTTTCTATGTTTAGTTTGAGTCTTGAACCCAATGGCCCATAGTCGTAAAAACCAGCTGAACCGCCATAGATTTCAAAAGAGGGATAGATGAAACCTCTTCTTTTTGCAAGCATCATGATTTTATCATAAACATCAAGTGGCATAAACAAATATTCCTCAAATTATGTTTTAAAGATAATGGATTAAAGAGATTTAAAGCAAGCATGCCATTAGATCAATATCACTAACCATACCAACAAGTCTATCATCAGAATCAACGATTGGTATATGACTAATATCTTTTTTAATCATAATATTTGCTACTTCACCGACAGGTGTGTTTTTTGAAGCCTTTTTCACATCTGTTATCATAGCTTCTTTAACAGGAATTGGAGGCAATGTAACTTCTGATGTTGAATAATAAAGTCTAATAGTATCACGAATTCCTTCCCAAGTCCACTGATCTTCATCATCTCCCAAACCAAGATCTGAACGTGCGATTCCTTCTTTTATAATACTTAATTTAAATAGATCTCCATCCGATACTATACCGGTTAGCTTTAGATTATTATTTAAAACGGGTAGAGTATTTTCATTTGTAATACTTATAATTTCCATTACAATGTTAATTGGATTTTCTTCATGAACTGGGACAACTAAATTGGAAAAAAACTGATCGATTTTATCTTCTTTTTTTAACATAGTCTTCTTAATTATATCTTTAGGACTAATGATTCCAACAAGATTTTTCTTCTTGTTTACAACTGGTAGTCCATGAATTCTATTATCAAAAAGCAACTTAGCAGCATCTTTGACATTTTGATCTTTTTTAATAAAATGAAAATCTTCATTCATAATTAAGGCTAATTGATCATCTTCTGCGTTTTTGAAAATATCAGTTCTTGTGACAACTCCAGCGACATTTTTTGTACCTTTTTTAAGGATGGGCATACCAGAAACATTATTTTTTGCCAGTTTATCAAGCACGGATTTAACTGAACCTGGAATATACCCAACGATTAAATCTGTTGACATTACATCTTCCACTTTCATATTATATCTCCCTTTGATTTCTTGGAATGTATAAAGTTCTTAGGGTTTTTTTATCTAATACCATAAACTCGTTTGAAGAGTTGAGGTCGAGAATACTATAATCTAGATTTAAAGCTTTCCTTGGATTATAGGTTATCATATTTAATAGATTCTCAATGGAAAAAATACCAGTCATATTTTTAAGGAATGTTAATTCGTCTAATACGTTGGGGGTATTTACCATAGCATTATCTGTCCCAAGCATTATCTCAACTCCAATTTTACTAAATAGATCAATGTTAGATTTCAAACCAAAAAACTTATTTGAACGGGGACATATAACAATAGGTATATTACTGTCTTTAACACGAATAACATCCGATTCTGATGCATAATTCATATGAATTAAAAAATCAGGTTTTAAATCCAAGATTTGATCGATATCTTCTCTGATTCTTTCACTAGCATGAATTGCAAACATTTTTCCCATTTTTTTTGTATTTTTTGCAATTTTTTCCAATTCCGAGTATTCCTGATCTAATATACTACTTAATCCAATTCCTTGAGAATTTTTCAATAATTGATTTATCTCTTCCTTTTCATATTTTTGCTGATTCGGTCTCGATAAAATTATTGATGAAATATTTGTATTTTTTAATGCTTTTTTAAGATGGTTTATACCTTTTAATCCGTTTTCTCTAAAATCAAAAAAACATGATATTCCGTTATCTTTCATTTCATTAATAGACTCTTTCATCCCATTAATTATTTCTTTATCAGAGGCATCTTCTAACAACTTATGCTTCAAACCATCTGGAGGAGCAACAAGTTTTTCAACATCTTTTGGAAGTTTTAATTTCTTTTTTCTAATGAAAGAATCACCAATATGTGTATGAGCATTTATTAAACTTGGAACAATAAATCCTTTTACAAATGGTTTTTTAGGACAAACACCTTTGCCAATATCAATAATGTTGCCTTTTTTAAAACTGAAGTATCCTTTTTGAAAACCATTTTTCGTTAATATTTCTCCAGCTATATACTTCATTGTAAAAATGAAAATAAAATATGGGGTTTAAATCTTCACTCTATTTTTTTAAAATAGAGAATATCTTTCAACGTTCCCTCCCTTTTATTCTTTGATTTAAAAACAGCCTCAACGTGAATCCCTCGAAATTCCTCCTCTAGATCATCTGTTTTAATAATACCAAGAAGTGTTCCATCTGTTTCATCAATATTAATCATACAAACAACTTTTGGTTTCTCAAGTTTTATACCATAGGTATCAACAGTTGCAATTGTAAATAATTCAACTTTTCCTTTAGCAGGTATTTCAATCCAATCACTATGAGGAATTTCAAGGAAGCAATCTTCACAATATATTCTGGGTGGAAAAAAGGTCTTATTACATTTTGGACATTTTGTAGCAAGGAATGTATCATTTTTTATTATGTGCTTAAAAAATTTATCACCAGCAACACCGCTTAGGTAAAGATAATCTGCTTGCATGTTTCCATACCAATGCATAGGAGTTGTTGGATCAGTTTGTTTTTCAAAAAAAGTCATATTTTTTCACCTCCTTTAATTGGTATGAAGTATTTTATATCTGTAATCGAACCTGTTCTTTCTTTTTTAGGTTTCCAAATTGCTTTAACTTTCATTCCTATAAAAATTTCATTTGGTTTCATTTCACCAAAGTAATGCATTATTCCATGTTGAGGTGATGCACCATCTATTGAAATTACACCTATAAGAATAGGATCTTTTATTCTCTGGGCATTTGGATCAAGATAAGAAATCGAATATGTTTCAATAGTACCTGTATCTTTTAAATAAATCCAGTCATCAGTTGGCCTATAACAGTACTCACAAAACATTCTTGGTGGAATAAGGACACGATTACATTTCTTACAAGTTCTTCCAATAATCCTTCCTTCTTTAAGCTCTTGTAAGAATCTACTATATGCTGGTCCAAGACTCCAAGAATATTGAACTTCTGGTTCCCACCATGTATATGTTATATTTTTATTAATAATATCTTTATTGGAGACATATGTACCTGGTGCATATTTTGGATATGATTGCGTCTCTTTTAACATAATTTACAATTTCACCCCCTCCTTAAAACAATGACAGTTCCCATTTGCATAATATCGCCCCATGCTTGCCCAACACCCACCTGAGGATCAGTTGGTATTTGTCTTTTACCAGCTTTACCGCTAAGCTGCCAATATAATTCACAAACCTTTTGCCCCATAGTAGCAGCGATTGGGTTTCCAACACCCAAAAGACCACCCGACGGGCAAATAGGTAGATCCCCATCTCTTTGTGTAACTCCCTCACGAGTTAAAATTGGGGCCTCTCCCTTATCACAAAGCAGAAGACCTTCCATATGGTGTAATTCCTTATAATCAAATGGATCATATGGTTCTGCAAAATCAATTTCCTTTCTTGGATCTTGAATTCTTGACATCTTATATGCCATTTTTGCAGCATTTGCAACATATCTGGGGAAATACAGATCTCTATTAGTCCACATTGTACTATCTATATTCCAACCCACACCATCAATCCAAATAGGATCCTGAGAAAATTGTTTTGCTTTTTCTTCAGAACAAATAATCAGAGCAGATGCACCATCACTTGGAGGACTAATATCCAGCCTCTGCACAGGCCAGGCCATTATTTCAGAGTTCAAAACATCATCAACAGTTATTTTTTCATCAGCTAGTTGAGCACAAGGATGACCAACAGCATTTCTCTTATTTTTAACAGCTACCCTTGCAATATCTTCTTTTTTAATATTATGAACCGTCATATACCTATTCATTTCCATAGCAAATAACCAAACTAGATTAGGATGAAGTGGACGGTCTACAACTGGATCCCATATATGTTGAAACGCTGTTTGTGGATGTGGATAACAAGAACTCATTTTTTCTTCACAAACAACAAGAACAATATCAGCAACACCAGAAGCAACATGCCACCAACCTGCAATTGGGGCAAAAACACCTGTTCCACCACCATTGAATACTCGCACATATGGTTTATTTGTTGCTGCTGCACCATCGAGAAGATTTTCTCCCTTCATATGAATTCCATCAAAAGCATCAGGTGCGCTACCCATAACTACCATATCAATATCTTTCTTTTCAATCTCACAATCTTCCATTGCCATTTTTGTTGCTAGAAATGAAAGCTCCTTACCCGTTTCTAATAAACGTCGACGAAATAATGTCATCCCTGCTCCAATAACCGCTACTTTTCTCATTATTTATCACCTCCCAAAAATTGCTACAGCACCGCTTTTAGTTGGAATTCCTCTCCATGATTGTGCAATACCTATTTCTACATCTGATACTTGTCTTTTCCCTGCATGTCCACGAAGTTGAGTTACAATTTCAAGAGCCTTTTGTAAACCAGTTGCTTCAAAGCAATTTCCAATTCCAAGTGAACCACCAGATGAATTTATAGGAAGAGAACCTTTTAAATCCAATGATCCATTCTCAAGTAATTTCGCTGCTTCACCTTCTTTTGCTAAACCAAGTGCTTCTAGATGTTGAAGTTCTTTATAGGAAAAACGGTCATCAATTTCTGCTATATCTATTTCTTTTTTTGGATTTTCAATATTTGCCATTTTATATGCCATATTTGAAGCCATAGTTGCATAATCTGCATCCATGGATCTTGATGAAAGCCAAGGAGATTCAGAAGACCAGCCAAAACCTTTCAACCAAATAGGTTCAACATCTAATTTTTTAGCGACTTCATCACTTGCAAGAACTAAAGCGACTGCTCCATCGACATTTGGACTAATATCAAGTTTTTTTAACGGTTTAAACAAGTATTCTGATCCCATTACATCGTCAATTGAAACATTTGCCTCATACTTAGCATAAGGATTTTTGAAAGCATTTTTTTTATTCTTTACTACTGTCATTGCACATTGTTCTTCAGTTGTTCCTGTTTTTGTAAGGTAATATTGCATCTCTAAACCTGCTAAAAAGTAAGGGTGAATTCTACTTTTTTCATTTGTTTTTCCGACAAGTGGTTTAGGTGATTCTATAGCATATGAAGGATTTCCAATATACTTTTGTCTTTCAACAGGCCCTGAAATTGGTTTTTCAAATAACGGATCATATGCATGAAGTATGATATCGCCAGATGTAACAGCATCAGAAATTTTACTATGAGCTTCAACTGCAACTATGTCAAATTGACCGGTCATTATCTGCATATAAGCATTTCCAATTCCGTATAATCCATCACCACAAACTGTACAGCAAGGTCTTAATGTTGCTCCAATTTGGTCAGGTACAAACTCATCAAAAATACTGAAACCTTCATAAAAATCTTCAGCACAGGTTATGAAACTATCAACATCCATTCTTGGATTGATCCCAGCATCCATATAAGCTCTTTGACATGCTTCAAACATAAATTCCTTCCAACTAACATCTGGAGTAATGGAATTGAAGTTTGTGTGTCCAATACCAACAATTGCCACTTTTCTTGTCACGTCTAACACCTCTTCGACATGAGACGAAAAAAAGTATTTTTCCCCACGTCTCCACGTAACAGGTATTAGAAATTGTATTAAAATATTTTTTCGTTTATTGACGTATAAAGCCGGTTTTATAAGGCCTTTTTAATTTCTTCAACGGCATGAAGGTTTTCTATAGATGAAACATCATTTAGTTCTTCTCCAAGAAACGTAGCTTTAATTATTCTTCTAACAATTTTTGCTGATCTTGTCTTAGGTAGATCTCCTACAAACTTAATATCGCGAGGTTTCAGTGTTTTTCCCATTATTTTTACAACTTGTGCTTTAAGGTCATTTCTTAAAGATTCATCTGGTTTATAATTTGGATTTAAGACAACAAAACAAACGATGTCTTCGCCCTTTATTTCATCGGGAACACCAATAGTTGCAGCTTCTGATACGGCAGGATGTTCGATAAGTGCAGCTTCAATTTCGGCAGGTCCTGTTCGCCTTCCAGCTATTTTGATCGTATCATCACTTCTTCCATGAAGGGACCAAAAACCGTCATTATCTATTAATGCCCAATCTCCGTGATACCATATATTGGGCCACTTGGACCAATAAGTTTGGATGTACCTATCTGGTTCATTCCAAAATCCCCTTGTCATTGATGGTGCAGGTTTTTTCGCTACAAGGTGCCCCATCTTTCCCTTTATTGGTTTACCGTTATCATCAAAAACGTCAATGTCCATACCTAAACCAGGTCCACGAAGTGTGCAAGGTTTAAGTGAAGTGATTGGGAGGGGAGATAGGAAACATCCTATAATTTCTGTCCCACCAGAAATATTTATAATCGGGATTTTTTTATTACCAATTTTTTCAAAAAACCAATTCCAAGAATCGGTATCCCAAGGTTCGCCAGTAGAACCTAAAAGTCTTAAAGAGCAAAGATCTTTTTTGATTACCCAATTATTACCATATGTCATAAGAAGGCGAATTGCAGTTGGAGAAATGCCAAATTGTGTTATTTTATGCCTTTTAATAAGTTTCCATAATCTGTCAGGATTTGGATAATTTGGGGCTCCTTCAAATACAATAATATTTCCACCAAAATTCAGAACACCAATGATCATCCAGGGTCCCATCATCCATCCAATATCTGTCAACCAGAAAAACACGTCACCTTCTTTGACATCAAAATAATAACCAAGTTCTTTTGAAATTTGTACGAGAGCTCCGCCATGAGTATGAACAGTTCCTTTTGGTCTACCAGTTGTTCCAGAGGAAAATATTATCATTGCATAATCTTCTGAATCCATTTGAATGGTCTCGCATTCTTCCGATTGTTTTGAAACAATATCATGCCACCAAACGTCTCTACCTTCCTTCCATTGAACATTTATACCAAGTTGATTATAGACTATTACATGCTCTAAGGATTTTACTGTATCAAGTGCTTTATCAGCTTCTTTTTTAATTTCATATGTTTTCCCCCTCCTAACAGATCCATCAGCAGTAAGGAGGATCTTTGCTTCAGCGATATTTAACCTAGAAGCAAGAGCATGTCCACCAAAACCAGAAAAAATTGGAATAATTATTGCACCAATTTTCATTACTGATAGAAATCCAATAACAATTTCAGGAACCATTGGCATATAAATACCAACTCTGTCTTCCTTTTTAACACCGAGTTCTTTTAATGCATTTGCAAACTTATTTACCTCTTTATTTAATTCATTATAGGTTAATTTTCTTGTATCTCCATTTTCATTTTCCCAAGTAACAGCAATATTATCATTTTTATTAGAGTTAATATGTTTATCAAGACAGTTATGAACAATGTTGATCTTTCCATTAATAAACCATTTGGTCCATTCGATGCCTTTTGAATCATCATAGACCTTTGTATATGGTTTAAACCATTCGATATTTAGGTCTTTAATTATAGCATCCCAGAACCATTCTACATCTTTGATTGATTTCTTAATTAGCTCATCGTAATCTCTGATATCATATTTTTTCATAAATCTTGTAATATTTGCTTTTTCAATATAATCATCTGTTGGTTTCCAAACAATATCGGTCATTTTTATAATCCCACATATTTTTGTATGAATTAGTTGCATGTTCAAAAAAGCTTCGAAAAAGATTATAAGGAAATACAAAAATACCTCTTTAAATCAAATGAATTAAAATATAAAAAGGAGTTGAATAGAATATGAAAAAAGATTTTGAAGAAGGAGATATAAAAATAACTATAGATTACGAAAAATGCAATGGTTCTGGAGAATGTGTAACGGGATGCCCTGTAGATATATTTGAAGTGATCGATGGAAAAGCTATAGTAAAGGACGTTGGAGAGTGTATTGAATGCTGTGCATGTGTCTCTGCATGTCCAAATGATGCTATTGAACACAACTCTTGTTAATTTCTTTACTAATTTTTCGATGAAAAGTATAATGTAAATAATATTAGATTGTTGGATAAAATGTACAAAAACCATAGAAATATTGAAATTCAATTTGTGGATAGCTGGCCAAATAATGAAATAGTTAAGCTTTATAAAGCAGGAGGATGGTGGAAAGAATCCTACAATGTATCTGGGATTGAATCTTTAATAAAAGGAAGCTTTCTTTTTGCAGTAGTAGTTGATAAAAATTCGGGAAAAACCATAGGAATGGGGCGTATTTTATCTGATGGTGTTTCTGATGCTTATATACAAGATTTAATTGTTTTGCCTGTATATCGTGGTAAAGGTATAGGTAAAAAGCTTGTCGAGTTTCTATTAAAACATTGCTTATCTGAAGGAATTCAGTGGATAGGGCTTATTGCAGAGCCGGGTCAAGATAGTTTTTATTCAACAATGAATTTTCATCCTATGAAAAATCACATTCCAATGAAATATAAAATTGAGGAATAAAATGCTTTCGATTAGTGATTTTAAACCAGTTAAACTTGAGGATAAAGAAATATTTGATAAGCACTATGATAAATATCCAGTGTTGCATAGCGATTATCTATTTTCAACTATTATAAGCTGGATGGATTATGCAAATTACTGTTATACCTTTCTAAAAGACAGTTTAATAATATTTACAAGGATTGAAAATCAACTTAGATTTAGACCTCCCGTTGGTAAGATAAATAAAGATGTTTTTCAAGAAATCCTTAATCTAGCAAAAAAAGAAAAAACCAAATATCCATTAGGTCTAATCGATTCACTAACAAAGGAATGGCTTTCTGAAATTTTCCCCAAATTAAAATGTATTCCTCATAGAGGTTATTTTGAATATGTATATAGTTCATCTGATCTTGCTATATTGCCTGGCTCTCGTTACGCAAAAATTCGAAACCGATTAAACAAATTTAAACGAAACAATTCATATGATGTTGAATCTATTTCAAAAGAAAATATAAATGAGGTAAAGAAGTTTCTTAAAAGATGGTGCATATGGAAAGATTGCGAATCTGATCCTCTACTTGAATACGAGAAGAAGGCAGTAATTTATTCGATGAGTCATTTTTCAGAACTTGAACTTTCTGGAATAATTCTTCGAATTAATGGAAATGTTGAGGCAATGGCTGTTTATGAGAAAATGAATTCAGATACCGCGGTAATACATTATGAGAAAGCATCACCTGATTATGCTGAGATATATAAAGCTATAAATGCTGAAACAGCAAAAATTCTTCAGAAAGATTTTGACTTTATAAATAGAGAATCTGATTTGGATGTTCCAGGTCTAAGAAAAGCAAAAATGTCATATCATCCTCATCATATGGTTGAAGTTTTTCATATTGATAGAGAATCCTTATTAAAATGATTTAATTTTTGTTTTATTATTCATTTTTGCATTTATTGCAGAAAAAAGAAAAAATTCCTTCATTTCTCATGATTCTACAAATTCTGCAGGTTTCTTTTATAACTGAATTTTCTCCATTATGAATAATATACTTGGCAGAGGCGGTTATTTCCCTAAGAATATTTTCATCAATAATTTCGATTTTACCACGTTTTTTAGAGACATATTGACATATAGCAGCAGGTGTTACACCCAATTTTTTCGCAGTATCCTTTTGGGTCAATCCAAAGTTGTTAATCATACTGTTAGCAATTTCTTTTCTTATAACTGGCAGACCATTCCATTTCATAAATTCGCATGGAGTTTGCTTCATATAGATAAATATTTTTTTCTATACTTATAATTAACTGGTATTTATGATATTTTCAATATGTTTTTTTATCAAATTTTATTCAAATAATTATTGCGTATGTAAATAAAAATTTAAATACTGACGATATATTAACAATTGTTAATTATTGGGAATGTATACTTTCAAATGATTATTACTATTTAAAAGAAAAGAGCATATATAAATTAATGGATGAGTATTATTAACGGTATTTAAATAAATGGATAGATGGGTTTATGCCTATGGATGAATTGATAAATAAAATTGAAAAATTAAAACAAAGCGAAATAAATAAAGTAGTTGAAAAAAGAATCCAGGAATTTAAAAATTTAAATAAAAAATCAACAGATGAACTATTCAAGGAATTGTGCTTCTGCATCCTTACCGCAAATTTTTCAGCTGAAAAAAGTATAAGAATCCAAGATGAAATTGGAGAATGTTTTTTAACAGATTCTCGTAATAGTTTAGCAAAAAAATTGAAGAATCATGGTCATAGATTCCCTAATATGAGGGCAACATATATTTCAGATTCTTTGAAATGCAAAAATAAATTGAATGAGATTGTTCAATTTAAAAATAATAATGAAAAGAGAGATTGGATTGTAAAAAATGTTAAAGGTATTGGTTATAAGGAATCAAGTCATTTCCTTAGGAATATAGGATTTGATAATTATGCAATTATTGATTTTCATATAATTGACATTCTTACAAATCATAACCTGATCAAGAAACCTAAATACCTAACAAAAAAGAAATATCTCGAAATTGAAAATTTGTTAAGGGAAATTGCAAGAAAAACAGATCTTACTTTAGCTGAGTTGGATTTGTATTTATGGTATATTGAAACTGGTAAAATATTGAAATAATAAAATTTTCGTGATATTAATGATAAATAAAACCGATCCTATCTGTGGAATGAAGGGAAACATTCCGGCGCATGGCCATTACTTTTGCAGTGAATATTGTATTAAAAAATACGAATCTAATAAAGGGATTATCGATGATGAAAAATATTCCTCCAGCTCTGCAACTAAAAAGAAAACTCCATGGTTTAAAGAAAGATTGTTTATCGTTATAGTAATAACCTTGTTATTATTAGTCACAGGTTACTTACATCCCATTTTAAAGCCCTTCTTTGAAGCATTTATTGATTATTTAGCATTAATATGGTGGGCAATAATACTTGGGTTAATCCTTGGGGGAGTTATTGATTATTTCATTCCGAGGGAATATATTAGAAAATATTTGTCAAGACATCGTAAGAGAACAATTATTTATTCTATTATATTTGGATTTCTTATGAGTGCCTGTTCTCATGGTATTCTAGCAATTGCAATTGAACTATACAAGAAGGGAGCTAGTACTTCTTCAGTTATTTCTTTTTTACTAGCATCACCTTGGGCTAACCTCCCAATTACAATTCTTCTCTTTGGATTTTTTGGTATTAAGGCTGCATTTATTGTCATATCTGCACTAATAATTTCAGTTATAACGGGTTTGATATATCAAGGTTTAGAACGGAAAGGAATGGTTGAATGTAATAGCTGTAAAATGGGTGAAGATATTCCAGTATTAACTGATTTTTCAATTAGAAAAGATATTCGAAGAAGATGGAAAGAATATCATTTTACTATGAAAAACAACATAAATGCATTGAAGGGAACACTTCAGGGATCATGGTCTCTCACTAGAATGATACTTTGGTGGCTCATTGTTGGAATTATTATGGCATCTTTTGCAAGAGCATACATTCCTCAGCACCTTTTTTTGGAATATATGGGACCAACATTTTTGGGTCTTGCTATTACTCTATTCTTTGCAACAATTATTGAAGTATGTTCTGAAGGAAGTTCTCCACTAGCATTTGAGATATTTAATCAGACAGGAGCATTTGGAAATAGTTTTACTTTTTTAATGGCAGGAGTTGCAACAGATTATACTGAAATTGGATTGATTTGGCATAATATTGGTAAAAGAGCTGCATTATGGCTTCCAATTATTACTGTTCCTCAGATTCTTCTCCTTGGATACCTATTTAATATCTTTCTATAACCTAAAGGTTTTTAGAGCAATATAATATCTCGGATATGGTGATTTTATTGGATTTCAATCTAACATCTGAGCAAAAAATGTTTCAAAAGGTAATTAGAGAATTTTGTGAGAAAGAAATAAAACCTATTGCAGAAAAAATTGATAAGGAAGAGTATTTTCCATGGGATCTTTATAAAAAAATGGGTAAAATGGGTCTTATGGGAATGACCGTTCCGCAGGAATATGGTGGAGCAGGTATTGATCGCATTAGTTATATTATAGCTCTTGAAGAAATTTCACGTGTATGTGGATCTACAGGTATAATTGTTGAAGCACATAATTCTCTTGGTGTTGGTCACATATATGAAATGGGTAATGAGGATCAACGAAAAAAATATCTTCCAAATCTTACTAATGGTAAAGAAATAGCATCTTGGGCACTAACAGAGCCAAATGCAGGTTCAGATGCTTCAGCTACTCAGACGACTGCATTCCTGGATGGTAACGAATGGGTAATTAATGGAACAAAACAATTCATTACTAATGGAGATCTTGCATGGATTACGACTGTTATGGCTAAAACTAATAAAAATAAAGGTGCAAAGGGTATTAGTGCATTTATTGTAGAAAAAGATATTCCTGGATTTAAAGTTGGCCAATTGGAGAATAAACTAGGTCTTCGTGGTAGCCATACAGCCGAACTAATTTTTGAAGATTGTCGAATTCCTAAGGAAAATCTGTTAGGTGAGAAAGATTTAGGATTCATTGGGGCTATGAATATTCTTGATAGAGGTCGTACAGCTATTGGTGCCATGTCTGTTGGAATTGCAAGAGGCGCTCTAGAAGATAGTATTGATTATGCAAAACAACGTGAACAGTTTGGGCGGCCAATTAGTAAGTTTCAAGCGATCCAGTGGAAGATTGCAGATATGGCAACTGAAATTGATGCTGCTCGATTGCTTGTTTATCGTGCTGCATATCTTGAAGATCAAAATATTCAGTTTACTAAAGAAGCTTCAATGGCAAAATTATTTGCGTCTAGTGTAGCAATGAGAGCAGCAAGAGACGCTATTCAGATTTTTGGTGGATATGGTTATACAAAAGAATATCCTATTGAAAGATATTTTAGAGATGTAAAACTCTGTGAGATTGGTGAGGGAACGTCTGAGGTACAAAGATTGGTCATTGCAAAGAAATTAGGTTTGTAAATTCTATCTTCATTAAATTTTCGTTTAAACTTTTATTTATATGGTAAGTATTTTTTACCAAGAAGTTCCCTGCTAATAATAATTCTCATTATGTTCATAGTTCCTTCAGCACCGATTGAGTAAGATCTTACACCACGAATGCCCATTTCAATTGGATATTCCTTAGTATATCCTAAAGCGCCTAGCCAATCAGCTACTTCATTCATAACCCCAAAAGCATAAATTGGTGCACGAAGTTTACTTATAGCTGCCGCAATTGCAACATCATGATGGGTACATTTTTTTTCCTTATACATCTTGTCTATGGTCCAAGCTGCTTTATAAGTTTGAAGTTTAACAGCATCAATATTACAATGATGTTCTGCTAAAGGAAATTGTATTCCCTCAAAACTACCAAGAGGACGTCCAAATGCCTTACGTGTTTTAATGTGATCTATACCAAGATCTAATGCAGCTTTTGAAGCCCCCACACAGGTAGCTCCAATAAGAACTCGAGCAGCTGAAAAACCCTCCATAGCATAATAAAAGCCTTTATCAAGTTCACCAATGAGCTGATAATTAGGTATCTCAACATTATCCATTGTGAAACCACCTGTAGAAATACCCATACGTCCCATATCCTCAAATAGAGTAGTATTAACGTTTGGATTGTCTTTCAATTTAACAGCAAAAAAGGAAAATCCTTTATGGGCCTTAGATGGATCTGTTCTTGCAAGAGTAAGATGAACTCCACCCCAATTACTTGACTCTGTTATTCCACTGATAAATATTTTCTCACCATTTAGTATCCAGTTTTTACCCTTTTTCATAGCCTTTGTCTTAGAAGCACCAACTATATCTGAACCTCCCTCTGGTTCTGTAACAGCTATGCCACAAAAAGCTTCACCAGAAGTTATTTTAGGTAAATGTTCGTTTTTCACCTCATTTGTTCCATATCGACTTAATATAAAGCCCCAGGCTGCTTCAACAAGATAAAGCACAGGAACTGCAAGACTAATATCTGCTCGTCCAAGTTCCTCTGCAGCAATACTTGCCATTGTCCAATCAACTCCTGATCCACCATACTCTTGCGATGCAGTGGGAGCTAGTAAACCAAGCTTACCCATTTCTTTAATTATTTCTTTAGGAATCTTTTTATTTGTATCAATCTCACGAACTCTAGGTTTTATTTTTTTTTGAGCAAAATCTCTAACTGTTTTCCTCCAAATTTCCTGCTCATCTGTCCAACTAAAATCCATCAAATTCCTCCTTCCTACTTAAATTAGGAGTTTAAGGTATATTTAGCTCTTAATAATAAGTTTATTGTAAGCCAAACGTTAAATCCTTTTAATTAAGTTTGTAAAAAAACTACAGCTTTCATAACTTTCTCCCAGTTTTTGTGATGCGATGGAGATTATATAATCTTATTTATTTAATAATCAGATTGCCCCCTATATATTTCGTTAAATGATTAATCATAAATAAATAATAAACTTTTTATATTATATGGTAGTTAAGATTTATTTGAGAATGGGGGAATAATGAGATATTTTTTAAAATCCATCTTTCCTCACCACCATATTTCTCACGTATCCCCTATTCTCTCAATATTACATTTCCCTTTTCCCTTGTCTATCCCATCACATTAATGATTAAACAATAATCTAAATATCAATCCTATTTATATAAATTGTGAATTAATTAAAAATTAATAATTATATGTTTGCTTAAAAATATTAATTTTTAAGTCATTGTGTGATAATTAAATAGCTTTTATTAGTCCTTGATTTCCTTTAATTTTCTCAAATAATATTAAAGTATGAATAATGTTATGTCATTCTTCTCCATGTTCTGAATTGGGATTAATAAGACCAAAGACCTCAAGATCCCCGAAAAGTAGAAATACCACCAACAACTGAAAAACCCTTACAAGTAAACGCAAAAATAAACTCAGAAGCCATTACAATCTTTTTTAAGCTTTAAAACCTCGTCATCTATAAACGAGCTAAGCCCTCACAAATGCATTGTGCCTTTTCTCATCACCAATACAAGTGACGGGACCATGGCCAGTGTAAACAACAGTATCATCCGGTAAAATATAAAGTCGAGTCTTAATAGACTTAGATAAATCCTTAAAAGATCCCTTACGAAAATCAGTCCTACCAATATTTCCCTGAAAAAGAGTGTCACCACAAAAAAGCATACGATCATAGAGAAAACTCACACCCCCCGGTGAATGACCAGGCGTATGTAAAACCTCTAACTCAAACCTTCCAATCTTCACTTTATCACCATCTTCAATAAAACGATCAGGTTTAGGCGGCTGCTCAATATCAATTCCCCAACGACGAGCTGAATTCTTACAATCTTCAATAAAAAAGAAATCACCCTTATGAGCAAGAAAATCGACCTTCAACTCCATTTTCAACGACCTCACAGCCCCCACATGATCAAAATGACCATGAGTCGCAAGTATATAACTTACACTTATACCTAGTTCCTTAACACGTTTCAATATAACGTCAGCATCATCACCAGGATCAATAACCACACCCTCTTTTACCTCATCATCCCAAACAATATAACAGTTTGAAAACAAGGGACCAACAATCAACGGTTCTACTCGAATTTTAGAAGAGATCATTGAGGTCATCACCTTCTCCATCGCCCTCTGACATCTTTCCAAATTGCTGGATTAACTGTTGTATCAGCTCTCTTTCCAGTTTAGTATATATGGAATTTGGTTCAAACCAAAAATATCTTGCCTTAGTTTCAGAGTTCAACTTTTCAGGAATAATTCCAATAAAATCTAATTTTAATTCGCATTTATCTACTGTATTAGAAAATGGTTTGAGGAATTTGATTTTAAGTTTCATTTAAAATTCACCAAATAATTGATAATAAGATTATTATCCATCACTTTTACCAAATATGAATTTGTATCAGCTTATTTAACATATCTCTATACTTAGTAATATTCTTCATTTTCATGGTTAAGATATTCTCTATAAGTGGCATTTTTCTCAATAAATGCAAAAATTAATAACAATTTTAATTATTTATATTAGCCCTCTTTTTAAACTCAAATCAAGTTTTGGGACTATATTAAATTTTTTTATTTCTCCTGGTTTAATCCACTTGAATTCCGAGTGTTCCCAGTCAAGTTTTATATCAGGATCATTTTTCAGTTCAACTTTTGCTGGATGGACAATCCAGGTTTTCTTAACTTTAGGGTCTTCGAATTCAAAAGGTTCTCCAATACTATATGATAAAATATTATCTTTAGTAATTCCTAGCTCCTCATTGATTTCTTCAATTATTTTTTTAATTAAAGGTTTAGGTTCATCTATATAACCAGTAACTGTATTCCATTTACCTTTGTAGGTACCTACTTTATCACTCCTTTTAAGAAGTAAGATTTTATCTTTGTATTTTATAAAAACTGTTAAAACAAGAGATGTTTCAGAGTGAGTGTAATCAATTCTACCATCTGGAAATTTTGGTAATTTTTTAGCAAAATCTTTTACTTTATCTATTATCTTTTGTTCTTGAAATGACATAATTAGATTGAATTATGAAACGATTATTTAAACCAACTGAGTTACCCTTTTTTAATGTAACTTTGAGGGTTTAAATCCCCGCCTTTTACAGGCTGTCCGATAATTCATTGGTTTTATATGCTTTGATATCCTTCAGGATATTATAGGTTTTATAGAGGTGGGATAGTTATGGTTTACATTCATTCTTTTAAAGAACAATCTTGGT
>Ga0272441_10007112_pt1 | contig 18343 bp, 12 predicted proteins | sample SSMProp6N_FD_193582 | JGI IMG/M metagenome (GOLD analysis project Ga0272441, IMG submission 193582) | Marine sediment archaeal communities from Little Sippewissett salt marsh, Falmouth, MA, United States - SSM-Prop-6N | ecosystem: Environmental > Aquatic > Marine > Wetlands > Sediment ... | reverse complement strand
AGGACATCAACCCGCCCCCACCGCTGATCGACGCCGACCGCCACGTCGCCACCGACTTACTCTGCATCCACTGCCGCTACAACCTCCGCACCCTCGCCGAAAACGCCCTCTGCCCCGAATGCGGCCACCCCGTCGCCAACACCACGAAGCTCTACCGCGGTCTGTCCAGCGACTGGATCAGGGCCGTGGCCAATGCAATCTACCTCATCATGGGACTCATCGTCGGCGCGCTCGCCCTCGGCGCGCTTGCCGCGGGCCTCGCAGCGCTCACGTTCGAGCCGGTTATCGGCCTCCTCTTCGTCTCGGTTTTCTGGATCGGCGTGATCCTGCTGATTGCGGTCGTGGCGGTGACGAGGCAGGAACACCCCGAGGCCGTCGTCCAGGAAGGAATGACCGCCCGCAAGGTGGTGCGCGCGTGCGTAATAACCGGCCTTGTAACCATCGCTCTCGGAATCATCGGCTTCGTGATGCTGCTCGAAGGGGGCGGGTCCGTGTTCTTCGCGTTGGACATCTTCACCGCCGTGCTCGCCGCCGCCGTCCTGCCACCTGCCCTCCTCCGTCACATCACCGCCCTCATGCGGCGAATCAATCGTCCCAGACTCGCGTCCCGCTTCTGGACACTGTCGTGGCTCGTCGTCGCCGCCGAAGCACTGTTCGTCCTCGGCTTCCTGCTCGATAAGCTGGGAACGTTGCCTGGGGAGTTCCTCATCGCCCCCGCCATCGTCGCCCTCGCCTTGGGCATTCTGATCGCCTTCGATCTGCGCCGCGCCGCCAGGGCGCTGAAAGACGCCGCCCATCTTTCAGCGCAGTTCACCACACCCCAGGGCGATGACGCCGCACCCCCCTCCCCACCGCACCAGCCGCCAGCCCCCTGATACACCCCATAAAGAAGCACAGCGAAGCGCGCCGCTCCGCTGTGCGTCAAATCACCCTCAAATCTCGCCCGCGGCTACTCGCCGTACTTCGCGACGATCTCTTCCTTCGTCTTGTGCAGGATGTCGTACTTCTTCCCGACCTTCGTGAACGCCTCGATCGCCTTGTCCACGTGACTGAAGTCGTGCGCCGCCGACATCTGGCAGCGGATACGCGCCAGACCCTTCCCCACCACCGGGTGGAAGAACCCGATCACGAAAACGCCTTCCGCGTACATGTCGCGGGCGACGTCCTGGCTCAGCTTCGCGTTGTACAGCATGATCGGCACGATCGGGTGCTCGCCCGGCTTGATGTCGAAGCCAGCCTTCGTCATGCCCTCGCGGAAACGCTTCGTGTTCGCCATCACCTTGTCACGCAGTTCCGTCGACTTGGTGATCATGTCGAAGACGGCGATCGACGCCTTGACGACAATCGGCGAGACCGTGTTGCTGAACAGGTACGGGCGGCTCCGCTGCCGCAACATGTCGATGATCTCTTTGCGACCGGTCGTGAAACCACCAGACGCCCCGCCCAGCGCCTTGCCCAGCGTGCCCGTGATGATGTCCACCTTGCCCATCACGCCGCAATACTCGGTCGAGCCGCGGCCCGTCTTGCCCATGAAGCCGGTGCAGTGGCAATCATCCACCATCGTCAGCGCGTCGTACTTCTCGGCCAGCTCGCAGATCTTGTCGAGTTGGGCCACGGTCCCGTCCATCGAAAACGCGCCGTCGGTCGCGACGATGCGATAGCGGGCTCCCTGGGCCTCCTTCAGCTTGGCCTCCAGATCCGCCATGTCGTTCGTCTTGTAGATATAGCGCGAGGCCTTGCACAGGCGAATGCCGTCGATGATCGACGCGTGATTGAGCGCGTCGGTGATGATGGCGTCTTCCTTCCCCAGCAACGGCTCAAACAACCCGCCGTTGGCATCGAAGCAGGCGCAGTAGAGAATCGTGTCATCGGTGTGGAAGAAGTCCGCGATCTTCTTCTCGAGCTCCTTGTGGATGTCCTGCGTGCCACAGATGAAACGCACGCTGCTCATCCCGAAGCCGTGCGTCTTGAGCGCGTCCTCAGCCGCCTCGATCACCTGCGGATGCGACGACAAACCGAGGTAGTTGTTCGCGCAGAAGTTGATGACATCCTGCTTCGGCGCACCCTCGGGATACTCAACGCTGATGTCGGCCGACTGCGGGCCGAGAATGTAACGCTCTTCCTTGAATAGCCCCGCCTCACGAATCGAGGCCAGTTCCTTCTGCAGGTCATCCTTCATCTTGCCAAACATGCGTTCGCTCCGATTGCTCTATGGTTGTCCGCTCCACGCAAAACTCGTACACCACGCCAACCAGCCCACTCTAGCCCCCGCGCCGCTTCAACGCCGCCGCGTACTCCTCCTTGTCGGGAAACAGCACGACCTTCGCGCTCTTCCGCGGCCGCTCGATCATCTTCCCGAAACCCTTCTCGAAATCATCAAGCGTGAAGATGTCCGTCATCACCGGTGTCGGATCCAGCCGCCCATTGGCCAGCAGATTGCGATTGCGATACCACGTGTCGAAAATCTTCCGACCGTTGATCCCGTGAATCTGGCAACCCTTGAACACGATCCCGTTGTTGTAGTCCACCGGCAACGGCGACTCCGCCGCGATCCCGAACGCCGTCAGGCGACCGGCCTTCCGAACCATCGCGAAACAGTCGTTGATCGAATCCTGCGACCCAACCATCTCGAGCGCGATGTCCACCCCGTTGCCGTCCGTGTGATCCATGACGAACTCGAGCCGCTCCTGGGCCGTCGTCTTGTTCGTGTACATCTGGAGATCCGCACCCATCTTCCGCGCGATCTCCATGTTGAAGTCATACTTCCCGAAGTGAATGATCTTCGCCACCCCGCACGTCCGCGCGACACCAATCGCAAACAAACTTATCGGACCATCCCCCGTCACAACCATGCTCTTCCCCGCCACGTCCGCATCCTCACCCAAAACCGCGTAGCACGCGTTCCCCAGCGGCTCCTGAATGCTCGCGATCTCCGGCGGTATCGACTTGTCGTTCGGCCAGCAGATCGACTCGGGCAGCGCGAAGTACTCGGCGAAACAGCCGTCGTAGTCCACACCGAGGATCTTCATGTTCTTGCCCACGTGAAATGCACCGAGCATGCTCGTCAAATCACCCGGGTCATAAATGTGCGTCTCGGCCGAGATATAGTCCCCCACCTTGATCCGCCCGCAGTGATTGCCGACCGCCACCACCTCACCGGCAACCTCGTGCCCGAGAATCTGCGGCAACGCCTTCTCGCCGATGCGTCCGGCCGACCACGGATCCCATTTGAAAATGTGGACGTCCGTGCCGCAGATGCTCGTCGCCCGCACGCGAACGACCACCCAATCGGATTTCGGCTCCGGAATCGGCTTATCCTGCAGCTCCGCCCCCATCTCCGGCTTCGTCTTGACCACAGCCTTCATGGTCGCCATCAGCTCTCTCCTATGCGTGCAAATCAACCGCCGATGCGCTACACCGGGAAACGGCGGCCGTTCCCCGCGCCTTTCCGCATCCCCTGGGCTTCTCCCGCTCGATCAGCCGCACAATTCACCCCCCACCTCGCAGCCTGCCACGGGTTCTGTCACCCAGGGAAACTCGCGCTGCGCCCCCCAAGCGTCAGTCGCGTTCTAATCCCCGCCGGAATGTCACTGCCATCTGCCGTTCGCGGCGAGTTTCGCTACATTACACGCTCGCCCAGAGGAGATCAATCATGCCAACTGCGAAATGGGCCGCCCTGCTGGCGCTCGTCGGCCTCCCCATGGCCGCCGCCGGACAACCCACGCCCGCCACCTCCGCCGAAACACGCCCGGCCACCGGCTTCCTGCACAAAACACTCTCGATCGCCGGCGAAACCTACGCCTACGCCGTCTACGTCCCCCCCGACTACACGCCCGACAAACCCTGGCCCGTGATCCTCTTCCTTCACGGCTCCGGCGAACGCGGGACCGATGGCATGCTACAAACCGACGTCGGCATCGGGCGGGCCCTCCGCCGCCACCACCACCTCATCCCCGCGGTGGTCGTCATGCCCCAATGCCGCCCGGGCCGGGGTTGGGGGGGCACGATGGAACAGCTGGCCATTCGCTGTCTCGAGCAAACCTCCCGCCAATACCGCGTCGACCCCGAACGCGTCTACCTGACAGGCTTGTCCATGGGTGGCCACGGAGCCTGGCACATGGCCGCCCGCTACCCCAAGGCCTTCGCCGCCGTCGTACCCATCTGCGGCTTCGCCGAGCTCAAGACCGCCACCGGCGCAGCCAAGCAGCTCGCCCCACACCTCGCCGACCTCCCGATCTGGTGCTTCCACGGCGAGAGCGACACGAACGTCCCCGTCAGCCGGTCCCGCGAGATGGTCGCTGCCATCCGCGAGGCCGGCGGCACCGTCAAATACACCGAGTACCGTGGTGCGAAACACTTCATCTGGGATCGAGTCTACGCCGACCGCGATCTGTGGACCTGGCTCTTCGCCCAACACCGACCAGCCGCCGACCGAGACAACCCACAAACAACCACCAAGCCCGCACCCGCCAGAAATCGCAATGAACGCGACACGACGAGCATCCCGGACGCTGGCCGCCCGCGAGCCTCCGGCCGTATAATGCCGACCTTGTGAGCCGTCGCGAAACGCGGACCGGCGTCCCCCGCACCCGGTCCGCCGCCCCGACAGCAATGGGATCTTCCGTTTTCATCACGTAAGCTGGTTGACCATGCCCCCTCATAGCAATCACCGCCAGGGCCCGAACCGCTACCGGTGCTGCACACTCGTGTTCTGCGCCCTCGCCGGACTCGCCCTCACCGCTTGCACAACCACATCCAGCACGACATCGGGTGGCGACGCACAGATGGCGGCCTACCTCAAGCTCGTAATGCCCGCGCGGGTCGAAATCCAACGCTACCTGACGCGCCCCGTCAGTCACGCTGGCGACGGCGTGGCCGATGGCCTCGAGGTGATCCTCGCCGCCTACGACTCCACCGGCGACCTCACCAAGGTCATCGGAACGTTCCACTTCGAGCTCGAAACACGCCGCCTCCAGGACCGCATCGGGAGACGCGTCGCGTTCTGGCCCGTCGAGATCAAGTCCGGCGAGACCATGCGCATGTACCGGGATCATCTCTCCCGCTACTACCACTTCCCCCTGCAATTGGACAACCGGGCCCTCCAGAGCGGCGCCTATACGCTCAGAGTGTGGCTGCATCTGCCCACCGGAGAGCGATTGCTGGACGAGTACGAGTTCGCCTACGACGGGCACACCGCGCCCACCCTCCGCCCGCTCTGAGAAGGCAATCTCGCAACCCGCCCAGCCATCCCCCGGGAATAGTCTCGGGCACATCCGGTTGTAGGCTGGTACGTGGCCGCCGTGCGGACTGGCGGGTCGGCAGGACCGAGGCGAGGGCATTCGGGGGCTTCCCCTGATACAATCGATCCTCCGCATCGCCGGGAGTGGCGCCGCGACGGGTTTCGTCGATACCGGAGTGAGGATCGATTGCGATGAACATCGTGTCTTGCCTGCTGCCCCTCATCGTCCTGATCCAACCATCCCCCGGGACGCTCACCGCCGACATCCACGCCGCCCATGAATCGATCCAGCCCGGCGGAACTACCGACCTGGCCATCGAGATCAACGTCCAAGAGGACTGGTACATCAACCACCCGGTGGCCGTCGGCACAGGTGCACCAGCCACCATCAGCTTCGAGGCCCCCCGGGGTGTCACGTTCGGAGAACTACAGTTCCCGGCCCCCTTCGAGGGCAAGGACGGGGACGTCGAGTACCTCTTCCTCGATGGTCGCGTCCTCGTCCTCTCAACCCTCACGATCGACCCCGATATCAAGCCGGGCCCGCTCACGATCCGGACCATCGTTTACGCCGTGCTGAGCAGCGAGCAGCAACGTGTCCCGTTCGAGGCGATGGCCGATCTGACCATCGACGTCTCGGACGCCACGCCGGCCCCGGCCAACCAGGAGTTGTTCGAGGAGGCCCGCGCCACCCTGCCCGTGCCGCTGAACCGGGCCCCCTACATCACCGGCAGCCGCATCACGATCTCCCCCGAAAAGATCACCCCCGACCAGAAAGCGGAAATCCTCTTCACCGGCAAGGTCCAGTCCGGCCACCACATCCAGGATCGCGACCCCGGCACCGAAAACCTCATCGCATCGCGGCTCTACATCGAGCCGATCCCCGGCCTCACCTTCCAGAAACAGCAATGGTCCGAAGCCCACGTTCGCAACACCCAGGTCTTCGGCAAGATCCGAGAGCAAAGCGGCCAGTTCACGATTCGCGCCCCGTTCTCGATCGAAGGCGCCGACTTCCCGAGCGGCCCCGTCGCGCTCCGCGTTCTGTTCACCTACCAGACCTGCACCGACGCCGGCATGTGCTTCCCGCCCGAGACGGCTGAAGCCGTCGTCCGCTTCACCGCCGACACCCCCACCGAGCCAACCCCCGGCTCCCGCGTGGATACGCTCTACCCCATCGTCACCACCGTCGACCGGGTACGGACCGTCACGGCCAGCGAAACCGGCACCGCTGGCATCGATTGGCGGCAACTGCTGAAAATGCTCGCGGCGAGCTTCCTCGGCGGCCTCATCCTGAACGTGATGCCCTGTGTTTTCCCCGTGATCTCCATCAAGATCCTCAGCTTCGTCAAACAGGCCGGCGAGGATCGCGCCCGAGTCCTCAAACTGGGCCTCACCTTCGCCGCCGGAATCATGGTCTGGTTCTGGATCTTCGCCGCCCTGACTGCGGTGGGCCAGATCCCTTGGCAACACCCCTGGGTCGTCATCGGCCTGACCGCCCTGATCTTCCTTTTCGCCCTCAATCTCTTGGGCGTCTTCGAGATCATTCTGCCCGGCGCCGCCGCTGGTAAGCTCGACGAAGTATCCACACGCGAGGGATACCCGGGGGCCTTCCTGAAAGGCCTCCTGGCAACACTGCTCGGCACCGCGTGCACCGCCCCCTTCTTCGCGACCGCCGCCGCCTTCGCTGCTACCCAGCCGGCCAGCATCTCCTTCGTCATTTTCACCGGCGCCGGCCTCGGCATGGCCAGCCCCTACATCGTCCTCTCCGCTTTCCCCGGCTGGCTCGCGTGGCTCCCCAAACCCGGCCAATGGATGGTCATCTTCAAACAGGTGATGGGCTTCGTCCTGGCCGGTACCGCGGTATGGCTGCTCCTGATCGTCGGAGACTTGCTCGATGCCCGCGGCGTCGTCTGGACCGTCGCGTTCCTCGGCTTCCTGGCGTTGGCGGCCTGGCTGATCGGCCAGATCAAACCCACATCGTCGACCCCCGGCCGCTCCCTCACATGGGCCTCGGCAGTCGTCGTCGCTCTCTTCGGCGGGTGGTTCAGCTTTGGCCTGATGTACGACGTGCAGTCCGCGAGTGCAGCACCCGACCCAAACCACACCATCGCCCCCAACGACGTGACGCCCGAGGCGATCATCGCTGCCGTCAAGACTGCCAACTGGGACGAGCACATCCCCTGGCAGCCCTACCGTCCCGGCCTGCCCGAGGAGCTGTCGAACCTCGGCTACACGGTATACGTCGACTACACGGCGACATGGTGCGTCACCTGCCAGACCAACAAGGCCGTCGCGATGGAGGTGAGCTCGACGCGAGAAAAACTCCAGAAGTTTGGCGTGATCCCGATCCGCGTGGACTACACCAGGGACGACGCGACCATCCGCAAGCAGCTTCTTGCCTTTGGCCACAACAGCGTCCCCCTGAACCTCATCTATCCGGCCGGCCGCCCTGATGAGGTCATCAAGCTCCCGATCCTCCTCACGCCGGGACTCGTCGCCGACGCTCTCGATCGCGCCGGGCCATCGACGGCCGAGCGCGTTTCCGCCTCCGCCGGGTCGTAGTTCCAGCGCGTTCCAGATTCACCCATCAACTCCCGCCTCCAGAAGTGCCGATAATCCAGACGAAGGCGGCAGGCGAGCACGGCTCGCACTGCTGACACCCCCTCGTGCAATTGCCGATACCAACAGCAGTTCGCTGTCTTGGCAACCACGGGGGCCTGATCCGAGGGTGCAGAATGCTCTTTCGAGGATCCATGTTCGTCCTCCTGTCGGTCACGCTGTGGGCCGGGCTCTGCGTCGGCTGCACCGCCGAAAACCGCTCGCCCGAGCCGATGCCGGAAGCCAGTGTCCAGGAGAACAGCACGCCGACACCGGCACCCGATGCCGACCCAGCCCGCCGGCCGAGTCGCGTCGCGCTGTTCGGGGACCGGCCCGATCAGGAAAAGGTCCCTTTTGAGAACCGCCTGATCACAAACCTGTGCCAACACAGCTTCACCATCGAGGGTCTCGACTTCGACCCCGACATCTTCAGTGCCGAGAACGTCCTCGTCTTCGCGTCCACGCGAAATGCGGAACGACCCGACGTCTATCTCAAACGCACAGACGGAACCACCCTCACGCAATTGACCAGCGACCCCGCCGACGACATCCAGCCACGCTTCAGCCCGGACGGCGAACGCGTCGTCTTCTGCTCGAACCGAGGCGGCAACTGGGACATCTGGTCGGTCCGACGACACGGCACAGAGCTGACGCAGCTCACCAACGACCCCGCCGACGAGGTCGCACCGTCTTGGTCCCCGGACGGCTCCACCGTGGCTTACACGGTCTGGGGCCGCCGTTCCCATCAGTGGGAAATCTGGACGCTCTCGCTCGAGCACCCCGGCGCCCGCCGCTTCCTCGCCTACGGAATGTTCCCCGCTTGGTCGCCGGACGGAAAACGCATCGCCTTTCAACGGTCGCGAGAGCGCGGCAGCCGCCTGTTCAGCGTCTGGACGCTCGACCTTGAGGACGGTGAGGCCCGACGCCCCACCGAAATCGCGCACAACGACGCCGCTGCCTGCATCGCACCCGCTTGGTCGCCAGACGGTTCCATGATCGTCTACTGCACCGTGCAGCGCGAGACACACGAGGCGGAAACCGACGCCAAGACCCCTCGCCACGCCGACCTCTGGGTCGTTGAATTGAATAGTGGCCTCCGCGTGAAGCTGACAGATGGGTCCGGGGCGGCGTTCAATCCGGTCTGGGCCAGCGACGGGCGAATCTTTTTTGTGTCCCCCAGGTCGGGAACGGAAAACATCTGGTCGTTGGCCGCAACGGTCGGTCAATATCCGGACGATCGCAGCCAGGCGACGCGCGTCAGCCAGGCCAAAACGAACGTAAGCGTCGTTTCTGAAGAGGATTAGGATCCGTGGACACTGCGGTATCGCCAGACTGCCAGCACGGCTCCGTGGACCACATGCAGCGTGGCCACGAACGCATCCGTGACCGCGCCCACGACCGGGAGCAACTAAAGAAGTATTTGTCGAGGTTCTTACCGGACGTTGACATACTGTCTACAATCAACCGGCGAACAAACGGTGCCCTGAGCACCTTGACTGGGATGGTAACGCCAATTCAAGTTATCGGTCGGTCGCTCTGGCGACCACTCCTCCTCGTGGCGCTTTTGGTGAGCTGCCCCGGATGCAGCCAGCGGGAGCGCGCCGAGTCGCCGGGAAGTCTCCCGCCACGGGTCCTGGTCGTGGCACCGGTTCAGAACCTCAGCGACAGTGAGGACTTTGACGCACTGAGAATCTCCGACCTGATCGCCTCAGAGTTCCTGTCCTTCGACAATGTCGCCGTGGTACCCCTGAACCTGACCCTCGCCGAGCTCGAACGCCAAGGCAGATGCTCGGTCGAGACACCGGAGGACGCCGTCGAGTTGGCCCGCGCCCTGGGCGCGGATGCGACGATTGTCTCGGCCATTACCGAGTACGATCCCTACCCGCCGCCGGTCGTCGGGCTGATCATGCAGTGGTACCCGGCTCATGCGGAGCGCAGGGAAGAGGGGTTTGACCCGGTGACGGCATCGCGCGCCGTCTCGAGCGGGCCGGAAAACTTATCGGAAGGTGGGCTGGTGGGCCCCCGCTGGCAGGTCCAGCGGGTCTTCAACGCGGCCGACGAGTCGGTTCTGAGACAGCTCCGAGCGTATGCCGCCACGCGCGAGGGCCACGACAGCCCCTACGGTTGGCGGAAGTACATCCGCTCGCAAGAACTGTACGTCCGTTATTGCGGTTGGGCAACGATCCGGACGATGTTAACCCTGGACGATAGTGAACGCGCGGTCGTTGAGCCGAATGAGGCAGAGTCATGAGACCGGCACGACGCTGCTTGAGCATGGTCAAAGGGGACCACCGCTATGTCTTCCAATACGAGGAAGGCGCAGAGGCAACCCTTCTCGGCAGCCTCGTTGATTCGGCAAACGACGCACATAGTGAGTTCGATTGGTTTGACGCGGCCGTCCTGAGTTATCAGTTGGGGCACGGGCTCTGCCGGAAACTCGAACCGATCGCCCACGTGGAATTGGGCTAGCTGTCGTTCGGTCGCCCCGTTGGAATAGGGCTACACGCGATGTGGAACACGCAAGTGGCGAACGGTATCGGGAATCAACCAGGCCTCGCCGAGAGTGGCAGACGAATGAGCGAGCAAGCTAGCCTTGTCCAGCAGTTCATCAACTACCTGCACGCTGAGCGGCACTTCTCGCCCCACACCGCCAAGTGCTACGCCGCCGATCTCCAGCAGTTCTGCGGCTTCTTGTGCGAGACGGAGCGGGCGGAGAGCTCAGGTGCCTCCAACGGCAACGGCAACGGCGATTCGATACATGCGGAGGACATGGCCAGATTGGCCCCGCCTCCTGATGTGTCCGGGGAGGATCTCAACCGCCGGCTGCTGGGGGTGGAGACCGACAACGTGCGCCAGCTCATGTCGCAGTTGCGTGAAAACAACTACTGCAAGAGCACTGTCGCGCGGAAGCTCGCCACACTCCGGAGCTTCTACAAGTTCCTCGTGCGTCGCGGGTACCTGGCCAGCAACCCGGTCGCCTCCATTCGCACCCCCAAACAGGACAAGAGGCTCCCGAAGTGCCTGGAGGTCGAGCAAATCGAGAAGCTGCTCGCCAACCCAGACACGACCACCCTCCTTGGGGCCCGCGACCGGGCCATGCTGGAGGTCCTCTATTCCACCGGGATGCGCGTCAGCGAGTTGATCGCCCTCGACATCAGCGACGTCGACCTGACCACCAACATTGTCCGCGTCAGCGGCAAGGGAAAGAAACGGCGGGTCATCCCGCTCGGCCCCGGCGCCGTGCAGACGATCATCCATTTCCTGGACCTGCGACGGAATGACGCCCGCAGCGCCAATTTCGACCAGGATGCCCTGTTCATCAACAAGCATGGAGGTCGCCTCAGCACGCGGAGCGTCCGCCGGAAGCTGGACAAGTACCTCCTCGAAGCCGGCCTGGATCTCTCCGTGAGCCCCCATACGCTGCGGCACAGCTTCGCCACACACATGCTCCGCCGCGGAGCCGACCTACGCAGCGTCCAGGAGATGCTCGGCCACCAGAGCCTCAGCACGACCCAGATCTACACGCACCTCAGCGGAGAGATGGTCAAGGAGAACTACGACCGCTCTCACCCGCGTGCGTGACCCCTACGCCAAAACGCATCGCGATCCCACGCCCGTATCCTCGGATGCGGGCGTTTTTCATCCCCCCGCCGATCACACGCGCACGGCCCGTGGCAACCGCCCTGGTTATCGGCCGGCCACCCGGATCGGCGACACGGACCCCGCCCGGCACTTGTGCTGCGTCCGTCGATCACTATCATTAAAGGTTTCTGCGGACATCGCACTGGGAACGGCCCCGAGTATTCGAGACGAACGACCATGAGACTGAACAAGTTCCTTCGCAAGAACAGCCGCACCCTGATCCTCGTATTCATGTCGCTCTTGCTGGTGGCCTTCCTTGTCCCACAGACCATCCAGGGCATCGGCCAGGCGCGGCAAGGCGCCAAAGCCGAGGTGGGCAAGGCCTACGGTCGCGCGGTGACGACCGAAGACCTCGAGCGATTGCGCAATGAGTGGCGCGTCATCTCCGGCCTCAGCCCCTTTGACCAATCCCTCCCGACCGAGGAGTTGATCAACCTCTACCTCCTGTGGGAAGAAGCCGAGCGAGCTGGGATCCGCGTCGGACGCGAAGAAGTGAAAAAATGGCTCGGCGAGCGCCGCGTGCCGGATACCACGCTGCAACGCATCCAGCAGCGTACGAGCTACCGCTATAACCGCATCTACGACGTCATCGGGAAGTGGCTGGCGGCCAACCGCCTCGCAGCCCTCCAGGCCCGCGGCGTGTGCACCAGCCTCCCGCGGCAGGAAATCGCATACCGCGATACCACGCAGAAGGCCGACGTCCGCATCTCGGCCATCAACACGAGAGCGTTCGTCCACATGGTCCCGGAGCCAACCGAAGAGGAACTGCAAGCCTTCTTCGAGGAGTGCAAGGGACGCGTCTCCGAGCACACCGAACAGGGATTCCAATTCGGCTACCGCGACCCGGATCGCGTCCAGATCGAATACCTCACCGTGAATCCGGAAAAGATCAAGCGGTCGATCACGATCACGGGCTTGCAGGTCAAGCACTTCTTCGAGGATCACCCGCAGCGCTACCAGAAGCCCGATCCCTCCGCTTCCAAGCCGACGGGCGGGCGCCCCCCCATGGTCCCCATGACCTTTGAGGAAGCCGAGAAGCTCGCCCGCGAGGATTGCCGCGCCCAGCGCGCCATCGAGACCGCGCAGGAACTGATTAACGACATTCACGCCGAGGCCCATCGCCCCTGGGCGACCACGGTGCGAGAGGAAGACGGCTTTTCGCAGACCCCGGAAGGCGAGCTCGTCTCCTTCGAGGCCCTCCGCGACAAGTACTCCACGAAGTACGAGGTCGAGTACGGGCAAACGGAACTGCTCAGTGCACCAAATCTCCGCTACGCCCCGGGCATCGGAATGTCTGGATTCGCCCTCGAAAGCGGCCAGGCCGCACGTGTCTTCGACCTCGCTTTCCGCGTGAAGGGCATCATCGAGGAAGACCCCAAGGACGGGCTGCCGATCTACAACGTGGGTGAGCCGGCGGACGTCGTCTTCAAGCTCGGGCGCTCGTGGCAGTCGCGCATCTGGATCACCGGACAGCCATACGTGTATCGCGTCATTACGATCGCCCCCAGCGCCCCGCCGGAATCACTGGAGCCGCTCCGCGAGGATCTGATCCGCGACTGGAAACTCGTCCAGGCCCACAAGCTCGCTGGCGAACAAGCCGAGCGATTGGCCGAGCGCGCCGGCGAAATCGGGCTCGAGGCCGCCGCCCAGGAAGCAACAGAGCTGCGGGCCATCCTGGCGGCAGGAGCCCGGGCAGCAACACAGCCCGCCGTCGGAACGGCGGCTCCCGCCATGCCCCCCTACGTCCAGCATCTGGAGCCGACCAGCCCAGCCGACTTCAAGCGGACGACCACGCAGATCCGACCGGTCGGCCCGATCAGCGAGGACATCGCGCGGGACATCTTCGCCCTCGCCGACGTGCCGCCTTCGGAGACCACTCCCGCGCACCGCGTGCAGGCCATCCCCGTGACCAACCAGATCATGTGGATCGTGGCAGAGCTCGTGGACGTCGATCCGGTCTACGCGGGCCCCTTCGAGAAACAGCTCGTGGAAACCAGCCGGAGCAGCATGCTGGGCGACCAGGGCACGTTCCAGGATGAATGGTCCAGCCAGGACAACATCCACGCCCGCGCCGGCTTCACGCTACGTCCGGCTCCAGAAGAGTCGACGGCACCGTAGTCCACCAAAACGGCCGGACAACACAACCTGTCGACGATAGCCGCGGATTGCCTCCGCGTACGCACTCCGCTATCGTTGCTCGGCCGTTGGGCGTCATCCGGGGTCAGGCTGATCCCGGGGGCGGAGCGGCGGGGCGCAGGTGGCAAAAGGCACCATCGCTCGGAGCCTGAGCAACGGGGTGCGGCCACCAGAAACAGAATACTTTCGCAGGCGGACCGCGCCGGCGTCCGGGATGAAAGGATGCGCAGGCCATGAGCAGCAACTACGACTTCCGCACCATCGAGCCCAGGTGGCAAGACCGCTGGGAAGAGCGTAAGACGTTTCGCGCCGCCAACCCGGGCCAACCCGGCGGCGAGCAACCGAAGTTCTACGTGCTGGACTTCTTCCCCTACCCGTCCGGCGCCGGACTACACGTGGGCCACCCGCTGGGCTATATCGCATCGGACATCATGGCCCGCTTCATGCGCATGCGCGGCCACAACGTCCTGCATCCCATGGGCTGGGATGCCTTCGGCCTCCCGGCCGAGCAGTACGCCGTCGAGACTGGCGTCCACCCGCGCGAGACCACGCGGAAAAACATCACCACGTACAAGCGCCAGCTCAGAATGATCGGCCTGGCCTATGACTGGGACCGCGAGTTCGCCACCTGCGAGGAGGCGTATTACCGCTGGACACAGTGGATCTTCGTGAAAATCTTCAACTCGTGGTACGACCCCGAATGGCGCTGGACCGACGCGCAGGGTCGAGAGGTAACCGGCGCCGCCCGGCCCATCGACAACCTCCCCATCCCCCCGGACGTCAAGGCCCAGGGACCCGAGGCCGTGGAGGAATTCAAGGCGGAGCACCGCCTCGCATATCTCGCCGAGGTGCCGGTCAACTGGTGCCCCGCGCTCGGAACCGTGCTCTCCAACGAAGAAGTCACGAACGAAGGCCGCAGCGATCGCGGAAATCACCCCGTCTACCGCCGCCCCATGCGACAATGGATGCTCCGCATCACCGAGTACGCCGATCGCCTCCTGCGCGATCTCGAGCAACTCGATTGGCCCGAGTCCATCAAGATCATGCAGCGCAACTGGATCGGCCGCAGTGAAGGCGCCTATGTCGACTTCACGGTCGCCGGCGAAGGGCCCGCAGCCGGAAACACGATCCGCGTCTTCACCACACGCCCCGACACGCTCTTCGGCGCCACCTACATGGTGCTCGCACCAGAGCACCGCCTCGTCTCGATCATCACCACGCCCGATCGCCGTGAGGAGGTCGAGGCCTACTGCCGCCAAGCGCAGCAGAAAACGGAACTCGACCGCACCGCCGATACCAAGGAGAAAACCGGCGTCTTCACCGGGGCCTACGCCATCAATCCCGTCAACCGAAAGCCCGCCCCCATCTGGGTCGCCGACTACGTGCTCATTAGCTACGGGACCGGATCCATCATGGCGGTGCCCGCACACGACACACGCGACCTCGAATTCGCCGAGAAGTACGGAATCGACGTCATCCAGGTGGTCGAACCCCCCGAGGGCGAGGACTGGCGCGGCTTCGTCGGCGACGGCGTTTCCGTGAACTCGCCGGCCGATGACGAGGAACACTTCACCGGTCAGTGCATCATCAACGGACTGCGCACACCGGAGGCCATCCGCAAAATCACACGGTGGCTCGAAGAATGCGACCTGGGGGAAGGCACGGTGCAATACAAGCTCCGCGACTGGCTCTTCTCTCGCCAACGCTACTGGGGCGAACCCTTTCCCATCCTCTACCACCCCGATGGACATACCGCGTCCGTCAGCGAGTCCGATCTGCCCGTCGCGCTGCCCGAAATGGAAAACTTCCGCCCCCACGCCAGCGACGACCCCAACGCCGAGCCACAGACACCGCTCTCACGCGCGACCGATTGGCTTACCGTCCAACACGGCGGAGAGGCTTGTCGCCGCGAGGCCAACACCATGCCCCAGTGGGCCGGCTCCTGCTGGTACTACCTGCGGTTCTGCGACCCGCGAAATACCGAGGCCCTCATCGCCCCCGATGTGGAACGATACTGGATGGGTGGACAAAACGCGGACGACACGCCACGCATCGGCGGCGTCGACCTCTACATGGGGGGAGCCGAGCACGCCGTCCTGCACCTGCTCTACGCACGCTTCTGGCACAAAGTGCTCTACGACCTCGGCTTCGTCACGACCCCGGAACCGTTCCACAAACTCTTCAACCAGGGAATGATCCAGTCCTACACCTACCGCGACAAACGCGGCGTGTGCGTGCAGCACGGCCTGGTCGAACAACGCGACGGTCAACCGTACCACAAGGAAACCGGCGAGAAACTGACCGAGACAGTCGAGAAAATGTCCAAGTCCCTCAAGAACGTCATCAACCCGGACGCGATCATCCACGAGTATGGTGCGGACACGCTGCGCCTCTACGAGATGTACATGGGCCCGCTGGAAAAGGGCAAACCGTGGAACACGCACGACATCATCGGCGTGCACCGTTTCCTGCATCGCGTCTGGCGACTCGTCGTCCCGCAACCCGCCGAGGGCGAAACCGCGCCGACGCCGGCGATCAACCCCAACATCATCGACGAGCGCAACGACGACCTCGAGCGGCTGCTCCACAAGACGATCAAGAAAGTCACCGAGGACATCGGGCGCTTCGCCTACAACACCGCCATCGCCCAGATGATCGTCTGGGTCAATGAGGCCGGCAAAGCCGGCAGCGTCGGTCGCGACCAGGTTGAGCGACTCCTCCTCCTGCTGTCCCCGATGGCGCCCCATATCTGCGAGGAGCTGTGGCAACGTCTCGGGCACGCCGAGTCACTCGCTCGCGAGCCCTGGCCGACATACGACGAGGCCCTCACAAGAGACGAGACGATCGAGCTGGCGGTCCAGGTCAAGGGCAAGCTCAGAGGCCGGGTCACGGTCGCCGCCGACGCCAGCGAAGCCCAAATCGTTGAAGCCGCCGGAAAACTGGATACAGTCAAACGAGACACGGAAGGCAAAACGATCCGGCGAGTCATCATCGTGCAGGGACGTCTGGTGAATTTGATAGTGTGATTATCATAATCGGAATACGTGCGCGCGAACGGGAGATTCAGGCGTTAAGAGACCGCGAAAATTGCTTGCAGCACGCGCGGGAGCGGTTTATCCTAAGTATTGGCAAGCTGGGCTACCGATCTGGCCGATGTGCGGGACGCGGCCGGTGAAAGCCGGTGGCCACTTGAAAAACGGCGAGGCTCGGTGAGCAGCAGCGTCGATGTCCGACGCTGAGCATGTCTTAACTGTTTGCAAGAGCGACGCCGACTGGGTTGACAAAGCTGATGCGTCCTTGGACGACGACACCAGGTGCTTTGCGCTTTAGGGGAACATGGGGGTTCACTCTCCCCGAGTTATTGGTCGTTATCGGCATCATTGCCTTGTTGATCGCCTTGCTCGCAGGCCCATTGCAGGCCGCCCACCGACAAGCCAAAACCACTCGCTGCGCCGCGCAGCTCCAGCAGATCGGCCTGGCTCTCGAGCATTCGCGCGGCGAGTATCGGTACTACCCGCTGTGGGACGATGGCAGCAGCCCCGTTCGCTTCACGTGGGTCGACGTGCTCGTCCAGCGGCAGATGCTCTCCACCTGTCGCGCTGCGTACTGCCCGGAAGATCCGAGTCCGGGCATCATCAACGAAGAACGCGGCCGCCACCACCAACTGGTCTACCCGCGGTCCATCGGCCAACAAAGCACCCCGGGTATCGACTACAGCTACTCCATCAACGCCGTCCTGTCAGCCGGCGGTTGGAACTGGCGACCGGGCTACAACCCGGCCGGCGATGATCGGCCTCGCCGTCTTATGAACCACGAACGGCACCCCGCCGAACGCGTGCTCGTCATCGACGGAAGCTGGAGCCGGGCGAACAACTTCAGCGGCGACGTCCTCCGCGGACACGACTGGAGCTGGCCCACGCAGCACGACAACACCATCGACTTCCGCCACTCCGGCCTCTCAGCGAACGTCCTCAAGCAGGATGGGCACGTCACCAGAGTCGCCTACAACCTCGTCGACGCCCAGCCGATCAACACCGCCCGCCATTTCTTCTGGTACCCCGGAGAGCCGATACACGTGGGGCCCGAGTACGAACACGAGGGCAATTGGTACCCGGACGTGCCGGCGTTCGATCCGGACAACCAGAGCCGCGGGGCATTCCCGGCGGAAATGGCGCCACGCTACTACACCAACAACCTGTTCTGGACCCGCATCTATCACAAGTAACCCCTGACGTCGTCAATCCCACGCCGCAGCAGCGTTCTGTGCTGAGGGTGTCTGCTTCCGGTGTCACCGCGCAGGCTATAACGGGTACGCCGTCTGTCCGGCAGCATCTATGACGAGACGGGTGGCCCGGACGACGGAGACCTCACCGATCCCCCCGCCCGCCGTCCCATCGCCATCGCAACGCCCTCCATGGCTCAGACCGCACGTCATCACCCCCTTTATGCCGCATGCGTCAAGCGACTTCTGCACCGGCCCCCTAAACGTCAAGGGGCAGGTGAAGCAAATGGTCATCGAAAAGACCGTCAAAGCAGAACCCTCGTCGTCCAAAGACGAACCCAGCGTAACACTTCACCCGTTTGCAAGATTCTCTGACTTTTCTGCGATTTAGAGCATTTTCACTTTTCCTCTTGCGCCGGAAGCGCGCACGCGCGTATAGCTGATCGCAGCACGAGGAGGTGTTGCGATGCAAGCGTATTCTTTGGACCTGCGCAAGCGCGTGTTGGCGG
>Ga0272441_10007111_pt1 | contig 18347 bp, 12 predicted proteins | sample SSMProp6N_FD_193582 | JGI IMG/M metagenome (GOLD analysis project Ga0272441, IMG submission 193582) | Marine sediment archaeal communities from Little Sippewissett salt marsh, Falmouth, MA, United States - SSM-Prop-6N | ecosystem: Environmental > Aquatic > Marine > Wetlands > Sediment ... | reverse complement strand
TTTTTTATTGCGTTATGCGTTTGTATTTTAACGCACCGAAGGCAATCTCGCACTTGATTTTTGCGTAGATAACACTCTTTACCCACTATATCTGTAGGAGAACCTTGAAAAATATTAGTCTAATAAATATGATCATTAAATTAACTTTTGATTTAATTTCAGGGATTTCTAATAATAAATATTTTGATAAGAAATATTCTTGAAAATAAAGTATCGCATTTAGATAAAAATAAGTGATATAATTATAAGTTGAAGGTGATGAATATGAGGATTAATTCAGACTATTCAAGTATATACGGTGTATTGCCAAGCGATAGTATTTCATCGGTACTGCCAGTAAATGAATTAAAAAACGGCAAAGAGAATACTCCTGCTATTTTTAATTTATCTGATAACAGAGAGCCGCAAACTACCGGGAAAAATGACGACGTATTTTTAGAACAGAAATTACGCCTTTTAAAAAAAATGGGAATAATAAAGTGTCAAACTTGTGAATCCAGAAAATATGTTGATCGATCTGATGAATCGAATGTATCTTTCAAAGCGCCAGCTTCTATAGACCCTTCAGTATCCTTTTCCGCGGTTGTTTCACATGAAATGGAACATGTTGCAAATTCAAAATATGAAGAGAATACCGATGATTCAAAAAAAATACTTGCTCAATCGGTATCTATTTATACCGATATCTGCCCAGAATGTGGAAAAGTATATGCCGCGGGAGGAAAAACCAGGACAGTTATGAAAACTGAAATCACAAATGGAAACTCTGAACTAATTGATAAAATATATAATAATAAAAATAATAATAATTATAAATATAAAATAAACGCATATGCGTAAATATATGAAATAATAATAGTATATATAATAAATACGGAGATATATAATATATAATTATATACATTACGATTGATAAATAAAAATTCATCAAAAGTAGTTTAGCTAATCAGCATGAACATTCATCTTATAGTGTGTCATGCCAGAAATATAGCATGCAGAAGTTTCTTCGATTTAAGTGTTAAGACAACAAAGTGCAAATACCAAAGCCTTCACTTCGCCCAGTGTTACTATTTAGTACTGTGGTTATAATAAATTATTGGACCGACAAAAGCGTAGACTGATTTACAGATTTTACTATAAATAATTAATTATTACAGTTTCAAATAGTCATCCTGAACGAGACGGACTTGATTTATAGTACGATGAAGGCAATCCCAGGTTCCTATTTAACTATTTCGCAAAACAAAAAAACGTGTAACTTCAGCGTTCTAAAACACAAAGCATGTCGCATTAAAATTCAAGTGCTCATTCTGAATGAAATAAATGCTTTCCTACGCTGATTTTAGATTCAGGTATTTATTGGACTGGCTATTAAAATATAGTGACATATAATAAATCTATACTTTCTTCCTTATCTCTTAAACATAAAAAGTATAGCCTTAATTTCGAGATTTAAACAGGACTTTTAAGGTTTCGGTACAACTATTTATAATTGAATGGTTTTTTTTTGAAAAGATTTGATAGAAATATTTTTAAGCTTATAGAATATTGTTTCTTGCTTTATTTTACATACTTTATTTTATAATTTTTGTAGCTTTCTTAGAGTTATTTCTGATAAGAAAAATGTTGAATAAAACTTCTATTCTATTATTGTAATATATAGTATTAAATATAAAAAAAGGATAAAATATTCAGATAAATAATATTTATATTATTATAATAAATACGAATATATATAATATTATATATATATTATATTGATTATTTTTTTAAAAAATGGTAATATATTCTGAGGTGGTAATTTGAACAATCCTAAAATTATCATGCTTGTTTTTATAATAGTGTTTGGCGCAATTTCCGCAATTACTATTTTTAACAGCATTGATACAAAAAACAATGGCCGCCCAAGTGCTGCTGAAATTGCTGAGAATCAGGTGTGGGATTTAATTCAGAAAAAAGTTGAAGATGAATTACTGGTAGGTTATAGTGATTATGAATTTACCGAAAATCCTGTTAAATTACCTGATAGAGGATATTCCGTTATTTATTCCCATGTAGATGTAAAAACGGAAAATGATGAAGCAATAAGGATATTCTATGCAGCGCATATTCAAAAGGCTTTCGGGAAATGGGAATGTCATTTTGTAGAAGAGATGACCAGGTCTGAGGTAAAAGAGTAGGTTTAAAACCTACTCTTTTTTATACCTGGATAATTTGATAAAAAAATTATTGTTAAGCAAAGTAATTCGTTATATTATCAAGAGTGATTTTATCGATTTAATCTTACCTTACAGTCTGGAGAAGCAGATAGATTATAAAATCTCTGTCTTTTAAATAAGACCATATTATTTATTACTTTGAAAATAATCTAGAGGAAGCATTATATAAGCTCTTGAAACAATTCATTTATTTAAATTCATTGCCTTTCTTAAATTTATTCTCATGAAACAAATGAATCGTTTTTGTCTTTCAAATTATTATTCGAAACTTTAGTTATTATTTATTTTTTATACGCTGTGGATAACAGTGATGATGATAAAAGGATTTTGTAAAATTCTTAGAGTCAGTTTAAATTTTACTGCTAGTATAGAAGAGAGGACACAAAAAGTTTAAAACAGTTTACTAAAAGAAAAAGGAGATTGTCAAGCGATATCCGAAAATTGAAAAAGATATACAGAAGAATTCAAGAGATAGATTGTTGAACTGCGTAATGCATGAAGTTCGGTATCTTACTTAAGTCGTGAATAGGGAACTCCTAAGATGAATATTTTCATTTTTTTACAAAGAATCCCGGGTTTTATTTTTGTGTTTTATACTAATCCTTTTATTTAGCCGATATATTTATACAGTATAAATCAAAGAGATCCTTTTTTTTATTGAGGTATTCAAAAATCAGTTTAAAATGAATTGTTTTTATTCAACAACAGTTATAAGCCTAATCGAAGTAATTAGAAACTTAAAAAGATTATCCCAGTATATAAATATAAATATATATATATTTATTTTGTACAGAAATATAATAAATACTATTATAAGAATAAATACAATAAAAATAATAGAAATATAAAAAGAATTATATAAATAAATATAATAAAGAAAAAAATAATAATTATAATATATAATAATATAGTATATGAATATATATAAATACTTCAGAAGATAAAATATATGTTTAAAAGTATATTTTTAATGCTTCTTTTTCGGTTTATTCGAAAAAACCAGGAAATCAATTATCTGAAATATTTAGATTGGAGAATAAAAAAGAGGAAAAGATAAAAATCTTTTCCTCTTTTTTAGAAAAAATATAAAAATCAGTTATTTTTTAACTTGTGAGTGTTTATTGCTTGATGTGAGTAAATATATCTACTGTATAAAAAATATCGTTTTACGGGCCTTTTTGACGCAACAAAATGATATCTTTTGTTGCGTCGGGTCTATTTTTCCAATATTTTTGTCCAAAGTTGCTCGGAAGAAGATGCATTTATCATTCCGTTTTCATATAATGTGTTGATAAAGTCACCTGCTACGAGTTTTTTCTCCTCATCTTCAGCAAATTTCTTGTATATTTTCCCCAAAAGAGCCGGATCCAACTTGTTGGTTTCGACTACTTTTTCAATTTCTTTGGTGTTTAAGCTTGTGATACGCTTTGTAAGCTCTTCTTCGTTCTTAACATCAGTTAAATCTACTTTGTCAAGATCTACCACATCTATAAATGATCTTATAAAAGTTGATTTCGTGATTCTCTCATTTTCTTTATCTCTTTCTCTACTGGCGGTAGTTATAGCAACAGCTTTCGCAAGCTTTTCGACCTGCTCGATGCGAACAGGAATGTTCAACTGTATAGTTTTAGCCACAAAAATTCCTCCCTTTTCGCTTATTATAGCATGAAAAGAATAATAAAACACTATATAACAAAAAAAGAATATAATAATAAAGAAAAATATTATAATATATATAAAAGCATAATAAAAAATAGAAAAATATATAAATATATATATTATATATTCAATAAATACAGGAAATTCTTTTTAGCGTTATTTAATAATTTTCTTTTATATATTTCTTTTATTAAAATAAGTGGTTTATCAGTAATAATATTATCTACTCCTAAATCGATAAAATATCCCATATCCTTTTCATCATTTACTGTCCATACATGGATATCTTTCCCAACTTTTTTAATCTTATTTACCAGATCCTGATTAACAAGTACTGATGAAAGGCTGAAAAAATCAACCTCGCTGTTTATAATATTTCCGAAAAACAACATCAATATGAGTCCGGTTTTTGTATTTGGAGATAATGATTTTATTTCTTTCAGTACTTCATAATCGGTTGAGGAAAAATAAATATGATTTTTCAACTCGTATATATTTATTAAATCAAAAATATTTTTAACTATGCTTATATCCTTTGAATAATTCTTTATTTCAATATTCATTCCTATAAATGGATAATCTTTCAAAATAGCGAATATTTCTTCAAGTGTAGGTACTTTCTCTCCTAAATACTGTTCTGTAAATCCTTTACCCAAATCCACTCCGGAAAGATCTGAATAATTTAATTTATATATTGAAGTGGTGTTATTTATGTATTTAGAGGGATTGGCATCATGGAAAAGTATTATCTTTCGGTCTTTTGTGAGTTGAACATCAAATTCTATATAATCAGAACCTTCTGAGACTGCTTTCAGAATAGATGATATAGAGTTGCCAGGTGTATTGAAAGAGCTGCCACGATGTGCTGTCACCTTTGGGTAATTGGTTTCAGAAGGAATAGAAATATAGACCGAAAGCAAAAATGAAATGAAGAAAAACACTGTTAGAAACAGAATGAAATAAAATATTTTATTCTTAGTGTTTTTTATAACACCAGTGTTTTTAAAAAGAAGATATGAATACTCCTCGCTTTCTTTTGCGATATGTTTAACAAGATTATTTATGAAGCAACCTATGAAGGGCACAGCTAGAAATGCCGCAAAAAAAAGAAGGAAATAACAGAACATAATCAATGAAGCGCTTAAAAATGCGTCACCTTTTCCTTCGAAAGGCAAGTTGTTAACTATGTCTTCCTTAAGAATGGTGAATGGAGTAAGTGTTAAGGTTATTATAATTATAAAGACAGTCAACATGAAAATCATAGTTAGAAATACTTCCCAAAAATAAGGTTTTATCATTTTCTTGCTTTCTTGAATACTTGAACGCAAAGTTTTGTTTTTCATCAAAAAAAGATAAGGAACAAAAATTCTATTGACTAAAGAAATGAGAATAGCGAAAATCCCCATAGTTATTAAGAAGTAAAAAAGTAATTTGTTTTCATAGAAAAATAAAAAGAATTTAGAAAAACCCGAAGATCCATTTCTTTTAATATTAATAATAATAAATCCCATAATAAAAGAAATAGTAATAGAGATAATAAATGAAACTAAATATTGTACAATAAAATATATAATAGTTTTAGGAATAGCGAATACAGTATTTTTTATAATATTAAAAATACGTTTTATACTTTTATCTTCACTTTCATTAATTATGGTAAAAACACCTGAAAATTCTAGAAAAAGTCTGAGCATTACGAGGAAAAAACCCAGGAATATTGTCGTGATTCCGACAGGGCTTAGCAGAAATGATATTATTTCCCAATTGCTTACAAGCTCGTTTCCAGAAGCTTTTATTAATGTATTTATCGCAAGAAAACTCAGAGGAATTATTGTTATTTCACTTATAAGCATAAAAATCGATTCGAAAATAAAAAAGTTTATATAATTACTTCTGAAATCTTTTAAAGAATTTATGAGTATATGTCTTAAATCGAGTTTTTTAATCATAAATTGCCTCCTTCGTGGGTAGTGGAAGTATACACTATATAAATAAGAAATAATAACCAAACTGTCTTACCAATTTACAGTGTTTTAATAGATATGAAATTTCAAAAAAATAAGAAAATCGAAAATTATTGTATAATATACTTGAGATAAAATTCACAAAGAATGGAGGAACGTGAAAATGAGTAAAAAATTGGTGGAGATTTGTGTAGGAACAACATGTCATGTAATGGGTGCTCATGCTCTTTCTGAAATTTATGACGAATTATCAGATGAAATGAAAAGTAAATTTGATTTCAAATACTCTCTCTGTTTCGGCGATTGTCATGAAAAAGCCAAACCACCATTGATAAAAGTAGATGGAGAATTATATCAGGCAGTTAACCCGGATATGTTCAGAGATATACTTGAAAAAATCGTGAAGGAATGATTTAAATGAGGAAATTAGTGTTAAATAAAGTTATCACTGGAAGAAGAAGGCTGTATTTAGAGCTGGCATCCATGTATTTAGATGGAACAATAAAGGATGAAATTCCAAAATTACCCGCAAAACTGATTCCTGAAGAACATGGCGAAGGAAGAATTCGAGTATTTTACGAAAGAGAGATAATGAAGGAAAAAATTAAATATGCATTATGCCTCGATCATTCAAAAGTAAAGAATTTGGAGCTTTATGAAATAAAAGATGAATTGGATTCAATACTTGATGGCGATTCAGAATTAATTGACAGAGAAAAAGAGATAGATATTATAGATAAAGTATGTAATGAATGTCCTGGTGGTAGGTTCTACGTAACAGACCTTTGCCGCAACTGTGTTGCAAGATCGTGTATGAGTTCATGTCCTAAAAATGCGATAAAACTCGTAGGGGGTAAAGTCTCCATAGACCAGAACCTCTGTGTTAAATGTGGAATGTGTGAAAAAGCCTGTCCGTACCATGCGATTATGAAATTAGGAACCCCTTGTGAATTGGCTTGTGGAGCTTCTGCTTTGCAGAGAAAAGATGAAGGTACCATGTCAGTTAAACAGGATAATTGTGTTTCATGTGGTGCTTGTTATGTAGAATGTCCTTTCGGGGCAATAGAAACTCCTTCCCAGATGATGCAGGTCTTGCATAAAATTGAGAGCAAGGAAGAAGTAATTGCAATATTTGCTCCAGCAGCTGTTGCTCAATTCGGACGTATGGTAAATATGAATCAGTTCAAAGAAGCTCTTGTTGAATTTGGCTTTGCTTCAGCAGTGGAAGTAACAGTAGGTGCGGATATAGTAGCAGAAAAAGAAGCACAACATTTATTGGATCATCCTGATGAGACTATGCTGACGTCTTGTTGTCCCTCATTTGTTTCACATATAAGAAAAAATCATGAGCAGTTAGCTGATATGATTTCTCCTGTAGCTTCCCCTATGATAGAAACATATTTGAAGATAAAGGAAGAAAATCCAAACGCAAAAGTCGTATTCATTGGCCCTTGTATATCCAAAAAGAAAGAAGCCAGAGAAAATACAATGCCCGATTATGTAATTACTTTTGAGGAAATGGCATCTTTATTCGCGGCTAAAAAGATTGAACCCGGAGAGATGAAAGGATTTGATTTAAGCGATTCCACATCTGAAGCTTGGAAATTTGCATCTTCCGGTGGCGTAACAAATGCCGTTGTACATTATTTGAAAGAACTTACTGGTAAAGATACCGTTCAGATTAACGCTGAAATAGCGAACGGCTTAAAAGAATGTGATTCCAAGTTGAAAGAAATAAAGAATAAAAAAATATGTCCAAACGTTTTGGAAGGAATGGCTTGTTTTGGAGGTTGTATATCAGGTCCTGGAGTACTTATCGACCCCAAAATAGCTAATATTTCTTTGAAAAAAATGTGATTGATATAGAAAAAAGGGGAAGTATATCTTTCCCTTTTTTTATATCTGTTTGATTCTAATATAGTGTGTTCCTGGTAATTCGGATTTTATCATCATGAGTTAGTGAATAAATATTTAAAAGTATCTTGGAAAATTTTTTTACTAGTTCATGGATTATTAATTCGTGTAGGGAAGACTCGGATACCATCTAGTTATTGATAATTTATTTCTTGATTTTGATTAATAAAGGAATCTAAATGCAATGTTTTTTTGGAATCATTTCATTCAAACTAGATTAAGCAGTCTATTTTTAATTGTTGAGAGAATTAAAGAATCTTTCGGAATACCATTGTTTATGAACTTACCACATTTCTTCTGTCGAAAATATTTATTAAGTTAATTTGCTTAAAGATTTATAAATGCATAGAGATAATTTTAGACCGTCTGATAAATGATTAATCATTACAGTTTGAAATAGTCATCCAGAACGTAATGGAGGATTTCAGGTACCTGTTTTATTATTTTGTAAAACAAAATACGTGAAACTTCAGATTGCCAAAACATAAGCACGGCGCACTAAAATTCAGGTGCTTATTCTTAATTACATAAGTGCCTTCATACACTGATTTTAGATTCGGGTATTTATTAAATGACGGTCTAAGATAATTCAAAAGAGCATAATATAAAAAATAAATAAAGAATTTCGGGCTCATACTTTTATAATATCTTTAAATATTTTTATTTATGTAAGAGATAGCTGTTTTAAAGAACAGTTGCATCTGTGTATGGCATCAAATATTGGTAAATATTAAAGACAATAAATAATAATATCTTTTCGTTTTTTTAATACAGCCTTTTAGGTTATAATTAAGCTAATAAAAATAAATAATATTTTTATATTAGTTATAAACAATGAACCTTGCTTCAAAAGATTTGTATTTTTATACATTAGTTCAGCATATAATAGGGTTGATTTTTTGTGTGAATGTGAATAATATATATAATATAGTTATTTAAATGCAATGACAAAAATATACAATTATTAAAATATAATATATATTAATATATGAATCATAATATATAAAAAATAATCATAAATAAAGATTATAGTATACGTAAATATATAATACGTAGAATATAATAAATACGTAATTAAATAAAGGGTCTAAAAAATGATTATGTTCCAAAGGTTTTTTTGTTTTTTAAACTGGCATAACTATTTTCTATTTAAAAAGTTGTTTTTACTATCTCATTCCTTGAAAATTAATTCTATTTGTACATTTTTTGCGTATGAGCAATCTTTTGAAAGATAATGAAAGGCATATAAAGTCTATTTTAAAATGTACAAATAAAAACCAGTTATCAGAAGTTAGAAATTAAAAAAAATCAAAATATGTATAATTATTTAAAATGATATAATAATTAAATAAAAAGGGGGAGTTATATGAAGATTACCACGAAGCTTTTTGTTAGTTTTTTTGCAATAATAGGTTTAATGATTGTTGTGTTTTTAGTATCTCAGTTTTCCTCCTTGGCAACAATTGACGAATCTAAAAAAATTAACCAGAACGTAGATATCGCTTATAGAAGCTTTATCGCAGAATTAGAGGTAGGGGAATTTGAAAGAGAAACAGTTCAGTTAATTGAGAATGTACTTGAACTGGGTTATGTGAATACTTATGAAATGAAAGAAGGCCTTGAGAGCATTTATGCACAGCAAATGTCAAATGTAAATAAGAGATTGGAAACACTCGGGTTCGAAAATGATGTGAAGGAAAACTTAAAGAACCTGCTGAATGAAATAGATAGAAATGTAGCTGATGTATTCATGTTTAAAGAGGAGGAACTTGATTCTCAGGAAGAGTTGTTTAAATTGAAAAAACTGGCAACTCAATTGAATGAAACTATTAATAAAGAACAGACGAGAAAGGAAGCTTTGATAAAGGAAAATGCAGAACTTCTTCAGAATATGAAAGATGAAATAGCCAGGCTTTTTGAAATTTATGATAAAAGCACACTTGAAGAAGGAGAACTTGAAGAGATAAAAAATGCCATTAAATATGCAGGCATTGAAGAATTACCTATACCTGATTATGAGATAATATGGAGTAAAGATGTTTTGGGCACTAAAATGAGTGAACTCGAAGATATTCTCTCCAGGAGCAAAGACTTGTTTGTTACACCTGAAAAAGCTGAGGAAATCATGGAAGAAATAAAGGCTGAGATGGATAAAACAAGAAAACATGTTGAACAACTCACGAAGAGAAATTATAGTTTTTTCAAACCAACTTCAGCAGCTCTTGTGTATGTTTCATTAGAAGAGTTTACAAAAAAACTTGAAGAATATATTTCTCTTTATAACAGTGGCAGAAATGCACAAAAAGAACTTAATTCGCTAAATTATTCAATGAACACTGTACAGGTATCTATAAATCAATCAAGAGAGTTATCTCGTGATTTTATAAATAATGAGATAGCATCAAATATAAAATATATAGATGAAACTATTATCGAGATTACACGAAATTATATAGATGAATTAAAAAATAATTTTGATTCTGTTAAAAAATCTTCTTTATCTGCGTTGAACAATATAGAAAAAAGTGGTCAGACGATTATGATATTCATAATAATTTCAATTTTATTCATGTTTGTTATATCTCTTTTTATAACTGCATCTTTGAAGAAATCTATGAAATCAGTACATGACAAAATGGAAAGATTTAAAAATCTGGATTTGACAGTAGAATTTTCAGACAGCAATAAAAAAGATGAAATTAATGTCATAGAGAACTCTTTAAGTGGAGTAGTTGTATCTCTTAAAGACACCGTTAAAGAGGTATATGTCGCATCTGAAAATATTAACAGTTCTTCCGGATCCTTAAGTGAAATATCAAATAATACTGAAAAATTATCAGAAAAATTGATAAATCAGGTAAGATTGACAGATGAAAATGTTCAGAACACATCCGCATCAATTGAAGAACTCTCTTCGGGTATTGAGGAGGTATCGGCTTCGGCAAAAAATGTAAGTGATATTTCACAGAACCTCTATACGAGAACTGAAAAAACTACGAGTTCAGCCAAAAAAGGTAAAGATGAATTGAGCAATATTGTTGAAATGATTATCAGCGCAACAACTCAAACTAAAGAAACGGCAAAAGTTGTAAATGAATTGCTGGTTCAGGCTAAAAGTGTAGGAGAAATCGTAAATACAATTTCGGGTATTTCCGAACAGACAAATCTTCTTGCATTAAATGCTGCAATTGAAGCAGCAAGGGCCGGGGAAGCCGGAAAAGGGTTTGCAGTGGTATCAGATGAAATAAGAAAACTGGCAGAAGAAAGTAAAAATGCGACGTTTAATATTTCCGAAATGCTTAAAAAAATAGGAGCTGGAGTTAACAATGCAAACAATGCCACGACAAAAACGGAAGAAATAGTGGCTGAAGTAAACAAAAATGCTAAAGATGCATTGGAGATATTTACGGAAATTATGAAAGAACTTGAGGATGTTAATATACATGTTCAGAATCTCAGTGAAACGGCAGAAGAGCAAAGTGCTTCTTCCGAAGAAATGGCAGAAGCCGTTGATCAATCTGCAAAAGCAATGCTTGAAGCTTCAGATCAGGTAAGAATTATGGTAGAAATTGTGGAAAAACATTCTGAATCGGTTAAAGAAGTTGGAGAAGCTTCAAAGAATTTATCCGAGATGTCTGATAAACTGGAAACTTTAGTAGAGAAATTCAAAATATAATATTTAAGAAGAACGGACGTATGTCCGTTCTTCTATTCTCCTATTGTAATATTTAATTTTGCAATAGTTTTTTTAAGGTTTTTCAATTCTTCTATATCCTTTTCTGAAATGTTTTCATCTTCAAAAAGGGAATACCCGCATTCAGGACATTTAACACCTTTCAGGAGTTTTTTCACTTTTATTTTAGTTTTACATTTTGGGCATTTCACTTTCTGATTAAATTTTTCCAATATTTTTTCTGAAATATTCATTAGTATCCTCCTTGTAATTAAAAACTATCGAATGTGATTATTGCTGCAATTTTATTTCCATTCATTCTTTTGAAGGGAATAAGCTTTCAAATCCATCAATTTACCTTTTATATTTCTGAATTTGTATTTGACTCCCTGTGATTTCATTCCCAACCTTACCATAACATTTTCTGATTTATGGTTTTCGACAAAACAATGGGCAATTATTTCATTTATATCTAAATCGATAAAGGTATACTCAAATATACGTTTCATAGCTTCTGTCATATAGCCTTTTCCCTGGTGGAACGGAGAAAGAACGTATCCTATTTCCACACTGCTTGAATTATCGTTAAAACTCATAAAACCACATGTTCCTATCATCTTGGCATTTTTTTTCAGTTCCATTGCCCAATTAACGGGCTTATTTAAAGACTGAGAAAAGATCTGAGATTTTATAAATTCCCTTGAATCACTTGGGCTTTTGTGTGGATACCAAGTAGTATATTTAGAAGTTTCTTCAATAGAAGCATATTCAAAGATATCTGAGTAATCGTTGAGATGTATGTTTCTTAGAATAATCCTTTCTGTTTCCAGAATTGGTAATTTCCTGAAAAAATCTTTTTTCATTCCTCTCCTCCATCCATATGATTAAAAACAAATGAGTTTTCATCATTTAATTTTTTAAAAACCCGCTGAAATGCTTTTACAATATTCGTATCGAATTGAGTTCCGGAGTTTTTCAATATTTCATTGTATGCTTCCTCTTTGTTTAATTTAGCTCTATAAGGCCTATCACTTGTCATTGCATCAAATGTATCGGCAATACAAATTATTCTCGAAGCGAGAGGTATTTCAGTACCTGATAATTCATCCGGATAACCAGTTCCATTCCATCTTTCATGATGATGTCTTATGTATAGTGAGATGTCTTTTAAAGCATCGAATGATTTCAACACTCTTGCACCCCATTCGGGATGTTTTTTAATCATATCATATTCTTCATCTGTTAGTTGTGAAGGTTTTGTCAAAATTAAAGATGGAATGAGTACTTTTCCGATATCATGAACCATTCCGGCCCAATAGATTCTTGATATTAAGTTCTGCTCAAGATTCATTTCTTTTGCGATTAAGGAAGAATAGTTCGCAACATTCAGAGAATGACCCTTTGTATACGGATCGTGTATTTCGAGTAATCCAATAAGCGCGGTTAAAAGATCACTTTGGAATTTACCATGTGCTTTCATGTAATTCTGCATCGTTAAAAAAGCCGAAGCGATATTAGAAAAAGCATTTACCATTCTTAATTCATTGTCTGTGAATTCCTTAGAACTGTCTTTTGCTATATCCAGAGAAATACTGCCAATCAGCTTGTTGTTAAATGATAAATTAGATACTATAGAACTTTTAATTGGCCTGGAGTATTTACACAATTTATCGAATATTTCATTTGGGATGTTTTTTGAATTAAATTCCATAGTATCAACAATTTGAGTACCGTTTTCTTTAAAAATCAAATATTCTTTTTGCAGTTTTAATTCCTTAAGTCCATCGATGTCATGGCCTACTGACCATATGAATTTCCATTCCTCTCCTTCTATTATTGATATACTTCCATAATCGACTTTTTTTATAAATGACATGAGAGTTTCAAGCAGATCTTTTAAAAAACTGTGATCTCTGTTAAAGGCAGAAATACAGATTCTTGAAGTTATAGAAATTAATTCTTCCATTTCATATGTGTGTTCGTTTATCTTTTCATAAGAATTATTCAATTCGACATTGTTTTTCTCTAATTCTTCGTTTAGGCATTGTAATTCTTCATTATATTGATTAATTTCTATAATATTTTTCTGCAGCATATCTGCCATCAGATTAAAATTTTTATTTATAAGGTTTATCTCTTTGGATCCTTTAACATCGGATCTGATATTCAGGTCACCAGAGGCGAAGTTTAACATGTATCCTGAGAGTTTTTCCAAAGGTCTTGAAAGATTTCTGCATAATAAAAATACCAGTATGAATAGGGGAACAAGCACTAAAAATGCAAGGCGGACAACGTGTGTTGTTCTTTTATTCAAGTCTTCCAGAATTTCAGAATTCGAAGATATAATCATGTAATAAAAATCAGTTTTATCTGACTTTTTTGAAATCAGATGATACGTATGATTATCCGACTCAATTGTTTCATATTCACCGAACTGCTTGTATTCTGAGAATAAAGTATTTACTGTGGATATGTTTTTAAATAATCTTTTTTTATCCACCGATGATGCTATTATTTTACCGTTTTTATCAATTACCAGCAATTCACCTTTTTTATAGGTCAAATTCTGTTCTACCAATTGTGTTATAACATCTAAAGTGACATCTATACTTAAAACTCCAGAGACATTGCCGGAATTATCTGAAGTTGTCAACACCGCAGAAATCTGAGGGAGCTTGGAGAAAAGAGTTAAATATGGTGAGGTTATTACAACTTTCCCCGCATTTTCCACTCCCCTTAAATACCACGGCCTTATTCTCGGATCGTAGTTCCTTCCAAGCGCATAAATAGGATATTCTATATATCCGCCATACTCTGTTCCCAATGATATCATTGTTACTGAAGGATGAGAATCATGGTAATTTTTAAATATTTCCAAAATTTCTTTATCTATTTCAGAATTATATTCAGGTATACTGCTTGCTGGTAAGCTGTCATCTAGCATAGTATTAATAGATTGATCAATTTTTTTCATTATAGAATCCTTGCAAGCCATTTCTATATCATTTTTTAACTCATTAAGAAAGAAATCAATAAATTTATCCAATTGATTGATTTGTTTTGTCGAAGAGGAATTGAATTCATCTATAATATCATTTTTTATATTGTTGTATATGTAAGATGAAAAAAATATGATTATTAATAGTGCCATAAAAAGAATAACAGATGATATTTTCCAGAATATTCTCATTTCCACTCCCTTTATTAGACTGATTTTGTTTTTAAATATTTTGAGGTGGTACGAATTTAATACAACTGCTAAATAACTGTTCTTCATAACAGAGCTCAATAAAATAAATCTGATTATAAAAATATCAATATAAATACTTTTAGATCATTTAATATTATAACAGTAAATCGATAAACTGATAATTTTATAAACCAATTTTATTTAAAATATCAGTAATTCTTATATAAAAAGTAATTTAAAAGAAAAGAATGGGAGTTAACACTTATTAAAGTTATATTCCCATCCTTTTATACAATTCTATGAAATAAATTTTAGTTTAAATCCTAACAGGTTTCAATAAAATTTATTTTTAAATCTTGAATTTCTTAATCTCATTCTCAAGCGTTGAAGAAAGATCGCTTAACTCCTCAGCAGATTCTGTTACTTGCTGTGCGCCAATTGCCTGTTGTTCAACCGCTTTAGCCATCTGTTGAACCTGTTCGGATATTTCTGCAGTCGATTTTGCTGAAGTATCCATTGCACTTGCCATCTCTTCAGCTGCTGCACCTTGCTCCTGTGAGCTGGCTGTTAAATTCTCAACCATATTCGTGGTTTTCTCAACCATATCGAGTATTTCTATGAATTGCTTTTCCACATTTTGGGCATTTTTATTTACATCTTTTACAAGATTTACTGTACTGTTGGTTGCATCGTCTGCATTTTTTGCACCAGACGATATCTTTTTAAGAATTGATGAGATATTTACAGTGGAATTCTTGCTTTCTTCTGCCAGTTTTCTTATTTCATCCGCTACAACGGCAAATCCTTTGCCAGCTTCTCCAGCTCTTGCTGCCTCTATTGCGGCATTTAATGCTAATAAGTTTGTCTGTTCAGCTATTGAAGAAATCGTATTCAGTATTTCCTCTACGTTTTTAGCGTTTTCAGCAAGATTTTTTACAAGTACGGCGGTGTTTACAGTTTTATTTGTTGCATCTTCTATTTGTATCGTGACATTTTTAATAAGTTCTTCTCCGACTTTTGCCTTACTTGAAGTTTTTTCATTTTCTTCCGCCAAAGACTGAGCTGTCTTAGAAACATTCTGTGCACTTGCAGCTACTTCTTCAACTCCGGAAGTTACTTCTTCAATTGATGCCGAAGTGTTTTGTACATTGTTATCTACATTCTGTGCCTGAGAAGACAATTCTTCGGAAGTAGCAAGCTGTTCTTCAGAAATTGATGATAAATTCGCAGCTGATGAACTTAATTTTTCTGCTTCTGATTTTAATTTACTTATCAGTGATATCAGATTATTCTGCATATTCGCCAGAGCTGAAGTAATCTGCCCGATTTCATCTTTTTGCTCAATATATTTTATGGCTTTACTTTCCTTCTCGAAAGTGAGATCATAATTTGATAATCTGTTTATAACTTTTAGAAGTTCTTTTATTGGCCTTGAGAAAGATGTTCCTACAAAATATGATAAGCATATTATAATTCCTGTTAAAATAAGGAATGAAATGAGTACTATCATAATAATTGAATTACTTGTTTCTTCTATCTGTGTTTCGGGTATAATCGCTCCCAAAGACCAGTTTGGGGTATAGGAAATAGGTTCAAATATAATCTTGTATTTAGACCCGTCTGGTCTGAAAAAATCTTCAATACCTTTTTCTCCTTCAGTCATTTTCACAGCAACTTCGCTTAATCCTTTATAACCCATTTCATCACTATCTACAGCGTTAAAAGTCATTATCATATCTTCGGACGGATGAGCAAGAGTCATACCGGTTCCATCATTTAAAAACGCGAAACCTTTATCTCCGAATTTTATCGAATTTATTTTCTTAGTTAACTGATTTAAAGAAATCGATACTCCGAGTAAACCGATAGGTTTACCATTATCTTTAATCGGAAGTGCGAGTACGAAAATAGGATTTCCAGTCTCGACGCTTACAATTGCATCACTTATGGATAAACTATCATTGCTGTGTAAAATATCCTTAAAATACTTTCTTTCGCTAATTTCTATCTCTGTATTGTTAGAAGTATATGCCTTACCGTCTGGATAGGCAACGAAAATAACTTCGTATAAACCATTACTGTTTTTTGCTACTTCATTCAGTCTTGGTACATATTTCTCTTTTTCCATACTTGTTACAACATTAGTTATAGAGAGGTTTATAAACTCCTTTTTTATTCCCAAGAGCCATTCCTCAACGATGCCACGGGAAGATTTTACCGTTTCGGTAGTCAGGGATACAGTGAGTCTATCCGTTGCATCCTGTGAAAAAAAGCCGATAAGAAACCCTGAAAGAACTAAAACCGCTACTGAGATTGGGATGAAATAGAGAAGAAGTTTCGTTTTAATACTTTTGACATTGAATATTTGCATGACATTCCCCCTAAATGAGCGTATTTATTATGTGAACAAATAATTATATCACGGATTAATATAATAATGTTATATACTATATATACAAGGAGTGTCGGCTAAACTCAATATATATTATATAAATATTATATATTCATATATAGATGATATTAAGCTAACTTGATAATTAAATTAATACATAACTGAGATATATAAAGTGATAAAGCGGTTGTGTAATAGTAAGAATAATCAGGTTCTATAAAATATACTTAATTAGTTTATTAAAACTACCATTCTGACAAGAATAAAAGATTAAACCCTTATGGAACAATGGTTAAGTTATTCACTGATATTTCTATCTATTATAGGGAGTGAGAGAGGTTTGTTAGGGTATGTCAAGAAGATTGTGTAAATTCTCATAATCATGATATTAAATGCTTCCAGTCAGAAATTTTATCTTCAAAATAGATCATAAGTTGGGAAAGGATATTAGACCAGTCTTTAATGGGCATTCTTTCCCATTTTTCAAGGATTTTACTGATTTTTAAGTATAGGATTTTTTCAAGTGCATCTTCAGAAGTGAAAACCCCTTTGTTGTTGGTAACACGTCTTAGTTCAGAATTCAGGCTTTCAATGGGATTTGTAGTGTAAATAAGATTTCTGATTTCTTTAGGATACTTAAAATATGTAGAGAGTTCTTCCCAGTTATTTCTCCAACTTTTAGAAATATAGGGATATTTTTTGTCCCATTTATCTGCGAATTCCCGGAGGTAATTTTCAGCAGCCTCTTTAGTAGCGGCTTTGTATATGTTTTTGAGGTCGGTAGCTACTTCCTTTTTTTCTTTGTAACATACCAGTCTGAGTGAAAATCTTATCTGATGTACCACACATCTCTGTACTTCCGTACCTGGATAAGTGGTTTTTATTGCGTCGGTAAAACCTTTTAATCCGTCAACAGAAGCTATTAATATCTGTCTTACTCCCCTGTTTTTCAATTCGTTCAGTACATTCAACCAGAAACTTGCAGATTCATTTTCACACAGCCAAAATCCCAATATATCTTTCTTTCCATCTAATCTTATTCCCATTATTATGTTTATTGTCTTTTCGACTGTTTTACCATCTTGCCGTACTTTGTATCTTATTCCATCCATGTATACGATTGGATACACTTCTTCTAGCGGATAGACCCCCTAAAAATTGCAGTTTAAATAAGCGAAAGTGACCAAATCACACGTATACTTTCAATACCTCCGAAACACTCGGATTTTCAAAAAAATCCATTCTGAAATCGAATGGTGTCTTGTTACCCAGAGAACTATGTGGCCTCAAGCAATGATAATAATATATATAGGCATTTAATTTGTTCTTTAAATCT
>Ga0272441_10007110_pt1 | contig 18349 bp, 19 predicted proteins | sample SSMProp6N_FD_193582 | JGI IMG/M metagenome (GOLD analysis project Ga0272441, IMG submission 193582) | Marine sediment archaeal communities from Little Sippewissett salt marsh, Falmouth, MA, United States - SSM-Prop-6N | ecosystem: Environmental > Aquatic > Marine > Wetlands > Sediment ... | reverse complement strand
TCACATTGTCCATGGTCTGGTCTGGATAGGTGCCGCGCCCTGTCTCTGATGCGGATGCCTCAACGCCGTCACTGAAATATGGATCTGTGTACGACACTCGGGCCTTGGCGTAGATGCGCCGAACGGTCTGGTTCATCAGCCAGTTGATGTCATATAGGAAACGCTCGGCAGTGGCCGCCACAGCGACATCGGCAGTGACGGCGCGCGAGACCTTGCGGGAGATCGATGCCGACACCTGCACCCCGCCAGTCGTCGGCTTCAATGCATTGCGGATGGCCTTGCCCAGTGCCGACACGTGAGCTATGAACGTTCTAATCGCTGTGTGCCTGCGCACTGCCGCCTGAGCTGTGACGCCGCCCAATATTGACCGGATAACCCCAGTCGGGCCGCGAGATGCCTGGGCCTCCGCAAATGCCGTCGCGTTCTTCTTGGCTCGCTTCACCATAGACGCCGCAGTCGTCACCACAAATGTGAAACTCTTGCCAGCCAATCGCCTCGCGGTGGCCGACGCTGACACACTGGCCAAAAACGCCCGGATGGCCACGCTGCGCCGCGCGGTGCCCGAGGCCGCCACCTGGCCAACGAGTCCGCGAGAGATACCTCTCGCTACAAGAGATGCCGCTTGGGCGCCGGCCACCAGTGCCTTGAGCGTGCCCCTTGCGATGGTGCCCCCGGCAGATACCGCAGCCGCAGCTAGCGCCTTGCCATAAATCATTGCCCTAGACACAGCGCCAGCAGCTGACACATCGCCCACTAGCGCCCGAATAGACATGGATCTGCGCACCGACCCAGCCGCAGATGCATCACCAGACAGGCCCCTGCCCACGGCAGTAGCGCCGCGCGCGCCATGGGCCGACACATCCCCGGACAGGCCCCTGCCCACGGCAGTAGCGCCGCGCGCAGCCAACGCTGATACATCCCCAGACAGCCCCTTGCCGGCTGCCCTACCCACGGATGCAGCAGCAGATATCGCGCCATCTATGCCCCTGCCAGCAGCACGGGACATTGCGCCAGATGCGCCGACATCTGCCGAGATGCTCTTTAAATATGCACCCGTAATCAGGCCAACGAAGCCCCAGTAACATGGCACGGTGGTGGTCGGAGATGACGTCGGGGTGTGCATTATGCTGACCTCATCACCGTCGCTCAGGCTAATGTCGTTGGACGTGTCATTGCCGCTTGTGTCAGAGTCAGAAATCTCGACTTCTAGTCCACTGGCTGGGGTCGCCAGATTTACTCTAACCGTGAACTTCCGGTCGTTCCCCGCGCCGGGGGCGGCAGACAGCCCCACATAAAACTTCTTTAGGGTCATCTCCTCGAACAAGCACACCTTCTCGTCTTCGTAGGACGAGGACCCCCACGTGCCTATGCCTCCGAGTGGCCCCGCATATTCTACTGTAACGGCCGATGGCGCATCACTTGACACACCCGTGTAAATGCTCTCGCCGTCAACATCGGCGGTAAACCGCGCACCAATTGGCCCCCAGAAGCTGCCAGAGGCCGAGCCAACCTCACCTATGCCCCAATATATCTTGTCGCCGGCAGACACCGACACAGCATGCGCCGTATCGTTCGCCGTTTGGTCCGTGTGCAAGACACTGCATGTCAGGGCCGTTGCCACCCCGTTGACATAGAGGGTCACCGAGTATCCATTCCCGGCGCTGCTCCCCGGCGCAAAATGTGTATAAACATGTAGCTGGTCTATCTCTCCATCTGTCGGACACACCGTCTCTGCCTGCGATACGATGGCAGCGGACATCTTGGACCCCTGAATGAATCCTCCAAAAACGCCGGCCCCAGAGACCGACCTTATCCCGTGGCCCAGCAGCAGGCTGGCCGCCGTGTCGTCCCCCGTGAATCGCATGCTCCAGGACATCTCGCCAATAGAGGTTGGGGTGCCGGTCGGCGAAGATACCAGATACACAATGTCTCCTGCGGCAACCGCCACGGAATTAGATGAGTCTGTGGCCTCTGTGTCTGTGCCTGAAATTGTCACCGTCAGAGACGTGGCAACATCGTTTTTATATAGGGTGAATGCCCAGCTTTTCCCTGATCCTGGCGCCGTGGATAGCTTCATGTGCAGGTGGTCGATATCTCCATCTGCGGCGACAACAGACCTGACGCGGTACTTTAGACCCACTGCCACCCAAGATGCCGCCGGGCCGCCATGGATCGCATTGTACATAGTAAGTGTGGTGGACGGGCCGAGATGCGTGCCGCCTGGTAGGATCTGTTTCACTTGCCCCCTCCTTGCAAAGGGGGTGGTGAGGCCCCGACCACTTCAGGGCCACACCACCGTAGGACTACGCCTGGTCGTACACTACCTGAATAGTAAACTCGATCGAATCCCCTATCTGCAAGTTGATCGCGTCGAACGTAGCCCGCAGGAACAGGAATCCCGTCGTGCTAGTCAGGTGTGCGAACAGCCCGCACTCGGTGATGGCCTTCGCCCCAGTGGTACAGGTAATCGTGCCCACCACCTGCAGCGTGTCGTCCGTCGTGTTGGTGGTCTCTTGTGTCATGACCCCAACAGTGCGCGCTTCTGGCCCAGGCGTTTCCAGTGTTGTGTCGGTCGCCGTGGCCGGCGTGGTGCCGGTGCCCATGTCGATCCACTTTGGCTCGTTGCCATTGGGCGAATCTAGCAGGCGGTCGGTCGTGATCTCCAGCCCCTGCGAAACAACATATACTACGTCAGCTGCCATCTCTGGCCTCCTTTGCTACTTGGTTCAGCCGTTTCCGGCCCGCCTTGCCCTTCGCCCTGCTGGCCCGTGAGATGCGCGGCCCAGCCACTTGGCCCAGGTCTATTACTTCGCCGCTCGCCCTAGTGACCTTGGCAAACAGCCTGGCCTCCGGGCGCCGCATACCGCTTCTTACCTCTTCCATGTCTTACTCCTCGTCTAGTGTGAACGACACCCCGCGGTGTAGCCACGTGCCCATGGCGCGCAGCCTCGTGCGGGATATCGGCCTGAACTTCACGTTGTATTCATCCACCGACAGGTCGTCACGCTCTACCTTTAACACTAGGATCTCCTGTCGGTTGTACTCTGTCAGCAGGAGGTCCAGCTCAGCCTGCGTTATCACTGGATACGAGACTGTGAAGTGCTTCTTAGTGGCGATAACGTCGATGGCCAGCTTGCCACTTGCCACCCGCCCCTCGCGCCGGTGCTCCTCTTCTGTCTCGCTCAGAGTAAACCCGGTCTCGAACAACACTTCTGACCCAGACTGCCCTATCCAAATCCGGCCGCCAACACTCATTCCGCACCTCCCCTGCGCTGCTCTTCCCGTTGCAGCGGGTTATATAGTGCGCGGGCCAGCTGCGTACCGTCTGGCAGTTGCACTATGACCGGCCGCTGCAGGTTGGCCTTTTCTACACCATCTGCCACAGCGTCTGCCATGGCCTCATAGTCTATCATCTGCCCGGGGTATCCAACGAACTCGCCAGGCATGGCTGATATTGTCTGTTCTTGCCCCGCCGGCCCCTTCACCATGCCGCCGCTATGGAACGACTGATTGGGCGTCACCTCTACAGTGCCCGGCCTGTTGGCATCATAGGTGCCGGCCCCGTAAATCAGGTCGGTAAGCCAGCGATTCAGACTCTGCACCCCAGTGCTCTTCCCGCTTATCAGGTCGCCAGCCACCACGGCCGCGCCGGCATAGGCGATAGTTGGTAGGGCCGCTGCCCCAACCCCAGCACCAGCACTGCCGCCCCCGATGCCAGCCAGGCTTGTATTCGTGGCGTCGGCAGCCTGCTGGGACTCGGTCGCCATGCGCCACATGTCATCGATGACGCCCTGGATCACATCGTCTATCGCGGAATCAAATATGGCGTCCACCATGCCATTGAATCCATCTTCGAAAATGGTGACTATGCGCGGCCGCTGCTCCTCATACGCCTCTATCTCGTCCTCTGTGGCCTGTATGCGGTCGGCTGCGTTGTCTTCCACGTCACGAGTGTACTCGGTGTCCAGGTCTTCCAGCTTGCGCGTGTGCTCCAGCTCGGCATCCTCGATGCGGCGCTGGCGCTCGGCCTCTAGCTCCACCCGCTTGTCTGCAGAGGATGCTGCGCCGGCGGCCACCTGCTCCTGATACCAAAGCTCTATGTCTTCCAGCTTGCGGTTGAGTGCCGTCTGCGCATCCTCCCGCCTCCGGGCATCACTCTTGTTTATGTCGTCCAGTCGGGCCTGGGCCGCCTCGACGATTCCCAGCATGCGGTCCTCGTGTGCCTCCTGTGCCTCCTGCGCCCGGTCGTGGAACTCAACCAGCTCGATGACTAGGCTGGAGAAGCTATCGGACAGAATGTTTTTGTACTCCGTGCCCCACTCCTCCGCGTCCTGCCTGAAGTTGTCTAGCCACAGTTGGCTATTCTCAGCCGCCGCCTGCTGCCTGAGGGATAACTCATACACCGCAGCCCCGAAGTGCTGATACTCGTCTGAGATATCGTCCACCGCGTCTCCAGTGGCAGACCCCAGCAGGCCCATCATTTGCCACACCGGCAGCAGCGCGTCTGTTGCCGCCTGTCCCACAGCTGCGGTCTTGGCCTCAAAGTCTATCAACAACCTCTCCAGGTACGGGTAGTCCTCAGTCCACTGTTCCAGCACCGCGTTAAACGCCATGGCCCACCCTTCGCTACCCAGAATGGCCTCCAGATCGGGGGCGTCCTTGACCTGCTCGTACAGCTCCCCAATGCCATCGGATATGTCGGCGGCCGCCTCGGTGGAGATCATGCCGGCAGACACCATGTTGTCCAGCGATGCCTGCAGCAACCACATCTGATCCTCTAGCTTCTTTGTGGCTTCCACAGCCGGCTCGATGCCGCCGCCAGTTAGGACCCGCAGCATGCCAGCTGCCTCTTCGGCCTCCTTCTCTATCTCGTCCATCACGTCCACGGTCGCGTCCCATATCTCATTCCCTATGACAAACGCGCCATATGCAGACCCGGCAGCCAGGCCCAGCGCCAGCAGCGCAGAACTAACACTGCCAAACAGACCGATGATGACCTTGCCGGCAGCCGACCCGGCTAACAGGTTCATGGCCGTGGTGATGGACCCTATCGCCTTAGCCAGGTTGCCAAGGATGATGACAGTCGGCCCGGCCGCGGCCAGCACGATAAAGAACTTGACCCATCTCTCCTTGGTCTCGTCATCAAGCCCACGCCAGGCGGCCACCATTCCCTTGACCTCTTCGACCAAGCGCAGCACCATGGGGATTAGAACCTCGCCTATGTCCTCCCCTACCTCCTTTAGCTCGCCCTTCAGGCCCTTCATTTGGTTGACATATGACTCAGCCGTGCGGGTGGCGTCGCCCTGGGCGTCGGCCGACCCCTTAATAATAAGGTTTAGCCTAGCCTGCGCCTTCTCTGCAGCGGTGGCAGCCTCATAACTCTCAGCCAGGCCGGCGTTCATCAGTTCCAACTCTATCGTGGCTTGGTCTATGATGATACCGTACCTGCGCACTGTCTCGTGATTGCCAACGATGGCCGACTGCAGCGCCCGCATGGTTTCAGGCTCGCTTGCGTTGTTGAATGACGCCAGGTCGATGGTCAGTTCCACTAGCCGTTTGGACAGCTCGGCTGCTTCTTCCCGTGCAAACCCCAGCGGCACGAACGTGTCCTGGAACACGGACGCATACTCCTTCAAGTCGGTGGTGTTGCGGTTGACAGCCGCGGCAAATTCAGATATCCAGGCCTCAGTGTCTTCGGAGAACTGCTTGAACACGGCCTCGAACTTGGATTGGATTTCTTCAGCGTCACCGGCAAACTTTAGGGCAGCAGCCCCGAACCCGAGCAGTGGCAGAGTGATAGCAAGCGCCATGGCTTTACCGGCAGATGCGATTTTGGTGCCGGCAGTCGTCATTTTGTTGGCGAACCCGTCTACCTTGCCGCCGGCCTTGTCCATGTCCCGGTTGAACTTGGAAATGTCTCCAAGCAAGGACACCGACATCTGGCCTACGTTGTCAAGCGCCATGCCTCACCTCCTATTTGCTATAGTTCGTGCTGCCGAATCGCCTGCGCAGCGCCGCCCTGTCCGGTTTGTCGTTGTCTGGTGCTTCTTCCTGCTGCTGCTCCGGTTCTATGCCCTGCGCCCTCAGGTGTGCCATCCATCCCTGTTTCCTCCAGAATAGCGCCTGCTCCAGGTTCATCCCCCATAGTATGGTGCGGGGGGGCCACTTGTACAAATAGGCAATCTCCCCGGCGAGCCGCCCCAACCCTATCACTATTCGCCGGGGTTCTGTTCCCCCGTCTCAGCCTCCGGGGCCGGGCTGTCATCGTCCTGGTATGGCTGCAACACAAACCTGGCGAACGCCCTGAACTTGGCCCCAGTCAAATTCTTCATCAGAAACTCAGCCGTAAACTTGGGATTGGACGGCATGCACACTTGCGACAGCATCTCGGCCACCCTGGCTATCTCTGTCTCGCCGTTACCCTCTTCGGCTGCGGCTATCACCTCTTCCTTAGTGCGGTCTGCCATCTTGGCCACCGCCATGGTGACGGCCAGCGGCATGATTGATACATCGGCTACCTCGCCGGCTACACGCACCATGCGCGGTTCCACCACTAGCTCTTCGAAATCGAATATCCCGTCGTCGCCCTTCTTTAGTCTTGCTGCCTCTGCGTTCAACGTGCACCTCCGTGTGCCGCTTCCCGGGGGCGCGGTTGCTCAGGCCGCATGGGTCGCCCCCGGGTAGTCAGGCTGATTATTGGTCCTGCGAGTCGTAGATAGCGAACAACTGGTCTCCCACCGTTCGCGATGTGTCCAGCTTGCCAATGACCGAGATTGGGCACGGCAGCGGGTCCACCGCATCGTCACTTGGGAACTTAAGTGAGATCCCATTCGCAATGCGACACTTGTAGACCGTGATGCGAAGCTCGTTGTCATCAACGTCATAGTTGGTGAATCGGGCCACCCGGTCTGTCAGTGCGGTCTGCCCGCCTGTGGTGTAGGTGCGCGATGCCAGCGGCGTGTAGGTGTAGTCCGCGTACACAGTGGCGCCATCCTGGATTGCACCTCGCACAATAGAGATGGTGTCACCCTCTGCCTCGTTAACCAGTGTCTCGCTAACGGTGATCAGTGTCGATGTCACAGCCGTCACTGTTTTCACTCCGTTGTTGGCTGCCTCCGTGAATCCGGTCACGTAAATGTGGTCGCCCACGGCCGGCTGGTTATCCCAGGCACCGGCGCTGAGGAAATACTCGCTGGTGTTCTGCACCGCGCATACCACGGATGTGGCCTCGATGGCCGTGGGATATGCGCGCGCTATGGCCGTGAAGCCATTTGGCAACGTTACCACCACATAATCACAATCTCGGATGTATGTGACAGTCGGGGTAGCAGCATCGGCCACCGCAATCGACGCCACCTCAGTGTTGGCCCCGTTCTTGTGGGTGAAGGCCGCCAGGTCGTAGTCATTGAGCACCACGGCCTCATCTGTGACCGCAACCGGGGCAGCCGCCACGACTGTGTGTGTGCCGACGCCAGCGTATGCAATCGCCAGATTGACCAGATTGAACTCGTACCAGTCTCCTTTCATCTCGCATCGATGGTTGCGGATGCCGTTGTCGAGGTCCCCCGCGTTGTCTGATGGGACAGACACCACGTCGAACAGCTCATTGAACTCGGCATTCCGGATAGCACCGACATCAACCAAACCAGCAACATCGGGGCCGATTTCGAACTTCACTGACCCAATGCGGATGGCATCCTCGTTTTGCACGTCTGTTTGCTGCTTGTGGCTACCTAGTGGCATGTTACTCCTCCCTGTACTGTACTCGATAGTCGGCAATTCGCGACTGCCGCCCTGTTGCTGGGTCCTCGTTGTCTATCTCATTTAGGAACGATATGCGCTCTATGCGCACGCCGCCTACCCGTCCTTTATACCGCTGCAGGCACAGCGCAATCACGTTGGATAGCTCCTCTGCGCCGGCGTACGTCTCGGCATGCGCCTCTATCTGGATGCGCGGCGTCCCGAAGTCTATCGCCTGATTCGTCGGATGGCTTACCTGCTTGTATGTTATCACCGGCAGCGTGGGGTCCTGTGGCAACTTTGGCTTGACCTGGGTAGTAATGGCCGCCACGTCTACATCTGCCAACAGGATGGTCCGCAACGCCGTGGTCACACTGCTCATATTCCCGCCCTCCCCGCGTTCCTAGACGCTGTAATAATGGCCCACTGTATCGCCTTTTTTGCTTCGGCGTGTACGTTCTGCACGTTCTCGTCCAGGGCTGGCCGCAAGTGCGGCGTATACCTAAACTCCTGGATGGCTGCATATATGGTGTTAGTGGCCACCCACACTTCGCCGCGCCCGGTTGTCCTCATCTTGCGCGCCAGCTCGGCCAGCGCGTTTTTGCTGGCCTCCATCGGCACCAATGCCACTTCCCCAGCTCCATCCGGCTCTGGTGGCACAATCGTCTCGCCTGACGGGGTGGTCACAAAATAGCTACGCATGAGCGTGCCCGACAGCACGGGCGCCTTGACCTTGGTGTCATATAAGACCACCATGGTGCCGGCCAGTAGCCCGGCAGCCAGCGCCTCGCCCATGTCGAGCTTAATGCGCTCGAACGCCTCTTTTAGCTCCCTCACCCCGTTCAGCTCTAGCTTAAACACGCTATCCTACACCGCCTCTAGGAATCCATCGCCATCGACTGGCTCCCACTTGCAGTGCCAGTCCAGAACTCCTGTTCCTGCGTCAGCGCATGTGTGGACGAATCTGATGTAGGTGTCAACTCCAGATCCTCCAGTTCTGTCCTGCACAACTCTGAACCCTTCTTCTTTCACGTCTGTCTGGTCGATGGTCGCAGGGCCAGATCCAACATCAGCAACGACTAGCACCTTGTCCTCTTTGTCTAGTCGTATGATGATTGATCCCTTAGCAAGTGCGCCAAGCGTTACACCATTGTCGTCCTTTGAGATCGCAACAGAACCATTCGTCGAATAGAGTTCAAGGAAGCAATCTGTATTTGTTCCAGTAAGCGCTGTCTGAACGTCTGCGTGAATACCGACAACCTTTACTGCACCAGTTACCTTGAATAGGTTGTACGCCTCTGTTCCACCACCACCAGCAACGGATAACGTGACAAGATTCACTACCTCATCATCAAACGAGAAGTGTGGCCAGGTGAAGTTAGTGCCGTTGTCAATCCATCGCCCATCGCCGCCGCCAGAATAAGATGCTTCAATAGCGCCGTTGGTGCAGCCTGAATCAATCTTGTATCCAGCTGTCTCATGCCCTTGAGAACCGCATGCCCGCAATCTCAGCTTGTCCTGCACCCCACTGGCATCAGGCAGCGCCCAGAATCCAATCGATGAATCCCCAGACTCGCCACCCGTGCAACACTCGTCTAGCTTCACCTTGTCTGCCTGTATCTTAAACGCAGCAACCAGCGGGGCAGAGCACCGACAATTTTCCAAGACCGCGCCATCCCCCTCGTTGTTGTCTGCCGCGCTGCCAATAAAAAAGCCAATGTCCGCGCTTGACCCACAATATACCCGCACATCTGATACATATGCCCAAACACCAGTAATCGCGAGACCCGTTTCATTTGCACCTGGATTCAATCTCAATGAACCACCAGGACACCAGACTTTGTTGTAATTTCCAGAGATAGTAAGCGGCGCTCCAGAACCTGGCGCAATAATAGTGCCGATTTCTGGCCACAATTCTTGCGCTGTCTTATCCATGACAACATTTTCGGCATACGTCCCAGCCCTCACAACGACTGCGCCATAGTCGCCGGCAACGTCTATAGCTGCATTAATCGTCTTTTTGGGAGTAGCCGGACTAAGGCCATCGCCCGTATCATCAGCAGCAGACGCGCTAACATAGGCAATAGTCCCAGCAAACTGACTGACGTTTGCCGTTGACCCAGCCGGATTTTCTGTATATGTAACGATCTGCTTCAAATATGCCATCGCGGTGTCCGCGTCCGTCACTGCCCCTTCTGCGGCGGCATCATTTAGCGCGCCTAGAACAGATGCCATCGCTGGCGTGGTGGGGATTGCATCTAGTAAGGCCTTCAGCGCCCCAAGTCCATCCGTGCCATTGTCCAGGTCTGTCTGTATTGCCTGCACCAACACGGACACAGCTGCCAATTCGGCCGCTGTCGCCCCTAATAAGTTATTGCTACCTGTCGCCATGATGCCTCCTAGCTCGGGGTCTCTACTATCCAGCCCACGGCCTCGCCGTTGACCGAACTGTCCACCCACACATCGTGCACGTTGTCCACGTTCAGCTCCACCATGCCGCCAGGCCCCAGCTCGATGTGGTGCGCTTCTGCCTTGGCTTTGCTCTCCCCAACATATATGTAGCCCGTGTTGCTGGCTTTAGCCGCCAGCAGGACTGTCAATTCGTTTGGTATTCGGTAGCTGTCTAGCTGCTCCGCTGTGCCAGCTGCTGTTACTGCCGTCGATCCTGTCTCAAAGGTCGCCAGGTTGTCTGCCATTACTCTGTCCTCCTAGACTCCAGCCGGGTCATGGTGCTATGACTGTCAACGTGTACCAGCAATATCTCATATGTGCCGGCTCTGCCGCCCGCCACCACAACCCGCATGGTCTCCTTAATCAGCGGATATGCGCCAGATATCAGGGTGGTGTGGTCCGCTATCACATAATCGCCCTGCCTGCGTTTGTACTCGTTGCCAGGAGACCCCGACGGGGCATGGGTGCAGGGCAGATCCACATGGCCGGCCACGTCCTGCCAGTCATCCACGATCTCCCCATGGTCGTTCTCTGTGCCCAAGTTCTGCTGGATGGTGCATGTGCTCGGCGTGAAATTCGCCAGCTCCGTCATCAACCTGGGGTCGAACAAATCCCTTGCCATAGCCCTCTCCTACACCTCTCCTGTAACGGGAGGTATCTCTCTTGCCCTTGGCGACACAGACGCGGCCCAACGCACCCTACAGCGCATCTCGTAGCGCCTTGTTCTCCACCTGCTCAACCCAGGAGAAGTGTCCCAGATCCATCTCCGCGATGGTCAAACCAGAATCGGCTGATGCCGCCTTGGCCTGCGCTCGCAGGGTGGCTGCACGCGCTCGCATCTCCTGCGCCACTTTGGCTCCGTCTGTCTTAACGTCTAAGATGGTGACGACCTTCAGTATCATTACCTGGTTTGACGCCCACGAGTCTAGAGCCAGGGCCGCAGCGTTGAACACCCGCGCCCCCTCTAGGTCGTCGGCCATCGCCAGAAACGCGTCCACCTTGGCATCACTGTAAAACTCGTACGCCTCGATGTCGTCCTGAATCAGCAGCCGCACCTTGCCTCGGTCTGTGTCTAGGTCTAACGTGAACGCCATGCCTCGCCTCCGGTCAAATGGCGACCCCACCCGCTAGGGCAGGGCCGCCGATGTAGTTTAGCCCGTTCCAGTCTGTGCGTACGCGAATCGCGGATCGAGTCGGTTTCCACCCTGGCAAACCCGGACACGATAGAGCACGTTGTCCGTCTCGAAATCGCCATCGAACGCACTGATCAGGCCACCGCCCACCTGCGCCTTGTTGCTGGCCTTCATGCAGATCTCTGGTCCTTCATGGCCCTTCAGCCGGTCGAACCCGATCGCATAGCCCTGCCCGGTATCGCCGAACACATACCAGGTGGTGCCCACGTTCCCGCTGGTATCGATGTAACTCAGCCAGTCGTTCACGTGGAGCTGGATGCCCTTGCGCGGGATGGGGTTGTTGACGCCCCATGGCACCGCACCGCCGCCGGCGCTCTCCGTGTACTGTACCTGCATCGATGTGAGGATAGCCCACGCCGTGTCTTCCAGTGCAACATCCACCACCAAGTGCTTTGGACGAATCCGCATGGGCATGCCGTGGCGGTCCGTCTGAGCACTCATCAGGGCACAAACAGTCTGGAAGTTGGCCAGGGTCAGCGGCAACGTACCGAGGTTGGTGACGTTGACGCCATCGACGTCCACAATCGGAGCACCGAATGTCAGCGCGTTTGGACCAGTGGCCGATGCGATGAGGCCGGCGACCTCCCAGGCCTCAGTGTTCGCTGCCGACCGACCCATGACCTGTGGAATGTCGTCAAATGCGCCCATACCATCATTGACCAGCGCCTCCCACGAGATATCGAACTGCCTACCTCGCTTGTACACCTGGCGGGTGTACTGGGTCGTGCTTTGGGGCATGACCAGGTATTCGCCCTTCTCGTCGACTCGGGGCAGAGGATCTGTCCCGCCGTTCATGCGGTCCCGGGTGTGCTGGTTGAAGTTGGACACAGTGCCAACCTTCGTGTATGCCGACCAGGTTTGCGGTACGTCCTTGTAGCGGGCGTTCAGCTCGCGGTCAATGATGACACCGAACAGCGTCGGGAATGCCGTCGTCGTGATGGCTTCTTTCAACGCATACTCGTGTCGGTGTGGCCGTAGCCCCGCCTTGTTATCGATGAGATCCATCGCCGCCATGACATTGGACTCGGTGAAGCGTGCTTGAGAAACTGGATTCCAGCCCTCCCACTCACCGACGCCCATTTCCTTGAAGATCGCGTTAATCTGACTCATGTGCAACCCCCTTTACGGTACGATTACCGTCTCTGTATGGGACCCTGCCAGGTCTGCCGTATCTAGTGCGGCGAATGTCCCGGCGCCGTCGTGTGAGAAGTTGCCGCACGCAATGATCGTCTGCGCAGCGTTACCGCCCGTCACGCCTTCATGCAAAATGGTGCAGTTGATGAACCGGATGTCGAACGCCACAGCAGCTGCGCTGGTGGACAGCCCGCCGTTCAATACCACGTTGGTGGCATAGAACCGGTTGCCATCATTCCCGGCTACCATGTAAATGGTGCCCTCGACTCCACCGTTGTTGCCCTCCCAGTAGATGCGGATTGCGTTGTTGGTGTCGCCTTGTGTCGTAACAATGAATCGATCCGCAGCCGATGCCGCATCCCCGCCACAATCTCGGATGTAGCAATTCAGCTTCTTAGTCATCGCCGTGTTGTCGAATGCGATGCCGTCTTGGCCGGCGTTGCCATGATCGATGTAGATGTTTTCGATCCACATTTCGAACGTGGCTGTCTGCACACCCGGTGTGACGTCGATGACCTGGTCATCCTCTCCGCTGTCGGACAAGATAACGCCAAACTCGCGATTCATGCCAATCAGCTTGACACCAGAGATGGTCGGCCAGGTCAGCGCCTCGTCGTAGTTACCATCCAGGACGTAGACCACCTTGCGGGTCGCAGTCACCAGGTCAAACGCCGCGCCGATTGTAAGCAGGGGGTTGGCCCATGTGCCGGTCCCGTAGGTGTCGTTCCCGCTCTTGGAAACAACCAGGTACGTTGGGTCGGTTTGTGGTTGGTTGGGGTCTTGGTGCACCTGCACCGCAACCACGCCAGTCGTGCCCGTGGCCAAAATCCCCTTGGCGATACCAAAGAAAAGCTGGGTTGCTGGGTTCGAGATCTTGCTCAGCACACATGTCGTGCGGTTGATGTAGATCCTGTCGCCCCGTGCGATGGCCGAATTGCCAAGGTCATCGACGGCCACACAACTCAACCACCACTTGCCCTCTTGGTCGATTGAGATGAGATCCGTAACAGCGGCCGCGCCCTTGAACGCGACACCAACGCTATCACCAACGACGACTGGGTCACCGCCATCGACCAGCCCGTCTGCGTGTGTCGGGTGTGTTAGCACCGACTCCTCGAATGTATCATGGCGGCCCTCGCCGGTGGAACTACATTCCGTCCCTGCCACCATGCCTGTCGCGTCATAAATATCAATGGTAGGCATTGTTTACCCCCTTTCCATGAAGGCGTCGGCCATGGCCTCTGCCCGCTCTTGTGTTGCGCCCTCGGTCAGGTATCGCTTCACCTGGCGCTCACGCAACTGGGCTTTGACTTTTGCTTCGTCGTCATCGCCCGCAGGCGCGCCCATTCCATGGATCACAGACCCGAGGCCCAGACCCTCAACATACCCACGCTCTGCAACTACGGCCGCCTCCACTGCTTCAGAGAGTGCCGCCTGGTCTAGCTGTCCGGCTTCGGTCAGCGTAGCCTGTCCAACCAGCGATTCGGTCAGTCGGGTCACAGATAGGGCGTGCAGCTTGGACTCGGCCAGCTTGCTCTCGACGAATGTACGCGCCTCTCGCAAGGCGATTGCCTCACGCAGCTGCGCATTCTCTGTTTCCCTGGCCGTCGCTGCCTCGGTAAGCGTCGAGACCTCAGTCTCTAGCTCAGCAATGCGTGCCAGCGCTTCCTTCAGTTCCATGCTGTCCTCCTGTGCAGATGTGCCCGCCCACTCCAGGAACCTCATCTCAACAGAGCTACCATCGCTCTCCAAGAATGCCTGGGACTCCATGAACGTGTCCACCATGCTCTGTGATGCTTCTAGCAGCGGGACCAATTTCCCGCCCCGCCCCGCCTTTGTGACAAGGTCGAACCCGGCTCCCGGCAAGAATTTCTCTGCCACCCGGACGCGCTTGCCATCAATCTCTTCGACTACTGCCGTGCCGCCAGCCCTAATAGACACCGCTGGCTCCAGCTCCTCCACAAACGGCCGCCAGTGCGTGGCCACCCTGCACTCCCCATACAGGCCCGGCCCCTCTGGGCCGTTCTCGTCAAACTGCGGCACACCAACAATCGGGCCGACCAAGTCACGCAGCGACCGCTCCGGCCGGTCTGCTTCCTCGTGCCTGCCCGGATGGTCCAGGAACACTAGGCCCCCCTCAAATGCACCGCCATCTCTGGCCAGCTGCTCCCGCTTGTAGTACGCAGACGTGCCCTGGCCCTCATTGATTACCAGCACCTTTAGGATGCCGTTTTCATCGATGTAGCTCATTCCACACCCCTAGCAACCAGCCTGCCAGTCTCGATGAACGTGGCCACCATCGGCGCACCCTCTTCCATGCCACCCTTCGGGGTGAATGTTACAGTGCGCTCCACGTCTACAGGCTCGCCCAGCACAGGCTCGCCATCATCTTCCATTGTGTACGGAATCTTCTTGTACCCCCCGCCTTCGAGTTCCACCACGACATGGGTGTCATAGAATCCAGCCAGCCACCCGACATCGTGCGCACCCAGCTTCTCCAGGGCCGCATCTCTCAATTTGCGCTCGCGCTCGTTCAAGTCTTCACTCTCCCGGTGCAGCGCTTCTAGGATGGCCGCCCTAACTCCATTTCCCGCCATGGTGCTACCTCCCTATCGATCGATAGCCCGCTCTTTGGCCGGCACCTCGATGCCCAGCTGGCGCTTCATCAGCCTGTTCTCCTTGGCTAGTTCGCTGCAGTCCTGTTTCTCCACGGCCTCCAGCTGCGCAATGTACTTGTCGCGCGCATTGGCCTCGGATTCCAGCTTAGACGCCCGCTCTGACAGCTCCTCCAGCTGCACCTCTAGTTCTGCCTTAGTCGCCATATCCTACCCCTCCCGTGCTTCGAATTTGATGCCATTGTCGCCGGCAATATGCACCCTGTGGCTTCTCCTCCCAGACAGCACATCGGCTGGGATGCCCTTAGGGAACGCCGCACATTTCTGACCGCCGGGCCTCACATGCTTGCACCTGTTGCAAATGCCGGCGCCTATCGTAATGAAGTCCAGCCCGCTATCGGCGAACCTATTCTCTCTTGCCATGCTATGCCGTCACCCCCACTTCTCTCTCTGCCTGCCTGATGCGGAACTTCCACACCCGCGGCAAATCGGCGAATATTTCGGCCTTCTCTAGCTCTCGGCGCAGCTCTTGCTTGTCTGCCCTGGGCATAGTTATGAGCGAGGGCGCCACGCCCATCGCCCTGCCTGCTCTCCTGCTCAGTGCCGGTTTCATAGTGGCCCCTGCCCCTTGGCCATCCTGGCCAGTATCCTGCTTTGTTCCAATACCCGCTCAGCTATGGTCAGCGTCTCGTCCGACAACTCTGCCGCAGGCACATTGAGCGAGGACAGCGCCGAGCGGTTCAGCACCACCATATACCCCTGCTGAGGCACCGCTATCGCGTCATATCCAAGCATCGTTGCGAACCGGCCCTCCTCTTGGACCATGGTGGCCAGCATGTCTGCCCTGTGGCGTATTTCGTTCACATAGGACAGGCCCGACATCCCTTCTTCTGCCTCCACCTGGTCGGCCATGGCCTGCATCTCGTCCACTATCTTTATGGCCCTCTCTATGGCGTCCTGCAGGTCTTCGAACGTTACGACCTTGGCGTCCCTGGGCATAGTCATGGCAGTTACTGCCTCGTCTATGTTGTCCGCGTATCCAGTCGCCACACTGCGCTGGGATGATATAGTGTGGTGCACGCTCAGCCCATCCCCAGCGTTACCATATGTTGCATAGTGCCCGTTCCCATAAGACCCGGTGCCGACACGCATGTCCCCGGTCTTAAACTGCTCGGCCCACTCCACCGCCTTGTCCACTCTGGCCTGTTTTACTTCTCCCTTGGCCGAGGTGCCCCTGAACAACACGTAATCGCCACGGCGCACGGCCTCTTGGAACTCGTCTTGTCCCACCACCCTGGTCGGCTTGTCGAAGCCTCGGTCCTTCATTAGCTTTTTCAGCAGCACGTCCCCCTCGTCTGCCGTGTAGGCCGAGGTGCCATAGTATTCATCAACTATGTCGGTCAGATACTCGCTGTCTCGCATGGCCCTGGTGGCCTGCAACACCTCGTCCGTGTCGTCTACAGACACGAACTTGTCCAACATCGGCTGGCCGTACGTCTTCTGCTTGACAAGCGCCGCTGCATACTCCGCATCGTCGATCTCCTGCAGCCAGATCTCTACAATGTCCGTGCCATCGCCCTGGCGCATGACATTGCCGACCCTCCTAATCTCATATTTCGAGTTTGCGCGCAAGATGACCTCTGCCTGGTCTGCCCATTCATCTGTGGCCGCCGGGCCTAGTCGCACCCCGGACTTGCTCGCTATCTTCATCTCTACGGCAGTGGTACCCTCGTCTCCCAGGCCCAAGCTGGCAAATTCCTGCCCCACCTCTTTGCGCGTAGACGCACTGGTCAGCGAGTCCATCTTGATGACGTGACCCTTGCCCTGCCCAATCAATGCCTCTAGTGCGTCGTCGTCCAGATTCTCCATCCCACGGTATACGATGCCCTCAAACTTGGGCGCATCGTCTAGTGCGTCCTCCAGCACCTCAGCCTTGCGCACTGCAGCGGCCCGCCTGGATGCGGCGATTTCGTCCAGCTTACCGGCCGACGCTGCCTTGATGTCGTGCCAGTTCGTGCCTTGCCACTCGGCCAGGGCGTCCTTCGCCTCGTCGCTCAGATCTTTGGCCCACCGGCCCACATCGTCTAGAACCTCGTCTATCTCTTCCAGGCGCAGTAGGTCAACGATCTGGTCCCCGACATCCATGTGCTCCCTGGCGATTACCTTGTACCTAGAGCCGGCGCGCAGCACGACCTCCTGTTCATGGACATACTCCCGCATGCTGACGGCCCTAAGATCAACTCCGGTCTTGGTTCTGACCTCCAACATCAGCCGGAACCCCTCATCTTCCCCACCCTCGGCAAATGTGCTCGCCACTTCTAGGCTCTTCGACGCGCTGCCGGACGACTGCATGGTTATCTCATCCACAGACATCAGCGCGTCCAGTGTGTCATCGGACAGGTCGTGCAGCCCCCGGTAGACTGTGCCCTCGTACTTGGGCGCATCATCCAGGACCTCATTGAACAACCGCGCACGGACGAACTTCGGCTCCATGTAGTGGTCCTGAGTCAGCACGTGGGGGTTGAACTTCTCCACGTCTCGGATGTCTGCATGCGCCGCGCCTTGCCACTCGTGCACGGCATCTAGCCGGTGGCCAGACACGCCTTCGGCCCATGCAACCTCGTCATCTGTGAGGCTGAGGACGGATGCGGCGATGTCGTCCGCAGCCATGCTCTCCGGCAGCAACTCATCCGCCAGGTCGTGCACCTTCTTGCGCACCACGGCGTATGTGTCCTCGCTCGACACCGGCTTGCCGGCGGCCCGCAGCATGGATCTCATATCTTCAAGCATGAGGTCATCCAACAAGTCGTCCACCGCAGCGTATGCGCCCTTGCCAGCTGCCTTGGTCTCTACCGTATCCCGCAAGAGAGATAGCATGTAATCGTCTGCAACATCCACCACTTCTTCTGCCACCTTGGCGGCCTTCGCTACAGGCAGATGCAGATTGACCAGGTAGTCATCGCTCACCTGCTGCAGGTTGATATACCGAACCTTGGTGCCGTAGATCTCGTCCCGCACGTCCTCAAACGACAGGACACGATACTTGCTTCCCCTGGGGGCCAGCACCTCCATCTCATCGATGAACGCCTTGCCAGAGATCGACCGCATGTCCACGCCATCGGCGTTTTGCAATCGCAATATGACCGCGTGCCCGTCGTCGGCCTTGCCCAGCGAAAACGCCCGCGCAGCATCTAGGTCCTTGGTCATGCTGCCTGT
>Ga0272441_10007109_pt1 | contig 18350 bp, 16 predicted proteins | sample SSMProp6N_FD_193582 | JGI IMG/M metagenome (GOLD analysis project Ga0272441, IMG submission 193582) | Marine sediment archaeal communities from Little Sippewissett salt marsh, Falmouth, MA, United States - SSM-Prop-6N | ecosystem: Environmental > Aquatic > Marine > Wetlands > Sediment ... | reverse complement strand
ATAGTAATTAAAAAAGTATAGCCTCAATAGCCAGAGTGTCTTATAACATTTATCCAAGCCTCTCAGGTTTCCAGATCAATGAACTAACTGCTTCTAGTGGTGGATGTTTAAGTTGTTGCTCAATATCTGCAATTATTCTTTTTTTCAGGGCTTTCTTAATTTTTTGCCTGTATATGTTTTTCTGATGCGTCATTATGGGAATATAATCTCCTTTCATTAAGATTTTCTGTCCGCTCCAGGGCGGATGTACTATCTTTTTATTTTCAAGATCAATGCATATAACCAGACCATCTATAACACATACCTCCTTGAAGTCATCATCAAGTCCCACCAGGATCTTGCTGTCGGATTTATATAGTGGTTTAATGTTCATCTTTATAATAGACCTTTAAAAGCTGGAAATTAATCCCCCCGGGGTCAAAAATAATAAACAGGAGGGATATAATTACATTACACTGAAAAAATTTAATTCCTATAAGATCGGAGTGGGATTAAATTCTGAAAGCATTTAACCTCTCGTCCAGCTCTGTCTTGCATTTGAAACAGAATTCCAGGTCTTTCTGATCCAGGTCTTCCACGTAAGTACTCGATCGCATTATACATGAAGGGTTAAGACAGTGAATAAGTCCGAAAGCATGAGCCATTTCATGTACAATAACTTTTCTGAAACGCTCAATAAGCAGGCGGTCATCCTGTTCCAGCCCATACAGCTCATTTCTGAGCCTGTACAATGATACTATCCCCGTGCTTCCGTCCAGCATTGACTGCCCAAAAATATAGGTAAGTATCGGGATATAGAGGTCTACGCGCATCAGCCCAATGGTTTTAATGGCATCTGGTGATGAAAGCATTGATATTGCCTTAAGTATCAGGTTTGCATCATACTGCCTTCGTGTTGGATTATAGAAACCGCTCAGGTCAAGTGTGCATTCTTTTACAATGAGTGGGAAACGGAAGAAATGAATTAAATCAGCAGTGATTTTTTCGAGAACATGTCTCTCAAAATGTCCACAGGAAATTACTATTATGCTTCTCTTATCCAATCAGCTGCCAGTTAAAGATTTCACCATTGTGGATAATCATACACTATTACCGGGAATGATAAAAGTCTACACAATTATCTCATTTTTTCAGGTTGTACTTTTTGATCTTGTTATAAAGTGTTGCCCTGTCAACATTCAGAGCTTTTGATGCACGCGATATATTCCAGCCATACTTGTTAAGAATTGAGGTAATATGATTTTTTTCAAGATCATCCAGGCTTTCGATCGAACTGCTCATAAGTTCCTTTCCCATGGGAAGGTCTTTCAGTCTTATTTCTTTACCGTTACCTATGACGATAGCTCTCTCAATCATATTCTCCAGTTCCCTCACATTACCCGGGTATTCCAGTTCCTGTAGGTGTTTAAGAGCGGCTGGCTCAACAGTTATAAGGTCCCTGCTCATTGATTTACAGTATTTCCTTATAAAGTGGTTAACCAGCAGAGGTATATCCTCAGTTCGTTCCCGGAGGGGTGGTATTCGAATATTAACAACATTCAGCCTGTAATAAAGGTCCTCCCTGAAATTACCATTCTCAACCATAGTCTTAAGATCTCTGTTAGTAGCACATAAGACCCTGAAATCGGATGTTATTTCCTTGTTACCTCCTACCCTGATAAAAGATCGGGTCTCCAGCACACGAAGAAGTTCTATCTGCATTTTTGGTGATATAGTGCCGATCTCATCAAGAAATATTGTTCCACCATCTGCCATTTCAAACCTTCCTTTCCTGTTGAATGTTGCACCTGTAAAAGCACCCTTTTCGTGCCCGAAAAGTTCACTTTCGAGTAAGCTTTCTGTTAGTGCTCCACAATGAACGCTTATAAGAGGGAAGTATTTTCGTGGCGAATTTGAATGAATTGCTCTGGCTATAAGCTCTTTACCCGTACCACTTTCACCTGTGATTATAACGGATGAATTGGACTGGGCAACACTCTCAACCTCTCTCAGTACTTTCTTCATAGCTTCGCTCTCTCCTACCAGGTCATCCACATCTTCGAGGGTTGTTATCCTGTCTTTCAGGCTTTTATTCTCTGCCTTAAGTGTTACATGAGAAGCTGCATTTCTTACCAGGTGAGAAAGGTCGTCCGGATCGAAAGGTTTGGTAACATAATCATATGCACCATCTTTAAGAGCCTGAACCGCTGTATCAACTGAAGCAAAGGCAGTCATTATAATAAAAATCGGCTCTTTATTAAGCGCCTTGATACGCCTGTGCATTTCCATACCATCCATTCCGGGCATCTTGATATCGGCAAGTATGATATCAAAATCCCTGGCCTCCAAAATACTGAGAGCCTCCTTGGCACTTGCTGCAATTTCAACGGCGTATCCGTCATCTATGAACCAGTTATAGAGTGAATCCCTTACTGATTCCTCATCATCAACGACAAGTATTGATACTTTTTTATCAGCCATCATAATATAGTTTATTCCTTTTTTATGGGTAGAATTATTGATATAGTTGTTCCTTTTTCCATTTCTGAATCCACCACAATCTTACCATTATGGTTCTGTATTATTCCATGGACTATTGAGAGACCCAGTCCCAGACCACTTGAATCTCTCTTAGTGGTATAAAATGGTTCGAAAATATGTGGCACATCCTGTGGTGCTATTCCTGTACCATTATCAGAAATATTTATTTCAATTACGTCATCGTCCGTATTTTTTGTTGCCACAATTATTTCACCATGCTCAGTGATTGCTTCAGTTGCATTTACCAGTATAGCAAAACATGCCTGCTTTATCTGGTTAGGGCTGCAATATACCAGGTCAATATCTGCCCTGAATTCTTTCACCAGGTTTATATCCGCAATTTTAGCCGAATGGGTTATCAGGCTGCAGGTTGCTTCAAGTACCTCATGAAGATGCATAATCTCAAAATTCTCCTGATCTTTTCTTGAAAAATCAAGCAGTCCTTTTACTATATCTCCACATCTTTTTGTTTCACTTTCGATGAATTTCAGATGCTTGAGTATCGATTCTTTTTTAGGATGATAGTAATCAGCATTACTAATCAGTTTTTGAACAAGCTTACTGTAGACAAGTATACCTGACAGGGGATTATTGATTTCATGTGCCACTGAAGAAGACAGCTTCCCCAGGGAAGCGATACGTTCGACATGAATAAGCTCATTTTGCGCCTCTGATAATTCCTCCGTCTTTTTCTGGACTTTGTATTCCAGCTGGTGTGACCAGTTTTGAAGTTCTTTTGCTGCACCCTCGATGTTATCAAGCATATTATTGAAGGCTAAGGATACCTTCCTCATATCATCAAGCAGATTTGGTGTAATATCCAGCCTAATACTGTTATCCCCTTCCGAGACAGCCTCACTGGCCTTTATAATTGAATTGAGTGGCTCCTGTATTCTTCTTCTCGTGAATAAAATTATAAACCCGACCATAAATGCTGTAATCAGCGTAGCCAGTATAAGAAAATCATTTGATGATTCCTTAACAACCGAGTCCAGATCATCAAGTGGCAATTTAAGGATTAGCGAACCCAGCACCTCATCACTTTCATTGTGATAATGACAGGCTGCAGTATAGCAGGATTTTTCATTTAATATTGGTTTCCTTATCAATAACTGCCTGGAGCTCTGTCCTGCCTGCATTATACTGCAATCAACAGTATCACCTATAATCCTGTAAGTTTTTTCCTTTTCAGGGAACATCTCGTTTAGGTTATCATGACAGCTGATGCAATTGGGATCAACACCGGCATCCGGATTTGTTAAAAGCGATGTAAACGCCAGGCTATCCCTGTCGTCATACATATTAACTTCATCTATACCTGACATGGTACTTATTATATCCAGTGTTCTCTGCAACATCGCCTTATCGTTCTCGAGCATTGAATAATAGAGTGAGCCTTCCACTATTGAACTTATATTATCGCCATTCTGCAAAATTGTCTTGTTAAAAAATCCTTCGTAGATAGATCTGAAAACAATATTAAAAGCGATTAATAATACCACAAGTGAGCCGGCTATTATCAATACCACCCTACCATATATTGATGACCTGAACCGAACATAATTATCTTTCTGGGCTTTAATGCTTAATTTCTTAAACAGTTTCTTAATCTTTGTCTTCATTATTAACAGGTCTAATTTGCATCGACGGGCACATTCAGAAACACCATAAAGCATGGAAACCGACAATTACTGATTTCCATGCTCTTATTACATTATCCAGCTTATTAAGATACTTCTAATTTACAAAAAAAAGAAGTGAATAAAATATAAATAGCTCGTTCCACAAATCTTATACTTTCAGGAAGCTATCCTGAAAGTCTTTCCACACCTCTTCCGGCATGCCAGTGAGTGGATGATCAATTAATTCACCACCTTCCTGTAATATCACTGCCGATGTTTGAGGATAGTGTTTTTCAAGTGAATGAGCCACAAAATCCTTAAACTTCAGCAGTTCATTCTCCGACCAGGTTTTTGCATCTGCGGCAATAGCGCAATCAGCTGTTTCCTCTGTCCATTTATCAGGTTTTATTTTATATAACCAACCTGAGCCATATGGATCTTCGTTCAGAACTCCGGGCTCTGAACTTACATATTCATTAACATCACGTATTTCACCTGAGATCGGTGATGCTATTTTCAACTGCTTTCCATCCTGGGTTATTTCAGCAATAAGGTCACCCTTTCTGATCCTTTCGCCCGGGTTTCTGAAATTCTTCAGTTCTACCCTTCCGGTGATATGCATGAGCATATCATCAAGCCCGAGACTTACCTTACCTGAACGTTCCAGGTGAGACCATACATGATTCTTACTGAAAAATAAACCTTCGGGAATCTTAAGAACCGCAGCATTAAGTATACCGAATCTTTCGCTGATGGCTTCCTTAACCTTAACAGGCTTGTTCAAAGCTCTCCAGAAAGGTATTACCAGGATCAGGAAACCTATTACTATCAGGTACTCTATACCTTTAGTATCAAAAATATTAGTGTAACTAAATCCATCCATAATTAAATATTTTTATATGATTATTTATCTTTTGCCCATGAAGGTGCATCACGCAGTACTGGCATGCGGTTGATTATCCACCTGAAAATCCAGATCTCAATGAATATAATTGTCAGGGTAACAACAATCTCCTTCCATGTAGGATAGTAATGCTGTACTGAATCCCAATTGTAGCCTATAACAGTAACGTTCAGGCGGTTAATGATGATGCCTACCATTGTCACTATAGCAGCTATTTTTATCAATAACAGGTTTCTTTTACGGTAACTGTAAAAGAACAATGTCATAGGCAGGAGTACAAAACCAATCATTTCAACCAGGTACCAGTGTCCCATACGTGTATTGAGATATTCGTAGTTTTTCCCATGAACAAAAGCAAGCACCTGGAGAAAGAAGTACACAAACAATGTGATTGTGCATATCTTTGCCAGTCCATGTATAATATCGTGATGCGACTTATGATTCTTCTCACTAATCTGGTCAGAGAAAACCTTGAAGCTTATTGAGCCCTCAAATATCACCATTGACAGGCCGGCAAATATACTTGAGACAAAGAAAAGGATAGGAATAAATTCCGAATACCAGAGGGGATGTATTTTTTCCTTTGCCATAAGATAAAGCGCACCAAGGCCTGATTGATGAAGGGTTGATAATGTAATCCCCAGAATAACAGCACCCAGTGTCATACCAGATAGTATTTTTCTGGCTTTCCTTGCTCCCAGCCATTCTGCTATAGCAGGAGAGAACTCAATAAGTTCAGCTATCATGTAAAGAAGGAAGTGCCATGCCACCAGGAAGAGTACAGAGCTGACCCCAAAGCTGTTACCAATAATGGGATTTATTACATTCCATGGCTTACCCAGGTCAAGTAAAAGAGCTCCTGCATAAAATACATAAGCCAGGAAACCATTAAGAACAGTTACCCTGACTATGGTATGGTATTTCTTCAGGTTAAGGATATATACCATGAAGGTAATAACATATGCCCCTCCGGCAAATGCCACACCGGTAACAACATCAAAGCCAATCCACAACCCCCATGGTGTCTCCTGGGTCAGGTTTGTTACAGCACCTAATCCCTTTGCAAATCGTATTACTATGAGTATAATACCGATAATTATGACGGGGATTGAAATAATATTAAAAGGAGTAAATAATTTACCCTTGGGTTTAAATTCCCTGACAAGGAAATTCCAGACTGAACTCCTGTCATTTTCTCTGTTAAGTACAATATCCGAGTTACTCATTTTCTTCCTCCAGTTGTTTGTTTTTACCATTGGTTGCTTTATGTATACCGAGCAGAATTGCAGGCCACAGTACAAATATTGAAGGGACACTATAAAGGAACCCTTTCGTAAGTTCAGGATATGGTTTATCCATTACCTCAGTATTAAAGCCAAGCTCCTCAAAAGGAACAGGTGAAAGATACAGAACACCTGTACCCCCTGCTTCTTTCTCACCGTAGATATGGTCATAATACATATCAGGATTATCATTGATCCTTTTTCGTGCCTCAGCAATCATTTCCTTCCTTGTACCAAATGTCAGGGCTCCTGCCGGGCAACCTTCAACACAGGCAGGTAATTGTCCTTCCTTTACCCTGTCAAAGCACATATCGCACTTCTGAATATTCGGGTTTGAACTGAAATATTCAAATTTAGGTATGTCATAGGGGCATGATACCATACAGTAACGGCAGCCCATGCACTTCTCGTCACGCCAGATCACAGGGCCTTCCTCGGTCTTATACATGGCCTGGGTCAGGCATGCAGCTGAACAGGCAGGCTGATTGCAGTGCTTGCAAGAATTTTTTACATAGACTTCACCCTTGGAAGTTGAAAACGCATTGATCACTGTGCGCCTGTTTTCATTTGTCTTCCTGATTTTTCCTGCTTCCGGGATATCCTCCAGGTCAGGATCAGGTAGTCCGTGTGCAAGTGCACATTCCCATTCACATCCCTGGCATCCTGCACAGAGTGTTGAGTCATAAAGAATGGCATAGAATTCCTTAATATTTTCTTTCTTTACTGAAGAAGCACTCAGTTTCTTACCAGTTCCTACCGCAACACCGGTGAGACCTAAAGCTTTCAGAAAATTACGTCTGTTTATACTCATTATCTTTAATTATTTTATGGTTTAATAAGAAATCATTATTCAATTTAAGGGCTAAATAGAGGTATCAATAAACTTCCTCTGAAACTCTTCCCATACATCGGGACCAAAGTTCTCCATAAGGCCTTCCCTGATCTCACCTCCATCCTGCAATACTACCTGTGAATAAGTAATATTATCCGACTTTACCGCAACTGCGATAAAATCCTTTAACCTGGAGAATTCTGCCTTGAGCCAGTTAAGGTAATTCTCGCCCATGAAATATTTCCTGGTTTCCTTTATCCAGTTCTCAGGTTCGATCATATAGAACCAACCATCTGAATAAGGGGCTGAATTTATTAGTGATGGGTTTATAGAAAGATCATTGTTAATTTTAGTTATCAGGCCTGAAACCGGTGAATACACATTAAGTCTTTTACCATTCTGTATCAGGCTTATTACCACTTCCCCCTTCTTTATCTTCGAACCGATCTGTCTCATATCCACCCTTGTTATCTTTCCTGTTGTATGTTGCAGGAAATCATCCACTCCTATTCTGACCTTGCCTTCTTTTTCCATGTAAGTCCAGGTGTGGGTTTTATCAAAAAAGATGCCTCCGGGAACTTTTACAGAGTTTTCATCATAAACTGATGCATTAGAACTGATAAAACCCTTGGGTTCTTTCTTAGTGGAACTTAACATCTTCACTATGACATATACAAGGAACCCGACAATAAATACCGTTGCTACAATGAATAAAATATTAGCGTTCCTGACAGGCTTATTTGCAGCATTTATTACAGCAACATCTTGCCTGTTTAGAGCCTGAAGCTTTGGTTGTCTCTCTCCCGGTATTAATTCAGAATAACCTGCCTCGGATATATAAGCCTGCCCTCCCGACAGTACCCATTTCAGGAAATCTGTCTCGCTAACTGCAACAGGTGCCCCGGCTGATACAACATGGATATTCCTGCATAATGAGCCCGGATATTTGCCAATCCATACACCCCTGTTAAAATCATTCAGGCAGGTATATATATTCTCATTATGCTCAAGAATACCATTCCCGTTTATATCAATTGGTACTACCTGTAATCCTTCTTTGATACTGTTATGCTCATAATTAATTAACCCTGATAGCCTGCAGAAACCGATCGAATACCTGTCATTCTTTATAAATCCAATTAATTCATCATTATCTTCTGCTATTGTCGGATTACCCTTCAGGTTGTCTGCCTGCAGAAATTGCGAAAGGCAAAACTTTACCTGCTCATCACCCAGACAATAACAGTTGACGGGAGTATCATCCTTTGTTTTTAATACTTTCCCCCATGTCAGTAATCCTTCCTCAGTATAAACACCAGCAAACATACCGGGCGATATACCATTCTTATTTATAATATCACTAAAAGGATTGTCAGAGTTTATCACGGGTACAACCACGTCCCTGGCAACAACCATACTCCACAGAGACTTATTATCTAATGAGTGAAGGTAATCTTCTGTTACTATTCCCAGAGCACCATTTTTCTCCAGGTCATATTCATCACCTTCGTTATAGATATCAACCTGGTTAATTACCGATTCAGGATTACCCTGGGAGTATTCGGTAATCCACTTATTTACCAGGCCAGCCAATTCAGGACTCACCAGCAGATGCACCGTATCCTGATTTACGGGTGCAAAAACCGGAGTAACAACCATGGCATTGATACTGATCAATGACAGAAATGCTACTAAACTTACAACTGCAATGAACTTTTTCATAATTATTCGTTTTATTTATGTTATGTTTTAATTACATACACTTTCTTCTGTTATGATGTCAAAATTGCCATGCCAATAATAGTGCCAAAGTGTGTATGTGTTTGTTTTTCATTATGTTATGTAATTTGTGATTGATTTTTACCTTTCATTTACTGTTGTGATTTACAACACTGTTATATTACATAAGGTGTGAATTGCTTGTGTATCATTTTATTACGAAGTCTGTAGAATATTTCAACATATGTTGTATTATTCAACAGTTGGTTAAAGTCATTATGATATGACTTTGATATTTAGGATGTTGTGATATAAGGGCAATAGAATGCTGGAATATTGGAGCAGTGCAAATTAATTTTTCCTGGATACTTTCTTATCTTTATTCATTGAACCAAAGCACCTGAAAATGAAAAAGCTACTTAAATGGGCACTTATAAGCCTGGCAGGACTATTGGGCATTTTTTTGATCTTTGCTATTATAATGATGATCAGGTACTCATATGCGACAAAGCAGATGAACCCGGCAGATACGCATGCAATAAACGACACTGTTTATTGTATAAGGGACAAGTATGTAAATGCATATATTTTCAAGGGTTATGACGGTTACATGATGGTAGATGCAGGAATGAACAGAAATAGAGTTCTTGAAGAACTGGCTAAACTGAAAATAAATCCTTATGATATTTTGGCAATAGTTCTTACACACTCGGATAAAGACCATAGAGGGGGCATCAGAGCATTCACAAACGCAAAGATTTTTCTCCATGAAGATGAAGAGCAGATGATTACAGGCGAGACAGCAAGATTTTTTTTCAAAACACGATGGAGTTATGATAATTATAACCTGATAAGGTCAGATGAGTTACTCAATATTAACGTTTTCCTTGTCAAGGTACTCCATACACCCGGTCACACACCCGGTTCCTGTTGTTTTATTGTAAATGATAACTACCTGCTCACGGGTGATAACCTGATAATTGAAGATGGGAAATATGTACATTTCTTCAATATGGTCAACATGGATACTGAAACCCAGGAGAAGTCAATTAAGAATTTACCTGATCCCAATGAATTTGAATATATTTTAACTAGTCATACGGGAATTACGAAGAGAGATTAGTTATTAATAATTTTAAGTGGTTTAAGGAGTTTTAAAATAAGAACCCCTATTCAACATTTAGATTACACGATTTCTATCTCACACAATCAACAATCACCAGCTACTCGAGCTCGCCCTGAAGCCTCGTGGCTCGGTTCAATCCTGAATCTTCGACTCGGATATCCTCAAAAAGCAAGGATTTATGGAACAATTACACAACCCGATTAAATCCCGAATCTTCGATTCGAGGATCCCTGGCTGACCGGCAGGCAGGCTCGAAAAGCAAAGCTTTTCGGGACAGTTAAACAATTAAACGATTAAACAACCCCTAAACCTCTAAACCTCTAAACCTCTAAACCCCTAAACCCCTAAACCCCTAAACCTCTAAACAATTTATCATCTCACCGTAAAATCCTCAATCCTCATTTCCTCAAAATTTATAACTGTAACCTTAGTCTTTAGTTCGCCCAGTCTGATATGACCTGAATCCACATAATCAGCCTCATGGCTTGTAACATCCAGTGGTATCCAGCCATCATCACCCATATATACTTCGTTCCAGCCATGATGACCAAAGCTGCCTCCATCCACATGGCAATACATACAACCCCAAACCACCCTGGCAGGAATGCCGGCTGCCCGGCACAGGGCGGCCATTAACATCGATTGCGAACCACATGCGCCATCTCCCCTCTTTAGCGTTTCGATAGCCCCTCCACCGTAAATAGAACCGTCAATATTTACAATGATCCAATCAGCCAACTTGTTCACGACTTTCCATGAACAGGTCTCACCACCGGTGATTTCCTTTGCAAGTTCTATTATGTCCGGATCATCCGATTCAATCCATTCTCCCGGTATAAGGTATGCGCCCAGGCCATCTTCAATGGTTTGGTAATATTCAGTTGAAGGAGAATTGATACCCTGGTACTTTTGATAATTCACATGGAATGTACCCGTGATCCTGTCTTCTTCAATCTCACCATCAAATATCTGGCCTTCTACATTAAGATCATCTATTGAGGGCCCTGGTATCACCTGCAGACTGGCTTTCACCTTCATTGAGTTTATACCCCGGATATCTTTGATATATTCATTTGTATTAATGAAGAATATATCATCCCAGCTTCCTTGCTTTACTCTGCCGGCCACTGAGAAATCTGTAAGATACATACTGAATTTGTTCTGTGACTCCATCTTCAACCTTATACCAGACTCCCTGTCTATCCACAATTTGGTTTTCATACCTGTATCAGGGTCAGATTCACTTACAATGACAGCACTGTATTTCTTATTGTCAACGTCAAGGTTTTCGTATCCCAGTCTTCTGTACTCGAAATCCTGGACCTTACCGTTTCTTACATTAAATATCCTGTAGGTCTTCGAATCCGTATCTCCCTTTCCAAAACTCTCAGCCAGGTAAGTATAATACATAGTGTTGGGCAAAATTGTGTTTTCGGAAATGAACACACTCCCATATGACTCACCTGAAGTTGAAGTTATTATAAGTGAATCATTGTTCAGGGTCATGGTTGCCGAAAGATTATTTGGCCCCTGCTCCATAAAACTGTCGTGGTAAGTAAAATTACCTGTCTCGGTATTGATATGGTAATTAAACACCTGCTTCTGTGATATATCCTTTCCCAGTGCCCTGAATGTTAAATATGTACGCTGATTTAATTCAGTGTTACTGCTTTCATCATTTCTTTTAACAGTCACTTCAGAATAGCCGCATAGCACGCCATTAAGCTCTATCCCAACAAAATACTTTTCGATATCATCCTGGGAATACGTACGGTAGCAGAATCCCGTAATCATCAATATAATAAACAACATTTTAGTTTTCATGATATTTCTCTTTTTGTTTTTTCTACGGCTCTCATTCTATTTGGCCGTGATCTTTGCTCAGCCTTCTGACGATGTCTTCGCTCCACCTTTTATCTTTTTACTTTTGTCTTTTGTCTTGTTTCTTCCGCCTTGTATCTTGTACCTTCAATTATCAACCCATTATCCCCTTCAGAATAACAACAATCACAAGTAGTCCCAAAAATATCAATACCTGCATCAGCACCAGGATGGTTATATCTTTCTTCCGCTTTAATTCTATATTTTCCGATGCCAGGGCCAGGGCATTATCGTTAAGTTCGGAAAGGCATATCTTGATATGCCTGATATGATAGCTTACCTGTTTCATATCAATGAGGTAACCAAACACCATTCCCATCAGGCAAATAAAGGAATATACAAAGATGCTCATGGGGGTAAATGGTTTAACACGGCCATATTCCAGAAAGAAATAGAACATCATACCGGATGTGAAAGTCAGCAAATATGTTGTGGATCGCAGTGCGGTTGAAAGAGGGAACTTTCGCTCGAGATAGGTCAGCAGGGAGGTAAGGTTCTCCTTTGATGTTTTTCCCGGGTCGGCACTTTGCCTGAAACTCATGAAATATCTTATTTCAATAAATGCGAACAAAAAAAGAAATGCAAGCAGTACTGCATTAAGTATTATTATTTCAGGATAATCACCGTATACCAGGAGGTTAAGCATCATAAAAAGGAATGCAAGCGATTTGAAGATAAAATCCCTGGTAAATATGCCTCGCACTTTATTGTATATTGTGTCAGATCTTCCCTTGACGAATTTTTCTACAGAAGTGATCCCATAACCTGGTATGCCTATATATTCATCAATATTTTCCCAACCATTTTTTAAATTATTCATTTTCAAACTTTTTAATATGTTCCTCAAGTTTTTTCCGCAGTCTAACCAACCTCACGCTTACAGCGGACTTTGACAATCCCATTATTTCGGATATTTCTTCATACTTCCTTTCCTCGAGCCATAGTATAATTATTGCACGATCAATTTTATCGAGAAGTGATATTGCCCGGAATAAATTCCTTGTCATATCATCCTTTTCTTCATCTTTCACATGAAAATGCCGGCGTGGATCCAGTTCTACAGTATCAATTTGCCTTGCGCTCTTTCTTACTGTGCTGATTGCAGTATTTAGTGCAACCCTGTAGAGCCATGTGCTCAGTTTTGCATCACCTCTGTATCTGCCATATGATCTCCATAGCTGCATACATATTTCCTGGTACAGATCCTCCTTATCTGTAACATTGTTGGTATACATAAGTGATACTTTATGGATTATGCCCTTATTCTTATCAATCAGGTCAATGAACTCTTTTTTATTTCTTTTTCTTCTATCCATTAATGATATTTCAACTTATTTGTCGTTAATATCGGAAAAAAACTACATCAAAGACGTTGAATTGTTGAATTGTTTAACTGTTGAATTGTTTAATATCCCGGGGGAGAGTCCTGTGCGTCTATAATTTTTATATTTTTATCATGAAGATTAAATATTCAATAACCCGATTGGCTTCGCCGTTCTCGCAGGCCTCGCTTCCCGATGATTCGGGAAACTCGTCCTGCCCGGTTAGGCTATTACACAATTCAACGATTAAACCAATGAAACAAATCTCCTCACTAGCAGCACTTCTTCTCCTCATCTCTGTACTATCCCCGGCCCAGATACCGGAAGATAAACTTAAAGCCATTGACAGCCTCTTTCTTGAATGGGACAGGCCAAACCACCCCGGCGGCACTGTGGGTATTGTTGTCAAAGGTGTGCCCTTATTTACAAAGGCATACGGCCTGGCAAGCATGGAATACCTGGTCCCGAATACTTACAGCACTCACTTTAACATAGCCTCCGTATCGAAACAATTTACTGCAATGGGCATTGTTAAACTCCACCTGGAAGGAAAACTATCCATAGACGATGATATCAGGGAATACCTTCCCGGGTTACCTGATTTCGGTCATAAAATCACTTTCCGGCATATGCTTCATCATACCAGCGGTTTACGCAGCCTGCACACCCTCCTGGCCCTTGCAGGATGGAGGGATGATGACATGAAAAACAATGCTGACCTTCTCAGGTTCATGACAATGCAAAAGGAGCTAAACTTTGAACCCGGTTCTGAATATATGTACTGCAACACAGGTTATATATTGTCGGCAATAATTATAGAAAAGATCACAGGAAAGACTTTTGCAGACTGGACCAGCAAAGAGTTATTCAAACCACTGGGGCTCTTTGATACATATGTTGAGGATAGATACAACAGGATTGCAAGCAACTATGCAACATCCTATAACGGTTCATATAACAGGGGATTTGTAAGGGAAATAGAATACTGGGCCTATACCGGCTCCGGAAATATTCATTCCACAACAGCTGACCTGCTCAAATGGATGAGGTATTATTATGATCCGCCTGAAGGATGGGAGGAAGCATTCTCATTGATGCTTACACTTGATCCCTTTAATGATGGTGAACCGAACGATTATGCATTTGGAGTGAGGATTGATGATTACAAAGATGAAGAAAGAATATCCCATAGCGGATCAATAGGTGGTTACAGGTCCTTTGCCTGTACATTCCCCGAACACGAGACTGAAATCGTGGTACTGACAAATTTCTCATCCTCGGATGTGACAGGAAAAATAAACAACATATCCGATATTCTGCTCGATAAGGATAAAGAAGAAACACCAGCCCTCGAATATATAGCCGGTGATATTGACCCGGCATCCATTGAAATATTTTTCGGCACTTATGAAATTGAAGACCTTGATACCAGGATGTTTGATATCTTCCTGGTACCGGACGACACCGTTTACTGTCAATATACCGGTGGCAGAAAAACCATGCTTGACATTGCCAGTGACAGTATTCTTTTCAATAATGATCAAGGTATTAAGATAAGTCTTGTGGAGGGCAAACCGGAAAAAATAAAGATAACGGCGAACGGAAGAACGCTGAATGGTGTCAAAACCATTAAATATATACCGGCAAATAAGGACCTGCATGAAATAACAGGTAGTTACTGGTCACCGGAACTGGAAACCCAGTACAGGTTTTACCTGCGTGACGGTAAACTTTACGGGTACCAGACCAGGCACGGGGAGTTTGAGGTTGAGAGCCTGAAAAAAGATGTTTATATCTCGAACAGTGACTTTATAAATAAGATTGATATTATACGCAAAGGAAAGAAAGTGACCGGTATGAGAGTCACTAACTCAAGAGTCCGGAACCTCTGGCTGGAAAAAAGGTGATCTGGTTGCTCGTTACTCGCTCAGCAACCCGATTAAACAATTTAACAATTCAACGATTCAACAAATGAAAAAAATCTCCTCACTCACAGTACTTCTCATCCTAATCACTGCCTGTAATTCAGATGTGATGCAGGTTCCACCGGGCAACGAGGTAATTCTTGGCATCTTCGGCGGTATGGGCCCGGAAGCAACAGCTGACCTTTACAAACAGATACTTGTTATTACACCGGCGGAAAAGGATCAGGAACATATTCCGACAATTATTTTCAGTAACCCTATGGTTCCTGACAGGATGGAATCAATTGAGAATGGCGGTGAATTTATCAAACCCTATCTCAGGTTCAGTGTAAAAAAGCTGGAATCAGCGGGTGCTTCATTTATTGTGATACCGTGCAATACTGTGCACTATTTCTATGATTATATGCAGGAGTCTGTTGATATCCCTATAATACACATGATAAGGGAAACAGCAATTGAAGTTGCCAATAATTATCCTGGTGTTAAGACGGTTGGTCTGCTGGCAACAACCGGCACCATTGAATCTGGACTTTATAACAGGGAACTGGAGGCTAAGGGATTCGAGGTGATCACCCCTTCGGATTCAATCCTTGATAACATGGTCATGAAGGCTGTATACGGGATTAAGGCAAAGACCGATCCCCGGTTTAACGAAGACCTCCTTGCCATTGCAGGTCAGCACCTTGCTGACCGTGGAGCAGAGGTTATAGTCCTGGGATGTACTGAGATACCCCTGGCATATAACCCGGATCGTGTCGACCTGCCTGTGGTTAATGCCACCCGTGTGCTTGCAGAAAGAGCGATAGAGAGATATACAGCGATGAGTGGTGAGAAGTGAGATAGGGCAGGTTTGATTCTGGTTTGTATAAGGTTAAACATTTCCACAGTTCAACGATTAAACAACCTCTAAACACCTAAACCTCTAAACAACTAAACCTCTAAACACCTAAACCTCTAAACACCTAAACAATTTAAACCCCGATTCAACAATTACACAATTCAACAATTCAACAATGAAAGATCTCACAATCATTCCCGGCGTAGGAAAATCAATAGCCAGTGACCTGTGGCATATTGGGATCAGGAAGGTAGAAGACCTGAAAGGACAAGACCCGGAAGAGCTTTACGAACTGTCAAACAGGTTTGCCGGCAGTACCCAGGACAGGTGCCTCCTGTATGTTTTTCGATGTGCTGTCTATTTTGTAGAGACCCCCAAAGAAGAACAGGACCCCGAAAAGCTTAAATGGTGGAACTGGAAGGATGATAAATTATCTGGCTGCAAAGGGCGTCACCCTTCGATGCCATAATGTACAGAAGGCCCTCTGAAGGAGCCAGGGGCCGCTCCCAAATAAATTTGACTCGTGTCCACGCATTTTCTATCTTTGTTATAAGGCTTGATCGAAATAACTGAAAACTAATTTCATAGGGGGATCAATACTACCAGGTTTATCGTATTATTAGATGAAATCAGGAGACTTATAACTATAAATAATATCCATACATATTAACCAAATACCTGATCATACCATGAAAAAAAATCTGACTATTCTTACAGGAATTGCATTATTAATTACAATTCTGATTGCCGGTGGTTGTAAATCGGCAGATGAGGATGATAATACAAATGACTCTAGAAAAGTTACAATTTATTTGAAAAAGGTCGTAAAGATAGATGGGAAAACGCACCTTGAGATGTATAATTCATACGCTACGGAACAGGTAGTAGTCGATTCTCTTCGGACCTTCGTTCAGCCTGGAATGAAAATTATCTGGGCACCAGAAACAGATAGCGGTATTAAAATAGTAAATAAAATTGGCTCAAGCACAGGGAATGGTAACATCTTTGACAGAGATGCCTCAAGGGTATTTCTAAGTAAAAAGTTTAAATTTAAAGTACCAGACGGTGCATTTGGCGAAGAAAAATATGACATACAAATTGAGGACATGGAAGGACAATCCTGGAATATCGATCCTCATTTGATTATTCCGGATCGAAGATAATCAGGTGATACTGGAAAAATTTCAGGATCAATTATCCCAGATTAATATGTGTTATCGTATCATTTCAGTTTTTATTGTTGCCTTACTAACTGTAGTTTATTCCCCGGTAGTTATTAAAGGACAATCCCCTGACAGCCTGTTGTATTTAATCGACAATGACCTGGTAGAGGATGATTTCAAAAGATATGACCTTTTATGCGAGGTAATCAGGGGTATAGAAGATGATGAAATCAAAATACGATATTGTGATAAGGCGATAGAACTTGCCGAAAAGCTTGACATACTGCCGATCTATCCCTACCTTAAGAAAGGTGAAGCATACCTTAATTCCGGTATGCATGCACTAGCCCTGGAATGCTTTATGGAAGCCGCAAGGTATAGCAAAGAAAAAAATGATCTGGCTAATCTCGGAAGGGCTTATAACTGGATAACTATAACATATGGCAAGCAGGGTAACCACGAAAATGAAAAAGATTATAATCAGAAAGCTATCGAAGTATTTGAACAGGCTAAGGATACGGCAAGCCTTAGATATGCATTGGCAAACCTTGGCTATACATACTACAACCTGCGTAAGTACGACAGCGCACTGGTCATACTCACTTCTAGAGGTGAGTTGTTTAAGGAGATAAAAGATGACTATGCCTACTACTACTGTCTTGGCAATTCAGGCCTGGTTTATTCCAAACTCTCGGATTACGATAAGGCAGAAGCATACCTTCTCGAGGCCATTGAAAACCTTGACAGGCTTGGCGATATACCTGGTGTTGTTGAATACATGATTGAATATGCAAATGTTCTCATGCAGAAAGGGGAAATTGAAAAAGCCATCGGCTATGCCTCCAGAGCGCTAACTATTAATGATGATCCAGACTATGAAAGCGATGCAGCCAAAACGCTTGCCAGCATATACAGGACAGTTGGAAAGTATGACAGTGCTTATTACTACCAGTCGATATTTATTGTCGCAAACGACAGCCTTAAGAATATCAAGAATGTCTGGAAAATGGCTGACCTGCGAGCGGATTTTGAAATTGCTCAGAATGATTTAGAGAACAAGAAAAAAACGCTTATACAGTTTATTATTATTATTGGCCTGGGAATAATACTGCTGCTGGCCATAGGACTTGTGACACTGTATTATACCAGCCTGAAACGCTCTAAGAAACTTACCACGGCACTCGAGGAACGCCGGGTATTACTTGAAAAACAAAG
>Ga0272441_10007108_pt1 | contig 18351 bp, 12 predicted proteins | sample SSMProp6N_FD_193582 | JGI IMG/M metagenome (GOLD analysis project Ga0272441, IMG submission 193582) | Marine sediment archaeal communities from Little Sippewissett salt marsh, Falmouth, MA, United States - SSM-Prop-6N | ecosystem: Environmental > Aquatic > Marine > Wetlands > Sediment ... | reverse complement strand
GTCAGTCTCAGCTTGGGGTTCACTATAGTTGTCTATGTACTATATAGGCTTTCGTATTGGCCGTCAAGGGAAAAGTCGCTGTTGCACGAGATTGACACGGATTCGCTCCTGTCATTGCGAGCGCAGCGAAGCAATCTCACGTGCCACGGATCACGGATCACGGGTCACGGGTTTGAAACCGCAGATGAACGCTGATGTGGACTCCGTCATTCCCGCGCAGGCGGGAATCCAGGTGTTTTGAACCGCGAAATACGCGGAAGACGCGAAGGCAAGCCCGGCCGGGGGAGCAATCGCTGGTGACAAAGAAACGAACGGGGCCATGGAGGGGGCCGTAGGCAACCTGCGCGAAGCGCGGAGTCTTCGTCAAAATCACTTTTCGCGTAGTCCGCGTATTTCGCGGTTCCCGTCCTTCAACTCCGAGCGCCCGTCGCGCTTCGCGCAGTCGAACATGTCGGGCGGATTCGCAACCCACGCGGGCGGATTGACCGGGGGACAAGACCGTTGTAGACGCGGATTGACTCAGCGCGGCGGTGGGCTTCGCCCTCAGCGGGCACCCAATATCCGCGCGCAGAGACGCTGAGACGCGGAGAACACCAGGTCTTCACCGCCTTTTCAAACCCAGCGCCTCGGCGTGAGATCTTATCCTCTGTGCCACCGAAACTTGCATCACGCTTTCGAGAGGATCTGGAGGACTGGATTGAGCGCAACCCGGAGATTCTGCATGTGGAACAGCAGGTGAGCGAAACGGAAACAGACGGAACCGATGAAACCCGTCCCAGCGAAGCCCGTTTGTTGAAAGAGTGGACGCAGGACGAGGCTGAGACATACGAAGCCTTCAAGAATGAAGTGCTTGCCGCTGGCCTCTATCCGCAGGCCAAAAAATCGGGCATGAGCTTCCTGGCACAGACCCGGAGGGGAGATGTTTTCGTCTGTTTCTTCAGCGCCTCAAGTGGCCAGGTGATACTTTGGATTCGCAATGATTCCATGCAGGCTTTGATTGATTTCGACAAAGCGTGTGAAGCTGTCACAGAAAGCGCGCCGCAAGACTTCCGGTTCGCGCGTAAACCTACATGGTTCATGATTCGCTTGCCCGCTTCAGCAGAAAACGCGAGACGGGCAGCATCGCTTGTGATTGCTGAAGTGGTGCGACGAGTGACCGCTGAGTAGGCGGCATTGTCTTTGGGATGCCTACGAAGGAACTGGCCGTGGAGGAATAAAGGGTGTAAAAGCGGAGGGAGCGCGTTCGGTATTCCGGCAGGCGGTTCCTTCGTCGCGTGCCGGCGGGGGGAAGGCGGTGAGTTCCGATAATCTGCCTGCCGGTGGGCAGGGGCGGCGGTTTGCTTGTCTCATCGGCCTGGCCGGGCGGCGCGGGAGCGGGGCGGCGTCGCGTGGGCCGCCGGCGGCGTGAGGGGCATTTCTTGGGGACACGTGTCACGAGATGCGAGTCACGGCGGTGACAGACGCAACGGCGTCACACATTTTTTTTGAGTTTCTTGGAAAACACGTGCCTAAATTTGGTCGTATGAGTAAAATAGGTCGATTGGACAGTTTGTGTGTTTGGCATGGTGAATGATGGCGCAGTATGCGACCGGTATAGAAACGCGTGACGCCCTGATCGATGCCGCCGGGGAGCTGGCGGCGGAGATCGGGTTCGACAACGTCTCGACGCGGGCGGTCGCCGAGCGGGCCGGTGAGAACATCGGCAGCATTCACTATCATTTCGGCACCAAGGAGAAGCTCTTTGAGGCCGTGATAGCCGTGGTTAGCCGCAAGTGGAAGCAGCGCTCCATCGCCATGGTCCTCAAGGAACTGGAAGGGGAATTGGATCGCCCGGAAGGACAGTCGCGTGCGATCCGCGCGGCGGTGCATCATTACCTTACCCTGCTGTTCGGCCACGAGCGGCCGGCGTGGCATTGCCGGGTGACCTACCAGGTGATGCAGTGCGCCGGGCCCCTCCAGGATCTCTTGCTCAAGGAGATGGTGCGGCCCAGCCACAAGGCGATTATCGATCTCATCCGGCGCATCAAACCCGAACTGAGCTACCGGGAGGCGTTCGTCCACGTGGGGGTTATGACGATGCCGCTGGCGTTTCACGCCGACTTCATGCCGGCCGTGCTGCGCTTCATCGGCACCCGGGGGTACAGCGACGCATATTTACAGACACTCGAAGACGTCATCGTGCGGCAGACCCAGCTTTCTCTGGGCTTGCCGCCCGACGAGGCGTCATAGCATACGGGGGAACAGTCCAACGAACACGATGTAGAACTGACGCTCATCACTCGGTAATGACAGGCATTTGAATTGCGGCGTATCGCAGCGGGGAGTCACCCTGCCCGGTGAAGCGCTGCGACGCGGTACGCACCGGCTCTTTTTCTTCGCCGCCGGTGTGCGATCCCGTGGAGAAGGTGCCGGCTTACGCTGGTGTATGAGCCGAACATGAAAGACTGCGGCAGTGGCCCGGGACCAAGGGACCCGGGAACGGGCCGCCTCGTTCAATCCGGAAACGCAAAAGCAGGAAAAGGAACGCAACGTGGTAGAGTATTCAGCAATCGATTCGCAGCAGCAAGATGCCATCGGAGAAGGTTTCGACAACGTCGGCGGCCGGGAGCAGGACCGCCCGAGCGCCGTTTCCAAGGAACGCAAGCGCAACATTCCGCGCCGGGATTCGTTCCTTCGCTCCATCGTGAAACTCGGTGTGTCCGATCTGCACCTCAAGGAGGGCATGCCGCCCCGCGTGCGGGTGGCCGGGCAGTTGAGGAAGCTGGACCTGGAGCCGCTTCCCAGCGCCGACTTCGAGCAGTTCATGCTCGACTTCCTCACCGCCAAGCAGCAGCGCATGCTGGAGGAAAACGGCTCGGTCGATTTCACCTACGACCTGGACGGCTCCGACCGCTTCCGCGTGAACATCTTCCGCCAGGAGTCGGGGTTGTCCATGGCAGCACGGCGGGTTACGCGGACCATCCCGGCGTTTGAAGACCTGCATCTGCCCTCGGTCATCTCCAAGATCTCCGAGAACCGCCAGGGCCTGGTCCTGATCGCCGGGGTGACCGGCAGCGGAAAGAGCACCACGCTGGCGGCCATGATCGAGCATATCAACTCCAGCCGCGCCGAACACATTTTGACTATTGAGGATCCGATCGAGTTCCTGTTCACCAGCAAGAAATCCCTGATCAACCAGCGCGAGATCGGCATCAACGTCAAGAATTTCCCCACGGCCCTGCGGGCGCTGGTGCGGGAGGACCCGGACGTGGTGCTCATCGGCGAGATGCGCGACGTCGAGACGTTCCAGGCCGCCTTGCAGGCGACCGATACGGGGCACCTCGTCTTCGGCACGATCCATGCCTCGAGCTGCGCCCAGACCATCAGCCGCATCCTCGATTTGTTTCCGGATGACGAACGCGAAGCTATTCGTCAGGCTCTTGTCTTTAACCTCAAGGCCATCATCAGCCAGAAGCTGGTGCCGTCGGTCAGGAAAGACATACCCCGGGTGCCGATCAACGAGGTGCTCCTCTGCACGCCCATCGTTCAGAAGCTGATCGCCGAGCAGCGCGACAGCGACCTGCCCAGCGTCATTCGCGGCGGCGACGAAGGGATGCAGAGCTTCAACGACAGCCTCCAATACTTCATCGAGAAGGGCTACGTCGACACGAAGACCGCCTACAAATACTCCCCGAACCCCGAGGAGCTCAAGATGCAGCTCAAGGGCATCCGTCAGAGCAAGAGAGGTCTTGTCGGCTGAGCCCCAAGGTTGTTTGTCGAATGGTTGGCGTTGGTGTTACGGGCGGGGTTGGTCCTGCAATTGGGCGAGTTTGTTGAGGACGCGTTCGGCGTGTCCCTGGGCGATGACCTCGGGCCAGTAGTAGCGAATAGAGCCGCGGGGGCCGACGATCATGGTGGTGCGGATGGTGCGGCCGTATTGCAAGTCTCCCAGCGAACTGCGGACGTAGGCGCCGTAGCGCTCCATCACCGTGCGTTCGGTGTCTGAGAGCAGTCGCAGCGCCAATCCGTGCCTGGCGATGAAATCGCAATGCGACTCTGGCGAATCGCTGCTGATGCCGAGCACGATGGCCTGGCGCTGCTCGAACTGGGGCAGCAGTTCGGTGAAGTCCCTGGCCTCCAGCGTGCAGCCGGGCGTGTCGTCCTTTGGGTAAAAATACAGTACGACCCATTGGCCCTGAAGGCCACTGAGCGTGACCGGTTTGCGGTCCTGGTCCGGAAGCGTGAAGTCGGGCGCGGCTCGGCCGGTGACCGGAGACAACTGCGCCCCGGCCTCCTCGATCTCGGCCTGCTGCATCTTGACGTTGATGTCCAGCGTTACGTGGACCGGCTCGACTTTGACCGGCTGGATTTGCACCTCATGCGGCCCGCATCCGCAGAACAACAGCAGAGACAAGAGAGATGGTATGCACAGTGCGCTTCTCATAGTCGCACCTCGCAGTCAACACGATTGAGTTCGACACGCCGCGTTGCCTGATTGCCCGGCCTCCGTATTATAGCCGAATCCGGCGTGTTCGGGAAGCATCGATCTCCTATTTTTCGGCATTCTCCGGCCATTCCTCGGCCGGCCGGCCCGCCCGTTCCCGGAGGGCCAGCAGCTTGCGCAGGTTCTCGTCGAAGCCGGGGAAATCCAGCATGATTTCCTCAAATTGCACGGGGACTTGCGGATTGCGGCTTCGACCGCGCAGGGTCACGCGCGCCAGCAGGCCGTCGGGCGTCTCCCGAAAGTCGATTCGGAAAAGGCTGTAGCGAAAGTCGATCAGACCATTGGCCAGGGTATCGGCGCTTACTTCTTCCCCGGAGGCCGTCGAAAGGCGCTGGAGCTGTCCGCTGAGCAACGTGCGTAAGGTGCGCGTGGCGCCGTCGTGTTGGAGTCTCCACCAGCCGCCGCTGGTCGTCGAATAGAGATACCCCGGTCCCAGCCGCACGTCCGTCGGGTCGTCGCGCGCGACGCTCAGGGGGATCATGCCGTACACCGACCCCATACCGGCGGCCCGTTCGCCGAAGAGCAGGCCCAGGACGTGGGTGACGTTGAGACGGTCGGCGAAGAGTCGCCCATGGATGCGGCTCGCATCGGGGGCGATGCGCACGGCCGCCGCGTGCACGCGCCCGCCCAGGAAGCCCCAGTCCATCTTTTCGATCAGGACGGCGGCCGGATCGTTTTCCCAGCGAAGCGTTACGTACCCGTCGTCCAGTCGGAGCCGGCCGACTCGGAGTCGGTCGACGTGGAAGCGCTGGTTGCCGGGCGTGGAGACAGGCGAGAAGCCGGTCAGGATCATCTCACCGTCGACGCCTTCGGCGCGGGTGGGATGCCGCGCGGCGGCGAGCGTGGCATTCGTCGCGCCGATTTTCACCCGCGGCGTGATTTGACCCCGTCGGAAGTCCCACCGTGCGTCGAGAGAGAATTCCCCGCTGACGGCGGTTCCCAGGAGTTCGGCGATCGCGGTGGCCGCCGCCTGTTCCTCTTTGAGCCGAACCCGCCGACACAAGACCGCCAGCGTCCCGGCCGGCTGCGGTCCGCTCCAGTCCCAGGCGCCTTCGACGTACAGCGGCGCCTCCGGCTGCACGGGCGGTTGCCATTGCAGACGGCCCTGTTGGGACTGCGGATCAAACGACGCGCGTGCCGGTGCGAGCTTCTCCGGCCCCAGAGCCAGCAGAACTCTGGATTGCGCGTCCTGAACCGCGAGATGGTCGCATGCCAGCGTGCTTTCGAGCAAGGCGGGCGCGTCGGCTTGCGGCTCGTATTTTGCCTCCAGAACGAGGTTCTTGAGTCCCAGATGCAATGCGGGAGCAGGCACGTCGAGGTTCAGTCGGTTCGTTGCGGCCTGAGTGTGGAAGCGCGGCGCGGCGTCGTTGAAATCGGCCTCGACGGCGAGGCGGAGCGGTCCTATCCACGCCTGTGGCCCGTTCGTCCCCGTGCGAACCGTGGTGGCGGACCCATTCGCTTCCAGCCGCAACCGCTTCAAGACGGTGCCCGTGCCCAGCGCAAACTGCGCTGCGGTCCGGTTGGGGTCCGGGACGAATGTGATCGTAACGACGTCCGTCGTCAGGTTGGCGATGCGCGCCGTTCGGCACGCCAGAGCGCTGCCCGGACGCAGGACGATTTCGCCTTTTCTTTCTTTGCTGTGTCCGCTGAATTTGAGGATACCGGAGAGACCGTCCAGCGTGACGCCCCGCCCCACGCGCAGGCGCCCTGGAGACAAGACGACGTTCAGTTCGGGAAGCTGACAATCAGGCCAGCCTTCGTTCGGGCGGTTCGAGAGGTCGCCCGACAGCCGCCCGCTTGTGCGGATCGTGCCGAGTTGGGATATGTCCCAGCCGCGCGGCGTCAGCGCGTCAGAGAGGGCGGGCGGCAGTCGGCCTTCGGCCTCCCAGGACAGTTGGGCCAGGCGTGCGTTTTCGTCGGCCCGGCGCGCGGTGCCCAGGGGCAGAGAGGCTTCGAGCCGCGTGATCCGGAACGTCTCGCCTCGCGCGCGGCCGGAGAGAGTCACCTTGTCCTGAGGAAGGATCGTACCGCATACGTGCAGGTCTACAGGTTCGGCCGCTTCCCGCGCGAGCCACAGCCGCCGGCCCGGCAGGATCGAGGCCAAGGCACGCGTCGAGACCTCGTTGGCATCGATCGAAAACGCGACTGACGGTCGCCTCGTTTCGAGCGTGGCGTGCACATGAGCGGGCGTGTTCTCGAGCGTCAGCGTGAGATCGTGGACCGCCCGACCCGCACTGTCGCGACGGATAAAGCCTTCGCAGGGGAAACGCGTTTGCTGGCGGTTCCAGTCCACAGTCAGCGCGCAGGCCCGCAGGTCGATGCGCTCGAACGGGAGCTTCAACGGGGCGTCCCGCTGACCAAGCGTTAGCCGGGCCAACTCGCCGAGGTCGAGCCGGCCGTCTCGTACGCGCACGAGTAGCCCGCCCCCGGCCACGTGCACCCTCTTGACTTCACCTCGCAGCAGGGACAGCAGCGAGAATTGCACGGCTATCGTATCGACGGAAACACAGCGCTGCTCGTCCAGGCACAGGTGTGCCAATTCCGCACTGCGCCAGGAGCAGCTTCGCACCTTCAACTCGGCGTGAGGCAGACCGAGCTCGTTTAGTCGAGAGAGAATCACGCGGCGTACGAGTGCGGGCAGAACCATCACCTGCGCCATCGATACGAGCACGACAACGGCGCTGAGGACAAGCAACCAGCAGATCCCGCGTTTGAGCCGCAGTTTCATCGCAGTGTCCAAGAACGCACCACGCCGCGCGTCGGTGACATGGCGCTGTCGGCACAGTTACTCCTCGAAGCCCTGGAAGAGGGTCGGTTCGTTGTCGGTGGAGGTGTTGGTGTCCTTGCCCGGCGGCGTTCGGGTTTCGTGTACGGGGAACGGGATGATCGTCGGGCCTTCTCCGGGCTCGTCGAGCCAGTCGTCCTCGTCGCCCTGGTCGTCCACGTCGTCCGGGATGTACGGGATCAGGCCCTCTTGGTAGGCGATCTCCTGGAGCTCGCGCGGGGCGGTGCGCATGTCCATAACGATGCCGTCGACCTCGAGCATCCAGACGAGGGGGTTCTCCGCCATGAGGCTGCTGAGGGTGTACTCGGGGTGGAGCTGGCCGACGTCCAGGGCATCCTCGATGACCCTTCTCTTGGCCGACATGGTGCTGTTGGCGACGCCGAGGCATTCGGAGAGTTCCTTGGCGGTCAGGTGCGGATGCTGGGAGGGGTCGAAGAGGAAGTTGATCGATCCGGCCGTGTAGATGACGCCGGCCGCCCAGGTGCGTGGCCGGCCCCGAAGCAGCGGTGACGGACGCTTGCGGGCCAGCGCCGCCGTGAGCTTGCGGCACACGTATGCATATTCGTCGTTGAGCCGCCGCGCGCAGAAGGCGTCCGTCGAGCCGGTGATCTCCTCGAAGCGACTCTGCATTTTCTTTGGCACTTTGAACTCGTTTTGCTCGGCCATGACACCATTCCTTTCCGGCGTTTCGCCGGCCAGCCCCAAACTGTGTTGAACCGGGCCACCAGAGGCGTACGATTCGGCTTGGTCTATTGTGGTGCCTTACGCGGCGCTCTGCAATGAAAAAAGCGCGCTGCAAAAAAGGGCCTGGGTTTGGGGAAATATCCTGGCATACACACGGCGGCGGTAGGATGGCTTCTCAACCCACGCGGGAGGACTTTCGCACGCGCGACGGCGTTGCGTTCGGCGCGTGGCTCGTCGATTCCCTTGCCGCCGGCGGGCCTGGTTGGTAGAATCCGGGGCACCGAGGCCGAGAGGATCGGTGTTGAGAATGGCTCGAACTGAAAGGAGTATTGTCATGCACACACCCGGACGCACGTTTTTGATTGCCGTTTTCCTGTTCGTTTTCTGCGGGTCGTTGTCGGCCGGTCCGCTGGCGACGATTACCGTCGAGGCGGGGGACCATGCCCGCACGGACACGCCGGTCTCGGTGCCGTTGGCGACGGTGCCGGCGGCGGCGGCGGATTTGCCGCTTTCCTTGCACGAGGTGCGCGGCTCTTCTCGCGTGCCCGTTCCGGCTCAGCTCGAGCGGGGGACGGTGCCGAGGTTGCACTGGATTCTCGCAGGCACGCTGCCGGCGGGCAAGACGCGCACGTACGAGCTGGTGGCGGGGCAGGTCCCCGGCGCGCGTCTGGTCCGGGCCCGCAAAGGCGCGAAGGATCTGGAGATCGCCGTCGGTGAGACGAAGGTGATGCGGTACCATCACGCGATCGTGCCGGCACCGGCCGGACAGAGCGAGCTGTACAAGCGAAGCGCTTTTATCCATCCCCTCTGGTCACCCGCCGGGACGGTGCTGACGAACATGCAGCCCGCCGATCACTATCATCACGTCGGCATCTGGATGCCCTGGACCAAGACCGAGTTCGAGGGCAAGGAGACCGACTTCTGGAACCTCAAGGCCGGCCAGGGCACGGTCCGCTTCGTCAAGTACCTGGATACGACTACCGGCCCGGTCTACGGCGGCTTTCAAGCCGAGCAGCACCACGTCGCGCTGCAGACCGACGTCGGCGAGAAGATCGTGCTCGACGAGGTCTGGGACGTCCGCGTTTACAACGTGGGCGGGTCCGACAAGGGCTACTGGCTCTGGGATTTCAAATCGACGCAGCGCTGCGTGGCGGCCAGTCCGCTGCACCTGAAGAAGTATCGCTACGGTGGGTTCGGCTATCGCGCCACCGGCGAGTGGGACGAGGACAACGCCGCCTACCTGACCAGCGAGGGCAAGAACCGCAAGAACGGGCACAGCACCCGGGCCCGCTGGTGCGACATGGCCGGCTCCATCGACGGTACGTGGGAAGGCGTCACGATGTACAGCCACCCGCAGAACTTCCAGCACCCCGAGCCGATGCGCATCTGGCCCAGCGGTCAGGTGTTCTTCAACTTCTGCCCGATCCAGGCCACCGATTGGGACCTCAAGCCGGGCGAGGACCACGTGTTCCGGTACCGGATCTTTGTGCATGAGGGCAAGGGCAACGCCGAGGAGGCCGAGCGGATCTGGAACGATTACGCCAACCCGCCGGAGGTGAAAGTCCAGTTCAACCGGCCCGAGACGGCAACCATCCTGTTCGACGGCAGCGACTTCTCGAAGTGGAAGCGCCAGGGCGGTGGCGACATCAAGTGGAAGTGTGAGGACGGGACCATGCAGATCGTTCCCGGGTCGGGCAGCATTGTGACGAAACGCAACTTCCGCGATTTCATGCTGCACGCTGAGTTCAAGACACCGCAAATGCCGCCGGATGTAAAGGGGCAGGGACGCGGCAACAGCGGGTTCTACATCCAGCAGCGCTACGAAGTGCAGATCCTGGACTCGTACGGCGAAAAGCCGACGTACAACGGGTGTGGCTCGCTCTACCGGACCAAGGCTGCGGACAAGAACGCGTGCAAGAAGCCGGGCCAGTGGCAGAGCTACGACATTCTGTTCCAGGCCGCGCGCTTTAGCGGAGACACGAAGGCGGAGAATGCCCGTATCACCGTGTTCCACAACGGCGTTCTCATCCACAACGACGTCTCGGTTCCCAACAAGACCGGCGCCGGTCAGCCCGAAGGGCCCGATTCCCGGCCGATCCTCCTGCAGGACCACGGCAATGCCGTGACCTTCCGAAACATTTGGATTGTACCCTTCAATTGATGAGGGATAATTGATTATTGATGATTGCGGCAAAACAGTAGCCTGAAGGCTTTCGTAAGTCGCCTGATGCGGCATTGGCTTCGAGCCTGTGACACCACGGTGGAAGGAGTTGGACATGAGAACTGCGACGTACGTATTTGCGGTGTTGGGTTTGTCGATTAGTCTGTTGGGCTCGGCCTGGGGCGCCGAGCCGATGCGCTTTGAAGATACGAGCGGCAAGTACCTCGATCTCCTGAGCGAGGGGACGCCGCTCCTGCGATTCATGTACGCGCACGACACGTCAAGCGGCCAGCGGCGGTTCGAGACGTATAAGCCGTTTCATCACGTCTACGACGGCAAGCTACGGTTGACCAACGGCCCGGACGGTGAGAGCGAGTATGTCGCGAACAAGATTCTCTACCCCCACCATCGCGGGATCCTCATCGGCTGGAACAAGCTGACGTTCGATGGCAAGCGTTACGACCTGTGGCACATGAAGAACGTCGAGCAGGTGCATCAGCGGTTCGAGGAAATGATCGCCGGGCCGGCTCAGGCGAGTTGCACTTCATTGATTCACTGGAACGACGACAAAGGCAAGCCGATCGTGGCGGAACGTCGCAAAGTCACCGTGTACCGGCAGAGCGACCCGACCGTCTTGCTGCTCGATTTTCATACCGAATTGAAGGCGGTTCGCGGCGAGGTGTATTTAGACGGCGATCCGGAACATGGCGGGTTTCAATATCGTCCGCATAACGACGTCGCCGCCGGCGGGGCGGACGTCAAGGCGAAGTACCGCTTCCACGCCGACGGCATCAACCCGCACAAGGACAAGGACCTGCCCTGGGTGGCGATGTCGTACGGCCTGGCCGGCAAACGCTACAGCGTTTTGCACATGAATCATCCGGACAACCCGAAGGGCACGGTCTACTCGGCCTACCGCGACTACGGCCGCTTCGGCGCGTTCTTCAAGAAGACCATCAAAAAGGACGATACGCTCACCTTGCGCTACCGCATCTGGGTCGGCCGGGGTGAACTGCCCAGCCGCGCCGATCTCGCCGCCCGCTACGCCGCGTTCGCCAACCCGCCCCAAGCCGAAGCGTCGCCATAGCAGCCAACGATACAACCGCCCGGCGACGCCAGGTCCCGTTGCCGGAAGGCAGGCGGTTCGACCTTGCGGAAATGGGCCGCCAAGGGGTACAATGGCCCTAATACCGCATTTCGCAAGTTCCGCGACTATGCGGGAGGAGATTGCTTTCCCGGCGCGCCGGGACTCCTCGCAATGACACATACGAGTTCTGTGTGTCATTGCGAGCGAAGCGAAGCAATCTGCAGTCGCGCGATTTATGAAACGCGGTACTCGTGATCGTCGAATGACGCAACCAGGACCGGGGCAGTTCGATGGCTGTATTGAAACGACGAACGGACAACGAACGTGTGGAAATCGAATTCGAGCTGGACTATCTGACGTCTCTGACGACGCAGCAGCGATTCGAGATGATGCTCCGCAAGAGTCGTGAGATGGCCTCCCTTCGGAAACGATATGGAAGTCGAAGAACGACTCAGATTATTAAAAGAACATAAGGTTCGGTTCGTCATCATCGGCGCGACCGGATCGAAATGAAGATGGCCGCAGGTCGCCCCAAAGATAAGGAAGACCTCAAATTCCTCCGGAAGCTCAAGCAAAGGAAAGCGAAGCGCAAAGACCCGCCCCGCCGTGGTCGCAACTGAAAGCCCAATCACAATCACCCCGAAGGAGAAAACACCGCATTCCTTTAGTTCTCGAGGTTCTCGGGAGGAAAAATCACCAGGAAGATTTGTCCTTCCTAAAGTAAGCCTAATCTGCATTTTGCAGAAGTTCAAAAAGGCTCTCTAATGCAAGTCAAAAAAGGAAGTAAGAAGATGACTATTGGCAAATACGGGCTACTGGCAGTCATGTTCATCCTGCACGTGCAAAGCAGTTGTGTCTATTCAGAAGAGATCAACGCGTCGGTGGACTGGGCGAAGTTTCAGAAGCTCGAGGGAGCGGACAATCAGGGGGCCGCGACGCTGGCCTACGATCATAAAGGGACTCGCGTGAGCGGTGCCATTGCCACCCCGTTTGCCCTTGGCAGAACTGATGCATCCTTGTCATCGACGGTCCGATTCAAGCTTCCGGAACCGGGAGCTGTGCCTCAATGGGCGTCGGCCGCGATTGCCATCTACGGGAAAGACCGGGCCAAACGGCTTTACAGCATGGTGATTTTCGGGGCGCCGGCCATGGCGGCCGGGACATGTGAAATTGGCTTTTACCACCAGGCGATGATCCGCCGGCCGCTTGCCTTCGATCAGTGGCAGACGATGAAAGTCGAGGCAGCCGATGGACTGGTCAGAATGAAAGTCTGGTCTGATGGAACGGAGGAACCTGACTGGATGGCGGAGGAGGAATTGTCCGGCTTCATCACTGAAATCGACGCCATTGGAGTGCGGACCTATGGGATGCCGGTTCCATTCGACGCGTTTAACGCCAGTGGGGCTTCTTCTGATGAGCCTGCGCGGACCTTCGAGGTGGCCGGCAAGGGATGGCGAGCGGTGTTGGATCGTTTCGGGCGCATTCGTTCTTACGATGCACACGTTGATGGCGAGATGCAGTCTGTTCTTTTCCGTTTGGACAAGTATGCCGGGCCGGCCTGGTTTGGGCAGTGGGGCGGCGCCGAGAAACGCCTAAGGCTGCGGCCGGTGAAGCCTGCCGATGACAAGCCGGTCTTTGCAGCGATTCACGACGGTATCCGTTTTGGAATTGAATACCGCAATGATAACGATCGGCTTGTGCTGATTGCCACTGCCGCCAATACTACGGATGAGCCCTGGACGCCGAAGGCCGCCGGGATCAGGCTGGGCCTCGATACCTACATGCAGAAGTATCCCGACTGGAACGATACGTTCTTTCCGACCTTGATCCGTGGCGAGAAAACCCATCTCTGGGGCTATTTCATGAGTCCCAAGGGACGCATTCTGACGATTTCATCTCCCGATCCAATTGCGTCCTGGAATTATGAATACCAACCCCGCAGGCACAGGATCTATACGGTCAGTCTGGATCTGCTTCACACCTTGCCGCTGCCGGAACGGCATCCTCAGAATCTGACGCAGTTGCTGCCGGGCCAGGAGAAATCCTGGACGATTTTCCTGGAAGAAGTTGATGATCTGAAAGAGGTCAAACCGATTGTCAGCAAAACAATCAACGCCCCCATGTTCGACATGGACCGTTATACCGTTGCAGAGGGAGAATCTTCAGAGATCACAATTTATACTGACGAAGAAATTTCCTTGTCGGTTACAGATCCCCAGGGAAAGGTCGGACGTCTAAACACAGGAGCGAGGCAGAATGATCAGTGCACAATTGTATTTACGCCAGACAGTGGCGTCGGGACGTATACGTTCAAGGCAAAGAACGAGAGTGGGAGAGTCTCAGAAGCGATGCTGTATCTGCGACAGCCCTGGAGTTGGTATCTCAAGCAGGCCAGAAAAGAGGCGATTCGCTGCCCGCAAAAGGCTGCCGGGTGTTGTGAGAACTGGCTGGGGCACTTTTCCACCATGCTGGCCAAACGGTATTTTCCGGATGAGACACTTGATGCAAGAGCGGAGGCAAACTTCCGTACGATTCTGCCTTTGATGTACGATTTGGAAAGCGGCCATCAGATCGCCATGCCTTTCCGCATTCAAAACAGTTACTACATGTTCAGTTTATTGACCGATGTCTATAGAGCTACCGGCAGTATTGAAGACCTGGAACTGGCCTCGAAAGTCGCCGACTGGTTGATCAAGCACCAGAGCCCCGATGGGGCGTACCGTAATGGACGCACCCATTACACCTGCGTTGCCTACGGGGTTAAATCCATGCTGGAACTGGCCGCGGCCGAGAAAGAACTGGCAAACACCAGTGACGTGTGGCGGGAACGTCACCGCAGGCACTTTCAATCGGCAAAGGCGGCGATCAATGAATTGGAAAGAAATCTGGATAACATCCAGACCGAAGGCCAGATGACGTATGAGGACGGAATGATATCCTGCAGCGCCACCCAGCTTGCGATGTGGGCAGTATGTGTGCACGATGACCGGGAAATAGCACGATTCCGGAAAGCAGCAGATTATATGTTCAAGGGCCACCGCTGTCTCGATCAGATGATCGTTCCCGATTGCCGCTACCATGAAGGGACGCTTCGTTTCTGGGAGGCACAGTACGATGTGTTGATTCCCCGCAACATGATGAACTCCCCGCACGGCTGGACGGCCTGGCGGATTCCCGGCTATTACTATATGTATCTGCTCACCGGCGAAGAAGAGTGGCTCCGACGCGCCATGAACAGTCTTGGCTCCTGCGTGCAGTTGATTGACGGTGAGAGCGGGCGTTTGCGCCATTGCTTTGCCCAGGACCCCTTTGTCAACACCTCTGTTTTCAAGAGGAATTCAGAATCCGGCCATGGAGGTGTTTATGTTTCCGAGGTCATCGGCGAACAGTACATTGAAATGATCTCTGATTTTCACAAGCCCAAAGATCTTAACAAGCTACTCTTTGCGTACTCAAAAGAAGATGGCTCAAGCTGTGATAATGACGTACATGAGATATTCAAGGCGCTTGAAGAGGTCGCGCTGACATCTGCCTATCTGATTGAGCGCGCCGATGGCTCACTGATCACCTATAACTGCAAGGCAGAAAAGGTCGAGGGGACGGTCCATATTATCCCTGCCGAAGAGGTTGTCTCGCGTGTCCATTTGAATCTCAAGACAAAGCACAAGGTGCAAGTGAAATTTGGATCGGGCGAAACCGTTTCCGGTTCCTATTTCGCAATGCAATGGATAGGTCCCGGCGGCGTCCCGGAGGATTTGCGCATTGATTGAAGCAAAGTGGCATGGAAGTCGAAGAACGACTCAGATTATTAAAAGAAAATAAGGTCCGGTTCGTCATTGTTGGCGCGACCGGATCGAAATGAAGCTGGCCGCAGGTCGCCCAAAAGACAAGGAAGACCTCAAATCCTGGCGCAGACTCAAACGAAGGAAAGCCGATCGCAAGAAACGGTCCGACTAAGGTCCCAATCGCAGACGCAATCGCAATCAGTCTCCAGGAAAGGGTGCCGTCCCCTTTAGTTCATTCGCTCCGGCCAGGTTTTGAGTTTGGCGTGGAGCAGTTGCATGGTCTTGTCCCGGTCGATGTCGTAGCATCGCAGGATTTTGCCCTTCGTCTTGCGGTGCTTGTAGGCCAGGTCCCAGTCTACCTCGGGGCAGTGCACTACCGCCCAGGAGGCCAGGTCCGGATCGACCAGGGCGGCGATGTCACCGAGATCGAAGAAGCCTTTGTCCGGCCGCCGGTAGTAGGACGAGCCGAAGCGATACTCGTGCAGGTATTTGCCCAACGCGCCGCACGAGACGAACTTCTGCGAGAATTCCATCGGGCAGGACAGGTGCGTGCCGGTGTCGAAGAGCACGAAGGGCAGGTCGGAGTGGAAGACGATGCGGGCGGCCCGCACGTCGCCGATGACGTTGAAGTTCCAGCACTTGTCCGGCCAGCGGGTGCGAAAGTGCCAGAAGACGCGGACCCGCTCGGCGATGCGTGGTTCTTTCAGGTAGGCCGAGGCGATGTCCGTGGCCGCACCCAGCCCGACGATCCACAGGGGGTCCTGGGGCGTCGAAGCCATCGCTTTGGCGATGATGAAGTCCACGCCTTCCGATTCGCTGGGCTCGTACTTATAGCGCATGGGCGGCGAGCCGCGCTTGATCGGATACTTGCCTACCAGGCCCGCCTTGGCGAGGATCGTCTCGATCTCCCGGGCGGAAGCCTCGATGCTGTCGGGCCCCGCCTCCGGCCGGCGGTTGTCGAAGTTGGCCGCGACGAACCCCTCGATCTGGAACCGCTCGGGTGAAAGAACCGCCAGCGCGAGGGCCCAGATGTCGTCGATCTCGTTCTTGGCGTCCGTGTCGAAAACGACGCGAATCCGTTTCTCCTTCGGCGGAATCACCGGCACCACGCGCTTCGCCGCATCCCGCCGCTCCGCCGCCTCGCGAACCGCCCGGTACCCAGCCCCCAGCTCATCCGCCGCATCCAACCCGCCCGCAGAGACCAGGACGCCAATGATCGCAAAGAGAACGATGTGTGTCACTGTGTTGTTGCCGTCAGGACGCATAGACCACCTCGCGCGTTGTCAAAATCCACACTCACGCAAGCAATCATAGACCATCCCAACCCCCTGTCAACCCGGCAACCCCCAATCCCCCCCGTCGAACACTTCCAACGTGAGAAGGCCCAACAGAACCACGCTGCTAAAGATAGTCAGTAGCTTCGCTTAGTGCTGTAGTTGTTAATGCGCCAATCACCCCGCAGGAGCAAACAGCATACTCCTCCACTGACGTGCTCACAGCCATCGTAGCAACCGCCCGACCCACGCATGTCGGCCTGCTGTCGCGTCAAGTGTCAAGAGTTGACCCCGTATCCCCCCTATTGTCCCGTGCTCTTGATCTCATCCATACCTTGCGCAATGATTCGTAGCCCAGTGGCGGGCGTGGACCTCGGAAATCATCATGACAGTCGAGTATAATGCACGACTTGGTTCCGCCGAACTTGGGTCCTCTCAAGCCTCTGCCGACCATTTGCTCGTACAGTACTCCGCTCACTGTTGGTCTGGCGACGACAATGTGCGTTACACGCGGAGCATCGAATCCTGTCGTTAGTACCTGACAGTTGCATAGAACACGGATATCGCCTTTTTTGAATTCTGCGACCATCTGTCGCCGGGTGACATTCCTCGTATTTCCGCTGACTACCGCCGCGGGTACGTTTTCGCGCCGTAACAGAAATGTCATGTGCTCAGCGTCTCGGACACTTGGCCCAAAGTACAAGATTGAATTGCTCCGATCCTGTGCAAGGGGAAGGAGATGCTCCAGGATCGAAAGCCTGCGTTGATTTCTGTCTGCCTTCAGAGCCATAACTCGGTCGATACGGTCGATGTCTTCCTCGACGATGAGGTCGGCGGTGACAACTTCCGGCACGCGTATGATCGTATGAGTGGGAATTGATCTGAAGTCCGGTCTTGCCAAGATCTCCATTTCTTGCAGCCTCTCCAGCCTTTCGCATGGGTCCTCACCAAGAGTCTGGAGCGGCTCAATGAGATTCTCAAAGATGGTTCTAAGATCTCGGGTGCCTTCTTCCGGATCCTCATCGATGTATTCCATACGGAATGGAGTTGCCGTGAGCCCGGCTACCGAGACAGGACGCCCAAAAGGCAGTAGGTCTGCGAGGATGCGCCGGTATGACGGTGCTGCCGCGCGATGAGCTTCATCGATCAGGAGGATTCTCAAGGATTTGCTTACCACCTTGATAACGGGCGACGCACCTTGTGCACGATTGTCAAGCAGATTCACAATCCGGTGCGGGGTACTAATAAGGACAGCGGGACGACCAATTATCTCTTGGAGGACGGAACTATGTTTCACCAGATCCTGCGTGTAGTGTCCCCAAAAGCGCATGAGAAGCAAGGGACACACGTTCTCGGAGTTGGTCCACACCTGGCGGAAACAAGCGTGTGCTTGCTCGCATAATTCCTCCGTATGTGCGAGCCACAGGACAGCAGCTTCGTCTGTGCCCTGTCCTATAACATCGTGGCGTCTGGTGAGTAGGTCTCGAATACTCTCGACTGCAACGCGTGTCTTGCCTGCGCCAGTAGGCAAGGTCATGATAGCGCGTTGGCCTTGATTGTCGAATACATGATCCAATCGTTCCTTAACCTCCGTCTGGAAGTCCTCCAAGGGGCGGAGGCTGAACCTGCCCTCTATGTACTCGTAATCAGACAGCGTCTCGGCCGTCGGAAAGCCGGCGAGTTCCGAAGGAAACCCGGTTTGCGTAACGAACTCAACAGCAGCTCCTTTCCCGGGATGCCATCTCTTAGGGTAGCTCACCGAACATGCGGCGGCGATCTGCCTGCGAATGTCAGGATTGCAGAAGAGATCAATACCATGTTGCAGGATCAGTGCCGTCGCAAGCCCCGTTTTTGTGCTACTATCGATCCCGGTCTCTTTTCTCCTCAAGTTACGCACGGCAAAGCGCAGGTCTCCCAAAAGGCTACCCAGTTGAGGAACTGTAAGCAGTTCGCTGAGGCGCTCGACTATAATACTCCCGCTTTTTTGGACCAGTGGATAAGGTAGTGTGGCTGTGGTATGGTAGCGTGGCACAGGAGGCTATTATGGCACAGCGTAGGCGGCATGGCGGCGCGTTCAAGGCACGGGTGGCGG
>Ga0272441_10007107_pt1 | contig 18353 bp, 16 predicted proteins | sample SSMProp6N_FD_193582 | JGI IMG/M metagenome (GOLD analysis project Ga0272441, IMG submission 193582) | Marine sediment archaeal communities from Little Sippewissett salt marsh, Falmouth, MA, United States - SSM-Prop-6N | ecosystem: Environmental > Aquatic > Marine > Wetlands > Sediment ... | reverse complement strand
ACCGCGGGTCGGCAGGGTCGTGGACTTCAGGGACTTCCATTCGTCCGGCGAGGGTGGGGAGTCCTGATGGACACGCTCTACCTCGCCTGGCGCTACCTGGCCTTTCACCGCGTGAAGACGGCGATCCTGGTTGCGGCGATCACGCTGATCGTTTTTCTGCCCGTGGGACTCCGGGTGATCGTAGACCAGAGTTCGCGCCAGCTCACGGCTCGCGCGGAAGCGACTCCCCTGGTGATCGGGGCCAGGGGAAGTCCCACCGAACTGACGCTCAACACGCTCTACTTCAGCTCGGACGTGCCAGCTCGGACCACGTATGCGGCTGTTTCGGAGGTCGCCGATACCGACCTGGCCCAGGCGATTCCGATGTACGTGCGGTTCCGTGTCCGCGGTCAGCCGATCGTGGGCACTACCCTCGAGTACTTCGGGTTCCGCGGGCTGAGACTGGCTGAAGGACGACAGATCGCCGTGCTGGGCGAAGCCGTCCTGGGGTCTCGGGCCGCGGAGGCGCTCGGTGTTGGGCCGGGCGACCACGTGATTTCATCGCCCGAGAGCGTGTTTGACATCGCAGGCGTTTATCCGCTGCGCATGCCCGTCGTCGGGGTACTCGAATTTTCCGACAGCGCTGACGACGATGCCGTGTTCGTAGATGTGAAGACGGCCTGGGTGATCGAGGGCCTGGGTCACGGGCACCAGGACCTTTCGCGTCCCGAGGCCGCGGCGGGGGTACTGCGGCGCGAGGGGAACGTGGTCGTGGGAAACGCCTCCGTTATGCAGTTCAACGAGATCACCGCGGACAACATCGACAGCTTCCACTTCCACGGGGACCTGTCTGATTTTCCCCTGACGGCAGTGGTCGTGGTGCCGCCGGACCAGCGCTCGTCGGCCCTGCTCCAGGGGCGCTACCAGACCGCAGAGCTGAGCCAGGTCGTCAGTCCCTCCGAGGTGATGGGCGAGCTCCTGGGAACGATCCTCACCGTTGAGAAGTTCGTGATTGCCGGGGCCGTCACGGTCGGCCTGGCCACCCTCGCGACCACATTCCTCGTGTTCGCACTGTCGCTGCGGCTGCGCCGGCGCGAGCGCGAGACGCTGTTCAAGATCGGAGGGTCACGCGCCGCCGTGGCGACGGTCATGACTTCGGAGATCGTAGCGGTGCTGGCCGCAGGCGTGCTGCTGGCCCTCCTGTTGACGTTCCTGACGCAACGGTACGGAGACGTGATCATCCGGGCCCTGATCCGATGAGCCGAAGGAGGATGAGACCATGATGTCGAGAGCAAGAGCAGCTGCGGTGGCGTTGACGTTCGGCATTGCGGCATGCGGGGGTTCCGCCCCCGAGAGCGATGCCGATTCAGGTTCCGAGGCCCCGGTCGCAGCGGCGCCGGAGGCGGCGGATGCGCTGGTTGTCTATACCACGAACTACCCTCTGGCCTATTTCGCCGGCCGAATCGGGGGAGCCCGCGTGCGTGTCGAGTTTCCTGCCCCGCCCGAAGTCGATCCGGCCTTCTGGACCCCGTCCGCCGAGGTGATTTCAGCCTACCAGGGTGCGGACCTGATTCTCCTCAACGGGGCGGGCTACGAGGGCTGGGTGCCGAAGACCTCGCTGCCGGAATCGAAGCTTGTGAACACGTCCGCCGGTTTCGAGGAGTTGTACGTGGTAGCCGAGGACGCCGTCCTTCATACGCATGGTCCCGAGGGCGAGCACGAGCACGAGAACGTGGCGTTCACGACCTGGCTCGATCCGCAGCTCGCGATCGAGCATGCCCGTGCGATCCGCGACGTGCTCGCCGAGCAGTTGCCCGGGGCGGAAGCCGAGTTGCAGGCAGGGTTCGAGGCGCTGGAGGTCGATCTCACGGAGATTGACGGTCGACTCGAGGCGTGGGCCGCGGGATTGGCGGGGCAGGCATTGCTCGCCTCGCACCCCGTGTATCAGTACATGGCCCGTCGCTACGAGCTGAATCTCAAGAGCGTGCACTTCGAGCCGGACGAGGCGCCGCCCGCGGGTGCGTGGCGCGACCTGGCTGCACTCATGCAGGGCCACTCCGCCGACTGGATGCTGTGGGAAGGTCGACCGCTGGACGAGACGAGCGCGCGGCTTGCCGGCGATTTCGGCATCGGGAGCGTGGTCTTCGCCCCGACCGGCAACCGTCCCGCATCGGGAGACTACCTGGATGCGATGCGCGCCAACGTAGAAGCGCTCGAGGCTCTGCCCGCGAGCTGATCGCTTCGCGTCAGGCCCCGGAGTGCCCGGCCCGGTGGTTGTCGATCTGATCAAACGTGCCGCCAAATACGATGTCCCGGATCGGATCCGAAGCCAGAAAGTCGTGCGGGAAGCCTGGCTCGATCCGGCTCACCTCGTCCAGGCGCGCCAGGTGATCTTCGTCCAGCGTGACATCGAGCGCTCCGAGGTTGTCCTCCAGCTGCTCCAGGTTGCGGGCCCCCACGAGCGGCACGATGACGCCGTGCTGTTGCCGAACCCAGTTCACCGCGACCTGGGAGGGGGTGCACCCGATCTCATCCGCGATGCCGACGACCGCGTCGGCGATGCCCAGGTTCCGCACGTCCGTCGCCGCCCCTTCCTTCGCACGACCCTCCGCCGGAGTCGCCCCGCGGCTGTATTTCCCGGTCAGGGTCCCGGCCCCGAGAATGCTCCACGGCGTGATGGCCAAGTCCATAGCCCGGGCCATGGGGATCAGGTCCCGTTCAGCGGTCCGGTCGATCAGGCTGTAGCGCAGCTGGAGGGCGACGAACGGGCTCCAGCCGCGAAGTTCCGCCAGCGTGTTGGCGCGTGAGACGATCCACGCCGGAGTGTCGGAGACGCCAACATGAAGGACCTTGCCGGCGCGTACCATGTCATCGAGCGCCCGCATGACCTCCGAGGCGGGAGTCGTGAAGTCCCATGCATGCACCCAGTACACGTCGATGTAGTCGGTGCCCAGTCGTTTCAGGCTGGCGTCCAGGGCCTGCACCATGTTCTTGCGGTGGTTCCCGCTGAAGTTGGGGTTATCCCGCCGCATCCAGAGCGTGTACTTGGTCGCCACGACCCAGTGATCCCGGTCGGACGCGATGAACTCGCCCACGTACTTCTCGCTCGTGCCTTCCGTATACCGGTTGGCCGTATCGAGAAAGTTGCCTCCAGCCTCGGCGTACGCGTCGAACATGCGGCGGCTCTCGTCCTTCGATGCGCCCCAGCCCCACTCGGGCCCGAACGTCATGGTGCCCAGGGCCAGTTCCGACACCCTGAGTCCACTTCTGCCCAGCAGCTTGTAGCGCATCGGTCACGACTCCGTTGAAGGTGAATCTGTTTCGTTCAAGCTCTTCCCGACTCCAGCCATGAGCACCACGATCGCCACCATCTGCACCAGGTGAAACACCCCGTTGTGGTCCAGCGGTACGCCGAGGTTCAGCCTGACCGTACCCGAGGCCTGAATCCCGGCCGCCGCGATGTTGAGGGCGATGCCCAGCACCATCAGCCGTGCCCAACCTCTGCCAGTCCGGAGAGCGAGCCTGACATACAGGCCCAGGGCCAGCAGCATGGCCACCGCCTCGTAGAGGACGAATACGAAGAAGGTGCCCGGGAACAGGAGCGTCACGAGGTAGAAGCACGCCCCGACCACCAGGGCCGGGATCATCAGACGCCGCGCGGCGTCCGGCCCCAGTCCGTCGTAGCTGGCGGCGACCACGAAAAGGGCCACCACCAGGCCGAGGGACAGAAAGAGGGGCTGCCACAGCAGGTACACGGTGTCCGAGGAAAGGCTGAACCCGTGAGCCACCGCTCCCAGTACCGAGGCCACGGCCAGGAGAGCGAGAACCAGAATCCAGAGGGTGACCTTGGCCGGGTCGGCCGAACGCCGGGCGCCCACCCAGCGGATGCAGTAAAGGGCCAGCAGCGCGAGTATGGCGTCGGTTGCGGCCGTGGTTACTTCAGTCGGCACGGGATTCAGAGCCATGGGGTTCCTCGGCGTTCGCGGCTCGTAAGCCTGAGACTCGCTTCACTTCCGGGGCCAACGTATCTTCGGCGACCAAATCTAACCAGAACGTTCTTCGCGGTCTGTGGACCGCGCTTCGAAGGAGCAGGGGATGAGGATGAGGAACCGGTGGGTCGCTCTGGCTGGCACGTGGGTGGCTTTGACCGCGTTCGCAGTTCCGGCGAGCGCCCAGACGCACAAAGTAGAACTCACCCCGTTCGTGGGCTACATGTTCGGTGGCGAGGTGAACGTCCGGAACGGAAGCATGAGCGTTAAGGACGACATGAACTACGGCCTGGTGCTGGACTTCGTGATGAACCGCAACACGGAACTCGAAGCGTCCTATACCCGGATGGACACGGAGCTCGTGTATGACGAGTGGCAGGTCGGCAAACGACCCATCTACTCGACCTCGGTGAACGTGTGGCAGTTCGGTGGGCAGTACCGGTTCAATCCGACGGAGACGGTGCGGCCGTTCGTTTCCGGGACTCTCGGCTTCACGTACTACGGTGTGGGCGATCAGCTGGACGCTGACGCTCCGCAGTTGTCCAGCGAGACGTTCTTCTCGATGGTGTTCGGCGGCGGCGTGAAGATCTTCCCCTCGGAGCGCATCGGCATTCGGCTCGCAGGCCACCTGTACAGCACGATCCTCAGTTCCGGCAGCGGCTTCTGGTGTGGCACCGGAGGATGCGGCGTCGGCCTCAGCGGGTGGGGCTTCTGGCAGGGAGACGTGCAGGCGGGTCTGACGATCGCGATGTAGGCTGTGCGCCGCACGGGCGCTTCGATCACACTGAGCCCCCGACGTCGCTTCGGCCGACGACGGGGGTTTCTGTTGCGGCCCACCTTCAACCGATAGGGCTGCCCGGCGGAACCCGCAGCTGCTCGGGGACTTCGGCTGGCTCAACCCGTCGGTCCAGGTAACGGCCGATGTCGGTGGCCAGGGCTCTGTAGTGGGCCGCCGCACCAGTGTCCTCCCGTTTCGCGGCGTCCTCCTGGGCTTCAGCCATCAAGTCATGCAGGCCAACCAGCTCCCATTCCACCACGGCCCTGACCTGCGGCATGTCCGCGCTCACGGCGAGGTCGAGCAAACGGTCCAGTACCACCCGCTGAACGGCCCGCTGGATCTCGGCCAGATAGGGATCTTCCGGCGCCCCGGCGAAGACCTGCCCGCGAAGCGCGTCCAGGACCTCTGACAGATCCGGGAGCGCCGCGTCCAGAGCCGCCTGCTCTACCAGGCGAGCCGCCCGTTCTTCGTCCAGGAGCAGCCGGGTCACGTGCTCCGTCGCCGCCACCGCCGGCGAGATCACGTCAAACGTCGAACCGGTGTACCGGTCGAACAACTCCCGGTGTGCGGGATAGCGAAACGGCCGCGGAGGCAGCGTTCTCCGGATCTCCTCCGGAACGGCCAGTTCTTCCATGTCCAGAGTGTGCAGGACGGTCTCCAGGGCCCGGCGCTGTTCGCCTCCGCCCACCGGTTGCGGTGCCGGGAGTCCGTCACCGCGCATGGCGTAGTCGTAGCGAACGCCTCCGACGACCTTGATTGCGGCCTCCACCTGGTAGCGGTGATACAGGAACAGCGGTACCAGGGCGTCCTCTAACGTCGCCAGGGGCTGATCTTCTCGAATGACGCGAGCGCCGAAGCGATCGAGGGCCGCCCGCCGCACTTCCATCACCCGGCCCAGCTCCGCGACGGCGTCGGATCCGTTGTCCCACAGGTGCACCTCAGGATGGGCGCTGCCTGTTGGCCTGGCGTCCTGGTCGGCCAGGAACGTGATGCCCTCCGCCCGAGCCTCGCTCAGGATCGCCTTCAGCCCGGCGTCCTCGTCCACGCCCGGCGGGAAGTCCTGGTATCCGTAAGCGATCGCGACCTTGTCCCACGCCCCGATTCCGGTTGCGTACGCATCCGTGACGTCGGGCGCCCCGTCCTCGTCCAGCCACACGCGAGGGTGAGGATAGTCCATGACGGACGCCCGTCCCTGGGTGCTGGCGATGTAGTTGTGGGTCAGGCCGAGAGTGTGCCCGACCTCGTGAGCGGAGAGCTGTCGAATTCGGGCCAGCGCCATCGCCTCCACCTCGGCCGACACTTCGTCTCCGTCTTCATAGGGTGCCAACAGCGCCTCGGCGATCAGGTAATCCTGCCGCACCCGTAGGGATCCGAGGCTGACGTGTCCCTTGAGGATCTCTCCCGTTCGCGGATCGGATACCGTCATTCCGTAGCTCCAGCCGCGCGTCGAACGGTGCACCCACTGGATCATGTTGTACCGAAGGTCCATCGGGTCAGCGTCCTCGGGCAGCATCTCGACCCGGAAGGCGCCCCGGTAACCGGCCGTCTCGAACGCCTGGTCCCACCACCTGGCTCCCTCGAGCAGCGCCGAGCGAACCGGCTCGGGTGTCCCGGGATCGAGATAGTAGACAATCGGATCGACTGGCTCGCTTACCTCTGCATCGGGGTCGCGCTTCTCGAGCCGGTGTCGTGCGATCAGCCGGGTCACGAGGGGCTCGCCCAGCGGCGATGCGTAGTCCACGAAGTCCGGTCCGAAGAACCCGGCGCCGGGGAGCGCTTCCCTGGGCTCGAAACCGGGCTCCGGAAGCTCCACGAACGAGAAGTGCTGCCGAACGGTTACCGCGTCGGCCCGCGGGGTCACCGATCGTACCCAGGAGCCCTCCGGAGCCTCGGACGTGAACGTCAGAGTGACTTCGATCTCGGTGTTCTTCGGAAACCCCTTCGTACGCGGCAGGTAGAGTGCGCTTCGCGAAGTGCTCAGCGCGTAGGTGCCCTGGTCCGCGCCCTTGAGGCCACGCGCCACCCCGTGCGCGTCGCGTATCACGAAATCCGTGGCATCGACCAGCACACGGCCCTCGGTTTCGGCCGCCACCTCGAACCCCCACAGTACCGACTCGGCGAATGCGTCACGGACCGCCCGCCTCTCGGCGGGATTCTCGCTGAGGGCCCGGTACTCGTAGTTGGGCTGCACCATGAGGATTCGGGGCCCCACGCGTCGGAATTCCACGATGGCTTGCGGCCCCAGCTGTCCCCGATCCAGGCCCAGGTCGTTCGATCCGATTCCGGCGGGAAGGGATACATAGTGCAGGATCTCGGTGTCGAAGCGTCCTATCTCCATCCACAACCGCCCTTTCGCCGCGTCCCAGTACAACGGAACGAAGCCGTCGATGCGATCCATGGATTCCGTCTTCTCTTCGATCGAGGGCGTGGCCTGCTCCCGATCCGACTTGTCCTCTGCCTGACCGATGGCCGAAGACGCGACCACCAGGACAGCCAGACAACCGCACGCGAGCCGGGTTACCGCTTTGATGTACCTGTCGACCGAGATGCGAAATGACTTCAACGTTCCTCCATGTCAGGACGGGGCCGGCGCGAGCGGGCTGAGCGCGCGGCATAATAGCCGCGCGTAGCGCGGCCGACTATCATGCCGCTGCGAGACGAACTGACAGTCAAACACCCGCCGGAGGAACCATGCTCTCAACGTCCGCCTACGTGGGCCGCTTCCTGCTGTCCCTGCTGCCCGTTCTGCTGCTTGCCGCGCCGGCGATCGCCCAGGACGACACGGGTGAGGGAGGAGACGGCTGGGATGTGACCGACCCGCCAGGGCCAAGGTTCGACATCCCGATCGACACCGACGAAGGCACCTGGATGAGCGTGGACGTCAGCCCGGACGGGCGGGAGGTGGTGTTCGATCTCCTCGGCGACCTGTACGTCATCCCTATCGAGGGTGGTGAGGCGCGTGCCCTGACCTCGGGCTTTGCCTGGGACATGCAGCCCAGGTACAGCCCGGACGGGCGGTTCATCGCCTTCACCAGCGACCGCGCCGGCGGCGACAACATCTGGATCATGAACCGGGACGGGTCGGATCCCAAACAGGTGAGCAGCGAGGATTTCCGACTGCTGAACAGCCCGGCGTGGACTCCCGATTCGGAGTTCATCGCGGCGCGCAAGCACTTCACGTCCACGCGTTCCCTCGGGGCAGGCGAAATCTGGCTGTACCACCGCACCGGGGGGGACGGGCTGCAGATGACCGAGCGCCCGAACCAGCAGAAAGACGTCGGCGAGCCCGCGTTCTCTCCCGATGGCCAGTACCTGTACTACAGTCGCGACGCCACCCCCGGGGACTATTTCGAGTACGACAAGGACTCCAACGCGGGGATCTATGCGATCTTCCGCGTAGATCGTGAGACGGGAGACTCGGATCGGTTCCTGGGTGGTCCGGGCGGGGCCATCCGCCCGACGCCGTCGCCGGACGGCAAGTACATGGCCTACATCCGGCGAGTCCGATTCCAGAGCATGCTGTTTCTGTACGACATGGAGTCGGGAGACGAGTGGCCAATCTACCAGGAGCTCGAGCGCGACCTGCAGGAGACCTGGGCCGTCCACGGCGTATATCCGGGTATCGCCTGGACTCCGGATTCGGAATCGCTGGTCTTCTGGTCCGCCGGCAAGATCCGGCGGCTGGATATTTCCACGGGCGACGCGGTCGAAATCCCGTTCCGGGTCAGCACGACGCTGCCCGCACTGGAGGTGGTCCGGGCCCCTGTCGAGGTGGCGCCGGAGACGTTCCGCCCGAGAATGCTCCGCTGGGTTGAGGTGTCCCCCCGCGGGGATCGGGTGGTGTTCCAGGCGCTCGGACACATCTACGTGAAGGACCTGCCGGACGGGCGGCCCGTGCGCCTTACCCGACAGGACGATCACTTCGAGCTCTATCCGACCTGGTCGCGCGATGGTCAGTGGATCGCCTACGTGAGCTGGGACGACGAGGCGCTCGGAGCGGTGCGCGTGGTGTCCGCGGAAGGGGGTGGCGGCCGGGTCTTGACCACGAAGCCGGGTCACTACATCGAGCCGGCGTTCAGCCCCGACGGAGAAACGGTGGTGTATCGCCGGATCTCGGGTGGTGGAATGACGTCGCCGATGTGGTCCAGGGACACGGGGGTCTACGCCCTGCCGTTTGGCGGCGGGGAGCCGGTCCTGGTTGCCGAAGACGGCGCCCGCCCGCATTTCGGAGCGGACCCAAGCCGTGTCTACGTCCAGCGCTGGTCTGGTTCCGACGTCGACCAGAAGACTCAGCTCGTCAGTATCGATCTGGACGGAAGTGACGAGAGGACGGAGGCCGAATCGAGCCGGGCCCAGGAGTATCGGGTGTCACCGGACGGCCGGTGGCTGGCCTGGCGTGAGAGGTTCCACGCCTTCATCGCGCCGTACGTGCGTACGGGTCGCCAACTGGAGCTGGGACCGGAAGCAAGTTCGCTTCCCGTCAGTCGCGTGTCGAAGGAGGCCGGCGAGTACCTCCACTGGTCCGGCGACAGCCGAAGCCTCCATTGGAGCCTCGGGCCCGAGCTGTTCAGCAGAGACCTGACGGATTCCTTCGCGTTTCTGGACGGCGCTCCGGAGGATCTGCCGGCGCCCCCCGCGGAAGGAACGGACCTGAGCTTCGACGTTGACTCGGATGTGCCCCAGGGGTCTGTCGCGTTCGTCGGGGGCCAGGTCATCACGATGCGGGGCGAAGAAGTGATCGACGACGGGGTCGTGGTGGTGACTGGAAACCGGATCGTCGCCGTGGGTCCGAGGGCTTCCACGACGGTGCCGGCCGGGGCCCACCTCGTGGACGTCACCGGGAAGACCGTGATGCCGGGCCTGATCGACGCCCACTGGCACGGGGGCATGGGGGGCGCCGGGATCATCCCGCAGGAGAGCTGGGTCAACTACGCCAGCCTCGGATTCGGGGTCACGACCATCCACGATCCGTCGAACGACACCGGGACCATCTTCGCGGCCAGCGAAATGGGTCGGGCCGGTCTCACGACGGCCCCACGCATCTACTCCACGGGCACCATCCTGTACGGCGCCGCGGGCGCGTTCAAGGCGATCGTGGACAGCCTCCCCGACGCGCTGTTTCACCTGAAACGGATGCAGGCAGTCGGCGCGTTCAGCGTGAAGAGCTACAACCAGCCGAGACGCGAGCAGAGGCAGCAGATCATAGAGGCGGCGCGGGAGCTCGGGATGAGCGTGGTCCCGGAGGGCGGGGCGCTCTTCCAGCACAACATGTCGATGATCATGGACGGCCACACAGGGATCGAGCACGCGCTGCCCGTCGGCAACGTATACGACGATGTCGTGCAGTTCTGGTCGCAGACCGAGGTCGGCTACACTCCCACGCTGGTGGTGGCCTACGGCGGGCTTGGAGGAGAGAACTACTGGTACCGGCACACGGACGTTTGGGACAACGAGCGCCTGCTGACGTTCGTGCCCCGACGTGCGGTGGATGCCCGTTCCCGCCGCCCCATCCATGCACCCGACGGGGAGTGGAATCACATCACGGTCGCCGCGAATGCCCGCAAGCTGAACGATGCCGGCGTGATCGCGAACATCGGGGCCCACGGTCAGCGCGAAGGCCTGGCGGCGCACTGGGAGATCTGGATGTTCGAGCAGGGCGGCATGACTCCGCTGCACGCGCTCAAGACTGCGACGATCAACCCGGCGCGCTACCTCGGAATGGATGCCGACCTCGGATCGCTGGAGGCCGGCAAGCTCGCGGACGTGATCGTGATCGACGGCGACCCTCTAACGGACATCAGGGTCTCCGAAAAGGTGGATTACACGATGGTGAATGGCCGCCTGTACGATGCAGCGACCATGAACCAGGTAGGGAATCACCCGCGTGAGCGGGGACCGCTGTGGTGGGAGATGAGCCGGGCCTGGGAGTACAGGGACGGGGCGGTCGTTCCGTAGGCGCTTGACCGTGGCTTGACCCGGGGGCGGCATAGGAGTCGTACGATGAACGCGCTCCAGCTGGTCCGCATGCCTCCCGCGATCATTCGCGGGCGGCTCGTCCGAGATACCCTGCTGTTCTGGCTGGGGGTCCGGCTCGGCGTGCCTGTATTGGCGATACCCGGGTGCGATTCCACCGCCTGCGTCATCCAGACCTTCGTCCACGCACCGTCCTACCTTCCTTCGCCGCCGACGTCGGTGGCGATCGTCGGAATCGTCGTCCTCATGTCCATCGTTCAGGTCAGGCGCCTGCGCGAGGTGCACCTTCTGCGCAACCTCGGTGTCGCGCGTCCAGCCCAGGCGCTCCTTGCCCTCGCAGTGGCGGTCCCACTGGAGGTGGCGGCGCGCATGATCGCGATCCGACTCCCCCTGATCGGTCCGGGATGATGGAGCGTCCCGTACCCCGACTTCTGTTCGACGCCTACGGCAAGAAGTTCGGTCTCCGGACCGTGCTGAAGAGCGCTTCGGCATGGGCCTGGCCGGGACGAATCACCCTTCTCATGGGCCGAAACGGGTGCGGGAAGACCACCCTTCTGAGGTGCGGTCTTGGCTTGACCTGGGCCGAGTTCGGTGGGGTCTTCCTCGATGGGAGCCGTGTTTCAGGAGGCCTCCCGAGCCTGTCTCGTGCGGGCACGTTCTTCCTGCCGGACCGGCGGCTGCTTTCTCCGAGGCTCACCTTGAGGGAGCAGTTGAGAGCTTTCCTGCAGGTGAAAGGGCGGTCTGTTGACGAGGTGCCGGCGGCTCCTCTCGGCGTGGAGCCGCTGCTCGATTCGAGGCCGAGGCAGATGTCTGGTGGCGAACGACGACGAGCCGAGATCTGGCTGGCGGTGGCGGCCTCCTCCTCCTGCCTGATCGCCGACGAGCCCTTCCTCGGAATCGCGCCGGCCGACCGGAGCCGGGTGGCCGATGCACTCCGCGCCCGCGCGGCGGCCGGCACCGCGATCCTGGTGACCGGACACGAGGTCGAGGACCTGTTCGACCTGGCGGACGAGGTGATCTGGATGGTAGCGGGCACGACGCACGGGTTGGGCACTCCCGACGAGGCGGCTCGACACGCCCAGTTCAGACTGGAGTATCTGGGGACGCGTTGCCTGCCGGACTGAGGACGAGTCAGTCGGCATACCTCGACGTCCGCTGACCGGATCCCTAGATTCCGCTTGATCTTGCGGGCTCCGGGGAGGCCAATGCTGAAATACATCGTCAGACGATTGATCCTGGCCGTACCGCTGATCTTCGGGATCGTGACGGCGACGTTCTTCCTCGCGCACCTGGCGCCGGGTGATCCGGTAGACCTGTATCTGCAGCCGCAGCGCCAGGTGGATCCCGCGGTGATCGAGCGCGTGCGGCAGGAGCGTGGACTCGATCAACCTCTGCACATCCAGTACGTGAACTGGCTGTCGAGTTCGGCCCGCGGTGACTTCGGCGAGTCGTTCCTGCTGCACCGACCCGTCAGGGACGTTCTCGCTGAGACCGTACCCTATACCCTGCTCCTGATCCTGGCGGCCCTGCTGGTGGACGCCCTGCTGGGGATTTCGCTCGGAGTGGTGTCGGCGGTGAAGCGGGGCACGAAGCTGGATCGCGCCGTCACTCTCGGGTCTCTGGTGCTGTATGCCATGCCGGGCTTCTGGCTGGCCCTCATGCTGATTCTGCTGTTCTCGGTGCAGCTCGGCTGGTTTCCGACGTCCCAGGCCACGTCGCTCGACTACGCGGATCTGGGCGCCTTCGGGAAGCTGCTCGACCGGCTGTGGCACCTGGTGCTCCCGGTGACCGTGCTCGGAGTGGCCGGGGCGGCTGCCACGGCCCGCTACATGCGCGGCCGGCTGCTGGATGTTCTTGGCGAAGAGTACATCACGGCGGCCCGAGCAAGAGGGTTCCGCGGCTGGACTATCGTCCGTCGTCATGCGCTCAAGAATGCCATGATCCCGATCATCACGATCTATGGAATGAGCCTGCCCTTGATGCTCGGTGGGGCCACGATCGTCGAGACGATATTCGCGTGGCCCGGCATGGGCCGTCTCACCGTGGACGCCGTGCTCGGACGCGATTACCCGGTGATCCTGGCGACCACCATGGTGGCCGCGGTGCTCACCGTGCTCGGGAGTCTCCTGGCGGACGTAGGCTACGCCGTAGTCGATCCGAGAGTGTCGTATGATGGCTCCAGGCGCTGAGAGAGTCCGGAGCGTGGACTCCGGCGCACGCGAGAGGATCGGAGCCCGCAGCCCGTGGGAGGTGTCCGTGCGGCGCTTCCGGGCTAACCGGCTCGCCCTCTGGTCGCTCTACGTGCTGGCGATCCTGGTGCTTGCCGCGCTCCTGGCGCCGCTCCTGGCGCCGCACGACCCGCTCGCCATCGGTGACGTGATGGCCACCCGGTTCCAGCCTCCCTCGTGGGCACACCCCTTCGGCACCGACGAATTCGGGCGGGACCTGTTCAGCCGGGCGCTGTATGGGGCCCGGGTGTCCCTGTCGGTCGGCATCCTGGCCATGCTTCTGGCCACCTCGATCGGTAGCCTCTACGGGGCCGTCTCGGGATACTTCGGTGGTATCGTCGACGGTGTGATGATGAGGATCGTGGACGTCTGGATCGCTTTTCCCGCGTTCTATCTCATGCTGCTCCTGGTCGGTGTGTTCGAAGCCAGCGTACCCGTATTGATCCTGATCCTGGCACTCACGGCCTGGCCGCCTACGGCACGGTTCATTCGGGGCGAGATCCTGTCCCTGCGGGAGCGCGACTACGTGGAGGCGGCGCGAGCCATGGGGCTCCCGGCGCATCGGATCATCCTGCGGCACCTGATTCCCGGCGCCCTGTCGCCCGTACTCGTAACGGGGGCCCTGGCAGTGGCCGGGATGATCGGGGCCGAAGCCGGCCTTTCGTTCCTCGGGCTCGGCATCAGCCCTCCGACCCCGTCCTGGGGCAACATGGTCGCGGCCGGCAAGGACGCCCTGGCGAGCGCCTGGTGGATTTCCTTCTTCCCTGGTGCCCTGCTCACGATAACCCTGATCGCTTTCAGTCTCGTGGCCGACGGTCTGCGCGATGCGCTGGACCCGAAGGCGCTGGATCAGAAGTTCGTCTGATGCTGCTCTCCGTAAGCGGACTTCGCACGCGATTCGAGGTGGACGAGGGCGAATTGTGGCCGGTGAATGGAGTCTCGTTCGCGGTTGCCGCAGGCGAGACCCTGGGCCTGGTGGGCGAGTCCGGGAGCGGGAAGAGCATGGTAGCCCTGTCCATCATGGATCTCGTTCCTTCTCCGGGCCGCGTGGTGGCGGGAGAGGTGGCGTTCGAAGGCCTGGACCTGCTGTCCCTGGGTGGGGCCGCGAAGCGCAGGATGCGTGGCGGCGGGATCGGAATGGTGTTCCAGGATCCGGCGGTGAGCTTGAACCCCGTGTACAGGATCGGCGATCAGATCGCTGACGTCGTGCGCCTGCACCGTGGCCTGGGCAAGGCGGAAGCCCGGCGCGAGACGGTTCATCTGCTGGGAGACCTGGGCATCCAGGAGCCGGAGAAGCGGGCCCGAGCCTATCCGTTCGAGCTTTCCGGCGGGATGCGCCAGAGAGCCCAGATCGCCGTTGCCGTGGCCGGGCGACCGAAGCTCCTGATCGCGGACGAACCCACCACCGCCCTCGATGCCACGGTACAGGCCGAAATCTGCGATCTCCTCAAGTACATCCAGGGTGAATTCGGGATGTCGATCCTGCTCATCTCGCACGATTTGGCCATGGTGACCGACGTAGCGGACCGGATCATGGTGATGTACGCGGGGCGCATCGTGGAGATCGGCCACTGGACCGCGATCTCACGCGAGCCCAGACATCCGTACACGAAGGGGTTGATGGGGGCGATCCCGCACCTGGGCGCTGGATCGGGCCGCCCGCTCGAGAGCATTCCGGGAACGGTGCCGGACCTGGCCGACCTCCCGACCGGATGTTCGTTCCATCCCCGCTGTCCGGAGGCTGGAGACGATTGCCAGGCCGCGCTCCCGCGTCTCGAAGACGTGGGAGACAGGCTGTGCGCCTGCTTCCGCGTGGGGCGCTCGAAATGAAGGATCCGCCGATCCTCTCGGTTCGTGGACTGCGGAAGTCCTTCCCGATCGGTCGTGGGTGGGCCGGTCAGGCGGGCGCGCTGGAGGCCCTGGCCGGGGTCGATCTGGACCTGCATTCGGGAGAGGTGCTCGGGGTCGTAGGAGAATCGGGCAGCGGCAAGACAACCCTGGGGCGTTGTGTGCTCCGGCTGATCCAACCGTCGGGCGGCGACGTCACGCTGGACGGCAGCGATTTCCTGGCCCTCCGGGGCAGGCGACTTCGACGACGACGACGCCGACTGGGAGTCGTGTTCCAGGATCCGTATACGTCGCTCAATCCGCGCATGCAAATCGGTCAGATCGTGGCCGAGCCGTTGCGGGCCAGCGGAAGACTGCCGGCCAGTGCCGCGAGCGAGAAGGTCGTCGAGCTGCTCGAGCGGGTGGGTATGGAGCCCCGCTTCATGACCCGGTATCCTCACGAAATGAGCGGAGGCCAGCGCCAACGTGTCGCCATCGCGCGGGCGCTGGCGACGGACCCGGACATCCTTGTGGCGGATGAGCCCGTATCGGCCCTGGATGTCTCCGTACAGGCCCAGGTCCTGAACCTCTTGCTGGATCTGAAGCGGGAGGGCGGCCTCGCGATGCTGTTCATCTCGCACGACCTGGCGGTCGTGGAGAGGATCGCTGACCGGATCGCGGTCATGTATGCAGGCAGGATCGTCGAATCGGCGCCGACTGACCGCCTGATCTCACACCCCCTTCATCCGTATACGCAGGCGCTCCTCTCCGCTGTGCCCAGCGTGGATCCGGCCCTGCGCCCGGAGCGGGTGCGCCTGAGGGCCGATCTCGGACGTCCCGGTCAACGGGTGGACGGCTGTCCGCTCGCCGGACGGTGTCCGGTGGTCCAGGACGTGTGTCGCAACGAGGTCCCGCCCCTGGAGGAAGTCAGATCGGTGCACCGGGTGGCGTGCCACCTGGCGAAGGATCAAACGGACTGATCGGACTCCGGGCAGATCTTCATTCCAAGCGCCAGAGCCGATTCCCTGAGGCGGTCATCGAGGGTCAGCACGAAAGCGGTCCCGACGAGGGATTGGGCCGCGAGAGCGAACGCGAGGTGCAGGGCGTCAAGGGTGCGAACCGGCTCGTTGGGGAACGGGGCCATGGCGCGATCTGCCACTTCCGGTTCAAGCGCGAGACACACCCAGTGGTGGGCCGCTTGCCTGAACTGCGACGCGCGCCGGTGGACTTCGCTCTCGCTGATCCGTCCGCGGGCTCTCGCCTGGATCAACCCGCGTTCGCATTCAATGAGCGTCAGGTCCGAACTGAGCACCAGCTCGGCGTCCGCGAGGGCGGCCCGGATGTCTTCCGCAGGATCCTCCGCGAGCAACCAGGCCAGGATGGCGCTCGATTCCGCATACAGAATCAACGCTCGCCTCGCGACCAATCGAGGAGTTCCATGGCCAAACCGTCCCGTGTCACCTTTTCGAACTTCGGATAAAGATCCGGTCGGTTCGGGGCCCCGATCCTGACCTTGCCCTTTCGTGCTGCGGCGCTGAGCAGAGGATAAGGGTCGTCTTCGATCGGCGTTCCAGGGGGGCGAATCTCGGCCACGATCACGCCGCGATCGGTAACGAGAACTCGCTCTCCGCTGCCAACCAGGCGGATGTACTCGCTAAGACGGTTCTTCAGTTCGCGTATTCCCACGGCTCTCATTCGGTCATTGTAGCTACACGTAGCTACAATGGTCAAGCCATCCTTCTTTCCCTCGAACTCGGGCGCCTGGCCGGATGCCACATTACCTTACGGTCCGGCGTCAACCGCACCTCAACCGGGACATCGCAGGCAGCTATCCCGCTCAGGAGATACTCATGATCCTCCCCATTTCGCGTCGCCGCTTCTTCGGACAGAGCCTCGGACTCACCACGGGCGCGCTGCTCACCCGTTCGCTGGGCCTGAAGGCCGCGAGCTTCGGCGGTCGCCAGGTGGCGTCCGTCGGCACGACTCCGATGATCATCACCAGTCACCCGAACCCCACGGGCCAGGCGGCACTGGAAGAGGTGTGGGAGGCACTGGCTGCCGGTGGATCCGCCCTCGACGCGGTCGAAAAGGCCACCAATGTCATCGAGCTCGATCCGGAGGACATGAGCGTGGGATACGGCGGTCTGCCGAACGAAGACGGGGTGGTTCAGCTCGACGCATCGATCATGGACGGTCGTACGTACAACGCGGGCGCGGTGGCTGGAATCGAGAACATCAAGCACCCGTCATCGGTGGCGCGCCTGGTAATGGAGCGTACGGACCACGTGATGCTGGCGGCCGAGGGGGCGAAGGAGTTCGCGCTGTCGTTCGGGTTTCCGGAAGAAGACCTGATGACCCCGAAGTCCCGACGGGCCTGGCTGCGCTGGCGCGAGGAACACTCGGACCGGGACGACTGGGGTCCCCCGGACCACCTGCAGGGCTGGGAGGACGAGGCAGGGCGGGGTATCCCTGAGGCAGGTGACGATCGCGAGGCCTTCCTTCGCGGACCCGAGCTCTCGACGCATGGCACGGTCAACGTCCTGGCGGTGGATGCCCGCGGCGACATCGCCGGGATCACGAGTACGAGCGGCATGTCGTGGAAGGTGCCGGGCCGGATCGGCGACTCTCCGATCATCGGTGCGGGGCTCTACGTCGACAACGAGGTGGGGGCAGCCGGGGCCACGGGACGGGGAGAGGACGTGATCAAGGCCTGTTCATCGTTCTTCATCGTGTCGCGCATGCGGGAAGGGCGCTCGCCTCAAGAAGCCTGCGAGGACGCTCTGCGCCAGATCGACGCCAGATACGCGGCGGTCGGGATCGACTACCGGCCGGGCGAGAAGTTCGTGGCGATCAACCGGGCCGGCGACTTCGGCTGTGCCTGGAACATCGGTGACGGCGCGCCGGCCATGTCGGTGATGGACACGGCGGGCTACCGCCGATACGAGGGGGCCAATACCGCGCTTTGACGGGCCGAGGCCCGTCCTCGCTCAGTACGCGTGCTCGTCCAGCACGACCTTCCCTCTGAAGGTCCAGTATATCACCGAAGTGTAGGCGAGGATGAAGGGCATCCCGATCGCCACGATCAGGAGGCCGATCTTCATCGTCTTTTCGCTCGATGCCGCGTTCACGATGGTCCAGCTGAGCGCCGGATCGTTGCTCGCCGTGACGAGATTCGGGAACAGGGCCATTCCGAACAACAGGACCATGCACACGATGGTCGCGGTCGAGCTGAGAAACGCCTGTCCATACCGGCCCCGGAAGATCGCGCGTGGAATGTTGGCGATCGCGATTACGTTCACGACCATGACCGCCGCCAGCCAGGGAGCGCGCTCCAGATTCGCCGTCGCCCGGGGGATCGCTATGAGGGTATACATCGTCGCGAGCAGGTAGAGCACGAGGAACACCCCCCAGGTGTGCCACAACCACGGTCCGAGCCGCTCGTTCACCTCGCCCTCGGTCTTGAGGTGCAGGAACATGGAGCCGTGCATGGCGAACACGGCCACCGCGAGGAGCCCGATCAGCACCGGGTAGGGTTGCAGGAGGTCGAAGAACCCGCCGGTGTAAACTCCTCGCTCGTCA
>Ga0272441_10007105_pt1 | contig 18355 bp, 18 predicted proteins | sample SSMProp6N_FD_193582 | JGI IMG/M metagenome (GOLD analysis project Ga0272441, IMG submission 193582) | Marine sediment archaeal communities from Little Sippewissett salt marsh, Falmouth, MA, United States - SSM-Prop-6N | ecosystem: Environmental > Aquatic > Marine > Wetlands > Sediment ... | reverse complement strand
TCCCCTCTATAGAAATTAAATTTTATAACATTTCGTTCTTTATAAAACCAATCCTAATGGTTTTTGGGTAAGACAAAAAAGGAGTAAGAAATCAAGATTATTTTATAAAGAAGATCCCTGGACATTTCAGGAATACGTGGTGCACATAAAATTCCACGTACACTTGCAGATTCAATGTCTTTCTTAACATCAGATACATACATCCTTAGCTGTTGAACAGCACTGATACTCGCTATACTTCTTTTCACTTCAATAACCACAGGAATATAATCTCTATCATATCCATATAGGTCTATTAACCCTGATTTAACATGCATCTCCTTTTTACAAATACGAAAACCATCTTCAATAATACTTGGATTATTACTTATTTCGTTAACCACATCAGTTTCCATACCAGAGATAATCACCTTTGCTTGGTCACGTAATATACATATCATAACGGAAATAATTTTATGGAAAGTTATTTTCATTTTTTCTGGTGGACGATTATGTCGGCTTTTCATCACAAGATGTTGACTATTAACCTCAAAATCAGTTATTGATCCACTGGGTTGCCAGTTTACAGGTTCACGCATTGTAGGTTGATGAACCAAAACAGTTCCATCTTGCTTGATCATTATAATTCGCTCTCCCCGATCAAGAAAAGAACGAGCACGACCATGATAGTCAACCATGCAATCACCTATCAACAAAACCATGGTTTTATCAGGTTTAAATTTGTGGAATTTATTAATAAAATCCATTGCTTCATCAACATTTGGATTCACTATGTAATTAAACAGAAAACACCGCCTTGAAACATGAATAATTTTATTCTTATTTTGTGTTTGGGTGATGAAAGACTAATAAAAGTTGAAAAATGATAATTTCAATGAATTATCTATAATTATTTCTTGTGGTTGAAAAAAGAGATTTAAATATTAGATTGATACCAGGATCCCGTGATTAAAACCATTACTTGTTAATGAACTATATAAAATGAAGACAACTTAGGATTAAGCCATATTCATTTTTTAATTATTTTTTAATTGTTTTTTAGTTATTATTATAAAAGTAAAGTCTATCACAATCAATTGTTGTTTGTTATGAAGTCGGTTCAGGGAAAGGATAAAGGAAAAATTGTTTTGTATGCTCTAAGTACTTGTGTTTGGTGTAAGAAAACAAAGAAATTATTGAATGATCTTGGTGTGCAATATTCGTTTATTTTTGTTGATGAGTTAAAAGGTAAAGAAAAGGATATAACTATGAAAAGGTTGAAAAAATGGAATCCTCGTTGTAGTTTTCCAACTGTTGTGATTAATGATAAAAAGTGTATAGTTGGTTTTAAAGAAGATGAGATTAAGGAGACTTTGGGTTTATGAATAAAGTAAATGTTGGTGAAATAGATAAATTATATATACGTTTAGATAAAGAAGCTAAATCTGGAGGTTATCACCTTAATCCTAATATTGATTTTACTAAAGAGTTAGTTGAAGGTTTACTTGTTAATGAAAAACGTTATGGTTATTGGGCATGTCCCTGTCGTTTGGCTGATGGTGATAAACAGGAGGATTTGGATATTATCTGTCCCTGTGATTACCGTGATTCTGATTTAAATGATTACGGGACGTGCTATTGTGGTTTATATGTTTCTAAAGATGTAGTTGATGATAAGAAAGAGATTGGTTCTATTCCTGAACGGCGTCCTGAAAAACGTAATGAAAGACTGCAGTTTAAATCAAAAAAACAAAAATCTAGAGATAAGGTTGGTAGACTTGATTATCCTGTTTGGCGTTGTAGGGTGTGTGGTTATCTTGCTGCTCGTGATGAGCCTCCCGAGATTTGTCCAGTTTGTAAAGCAAAAAAGGATCGTTTTGAATTGTTTATGTCCTGAGATATGATAATCTAATAGGAAAACTATATATGAAACCAATACTGTTTAAAATAAAAATCCTTACCTATTCTGGGTTTTTGGGGGAATAATTATTCAAAAAGAGTTAACTGCTGAGCAAAAAAGAGAATTATTAAATTGTGGAAATTTGCCCCATTTATCAATTTTTGATAGTATCAATCAGATAGCTTATGTTACGGATCCTTATAATTATGAGGTTTTATATGTGAATAAGTATTTTGAAGAATTACTTGGGGAAAATCCAGTAGGTAAAAAATGTTATGAGGTTTTTCAACATTTTAAATATCCTTGTGATTTTTGTACAAATAAAAAAATTTTAAAAAATAAAGGCAAACCGTATGAGTGGGAGTATCATAATCCTGTTCTAAATAAAGATTATTTGATTACTGATCGTATTATTAGATGGTATGATGGTCGTTATGTACGTTTTGAATTTGCAATTGATATTACTGAACTAAAACAAACAAAAAAACAAATTGAATATCAATCTGAACTTGTAGATAGAGTATCTGATGCTATAATTTCTACTGATCCAGATTTTAAAATTAAAAGTTGGAATAAAGCTGCTGAAAATATTTATGGTTTTAGAGCCAAAGAAGCTATTGGAAAACATATGAAAAATCTTGCTGATGTTAAATACATTGAAGAAGATAGGAAAAAAGTCTTAGATACTCTTTTTAGAAAAGGTTATTGGAAAGGGGAAACTTTACAAAAAAGAAAGGATGGAAAATTGATTAACGTTTATTCTTCTGTTAATTGTATTAAGGATAAAGATGGTAATTTTTTAGGTGTAGTAACAGTAAATCGAGATGTTACTGAGCAGAAAAAAATGCAAGATGCTCTAAAAGTTGCTGAAATTAAATATCGTACTGTAGCTGATAATACTTATGATTTTGAATTCTGGCTTGATCCTGAAGAAAATTTTGTATATGTATCACCTTCGTGTGAAAGAATAACTGGTTACAAGATGAAGGATTTCTTATCTAATTCTTCTTTAAGAAATACAATTGTTTACCCATATGATTCTGCTTTATTTCTTGCCCATTCACAGCAGGAAATGAAAAAAAAGAAACCTGGAAGTTTAGAGTTTCGTATTATCCATAAAAATGGTTCGATTCGTTGGATATCGCATGCTTGCCAACCAATATATGATAAAAATAAAAATTATCTGGGTGTACGTGGAAGTAATCGTGATATCACTGAGCATAAAAAAGATCAGCAAAAAATTAATGAGCTTTCAAAATTTCCTTCTGAAAATCCTTCTCCAGTTTTTAGAGTAAATAAAAAAGGAATTATACTTTATGCTAATGAAGCTAGTAAATCGATTTTGGATGATTGGAAATGTTTTGAAAGCAAAAAGGCACCAGATAAAATAAAAAAACAAGTAAATCAAATTCTTGAATCAAATAAATCTGGTACAATTGAGATAAATTCAAAAAATCAAATTTTTTTATTTAATATAGTCCCTATTATTAAATCTGATTATGTAAATTTTTATGGATTAGATATCACAGATGTTAAAACAGCAGAAAAATTAATCAAAAAAAGTGAGGAGAGATTTCGTTTAGCTCAACGAGCTGCAGAAATTGGTAGTTGGGATTGGAATGTTATAACAGGTGATCTTATTTGGTCTGATCAAATAGAGCCAATGTTTGGTTTTAAAAAGGGTAAGTTTGGTAAAACCTATGAAGCGTTTTTGGATTGTATTCATCCTGATGATAGGCAGTTTGTTATTGATTCTGTGAATGCTTGTTTAGAAAAAGATGAAGAATATGATATTGAACATCGTATTATTTGGCCAGATGGTTCTGTTCACTGGGTTAGAGAAACTGGCGATGTAATACGTTATAAAGATGGTAAACCTGTTAGAATGCTTGGGATAGTTCAAGAAATAACCGATCGTAAAAAAAATGAGGAACAAATTAAAAAATTAAATGAGTCTTTATTGCAATATACAATTAGACTTGAAGCTGCCAATAAAGAAATAGAAGCTTTTAGTTATTCTGTGTCTCATGACCTACGTGCCCCGCTTCGTGGCATTGATGGTTTTAGTCAAGCATTAGTTGAAGATTACTCAGATAAATTAGATGAAACTGGTATAGATTATCTTAATCGCGTTCGTAATGCTTCTCAAAGGATGGGTCAATTGATAGATGGTATGCTTCAGTTATCTCGATTGTCTCGAAAGGAGATGCATGTAGAAGAAGTCGATATGGGTGAACTAGCAAAAAGTATAATTGATAAATTTAGAAAAGAAGAGCCCTCTCGTAATGTCGATTTCAAGGTGCAAGATGGTCTAGTTACAAAAGGTGATAAAAACCTTCTTCAAATACTATTAGAAAATATTCTGGGAAATTCTTGGAAATTTACGAGTAAAAAATCAAATGCAAAGATTGAATTTGGAAAAACCAAAAAGAAAAATGAAATAGTGTTTTTTATTAAGGATAATGGCACAGGTTTTGATGTTAAATATATTGATAAATTATTTGTTCCATTTCAACGTCTTCACGATGATGAGTTTCCAGGTGATGGTATCGGCCTGGGGATTGTTTCACGTATTATTCGTCGTCATGGCGGACAGATTTGGGCCGAAGGTGAAGTAGGAAAAGGTGCAATATTTTATTTTAAATTAGGAGGAAAGAAATATGAGTAAGCAACTTCGTGTGCTTTTAGTTGAAGATTCTGAAGATGATGCTGTTTTAGTTACTAGGGAACTGAAAAAAGGCGGTTACATACCATTAATTGAGCGTGTGGAAACACCAGAAGATATGCAGAAAGTATTAGAAGAAAAAACATGGGATTTAGTTGTTTCTGATTATGTTCTACCACGTTTTAGTGGTCTTGATGCATTAAAAGTATTAAAAAAATCAGGAATTGATATTCCGTTTATTGTTGTTTCCGGAAAAATTGGTGAGGATACCGCTGTCGAAGCTATGCGTGCTGGTGCTCATGATTATATTATGAAAGATAACCTTACAAGGTTAAACCCTGCTATTAAAAGGGAGCTTGAAGATGCAGAAATTCGACAGAAACGTAGAGATGCTGAAAAAGATTTAGTCCAGTTTCATAAAGAATTAGAAAAAACAAATAAGAAACTTCTTGAAGAAATATCTGAACGTAAAAAATTAGAAAAACAAGTTTTTGAGGAAAAAGAATATCTGCAAAATGTTATTGATAGCGCTTCAGAGATAATTATTGCGGTTGATAAAAATAATAGAATAAACACTTGGAACAAATCAGCGGAACAAATAACGGGATATAAACAGAAAGATGTTACTAATAGGAGTATTAATAAATTAAATCTATTTGATGATTCCCATAAAGTTTTAGATACCATAAAAACTGTATATAAAGAAAAAAAATTAGGCCATGAAGATCTTGTTTTGATTACAAAAAATAATAACAAAAGAATTATCCGCTTATTTGGTTCAGCTATTAGAGGAAAAGAAAATCAAGAGCTTGGTGTACTTTTTGTAGGTCATGATATAACTAAAGACGTTGAGATTCATGGTAAACTTATCGATGGTAAATCATATATTATTCCTGATAAGAAAAATGATAGTGCATTTGATATTTTTGTTGATCTAACTACGTCTGATTATAATGGTTTATTGATTACTCGTTCAAATCCTTTGGATATAAAAACAATTACATCTTCAACAAATATTAAAACAGTTATGCTTAGTCAAGAGAAGCTTGAAGGTTTTGAAAATATTTCAAGTCTTGAAGATCTAAAGAAAAAAATCAACGATTTTGGTAAGAAAAATAAAAACTCTGTGATTTTACTGGATGGCGTTCATTATCTTTTTACACAATTTTCTTTTGATAAATTTATTGAAACTCTTTATCAACTTAATGATACTGTTTTAAAAAATAAATCTATTATGTTTTTACGTATCGATCCATCTACTCTTGATGAAAGACAAATAGCGATAATTGAAAATGAATTAAATATACTACCTAGTCAAAAGGTTGAAGGCTTAGTTATTCAAGATGAAGTATATGAAATTTTAAAATTTATTTTTGAACAAAATCAGAGTAATGCTCTCGTTCCTATGAAAAAAATAATGTCTAAGTTTAAGATTTCATTTTCCACTGCTGCTGATAGAGTAGAAACACTTGAACGTAAGGGACTTGCTTTTACAAAAAGACAAGGTAAACTTAGAACAGCATATATAACAGATAAAGGTAAAACACTATTACATAAAAGAAAGACTGCTTAGTTTAATTTTTTCATTTATTTTTCACTTGTTTTTTACATATTTTTGAGTCATGTTTAATATTATTACCCAGTTGGTATGATAAAAAGAGAGTGTGATCTTTATGAGAAATATAATTGATGAATATGGTAGAAATGCTGGTAAAATTTGGGAGGCTCTTAATGCTAATGGGTCTCTTAGTCAGACAAAATTAATTAGAAATACTAAACTAAAAAATGAGGAATTTAATAGTGCAATTGGATGGCTTGCAAGGGAAAATAAAATAAATAAACAAAACACGACACAAGGTTCATCATTTGGTCTTGGTGAAACTAATTTAACAGCAAAAATCGGTGAGGATGCAGGATGTGTATGGAAAACACTTAGCGCATTGGGTGAAAATGATGTTTCTTCAATTGCTGAATATTCACGGATAAAACCAGATGAGGTACATGCTGCATTAGGTTGGCTTGCTCGTGAAGATAAAATTGATGTAAAATATAGAAAAAATCAGCAAATAAAATTTAGATTGAAAAACAACGGTCCTATCCTAAGGGGTAAACAAGTAAACAACAAGTTGATATAAGAATTTGAACTAATTTGGAATTTTTTCTACCATTTTTATCAAATTGATAAGCAGCCAGAAATAAAGTCTCTTTCAATTAACAACTGGAGAAAAAGGGGAGGTTTATTTCAAATTCAAAACTGGATTTGGTGATATAAATGAAAATAGCGATGATTGGTTGGGAATATCCACCATTTAAAGCAGGAGGTCTTGCTACTCATTGCTATGGACTTACACGCAGTCTTGCTGATAATGATGTAAAAATTGATTTTTATATGCCTAAAACCAAAAATAATGTTATTAGTGATAAAAAAAATATTACGATAAAAGAAATCGGAGAAGTAGATATTTTTCCATACGATAGACCTGAGAGTAAAGAGTTAAACGGTAGTTTTTTTGATAGAGTTTATCATTATAATGAGTTAGTTGTTTCAAGATTAAAAGGAAATTATGATTTGATTCATTGTCACGATTGGCTAACAATGAAAGCAGGTATACAAATAAAAGAAGAAACTGGTATTCCACTAGTTCTTACTATTCATTCAACTGAGTATGATCGAAGTGGGTGGATCTATCCAAATCAATGGTTTATTGATATTGAAAAAGAGGGTATGGGAAAAGCTGATAGAATTATTGCTGTTAGTGATTTTACTAAAAAAGTTATTGTTGATAAATACGGAATCAATCCAAATAAAATTAGTGTTGTTCATAATGCAGTTTATCCAATTGAGGAAGGGCACAAGAAAGAAATTGTCTTATTTCTGGGAAGATTAACCATCCAAAAGGGGGCAGAATTTTTCCTAAAGGCAGCACAGAAGGTTATGGATTACAATCCTGACACGAAATTTGTTGTTGCCGGTACAGGCGACATGTTACCTCGTCTTATTTCACAAGCCATTGATCTTGGAATTTCAGATAGAGTAATATTTACAGGAAGGCTATCTGAGGATGAAGTAAAATACATTTATGGTATTTCCAGTGTATATGTAATGCCGTCAGTTAGTGAACCTTTTGGCATTACTGCACTTGAAGCAATCTCTGCAGGAACACCAACAATTGCATCTAAAACAGCTGGTTTTTCTGAAGCTTTTAAAAATTGTTTAAAGGTTGATTTCTGGGATACCGATGAAATGGCAAACAAGATTATTTCAATTTTGAGATACGAACCTTTAAGGAAAAGCTTATCAGTTAATGGTAAACAGGAAATTGATTTGTTTACATGGGATAATGTTGCAAAAAATACACTTAATGTGTATAGGAAAGTGATACAATCTAAACGAAGTGATTTTTATAATCATCAAATATGGGGTGAAATGATTGGAAAATAAACTAGTTGATAACTGGAGAAAATTGATATTTGAAGCAGAAAACCAATTGAAAAAATTCGAGCGTATATCAGATATCACGTATGAAAATAAATGTGTTTTTGAGACATGGGATCAGTTTTTGAATAATCAAAAAGGTTCACTTGAGAATTATATTAATTTTTTAAATCATAAAAATAAGGATGAGGAATAATGCCTTCTATTTGTTTATATTTTGAAGTTCATCAACCATTTAGATTAAATCGTTTTTCTGTTTTTGATATTGGAGCAAAAAAAGATATATCTTCTAGTTATTTTGATAATAAACTTAATCAAGAAATTTTTGAAAAAGTTGCTAAAAAATGTTATCTTCCAACAAATACAGTGTTGTATAATTTGATTAGGACATATGATGGTGAATTTCGTGTGTCATTCAGTTTAACTGGTATATTCATAGAATATTGTGAACAATTTATGCCTGAGGTAATTGATAGTTTTAAAGAATTATTTAAAACAGGAGCTGTTGATATAATCGAAGAAACTTATTATCATTCACTTGCAAGTTTATATGATGATCTGGATGAGTTTGAAGAACAAGTAAAAATGCATCGTCAATTAATAAAGAAATTATTTCATTATAAACCCAGGGTTTTTAGAAATACTGAAACAATTTATGATAACAGGATATCTAAAGAAATAGCTGAGATGGGTTATCAAGGAATTATTACCGAAGGAACAGATAATATTTTGGGAGAGCGTTCGCCTAATTTTTTGTATAAACCGGTTAATGCAGGCCTCAAAGTGCTTTTAAGGAATTATAAACTTAGTGATGATATTGGTTTTCGATTTTCAACATCGAATTGGTCAGGGTTTCCTTTAACTGCAGATAAATACGCTCGATGGCTGTCTAGTTGTGAGGGAGATATCATTAATTTATTCTTAGATTATGAAACATTTGGAGAACATCAATGGATAGAAACGGGGATCTTTGATTTTCTAGGTCATTTACCTAAGGAAGTATTGAAACATAAAAATTTAGATTTTGTAACAGTAAGTGAAGCAGTTGAGCGATACACGCCTGTTGGAGAAATAAATGCTCCAAGAGCTATTTCATGGGCTGATGAAGACCGAGATGTATCAACATGGCTTGGAAATGATATGCAAATTGCTTGTTTCAACGAGCTTAAAAATATTGGAAAAAATATTAAATCAAATGGAAATAAAAATTTATTAAAAACATGGCGCAATCTACAAACATCGGATCATTTATATTATTGCTCAACAAAAGGTCTTGCTGATGGGGATGTTCACGCATATTTTAGCCCATATGAAAGTCCTTATGAAGGTTTTATCAATTTTATGAATATCCTTCAGGATTTAAAACAAAAGATAGTATTGTAAAGAATAGAACCAATTATTTTTTATAAAACTATCAAGAATAAGTTATTGACAGAATTATTTAATCATTTCTGAATCATTTTTCATTTGTTTTTTAGTTATACTTATATTTTTCAAGAGAATTGTAAAAATTAAAAGAATAAAAGAAAACATTGGCAGATAAAATGAATGAAAAAATAATTTTATTAGTTGAAGATAATCCTGATGATATAAAGCTTACCCAACGTGCATTTAATAAAAGTAAAATAGCTGAAAAAATTAGTATAGAAGTTGCACATAATGGTAATGAAGCCTTAGATTTCCTTTTTGGTAAAGGAGCTTACATCTATCGTAATACAAAGGTTATGCCAGCAGTTATTCTGCTTGATTTAAATCTTCCTAGGATGAATGGTTTTCAGGTTTTAGAACGTATTCGTGCTAATAAACCTACAAAGTTGATACCTGTAATTATTCTTACTTCATCAAAAGAAGAACAGGATATTAAAAAAGCATATGAAATAGGGGCAAATAGTTACATTCGTAAACCTGTTGATTTTGAAAAATTTAGGGATGTAGCACAACGATTAGGATTGTACTGGACGGATTTAAATGAACAACCCGTCTAATAGGGGGTTATTTTTATGAAAAAAGTTGGAATTAATGGATTAGGTCGTATTGGTCGTTTAGTTTTACGTCAGTATATGCTAGATCCATCAAATGATATCGATATAGTTGCAGCTAATGATTTAACATCAATTGATGATCTTGCTTATCTTTTACGTTTTGATTCTGTGCATGGTAAGGTTCCTTATAATGTCAGTTTTGGATCTGACTTTATTCAACTAGGTTCAAAGAAATTAAAGATTCTCAATGAGAAAGATCCTTTAAAACTTCCCTGGAAAAAACTTGGAGTTGATATTGTTTTAGAATGCACAGGGCTTTTCAGGAGACGCGATGATGCTGCAAAACATTTAACTGCGGGTGCATCTAAAGTAATTATTAGTGCTCCATCGGAAAGCGCTGATTTAACTATTGTTCAAGGTGTTAATGAAGATGCTTATAATCCAAAAATGCATCATGTTATTTCAAATGCTTCTTGTACAACAAATTCTTTGGCACCTGCTGTTAAGGTTTTAGATGATACATTTGGAATTGAGCATCTTCTTGTAACAACAGTTCACGCGTATACTGCTAGTCAAGGACTAGTTGATCGTTCTGCTCGTAAGATCCGCCGTGGTCGTGCTGCTGCGGTTTCTCTCATTCCAACAAGTACTGGTTCTGCTAAAGCCACAGGTTTAGTTCTTCCTGAGTTAAAGGATAAGATGGATGCGTTAGCAATTAGAGTTCCTGTGCCTGATGGGGCGATAACAGATATTGTTGCGGAGTTGAAGAGTAATGTTACTGTAGATAAAGTAAATGAAGCGTTTAGGATTGCTTCAATGGGTGAGCTTAAAGGTATTCTTGGTTATAGTAAGGATGAGCTTGTCTCTGCAGATATCCTCGGTGATACTCATTCTGGTGTTATAGATGCAGCATCTACAAAAGTTGTTGATAATAAGATGGTGAAGGTCCTTGTATGGTATGATAATGAGTTTGGATATGCAAAAAAATTGCTTGAACTTGCTGAATATATCACGAATAAAAAGTAATATTTTAAATATCTTTTATTAAGGAGGCAGTATGAAAAATACCATTAAATTTATTAGAAAATATTTGGGTAACCAAGCAGATTATCTATTAAATTATAAGAAACCTAAGATAAATAAAGAATCATTATACCTCCCAGGCCCTGATTTTGTTGATAGAGTTTTTATGGACTCGGACAGACCAATTCAGGTCTTAAGGAATCTTAAATCAATTTTTTATCATGGTCGTCTCGCAGGATCTGGTTATCTATCAATTCTACCTGTGGATCATGGGATTGAGCATTCTGCAGCTGCTTCTTTTACACCTAATCCACTTTATTTTGACCCTGAAAATATTATCAAGTTGGCAATAAATGGGGGTTGTAATGCTGTTGCTTCAACCCTTGGTATTTTAGGTTCTATTTCTAGGAAATATGCTCACAAAATTCCATTTATTGTAAAAATAAATCATAATGAACTTCTCACTTATCCAAATAAGTTTGATCAAATTATGTTTGCCTCTGTTGATCAAGCATGGGATTTGGGTGCTGCTGCTATTGGATGTACAATTTATTTTGGCTCAGAAGAGTCATCTCGTCAAATCCAAGAAGTTAGTCAAGCATTTAGTTATGCTCATGAACTTGGTTTAGCAACTTTTCTGTGGTGTTATCTTAGAAATCCAGCTTTTAAGATTAATGGTAAGGATTATCATTCTTCTGCTGATCTTACTGGTCAAGCAAATCATATTGGAGCTACAATAGAAGCAGATATTATCAAACAAAAACTTCCGACATTGAATGGCGGTTATATTGCATTGGATAAAGAAGGTATTAAATTTGGAAAATTTGATGATAGGGCATATAATGAACTTTGTTCAGATCACCCGATTGATATGGCTAGGTATCAAGTTATAAATTGTTATATGGGGCGAATAGGTCTAATTAATTCTGGTGGAGCATCTGGAGAAAATGATTTTGCTCAAGCTATGAGAACTGCAGTTATCAATAAACGTGGAGGTGGTATAGGCCTTATTTCTGGCAGAAAAGCTTTTCAACGGCCAATGGAAGAAGGAATAAAATTACTAAACGCTATTCAAAATGTTTATCTCTGTAAAGAGGTTACTATAGCTTAAAATATATTAAATTAAAAGAATAACTTGTCTTCAAAATTTTAATTTGATTTTTAAATGATTTTCAATTTGTTTTTCAAATGTATTTGAGTCATGATTTTAAACAAACACTAATTTGGATTTTTGAGGTGTATTTTATGATAAAAGAGAAAATTGTAGTAAGTAAGAAATCTGCTCAAAAAAGAGATATAAATCTCAAAAATGAAGGTTTTGAAGATGAAATAAAAGGAGGGATTTTATGAAACAGAAAATGATGATATTTGTTTTACTAGCAGTTGTTGGAGTAGTTTTATTGTCGGTGTTATTTACTGGTTGTACTTCAAATAATAATTCAAATAATAGTGCTGATGTAAAGTTGGAAGGTTTTTCGCATCATGAAACATTTGAATTACCATCACGATACATTAGTGCATTATCTTTCACACTTCAAAATACTGGATATTATAGTGCGGAGAATGTTAAGTTACATATTGATATAAAGGATAATGATGGAAATGAAGTATATAATAAAGAAGTAATTGTAACTTCTCCTCTTGATCCTGATACAGAAAAAGTTCAACTGATTGATGTTCCTTATGATTTAGATGACGCACAGCTTGATGTGGATATTTTAATAAGTTGGGATGGTGGAACAAATCATTATACTAGGTCGTTTGAACCAGAATTCAAAGAATATGCAGATGTTATATTAGAAAGTATGACTCACCATGAAAGCTATGATTCATCAAATGGTTATACAGCTTCAGTTGATTTTCTCATCCAAAATAGAGGTAACGTGATTGCTGATAACGTTAAAATTCATGTGATTGTAAAAGATAATGGTGGAAATGAGAATTACAATAAAGAAGAAAATGTGATACCTTTACTTTTACCCTGGGAAGTAAAGACTCACAAAATTACAGTCCCATATGACTTTGATGATACACGTTTGGATCTTTCTATAACAGTTACATGGGATTATGGAGTAAATCATTATACTAGGTCTTTTGAACCAGAATTCAAAGAATATGCAGACATAAAATTAGATAGTATGACACATTATGAACATTATAAACTATTTGTTGGTTACGTAAGTACAGTAACTTTTATTCTTCAAAATAAAGGAAGTGCAACAGCAGATAATGTTAAGATACATATTATAGCACATGATAATGATGGAAATGAAGCATATAACAGTGAAATGACTGTGATTTCTTCACTTATACCTGGAGAAATTAAATCTCATGAAATTACAGTTCCATATAACTTTGATGATACACGTTTGGATCTTTCTATAACAGTATCTTGGGATGGTGGGTCAAATAATTATTCTGAGTCTTACGAGCCAAGAATCTTTTTTTAATCTTTTTTTCATTTAATTTATAAGAATTAAAAGCTTAATGCCAATAATTCATGATATTTTAATATCATTAAGGATTTGATATTAATGAAACGAATTGGTGTAATTACTAGGGACTGTGCCGGTGTAAATGCTATCATTAGATCTTTAGTGCGTACTGCCGATACTTATAATATTGAAGTATTAGGTGTTTTGAAAGGTTATGATGGTTTAATAGATGGTAAATTCACTAGATTAAATAGACGTTCTGTATCTGGAATCATTAATCAGGGTGGAACAATTCTTAAAACTGCTCGTTCTAAAAGGTTTTTTATTGAATCTGAACAAAAAAAAGCTGTTCAAAATATTAAAAAAAATAATATTGATGGTCTCATTGTTATAGGCGGTGATGGCTCTTTAAGAGGAGCTCATGTTTTGGCATCTAAATATAATGTTCCTGTTGTTGGTATACCTGCAACAATTGATAATGATGTAAATGGTGTAGAATTAACTATTGGAGCAGATACTGCAGTAAATGTTGGACTTGATGCATTAGATAAAATACGAGATACAGCTACTAGTCTTGAAAGAATATTTGTTGTAGAAGTTATGGGTCGTGAATGTGGACATATTGCTTTGCAAGTTGCATTAGCTGGTGGATGTGAGGAAGTGTTGATTCCAGAAAAAGATTTTAATATTGATATGATGTGTGAAGAAATAAAAACGGGTAGCTCTCATGGAAAAGCAAGTTGGATAATTATTGTTGCAGAAGGAAAAGCAAAAGGCCATGATATTGCTAATGTAATTACTAAAAAAACAGGTTTGGAAACTCGTGTAGTTGTTCTGGGTCATATTCAACGAGGGGGTCATCCAACATCTATTGATAGGATTATGGCTGCTCGTCTTGGTAATTATGCTGTAAACGTATTGAAGGATGGTGTAACTGATCATTGTGTAATTTTAAAAGATGGAAAATTAGTTACTATACCTTTAGAAGTTGCAGTTCAACCTAAAAAAACTGATGTAAACACGTATTATAAGTTGATAAAAATACTTACATAATATGTTAAAAAAGTTTTAAAAATAAAAAAATGAGGAAGATAAATGGAAATTATAAAAAATAAATGTCCAGATCTACCAAAGAGGATAGATGGTCTTAATGATCTAGCAAATAATTTTTGGTGGAGTTGGAATAATGATGCTAGATTACTTTTTAAAATACTAAGTCGATCTAGATGGAAACTCAGTGGGCATAATCCTATAAAAATGCTTTGTAATATAGATAAAAATATTCTTGAAAATGCAGCTAAAAGCCAACTGTTTCTTAAGCAATACGATTCAGTAATGGCAAGATTTCAGGACAATATGAAAAAATATGATAGTTGGTTCTTAAAAAATATTGATGACTCTGGGGATCTGCCTGTTACTTTTTTTTCAGCTGAATATGGTCTTCATCATTCATTACCCTTTTATGCTGGCGGGTTAGGTTTTTTAGCAGGAGATCTGTTGAAGGAATGCAGTGATTTGGGTATCCCGATGGTTGCACTTGGATTTATGTATCCTGAGGGATATTTTAGACAAAGGATTACTGTTGATGGTTGGCAGATTAATCAAGATGAGCCTTTAGATAGAGAAAATGCTTCTATCTCTAAGGTTTTTAATAAAAAGGGTGAAAAACTTGTTGTTAAAATCCCTATTATTGAACCGCCGATTTTTGTTGAAGTATGGCGGGTTCAAGTTGGTAGAAACACGTTATATCTAATTGATACTGATATTGATTCAAATGATCCATGGAATCGTGGTATTACTTCTCATCTTTATGCGGGTAATCCTGAGCAGCGTCTTAGACAGGAAATCGTTCTTGGAATTGGTGGAAATGAGGTGTTAAATACTCTTGGAATTAAAAATTCAGTTCTTCATTTAAATGAGGGGCATACTGCTTTTGCAATATTAGAACGAATCAGAGAAAATATTGAAAGAGGTATGGATTTTGATGAGGCTTTTAAACAGGTTAAATCTACAACAATTTTTACGACCCATACTCCAGTACCAGCGGGTAATGATGTTTTTCCTTTTCCTTTGATGGAGAAGTATTTTGGTAATTATTGGTCTTCTTTGAAACTTGATCGCGAAGCTTTTTTTAAACTCGGGGTTGACCCGAAAAATCCTAATGCTGGTTTTAATATGACTGCTTTTGCGCTAAAAGCTTCAATTTATCATAATGGGGTGAGCAAAAGACATGGTGAGGTTGCTCGGAAAATGTGGCAATCGCTATGGCCAAATACTCCAGTTGGCAATATTCCTATTGATTCTATAACTAATGGTATTCATGTTCCAACTTGGATAGAGCCTAGGATGAAACTTCTTTTTGATAAATATCTCGGTCAAGATTGGTTATTAGATCATGATGATCCAAATATTTGGAAGTTAGTTGATGATATCCCTGATTCAGAGCTTTGGGATACTCACAACTGGTTGAAAACCAAACTGGTTTTAAGAATTATGGAACGGGCGAGGGAGATATGGATGAATGAAAATGCTGACTCTCGTATTATTCTTGCTTCAGGTGGTTTACTTGATCCTACGATTTTAACAATAGGTTTTGCTCGTCGTTTTGCTACATATAAACGAGCAACATTGATTTTGCAGGACATTAAACGATTAAAAAATATTTTGAATGATCGTTGGAAACCTGTTCAAATCATTTTTGCTGGGAAAGCTCATCCAGCTGATGATCAGGGTAAACGATTGTTGCAGCAGATTTTCAATGTTGCAAAAGATCCTTCTTTTGGCGGCCGTATAGCTTTTGTGGAGGATTATGATGAGCAGTTAGCTCAATATCTTGTTCATGGGGTTGATGTATGGCTTAATAATCCGCTTCCACCTTATGAGGCGTGTGGTACAAGTGGGATGAAAGCTTCATTAAATGGTGTTCCACAGTTGAGTATTCTTGATGGCTGGTGGATCGAAGGCTATAACAGGAAAAATGGTTGGGCTTTTGGTAAAAAGAAAGCAGAAGAAGGGGATCGTGGTGATGCAGAGGCTTTGTATAATATCCTTGAAAAAGAAGTAGTTCCACTTTATTATCAGGTGGACGACGATGGCATTCCCTCTGGATGGGTTAAGGTTATGAAAGAAGCAGTTAAAAGTACCGCATCTGTATTTAGTGCTCGGAGAATGACAAAAGAGTACGCGATGAAATATTATCAGAAAGCACTTAAATCTGCCTCTGACTTTCATCCGTCAAAAAAACTAGTTTAAAATGGGGATTTACCTTGGCCTCTCTAAAGAAAATAAAGATACCATTTCATAAAACAAAAATAGTGTGTACGGTAGGACCTGCTTCTAACTCGGCATCTACAATTGAAAACATGATAAAAAATGGGATGAATGTAGCTCGACTTAATTTTTCATATGGCAGTTTATCCGAGCATAAAAAAAATATCAACCTGATTCAGAGCGTATCAAGTAAGTTAAATCAAATTGTTACAATTTTAATTGATTTACCTGGTTCAAAAATCCGTGTTGGAAAATTGCAATCAGAACCAATAACATTAAAGAAAGGGGATCAAGTGACTCTTATTACAAAAGATGTTTTAGGAAAACCCACTTTGATTCCTATAAAATATAAAAACTTAACAGAAAACGTCCGCAGAGGAAATAAGATTTATATCAATGATGGTCTCGTTGAATTAAAAGCTGAATATGTAACTGTCGATGAAGTACGTTGTAAAGTCATTACGGGTGGGGCGATTCTTTCTCATAAAGGTGTTAATATTCCTGGGGCAAAGCTCTCTGTAGAGTCCGTTACTGATAAAGATATTAAGATTGTTGATTTCGGATTAAAGCATGGTGTTGATACTTTTGGTTTGTCATTTATTCAAAACGCTGATGATATCCATAGAGTTAGAGATTTTGCAAGAAAAAAAGGTAAACCTGTTTATATCATAGCAAAAATTGAGCGAAGAGAAGCAATTAAAAATTTTGATGAAATACTTAAGGTAGTCGATGGTATTATGGTCGCACGTGGGGATATGGGTTTAGAGATTCCATTACAAGAAGTTCCTGTTGTGCAGAAAAAACTTATTAAAAAAGCAAACCTTGCAAGTCGTCCTGTTATTATAGCAACACAAATGCTTGAATCAATGACTGATAACACTAGACCAACTCGTGCTGAGGTAACTGATGTTGCAAATGCTATCTGAAGAAACAGCTATTGGTAGGTATCCTGTTGAAACTGTCAAGATGATGGCTAAAATTTCTGCTTATATTGAGCGTAATCGCAATGTTGAAGGTTTTGCATACAACCTGCGTGATTATTTGAAAAATAAAGTTAGTTCTGATTATATTAGTATCGCTGATGTTATTTCACTAAATGTAGTTGAAGCAACAGAGGCTCTAAAAATTAAATATATCCTCACGCCAACGGAGAGTGGGAATACTGCTCGTAGGATTTCTAGATTTAAACCAGATTGTTGGATTCTTGCTTTTAGCAGAAATAAAGATACCTGCAGCTTTTTGCCTTTTTCGTATGGAGTCTACCCCTTTTTTATTAAGAATAAAAAAGCAGGTTGGCATGATCTTATTCTTGATTTTATAAAAAATGCCTCATTGGTTAAAAAAGGAGATAAAGTAATACTTACACAGCGAAGATTTGCAAAACAAAAAGGTGGCACTGATTCTTTGGGAATAATTATTGTTGAGTAGATAAAAAACTGGTTTTATCATTGAAAACTTTATGTATTAATAAATTAATTATTTTTCAAGTGTTTTCTAACTGTTTTTAAGTTATTATTTTAAACTAATTTATAATTTGGCTAGTAGGAGGTAATAACTATGGCTTTAAGAAAAGAAAAAAAGAATAAATTAGCAATAAAACCAACCAAAAAAGTAGACGATATTACTGTAAGACGCCCCTATGATCTTTGGGCGGATATGGATAGA
>Ga0272441_10007104_pt1 | contig 18358 bp, 8 predicted proteins | sample SSMProp6N_FD_193582 | JGI IMG/M metagenome (GOLD analysis project Ga0272441, IMG submission 193582) | Marine sediment archaeal communities from Little Sippewissett salt marsh, Falmouth, MA, United States - SSM-Prop-6N | ecosystem: Environmental > Aquatic > Marine > Wetlands > Sediment ... | reverse complement strand
AACGCCTTTGCGGAGGGAGAGCGTCAGCGTCTTGCCGTCCGCTGAGTACCGCCAGTCGCGGGCGAGGTTGGGCAGCATGCGGCGGACCTGCGGGCCGATCCGCAGCGGCGGCTCGATGTTGCACAGAATTCCCCCCTCGCCGAGGTCGGTGTTCTGCGTGGTGAAGCAGATCGCCGTCCCCCCGTACCGGCCGATCCCCTCCAGCGGCTGGACAACGATCGGGTCGTCCGGAAGGCGCTTCCGCACCGGCGGCAGCTTCCCCGCCCTCACGGCCGCGTCCAGCATGGGCGACTGCCGGAACGCCTTGATCCCCACCTGCGAGGCCGTCCGGGCCGGCGCGAACCACGCCTTCGGCCAGGTCTCGTCGGGGATTCCGTCCCCGGCCGCGACCCGCGCCGCCAACACCACCCCGACAAACCAAGCCCGCCGAGAGCTCATCCGGCCTCCTGAACGGCACGATACCTCGCGGGGCCACACAGCCCCGCGTGTCGCGCACCCGCCGGCACTTCGTCAGGAAAGGAAGCACCCACAAGCCGTGCTTGCAGGTGCCGCCTCTATCGTACCGGCACGGCGAGCCCAAAGGGAAGGCCTCGTTCCGCCCGCCCGGCGACGCACCGCTGCTAGCCCGCGGGCACGAGCTTGACGACGAAGGCGTCGGACCGGCCGCGGCGCTTGGGGGAGGCCGCGCCTTCCGTAACGGGGAAGTCGGCGGAACTCGTGCTGCCGACCAGGTAGACCGCGCCGTCGGAGGCGAGGGCCACGGAACGGATCAGGTCCGCGCCGCGCCCGCCGAGGAAGGTGGCGTAGAGCCGCTTCGAGCCGTCGGCGGTGACGACGGCGAGGACCCCGTCGCCGTCCCATTTGCCCCTCGCCCCGGCGTACTTCGCCTGCAGCGCGCCCGCCGTGACGGGGAAGTCCGGCGAGCGCGTCGTGCCCACAAGGAATACGTTGCCTCGCTTGTCCGGCGTGGGCATCAGGAAGAACTCGCCGGCCGAGCCGCCCAGCAGCGTGGAGAACGCCCATCGCTTCCCCCCGGGGGCCAACTTCGTCAGGAAGCCGTCGGTTTGGCCGCCGAAGCGGCGCCCGGCCGCGCCCGCCGTGGTGGGGAAGTCTTGCGAGCCGGTCACGCCGGTCAGCAGCACGGACCCGTCGTCCAGCAGTCGCGGCCGGTGCTCGGCGAACTCGTTTCCCCGCCCGCCGAGGTACGTCGCGTAGAGCAGCTTCGCCCCGTCGGGCGAGAGGCCCGCGAAGTACGCGTCGGACATCCCGCCGAGTTTCGGCTGCGGCGCGCCCGCCGTAACGGGCAGGTCCGCCGACCGGGTGTGCCCCGCCACGTGCACGCGCCCGTCGGCGCCGACGCGAACGCCCATCAGCCCGTCGGTGTCGCTGCCGCCGAGCAGCGTGCTGAAGGCCAGGCCGCTGCCGTCGGCCTTGAGCTTCACCACGGCCGCGTCGCGCGGTCCCAGGCGGCTGCGCCGATACGCCCCCGGCGTGGTCGGGAAGTTGCTCGACGCCGAGCTGCCCACAACGCAGACATTGTCCTCCGCTTCTAGCCCCAACCCGCCGCGCGGGGACTCGTCGCCGTCGCCGCCGACGTACGTGCACCAGAGGACCCGCTTCAGGTCGGCCGAGATCTTCGCGACCATCCAGTCCGAGGGGCCTCCGCCGTACTTCCGCTGGAACGACCCCGGCGTGGTCGGCAGGTCCCGCGAACGCGTGGAGCTGGTGATCACCACGTCGCCTTTGCGGTCCACCGCCATGCCGTAGACGTTCCGCTCCTGCTTCGAGCCGCCGAAGTACGTGCAGGCGAGCACCTTCCCGCCGTCCGCGCTCAGCCGCATCAGGAAGCAGTCCCCGCCGTAGAGGCCCGGGTGCCCCCGCCCGGCCGGCTCGCCGCCGTACTCGCCCTGCGCCGCGCCCGGCGTGACGGGCAGGTCCGGCGAGCTCGTCTGCCCGCCGACCAGCACGGACCCGTCCGCGGCGGGGATCACCTCGCGCAACTGCTCGTCGCCCGACCCGCCCACGTACGTCGCGTACGCGATCCGGTAGCGGTAGACGTCCTCGGGCGCGTCTTGCGCGAGGGATGCCGTTGCAGCCACGGCAAGCACGAACGCGGCCGCCTGAACGAATACGCGCCGCGTGCCGAGACAGCTTCCTGTTCGCTTCGTCATGGCTCCGTTCTCCTGTCGGCAGACGACGCGTCGTCCTCGCGGAGGACAACGGTGCGGTCTGCCTGCACGCCCCGCCTCGTGACGCGCCGGCCCGACGGCCGGAATTCCACCGTCACGTCCACCCGGGCCCGCCGCCCGAGGCCAAAGTGTCGCTCCGTCCGGGCGGCGGCGTAGTAGCTGTGGACGCTCTGCCGCCCCCATGGGCAGACCTGCTCGCACCACAGCAGTTCGCCCGTCTTGCCCGCGGGCGCGGCGGAATGCACGCGGATCTCCGCCCCCGCGGCCGAGCGGTTGCCCTTCCGGCCGACCAGGCGCACGCGCAGCCAGTTCCCTCGCGGGAGGTTGTTGCGGAGCACCACCGCGCCCTTCTTCTTCCCCGGGCCGGGGCCGCAGCAGACCAGGTCCAGCATGCCGTCGCCGTCGATGTCGCCGAAGCACAGCCCCTCGTCCACCGAGGCGGTCGCCGCGTTGGGAATGCCCCACCGGGCGTTGGCGTAGACGAGCCTCCCGCCCCCCGCGCCGCGCAGCACGTACAGGAAGTACCGTCCCACGAGCAGCACGTCGGCGAGCCCGTCGTTGTCCAGGTCCGTCACCGCCGCGCCGCCCCAGGCCATCGACTGCGGACGGCGTCGGACCGACTCCATCCCCCCCACCGCGCCGGGCAGCTTGCGGAAGCGCCCCCGGCCGTCGTTGAGGTAGACGGCCACGTCCCTGCCCTCGATGCAGACCAGGTCCGGCGCGCCGTCGTGGTTGAGGTCGCCCGCGCCGTGGATGCTCCCCCCCGCCTTGTCGACCCCGAGCTTGGCGGCCGACTCGACGAACCCGCCCTTGCCGTCGGCCAGCAGGATGCGCCGCTCGAACGGCGTGCGGCTGTAGAAGTTCCCGCCGGTGTTGCCGTGGGTGAGCAGGTCCGTGTGCCCATCGGCGTTGACGTCGATGGGGATCAGCCGGGTCTCCCCGAACACGCCCGGCAGCGCGCCGGCGTCGGGATGGAACGTCCCCTCGCCCCGCCCGCGGCGGACGACGATCCGCCCGTTGTGGGGGTACAGAAGGTCCGCGTGGCCGTCCGCGTCGACGTCCATTACCGCGCAGGCACGGCAGAAAACGTCCAGGCCGTGACTTCGCGCGAATCGCGTGCCGCCCGCCCCGCCCGCCGTGTCCGTCGCGTTGACGTACATCGCCCCGCCCCCGTCGTGCCACGAGCACAGCAGGTCGATCCGCCCGTCCTCGTTGAAGTCCAGCGGCAGACGGACCTCCCCGCCGGGGTACGGCAGGTCCGCGTCGTGACGAACGCCGCGCGGGATCGACAGCTTCGGGTCGATGGCCGAGAACCGGCCCTTCCCGTCGTTAAGGGCGGCCGCCGCCGGGCTGCCGTGACCGGCAAGGTGCAGGTCCAGGTCCCCGTCGGCGTCCAGGTCCACCAGCATCATGCCGCTCAGCCACCACTTCGGCACGCGGCGGTAGTGTTCCGCGACCAGCCCGGCCACGCCCGACCGGGCCGTGACGTCCACGAAGCCCGGCTCGTCCCCGGCGGTCTGGGGGGCGGCAATCTCCGCGGGCGAGCCGATGGCGACGCAGAGGGCGATAACGTGCGTGAACATGGGAGTCTCCTGCGGCCGGGTCAGCCGTCGGGGTTCGGCCCCGGCGGGGGCGGGTCGGCGGTGACGGTCAGAACGCTCTGCCCCGGAAGCGTGAGCTTCAGCGGAAAGCCTCGCGTCACCGCAGCCGGAAGGGTCCTGCCGCGTCGGCCGCCGCCGACATAGGCGTGCTCGTACCGTCCGGCGGGCAGGCCGGCGAGGGAGACCGCTCGCGGCGCGGCGTCCGTGTTGATCAGCACGACGACGGGCTTCTTGCGGGGCGAGAGGAACGCGACGGGTTTCACGGCCGGGTCCGGGCTGACCATCTTCACGCGGACCGCCCCGGGACGGACGAAACGGCTGAACTGGCGGACGTACCACGCGGTGGACTTGCGGGTGAAGCTCTGGCGGCGGAGGTTGACGGTGACGTCCCAGCCGTATCGCTCCCAGGCGACGGCGTCGGCCTCGGTGAGGCACAGGTGGACGTGCCGCGCGACGGCCAGGTCCCGCTGCTCCATCCACTCGGTCTGGGCGGCGGTGACGTGCAGCTTGCGGGCCCAGTCGCGGATCGTGCGGCGGTGCTCGACGGTCATCGGGTCCCAGTACAGGTGGTAGGTGATCTGGCGGAAGTGCGTCAGCGCCCCGGGGGTCTCGGCCAGGGCCTTCACGTACGCGTCCGCCTGGCGCGGCGTGACGCACTCCGGGCCGCTCATCTTCGTGCGAAACCCCGCCGCGGCGATGCGTTTGCCCGTCGCGGCGGTCAGTGCGGCACAGAGGGCGGGATTGCCCGGCCTCTTGGCGTTGCCCGGCTCGTTCAGGACACTCCAGTAGGCCGGCTCGAGCTTGTACTTCTCCTTGAGGTGCGCGAGCGTGGCGACGGCGAGCTCGGCGTATTCGGCGGGCTCCAGCAGCCACTTCGGCGTCGCCCCGCTGCCGAGGTCGTAGCTGACGTAGACGATCGCCCGCTCCCCGCGGGCCGCCAGCAGCCGCCGCATCGGCAGGAGCTGCTCCTCGATCATGCAGTCCTGCCACGCGAAGCGGAAGGCCTTCGGGTTCAGCACGTTCGGGTCGTCGTTGTCGTTGAAGAACTCCACCTGCGGGCCGACCTCCAGGCGGAAGCGGTTGAAGCCGCGCTCCACCATCTCGGCGGCCAGGGCGGCGTTCAGCCGCGGCGAGCGATTGCTCCGTGTCGGTCCCGCATCGTAGAGGCGCGCGGATTCGGCCGCCGTCTTGCCCCGGCGGAACAGCCAGCACGGCAGGACAATCCCCCAGCCCTCGATCGTCTGGTACGTCGTCTCGGGCTCAAAACGCAGCGTCACCGCCTTGGGGGCCGCCTCCGCCGCCCCGAGGGCCGCCGGCGCTGCCACCGCCGCCGCCAGGAACACCCGCATTGCCGCATCTCTCAAGGTCCGTCCTCTCGCCCCCGCCCACCACACGAACGCCCTACTTCAGTTTCAACCCGAAGCCCGGCGCGTCGGGGACGACGAGCTTGCCGTTCCTGAACCGGTACGCCGAGTAGTCCACCTGCCGCGCACCGCCCGGAATGCCCTCGACAATGCACACGTTGCCCACGCCCGCCGCCAACTGGGCCGTGTAGTACGTCCGCGGCGTCCAGCACCACGTGTGCGGGGCGGCCTGCACGCCGGCCTTCGCCAGCTCGGGCATGATCCGCCGCCAACGCGTGTAGCCCACGATGCCCAAGTCCAGCACGAGCACGTCCACGAGCTTCTCGGCCGCGAGGGCGAACAGCCGGTCGGTGAACTCCCTGACGTATCCGCCGAAACGCGTCAGGGGCTTGGCTTGACGGTGGCGCCGCTCGCCGTCGGCGATCATCGCCTTGCATCCGTGTTTGGCCATCGCGGCCTTCAGACGCCGCAAATCGTCGCGGCTCTCCTCGAAGGGCTCCTCGATAAGGTACAGCCCGCAGTCCGCCACGGCCCGGACGTACTCGACGGCCTGCTCGACGGTCCAGCCGTCGTTGGCATCGACGAGCACCTGGCAGTCGGGGAACGTCTCCCGCACGGCCCGGGTGACCTCGATGTCCCGCTTCAGCCCGGCCGGACCCTTCATCCACCGGTAGCTGCGGCCCATCTTGAGCTTGAACGCTCGGTACCCGGCCTCGTAGTCGGTCCGGCAGGCGGCCAGCACGCCGGCGATGCCCCGCGGCTTGTCGAAGGGAACCAGGTCGTCGAAGTAGATCGCCCCGCTGTAGGCCGGCACTTCCGTGGGCCCGGCCGCTCCCATCAGCCGATAGGCCGGCACGCCGAGGATATTGCCCGCCAGGTCGTGGAGGATCTTGTCGAGCTGCATCGCGTCCTCGGCCGTGCCGTCGGTCACGTCGAACAGGTCGCCGACGCGCGCCCCGAGGAACCGCCGGAGCACGTCGGGCTTCCAATGGCTCATCGCCCAGCCGCTCGCGCCCCGGTCGGTGACGACGGTCCGCACCAGGCAGTTCGCGCCGCGCCAGCACTTGCTGCCGCGGGCGTTGGGGCCGGTCGTCCGCCCGTACCGGTCGCCGATCTGCCGCGTGGACATCTTGGCGATCTTGTGCTCGCCAAGCTTCCGCTGCGCGGCGGCCTTATCCGGCACGGTCGCCGGCGCGCTCTGCCCCCCGCCGACGCGTCCGCGCGCCGCCAGCACAACCGCCCCCGCGGCTGACGCCTTCAGCAGGTCTCGACGGTCCATTCGTTCTCCTTCCATTCCGTGTCCTGCCCGCCTCCGTTTCGAGGCTCGGGCGGGACCCATGGACACCCCACACGGCGAAGACCACTGCGCATCCGCCCGACCTGCAAGCCCGGAACGGCACTTGGGAGCAGCAAGACGCTTTCTGCCGTCCTGCTTCCTCATTCGCCCGGAAAGCTCACGGCCTTCCGCGGGTCGGTCCCGGCCTGCTTCTCTTCGGCGTCGGTGTAGCCGTCGCCGTCGTCGTCGGTGTCCGCGTTGTCCCCGATGCCGTCGCCGTCCGTGTCGCGCCATTCCTTCGGGTCGCGCGGGAAGGCGTCCCAAGGAACGGCCGAGGCGCTCGGCACGCCGTCGCCGTCGAGGTCGGGCTCTTCGTTGTCGGGCTTGCCGTTGCCGTTGCGGTCGTCGGCCTTGCCATCCGCGTCGACATCCGCGTCGAGGTTGTCGCCGATGCGGTCGCCGTCGGCGTCGTGCTGCTCCTCCCGCTCCAGGGGGAAGGCGTCCTTCGCGTCGGGCGTGCCATCGTTGTCGTCATCGTCGTCAAGGTCGTTGGGCTTGCCGTCGCTGTCGGCATCCGGCGGGTCCCCGGCCGTGATCAGCAGCGCCAGGTCGATCTCGAACGGCGGCACGGCGAATCCCTGGCTGTGCCCGGCCCGCGCGTCGACGCGCTTCACGATGCTCCCGTCGCGCGGGTCGTACCAATAGCCCGTCCCCGCGACCGGCACGTCCACGACCACCTCCAGCCCGCGGGCGAGGCCGCGGTCGTGGTCCCAGCGGTGCTCGACCCGCCGACCGGCGGCGCGGTCCTTGGCGCACTGGGCGCAGCCGAAGTGGTGCAGGTACACGGCCGCCGTCTTGCTGGAGTAGAGCGCGTAGTACCGCACCTCGCGCCACGACTTCCCGCCCAGCGCCATGACGTTCGGGTGCACGCCCCTGCCCAGGCAGGCGGCGAAGTCCTGCATGGCCTTCACGTACTGTCGCTCCTGGGGGCCGATCCAGAGGTTCATGTGGTGGCCGTCCTTCGCGTAGCTGGTCTCCCAGAAGATGAAGGCGGTCTGGCCGAACATCGCCGTCCAGTTCCGCACGCGCATCCGCCGCGCCGAGCCCGGGTCCCACACCCCGCCGATGCCCTTTGGCGTGAGCTCCATCTTCCCCCCGCCGTTGCCCTGCTCGCCGTAGACCACCGGCTTGCCGTGACGCTTCATCGCCCGCGAGCGGGCCACCGTGGTCTGGTCGCTCGTCAGCTCGCCCTCCCGGCCGTACCAGTGTGGGGCGTTGATGTCGATGCAGTCCAGCTCCGGTCGCTCCCAGCTCGTGGCGACGGGCCTGCGGTACGGGTCGATGGACTTGAGGTACGGGACGACGATCTCGTACCACTCCTTCGAGGCCTTCTGCTCGTTGAGGACCTCCCAGAAGTCCACGAGGCTGCCCCACCGGTCGACGGAGTACTTGACGATCGCCTTGACCTTCGCCATCCCGGCCGCGTTGTCCGGCTCGTTGTTGAAGCACTTGGCGAAGCCGAAGATGCCGTAGAAGTTCCGCAGGCCGTACTTCCGCGTCATGCGGAGCATCTCGTCGACCATCCTCGCCTGCTCCCAGCGGATGCGGGCCGGCGTGGAAGCCTTGGCGTCGTAGTGGATATCGAAGACGGGCAGCGAGAAGTTGTGCGGGCTGAACCGCCAGAGGTTGAACCCCGCCCGGGAATGCCGCCCGAAGTGGACGTCCCAGTTCTGCGGATTCATCGACGGCCCCCGCGCGAACAGCGCCCCGGCCGGCGGCTGGGGCCGGCGGCCCTGCAAGTCGGGCCGGAACGGGCCTTCCATCGACGACTCGTCCATCGCCGAGCCGTTGTGGTTGTGGTCGAACACGCCGTCCTGGAAGCCGATCGGCCAGTACGGGCTGCCGTCGTCGAAGACGAACCGCCTGGGGTCCTTCGGATCGATCCGCAGCCAGCCGCGCCGGTGAACGCGCCCCTTGACCACGCGGAACGCCCCCCGCCCCCGGGCCGCGCCGCCGGATTGGGCCCGGAAGACCCACTCGTACCGCCACGGCCCCAACTCGCTCGGCGCGTACCGCGCCTTCCACAAGTCCGCCGGCTCGCAGGGCCACTCCGCCGAGGAGCGCTTCTGCCCCCGCCCGTCCGTCCAGGTGCGCACGTTCGGCTTCTGCGGTTTCGACGACCCGTAGAAGAACCCGCCGACTTCCACCTTCTTCCCACCCGGCGAGACGAACGTCACGTCGATCACCACGTCCCACGTCGGATCGGCGTATTTGCCCCTATGCTGAAACGTCAACTCGAACACCTGGTACGGCATGAGCCGCTGCGTGTTCCGCGCGGCATGGACCTCCAAGTCCGCGGCGTGCAGCGTCCCGACCGCTGTCAACGTCCCCACTGCGGCCGCCAAGATCGACCTGCCGACGTGCATGGCGCGCTCCCTTCAAAGCCTTGGCATAGCGGGCGCAGCCTACCCCCTGCCGACCCCCGCCACAAGGCCCATCCGTGCGCCCAGGGCGCGGGCGTCTGGGGTGGCTATTCCCCCACCAGCGGGGCGAGGAAGTCCACGGCCTCGCGCAGATAGCGCTTCGGGTCGTCCCAGCACTTGCCTTCGAGCTCGACGACCCAGTCGGCCGTGCAGCCGTCGGCCGCGAGTGTGGCGGCGAGGGCGGGGAAGTCGATCTCGCCTTCGCCGAAGCCGACGGGCTCGCCGGCGGCGATGTCCTTGACGTGCACGAGAGCGATCCGGCCGCGAAGGGCGGCGTAGGCCACGTCCCAAGTCACGCCCGCCTGGTGGAAGTGGCCGATCTCCAACAGGACCTTCAGCCGTTCGTCGGCAACGCCGTCGAGGACTCCCCGCACGTCGTCGACGTCGTTCAACGCCGAGCCCTTGTGGTTCTGGACGACGGGCGTCAGGCCCAGCTCCTCGCAGGCGTCGAGCATGGCCGGGGCGGCCCGGACGTAATCGGGCCGGGTCTTCGCCTTGTAGAGCACGATCTCCGCGCCGACGGCCTTGGCGAACCTGGAGGCCGCAATCGACGCCGTTACCGACGCGTCGAAGTCCTCCCCCCCCACGGCCGGGAGGTGGAACGACGTGTACCGCATGCCGTGCCTTTCGGCGGCCGCGACGTATCCCGCCGGATCACCCGCCACGTCCAGCGCCGACGCCACCCAGCCGGTGAACGCCTCGAACTTGCGGAAGCCCAGCTCCGCGTGGGCGGCCAAGACCTCGTCCAGCGTCCACTTCGGCGCGCTGCACGGGCTGGCGACGAGACGCTTCCGCTCGCGTGCCATGGGCTACTCCTTCTGGAAGTCGCGGTCTGCCGAGGAGTAGGCGACGACCATGTCGGCGTCTTCCTCGCCGATGCTGTTGGCATAGTGCGGCACGCCCGCGGCCACCACGAGCGTATCGCCCGGTTCGAGGACCACCCGCTCGTCGCCGATGAAGTGCTCCAACCGCCCGCTCAGCAGGTAGAGCGCCTCGGCGCAGTTGCCGTGGCTGTGCGCGGGGTTGCTCGCCCCGGCCTTGATCGTCACGCGCCCGAGGGTGAAGCCCTCGGCGTTGCCGATCTCCCGGTTCGCCAGCCACCGCAGACAGCCCCACTCGGCATCGACCCGCTTCGCATCGGCGTCCGCCGCCCTGTATACGGAGAAGCTCATCCTCACCTCGCTGCTCTGGAACCGCGGGTCTCCATCCTGACGGCGCGGCCTATCGTACCGGCACCGATGCGGGATCGCCACGGGCGGTCCCGATTCGCAGAAAGCCCTGCCGGCAAGAAGGCGGAGAAAAGACTTCGGGTTTGGGCGTTTTGCTGGTTCAATGGTGGTATGGAGCCCGCTGGGGCTACCTGTCCGACGGAGGCAAGTTGCGCCAATTCGCGGCACCCGGGCTCGGTCACCAAGCCGGCCGGAATCGCGAGCATGGCACGATGAGGAGTGCGGGACCATGAGAGGAATCCAGTTTCTAGCGGCCGTACTTGTCGTATTGGCCCTGACGGCCGGATCAGCCCAGGCCCAGACGTGGACGTGGACCGGCGCCGGAGACGGCACCAACTGGTTGGACCCCGACAACTGGGACACGCCGCCCGGCGACGCCAACATCCCCGGGATTGGCGACTATGCCGGCGACACTGTCGAGGTCGGCATCGACAACGCGACGCTCGACCTGGGAACGACCAATGTCACCCTCGGCCAGTTCATGACCAAACACCGTGACACGGACAACGTCACGGTCCAGGGAACGGGCACGATTACGGCGACGACAATCGTCAACAGCGACAGGTGCAACAACCTGAACCTCTATCCCAACCTGGTCGTCTCCGGCCGGATATACAACGACAACAAGGGCAATATCGGCAGCTTCTACGGTACGGTGACGGCCGACTCGCTCGACCTGGGCGCCACGTCCCCGCTGTTCCACAAGGCGGTGACGATCACGAATGTCCCCGACGGTTTGGAGGCCTTTTATCGAAGCGTCGCCACCGGGGGCGACAACAACTGGCGGTTCGGCGACGTGCTGAACGCCTCGAAGGTGCGGATCTGGTCCGACGTCGTCGGCCAGACGTCCACGATCGCGGCAGAGCACGCCGACACCCTCAGCGGCGTCACCGGCGCGGTGACGATCGACAGCGGCGGCATCCTGAATCTGGTGGCCGCCCAGAACACGTTCCCCGGCGGCGGGATCCTGGTCAACGCCGGCGGCGCTCTGTACGGCGACACGGCCGCGGCCACATGGGGCGACGGCAATGACATCGAAATCGCCGTAGACGCCATTCTGAAAACCACGACGGTGCCGACCACGTCCGATCTCGGCTTGGTCTCCGGCGCAAAGGACGCCGTGGCCTGGAAGCCCGTGATCGACAACGGCACGTACGAGTACGGCGACGACGGCGATTCCATCTGGAAGGGCGTCGTGGTCGGCTCGTTCACCACCAGCCTGGCCAACAAGACCCTGGTGGCGCCGGCCAGCGCGGGCGACCTCGAGGTCAAGTGGCTTGGCCGAACGTACAACAAGCAGCAGATCAAGATGGACGCGATCTCCAGGGATGGGACCGGCGTGGCCGACTTCGCCATCACCGGCCCGATGTTCAGCTCGTGGAACGGCGACACCGGCAACTTCACGTCGGGCTTCAACCTGAACAGCTCCGACGCGAATGCCGTGACCACGTTCAACCTGAACATGCTGCCCGGCAGTCCGGCCACGGACCTGGTCCAGCTCGGCAACGACTTCCGCTGCAAGGACGACCAGACCTTCAACCTCACCGGTCAAGGCCGGGCCGACGTGAACCCCGAGGACTGGAACGGCGTGCTGACGGCCTCCGGCCTGGTCATGATCGACATCATCGGCACGCAGCGCCAGTTCGAGAGCGACGCCAACGACCCGAACGTCGCGCTGACGTTCCATGAGGCCGCGGCCCTTCGGATCCCGAACAACCAGGTCAACGTCCTCGAGCTGCTTTCCCCCGGCCAGTTGACGCTGAACGGCAACCTGCTGGTCGCGCTGGAGCGAGGCTCGGACATCACCGACGCCAACCAGCCCGTCCTGGCTGGCGTGCTGACGCAGGCCCACATCGCCGTCGCGGGCGGCGACAACTCCATCACGAACTCGCCCGTCGATTTCGTCGTCGGTGTCGACAAGTGGTTGATGAGCCGCTCCGGCCGGACCGACCGCCCGACCAACTTCACCGCGGCGGCTCCCGGTGTGATGATCCGCACCACCGCCGGGCTCGGCGAATCGTTCGGCATCGCCAGCATCCAGTCCGGCGGTTCGATCGACATCGAAATGCCGATCGACGCCAACGGCGCGACGCTGTTGGTCAACAGCAAGCTCTCTGCGGACTGGATCCGTGATTACAACAACGCCGCCCGCAGCATGAACGGCTGGGTCTACCTCAACGATGTGATCCATAACGCCGCCGAGGTCCGTCTCGGCGCGGGCACGATCCAGATCGAAGACGAGACCATCGACGACGGCACACTCGCCGGAGACGTCCTGCCGATCGTGGTCGAAGACCAGGCCGGCCTGCAGTTCAACGCATCGGTCGCGGTTCTGGCGGACACCCAGATCGAGATCGAGCAGGGCGGCCGCATGTACGTCAACAACGGCTTGACGGTCAAGAACCTGATCCTCAACAGCACGTACGCCGCCGGCAACGACGGCCTGCAGATCAACGACGCCGCCGACATCGTGACGGTCACCGGCACACTGAGCGGCAACGGCGAATGGGGCGACAGCGGCAGAATCGTGGTCGACTCCTCCGGCACCGTGGCCCCCGGCAACGACGTCGGCACGCTGACCGGCACGAACCTGGAACTCGCTGACGGCGCCACGTACGAGTGGGAGATCGTCGACCTCGACGCCAATGCGGGCGTCGGCTGGGACCTCGTCTGGGCAAACCTCGTGGACTTCGACGCCGAGGATGACGAGGCGGGCGCGCTGACGTTCCGGATCGTCGACGCGGGCCTGGCCGACGATATAGAGGCCGACAACGAGTTCATCGTGGCCGCCGGAGACACCTTCGACATCCCGGACAACTGGATGGACGCCGTCACGTTTGAGGCCCCCACCGGCTGGGACGTCACCGCCGCGCACTTGGCCCTCGGCGACCCGTTTGACGTCGACGGCGATGGCGACACCGAGAACACCCTCCGCCTGACCGGCGTGGTCTCCGTCAGCACCCTCGGCACGCTGGCGTGGTCCGCCGGCGCCGACGGGGCCTGGGGCGCCGACGCGCCCGGCAACTGGGCCCTTGTCGGCGAGTGGCAGGGCGAAGGCGGCGAGCCGAACTACCCCAACCACCCGTACATCGCGGCCGTGGTCGACACGCCCTGGACCGTCAACGTCCAGGACGCCAACCAGCAGGCCTACACCCTCGAGGTCCGGGGCGGCGGGACCGTTGACGTCAAGCCCGGCCGGGCCCTCACGCTCACCCGCGGCGCGGCCGTCGAGGCCGACGGGACGTTGACGGTCGGCGGGGCCCTGACCGCCGAAGAGTTGGCCCTCACCGGCGGCGCGATGAACGTCTCGGCCGGCGCGACGGTGACCGCGGAGCAACTGACCGTCTCCGGCGGCAGCCTCATCCTCGCCGAGGACGTCGAGGCCATGGACGTCGAGATCACCGGCGGGACGCTCGACACGGGTGACAAGGGCATCATCCTGACGGGCACGCTGAAGACCCCCGAAGTCGTCGTCACGTCCGACGCGCCGTCGTTCCAGGCCATGGGCGCGGGCCGGCCCGGCGAGGTCATCGTCGGCATGACCGCCAACAACAGCATCACCACGATAGCCGCCGCGGCCGGCGCCGGCAAACCGTTGACCGCGCCGGCCGTGAGCCTGCGCAGCGCCACCGACCTGGCCTACGTCGAGTTCAACGCCGACGAGGCCGTGATCGGCGACCTCCTGTTCGCGAACCTCGGCGGGATCCAGTTGCCGACCGGAACGGACGTCAGCGTCCGCGACCTCTCCGGGGCCGGGCAACTGCTGGGCGACGTGACGGTTCGCGGCACGGTGCGGCCCGGTTCGGTGCCGGACTGGCTGGACGTGTTCGGCTCGGTGACGCTCGCGCCGGGCGCGGCGTTCGGGCCGGAGGTCCAGGGCCCCGACCCGCTCGGCACGCTGTACGTGGACCAGGTGCTGGACCTGACGGCGGCGGACGACATGCTGGCGATCTCGTGGACGCCCACCGGCGACCCGAGCTCGGCCTTCGGCGGGCCGTACGTGGTGGCGGAGGTCTTCGAGATCGAGGGCGCGTTCGACGTGCTCGGCGGCGGGAACATCGGCGAGGCGTACATCGCGTCCGTGGCGTACGACGTGGACCTCGGCGGCGCGTTCGGGATCGAGGTGACGCTGTACGACCTGCTTGACGGTGACGTGGACCTCGACGGCACGGTGGACGGCGGCGACCTGGACGCCATGGCGCCCTACTTCAACGAGGCCGACACGTCGCGCCTGGAGGGCGACCTCACCTACGACGGGCGGACGGACCACCTCGACTACCTGGCGTGGAAGATCGACGCCGGCAATTCCGTGCCCGGCCTCATCCCCGAGCCCGCAACGCTCCTGCTGCTGGCGCTGGGCGCCTGCGGCCTGCTGGCCGGCAAGCGTTCCGGGAAGGGACGCCGCGGCTGATCGGGCCGCCCGGCTGCAGCCCGAAGGAACGCAGAGAGCACAATGAGCATAGAGCCTTCATGAGGGGATGCTCTGCTCCTGGTGTGTCGCAAATAACTGCCAGATCGTCGCAAGGAACGGCGCATTTCCTCTTGAGATTCACGGGGGAGAAGGAGATAATGCTGCCTATGCAAGCACGCGTTTGGCTTGCGTTGCGAGGATGACGCGTTCCCGAGGATTTGTCGCAGGCCCTCTGCATCAGTGCTGGCGCTATGCTTATCCATGGCGTCGAGTTCTCAGAACCGCTGACGGGCAATGCCCGGGCATCTGACAGGAGACAATCGTGACCACAAGAAGCCGAGCCAGGTCCATACTGACCCTCGCCGCCGTGGCGATCCTTGGCATCTCAGCCAACGCCGCGCTGATCACGGTCGACGGGTACAGCTCGTGGAATGCAGACTCCAGGACTCTCACCGGCACCTTCGATGCCAGCGGCTCGGACAAGCTGGTCGTCATTGTGACGGGTGAGCACGGCTTTAACAACGATGCCGGTGAGTGCACCGCGATCACGTATGACGGTGTCCCCCTGACCGAGGTCATAAACCGCGATGCGCAGGTCTCTGGGACGGACACGATTTATAATGACATGTGGATCCTGGACAACCCTGCCACGTCAACCGGCGAGATCGTCGCCACCGTAGTCACCCGCGGGAACGTCACGGTGTTTGGTCTGTCGGGTACGGCCGAAGGCGTTGGCGCCACCGCCATTTCGCTTGTCAACACGAGAAGCGTCGATCTCACAACGACTCTAGCCGATTCGATTGTGATTGCGTCGTTCGGAATGGGTGGAGCGGGCAACACGGCAAATGTCGGCAGTGTGGACCCCGATGCTCCGTTGATCGAAACCAGCGCTTTGAATAATGGCGGCGGCCGTACTTGGGACGGCCATGTGACGGGATACGCGCTGGTCGAAACTCCCGGCACGGCGACCTATTCGTTCAGTGGCGGGAATGAAAACGGTGCGCACGTCATCGCGGCGGTCTTCGAGCCCGCCGGCACGATCATCTCCTGGGACAACAATGAAGGCACGGGCGACCTGCAGTGGGAGACCCCGACCAACTGGGACGCCGAAGGAGAACCGGGCGAGCTGAGCCTGTGCATCATCGACAACGGCGACCTTGTCGAGCTTACCCAGGCCGGCGAGATGGCGCGCAGCATCGACCTCGGGGCCACGACGCCCACCACGCTGAACGTCAGCGGCGACCTGACCGTCTCCGGGGTCGCCAACATCGGCGACAACGGCACGCTGGCCGTCACCGGCGAACTGACCACCTCGCAGCTCGATTCGACCGGCGCCGTCACCGTCGGCGTCGGCGCCGGCCTCAGCGCCGGCGGCGGGTCGGCTTCCTCCCTCGCGCTGGACGGCAACGCCACCGTCACCGTCACCGACGACACCCTGAACGTGGCCTCGTTGACCACCGCGGCAGGGACGTTGACCAAGCTCGGCACGGGCACACTGAGCGCCCAGGACATCACCGCTGATCCCGCCACCGCCTTCCTGATCCGCGAGGGCACGCTGGCCGTCGGCGGCGCCGTTCCGTTCGGCGGCTCGACGCAGCCGCTTCAACTCGACGGCGGGAGGCTGCACGTCACGGGCGAGGTCATCGACGAGACTCCCCAACCGATCGACGTAACCGGCAACGCCGTGAGTGTCACGAGCGACTCGGAGCTGGCCATCGTCGGCCCCAGTGGGGCGTTCGGCGAGCTGAGGCTCACCAACGCGACCCTCACGACCTCGGGCGACGGCCCGATCGGCTTCACGGGGACGGTCATCGACCCGGCCGCCACTCGCGTGGGGCTCGATCCGCGGACGGCGACCGACTACGGGACGATCACGAACAACTCGACGCAGCCGGTGACGATCGCCAAGGAAGGCCCCGGCACGTGGACGCATGACACGGCGCCGGTGGGCGCGGTCGGCAACATCACCTGGGAGGTCCAGGACGGCACGTTCCAGGTCGCCGGTTCCGACCCGCTGGCCGGTCGACCCGTCGTAATGGCCGGCGGCACGTTGAGATTCACCGCCCCGGGCGCCGTTGAGGTCGCCAACCCCAGCTTCGAGGACCCGGCCCAGGCCGACGACGGCGACTACGCCTGGAACGCCACCGGCTGGAACTGGACGGGCACGGACTACATCGGGGTGTGGAACCCGGCAACGGAGGACTTCCCGGGCGAGGCGCCGGACGGCTCGAACGTCGGCTTCATCTGGAACGATCCGGTCCCCGCCGGCGGCTTCACGCAGGTCCTGGCGGACGCGTTTGCCGCGGACACGGACTACCGACTGACCGTCGAGGTGGGCAATTCCGCCTCCTACGACGGCCATCCGGGCTACCAAGTCCAACTGCTCGCCGGCGGGACCGTCATCGCCCAGGACGACGACACGCTGACGATTCCCGAAGGCGAGTTCGCCACCTCGACCGTCTCGTACACGTATGATGCGGCCGATAGCGCTCTCGTGGGAGAGCCCTTGGAGATCCGGCTGCTCCACAAGGCCCTCGGCGCCGAGAACGAAATCGAGTTCGACTCCGTCTATCTCACCAATAACCCGGGCGCAACGGCGGACCTCAGCAGCATCGACCTGATCGTCACCGGCGATTCCACGCTGGACGTCCGCTGGCCGCTCGACGGGGCGCTCAACAGCCTGACCCTCGGCGACGGCGCGACGCTTACCACGACCGGGGCGCCGACCAGTTTCGCCGCCACCACGATCGACGGCGCGAACGTCGGGATCACGGCCGACACCGACACGACGCTGACGCGCGTCGTCGGCCTCGACGCCGGCGCGCACGATGCGACCATCGCCGTCAGCGGCTCCGGCCGAGTTATTCTGGACAAGCCCGCCGTCGGCCTCGACGCGGGCGACACCTTCCGCCTGCAGAGCGGCGGGACGCTGGGCCTGCTGCTTCAGGACGCCGGCAGCCCGGCGGGCGACGCGGGGTTCGAGTTCGCCGGCGGCACCGTGCTGCTGTCCAGCGCCGTCGGGGACGCCGACCCCGCCAATCGCTCGTGGGACGTCCCACTGAGCGTAAGCGGCCCCGGCAAGATCGCGGCCGGGCCGCTGCCTGGCGGCGTGGACGCGGCCACGATGACCGTCGGCGGGACCAACCCGGTGGCCCTGAGCGGCCTGGCCGTGCTGTCCCTGGAAGCTCAGGAGGGCCACACGATCAACGTCGTCGGCGATATCGTCGGCAACGGCGGCATCAAGGGAACGGGCGGAACGGTGAACGTCAACTCCGCCACGGCCAGCTACACAGGCGCCACAGCCGTCAGCGGCGGCGTGGTGAACGTCAACACCCCCCTGCCCAATACGTCCAACGTCGAGGTGACCGGCGGGGTGATGAACCTCAACGCCGACGTAACCGCCAACGGCGGCGTGGCGGCCGGCAGCGTCGCATACACGCGCTACGCCGGCGTGACGGACACCTCCGGGCTGTCGGGCATCGACAACGGCACGGACAACGACGGCATCAACGGCGGGCTCTTCGCCCTGACGCCGACCCTCTCCTACAAGTCGTCCGCCAACATGAACCGCCCGCCCACACAGCTCAACGCCAGTGATATGTGGTCGGGCGTGTTCATCGCCCCGGAGAGCGGCGAGTACACCTTCCACGTTCACGGAGACGACCAGGAGGTCCTCTGGATCGACCTGGACCAGGACGGCGACTTCGAGTTCTCCAACGACGAGGACATCACAAACAACATCAGCGACGGGTGGAATACGCCGAAGACCGGGACCGCCACGCTGACGGCCGGCGAGGTGTACAAC
>Ga0272441_10007103_pt1 | contig 18359 bp, 19 predicted proteins | sample SSMProp6N_FD_193582 | JGI IMG/M metagenome (GOLD analysis project Ga0272441, IMG submission 193582) | Marine sediment archaeal communities from Little Sippewissett salt marsh, Falmouth, MA, United States - SSM-Prop-6N | ecosystem: Environmental > Aquatic > Marine > Wetlands > Sediment ... | reverse complement strand
GGCTGAACACCTCTGACGATGATGCGGAGAAATATATCAAAATCTTTACCTTCCTTTCCAGGCAGGAGATCGAAAGCCTAATCTCCGCCCATCAGGAGGTGCCACACCAACGCAAGCTCCAGAGAAGACTTGCCAGAGAGCTTACCACCCTGGTGCATTCGGCCCAGGACCTTGAGAATGCCGAAAAGGCCAGTGAGATCCTGTTTGGCAAATCGACGACAGCTTCCCTGAAGGAACTGAGCAGGGAGTTGTTTCTGGAAATTTTTGAGGGCGTTCCCCAGGCCTCCGTTGCCAGGGAGACTTTAAAGGATGGGCTGGATATGATCGGGGCCCTCTCGGCTAAAACAGGGTTTCTCAAATCCAACGGGGAGGCCCGGCGGGAACTCAAGCAACAATCGATTGCCGTAAACAAAACCAAGGTCAGCGAAGGCTATGTTCTCTCTGAAGCCGACCTGATCCGGGACCGTTTTATTCTGCTTCAGCGGGGCAGGAAGAACTATTTTGTCCTGGTCGTTGAATAGCATCCTGGCTGAGTTCTGCTTCAGCTGGCAATTGCTGAATCGGAAACCAGTGAACAATCAAATGGCCATCAGATTGCACCCCCTGATGTCGGAATGGTCAAATCGTCCCAGGACCTCAAAGCTGCCATCGGGATAATATCGCCCCAGGTCCTGAGTGGCGAGGAAAGCGCAGGAATACTGATTGGCCAGGTCGATGATGTTGATGCCTCCAGTGCGGCCATATCCCAGGAAAGACAGGGGGTCTTCCGTATCCCGCATCCGTACCTGCATCCAGGGCGGACAATGGAAACGACCCTGACCACGGGAATATGCCTGTGACAGCAATTCGGTCATCCCGTACTCGGAATGGATCTCGGACAGATCGAATTCACGACAGAGGATCTGGTGGAGTTCTTCCCGGATCATTTCCTTCCTCCGGCCTTTCATCCCCCCGGTCTCCATCAGGATTACCCCATCCAGTTTTTGGTCGGTGGCAAGGGCAAGATCGAGGAGTGCATAGGAAACTCCCAGAAGCAATACTCTTAACTCTGTTCGTTTGAGCTGTTCCAGGGTTTCAAAAAGGGTGTTGGTGTCCCCGGTGATAAAACCGCTTTCAGGATGCCGGCTTTGTTCAATGAGGTCGGAAACCATATAGATCAATGAAGCATCCGGACGTTCCCGGTACGAAGGCAGAAGCGCCAGGATGCAATAATCAGCGGGGCTCCCATAGAAGTGCTTAAACCCGCGGGTAAAGCTCTCCCGGTAGAGTTCCGGGTCAGCAACGAAATGCTGACTTCTCTGACTTCCGGTTGTGCCACTGCTCCTGAACACCGTAGAAGCGGAAACCCCGGCTTTCAGGATCCGATGCGTCTTAAAGAATTCGATGGGCAAAAAGGGGATGGACTCCAGCTGTTCAACATTGGTTGGGTTTTTACCCAGGTGCTGGCAGAATTCCCGATAGAGGTCAACCCCGCGGTACTGGCTGGAGAAAGTCTCCAGGGCAAGTGTTTCAAAATCTTCGGAAGATTGTATTTCGAAAATTCGCCGTACGTCCATACCTCACTGGGTACAAAAGTAACGAAATCTAATCCCGAAATGCGGTGATCAATGAGGGAGGGTCATTACCACGTCAACGGATCACGAGTTTTTTCGTGGCGAGGGCCCCTTCCTGCTGCAGCTGTACCATATAAACACCGGGGACCAGTGTGCCGAGCAGTAGTTTGTCCGTTACGATGCGTTTCTCCAGCACGACCTTGCCAAAAAGGTCGTAAATCCGGATGGTTTTTGGAGAAGGTTTATTGGATTGTACAAATACCACCCCATCGTATACGGGATTGGGATGGAGCTTAAACTCGATCGCGGCATCCCCCTTGGAGGAAGCCATTTCCTGAGCTGAAGCCATCATAAAACTCATAAAGCAAAGCAGTAGGTAGAATTGCTTCATTGAAGGTTATTGATTTGGGATCAATACATTAAATATAACAAGGGCCTGGTCCGGGGAGAATTTATTGTTGTGAACGCGCAATATTTGTTGGTGAAATCAATAGCGAATGCCGTTCATCGACAATAAAGGCAATTAAACGAACCTAAACTCGACCAAATGGAATCATTTGACGATTAACTTCCGGGTAGCGACCTTATCTTTCTCAAATACCTGTATCAGGTAAATTCCAGAATTCAATCCGTTTAGGTTTAGTTCCTTTCCGATCAGGGTTGTTTCAAGAACGGGAGTGCCGAGGACGTCGAAAATCCGGATCGTTTTAGGCTGGTTATCCGCCGTTATAATGTAAACCCTGCCGTCCGTCACCGGGTTCGGATAAATCTTGAAGCCTTCAATATCCCCCTGGGCGGAAGTGCTTTGTCCAAAGCCCGCAGAGACTATAAAGAAGAAGAATAACGCGTAGAAGTGCTTCATACTCAAAACGTTCCGAAAAGGCACCCACAAATATAGCACTTTTGGATGCTGAAGGTATTCCCTCCTCTTTAAATTTAGGCAAAATTCGATGAACTACACCAAAGACTTTTTTTTGCTGCAATCTGCAATAAGATTGTGTTATCAAAAGGTTAGCAGTATTAAATTGACGTTAACTCTTAACGGCCTTTTCAGAGAATGGTTATTTTTGGATGAATCAACCTCACAAGACCACATGAAAAAACAGGACACCAAAATTTTACTGGTAGATGATGAGCCCGACATCCTTGAGATCCTGAGTTACAATCTTTCTTCTGAAGGGTATAAGATCTATACCGCCAAAACCGGGTTGGAGGCCGTTGAGAAGGCCAAGAACAAACATCCCCACCTGATCATCCTGGACGTCATGATGCCCGAAATGGACGGGATCGAAGCTTGTGAAATCATCCGGCAAACCAAAGGGCTTGAAGATACCATTATCGCCTTTTTGACAGCGCGAAATGAAGATTACTCTCAGGTGGCTGGCTTTGACGCCGGGGCAGATGATTACATCACCAAACCCATTAAGCCAAAAGTACTGGTCAGCAAAGTGAAATCATTGCTGCGCCGTTTGAAAAAGAGTGAAGAAACCCCCCAGGATATTCTAAAAGTTGGTAAATTAGTGATCAACCGGGAGGAGTATAAGGTTATCAATAACGGCAAGGAACTGGTGCTTCCCCGGAAGGAATTTGAGTTGTTGTCCCTTTTGGCATCCAAACCGGACAAAGTGTTTAAACGGGAGGTTATTTTGGACAAAGTATGGGGCCAGGAGGTTGTTGTTGGAGGACGCACTATAGATGTTCATATTCGGAAATTAAGGGAAAAAATTGGTGAAGAACATTTTAAAACCGTCAAGGGTGTGGGGTATAAGTTCGTGCAGTAATGGCCCTTGAACTTAGAAAATCCTATCGCTTTGCGCTGCGTTCCTCCCTGTATATTACCATAGTTCTTTCCCTTGGCTCCTTTACATTCCTTTATATTGAAGGTATACTGGGGACTTACTGGTTCTCAACCCTTTTGTTTATCCTGTTTTCCTTTCTGGCTTCCTTTGTCATCCTGCAGATACGGGTGGAGAAGTTCATCTACAAACGAATCAAGCAAATCTACGATGATGTCTCCCTCCTTGAATCGACTTCATTTACCTCAGGAGCCATAACAACGGATATGAAAACCCTGACCGAAGAAATCGAAAAGTTTGCAAAGGACAAGAAAATTGAGATCGACACCCTGAAGATCCGGGAGGAATACCGCAAGGAATTCCTGGGCAATGTGTCCCACGAATTGAAAACACCCCTGTTCACTGTCCAGGGGTATATCCACACGCTGCTCGATGGTGCCATCGAGGACAAAAAGGTCCGTAAGAAATACCTGCAGCGGGCCGCTAAAGGGGTTGAACGGCTGATCTATATCATTAAGGACCTCGACCTGATCACTAAACTTGAGATTGGAGAATTGCATCTGGAATTGGAGGAATTCGACATCATCGAACTTATACAAAGCGTTTTCGACCTGCTGGAGATGAAGGCGGCGAAAATGCAAATTTCCCTGGTCTTTGATATGGACTATCACGAGCCGATCTATGTGTATGCAGACAAGGAGAAGATACAGCAGGTCCTGACCAATCTCCTTGTCAATTCCATAAAGTACGGACAGAAGGACGGCACTACCGAAGTGAGCGTGGAAAACCTCATAAAAAACAAAGTCATCGTCCGGGTAACGGACAATGGTGAGGGAATTGAAGCCCAGCACCTGACCCGGTTGTTTGAACGTTTTTACCGGATAGATCAAAGCGGTAGCCGGAAAGAAGGGGGTTCAGGCCTGGGTCTGGCTATCGTCAAGCACATCATAGAGGCCCACAATGAAAAGATCTATGTGGAGAGCGTGGTGGATGTGGGCTCCGAATTCTCTTTTACACTGGAAAAGGCGCGCGTTCCCGTGCCGGCCTGAATGCGATCCGCGAATCAATTTTAGTAGCTTTGCGGTATCAATTGCCTCAGTTGCATGGGAAGTAAGAACAAGTTAAAGCGCTTCCGGGAAAACGAAACCTTCCCAAATGTCATCCAGCCTGAGAGGGAAGAACTCCTCAATGGGGATTTCAGTCATAAAGGCCGGTGGAAGACGTTTTTCGGGAACGACCGACCCATCGTCCTGGAGTTGGGCTGTGGGAAAGGTGAATATACACTGGGCCTGGCCCGGAGCAATCCGGGGGTCAATTATATCGGAGTGGATATCAAAGGAGCCCGCCTTTGGCGTGGAGCCAAAACCGCCCTTGAGGAGGAACTGTCCAATGCAGCCTTTCTCAGAACCCATATTGAATTGATCGAACTGGCCTTTAGACCAGGGGAGGTCTCAGAGATCTGGATTACCTTTCCAGATCCGCAGATCAAATACAAACGGACCAAACACCGGATGACCAATCCCGAATTCCTGGAAAAATATCGCAACATCCTGGTTCCCGGTGGAAGGGTCCATCTGAAAACGGACAGTGAATTCATGCATGGGTATACGCTTGGCATCCTGCAAGCCTCAGGCATACACGTAACCTATTCCAATCACGACATCTACCATCATAGCGGGGCACCCGAAGCGGCCCTGAATATTCAGACATTTTACGAAAAACAGTTTCTTCAGGAAGATAAACCCATAACGTATCTCTCTTTTATCTTGAATGCCGAATGACCCATTTGCTCATCTTGTTCTTTGCCACATATTCCGCCGCCTTCATGGCAACGGTCCCTCCGGGGCTGCTCAACATGAATGCAGCCAAGACCAGTGTGGATAAAGGCAAGACCGCAGCAGTGATTTTTAGTTTAGGAGTTTCGTTTACGATCATGGTTCAGGCCTATATAGCCGTAATGATCTCAAAATACCTGTTTCGCAACCCGGAAATCATCGTTACCCTTCAAAAGGCGGCCATTATCGTGTTTGCTTTTTTTGCCATTTACTTCTTTTTTGCCGCCCGCAGCACAAAGGAAAAACCCCTTCGCATGACTCATGTAAGCCGGAAGAATAATTTCTTCAAAGGGATGCTGCTCGCTTCCCTCAATCTGCTTACGATTCCTTATTACAGTGCATTGAACGCCATGTGGAACAGCTCCGGTTGGATCCAGTTCCAGCTGATGGATATTGCCACCTTTATTTTTGCCGCCGGATGCGGTTCTTTTTCTGTGCTTTACCTCTACACGGTCTATTTCAATAAGCTGGAATCCAGGACGAATGCTTTTTCGCGCAATTCAAATTATATCCTGAGCTTGCTGATGCTCGTATTGCTTGTCATTACCTTAATCCGGATTTTTTATACCTGATCCTATGAAGGAAACGCAAGAAGGGTTTTTTCAGCGCGTATACGAGGTCGTCAGAAAGGTTCCCTATGGAAGGATAACCACCTATGGGGCTATCGCCAAATATTTGGGGACAGGCAGAAGCGCGCGCATGGTCGGCTGGGCTATGAATAGCGCGCATAACCTGGAAGACGTCCCTGCCCACCGGGTGGTGAATCGCATTGGGGTCCTGACAGGGAAACACCACTTTCCGGGAAGTCGTCTGATGGAACAGCTGCTCGAGAATGAGGGCATAGAAATCAGGGATGATCAGGTGGTGGAATTCAAGGTCCTTTTCTGGGACCCTGCCCGGGAATTGCCCGAACCCTGACCCTTTGTACTGAAGGGTCTCCCCCGGAAAGGGTAAGACCTGTCGGGGCTTCCTTATTTCATTCGCAAGCCGTATCTTTGTTTGATAAATCTAGACGGGATTCAAAATGGCAGTAAAGCTGGATAAAAAGGAGATATTCAAAGCACTGGAGACGGTTACCGTCCCTGGAGAAGGCGGGAATATGGTCGAAACCGGAGCGGTCAGGAATGTCCAGGTTTTCGGGGACGAAGTTGTGGTGGATATCACCATTAAGAATCCCAGTCTGCAGGCCAGGAAGAAGACGGAGGTAAGTATCCTTCAGGCGATCCACAGGGAAGTATATCCCAAAGCAAAGATCACCGTGAATGTAACTGTTAAAGCTGCCACGGAACCAAGGGTGGCCCCGATCAAGGGAAATCCGATTCCAGGGATCCAAAACATCATTGCTGTAGCAAGTGGGAAAGGGGGCGTAGGAAAATCAACCGTCACGGCAAATCTGGCGGTGACCCTCGCTAAAATGGGATTTGAAGTCGGCCTGCTGGATGCGGATATTTACGGACCTTCCATCCCAATCATGTTCGACGTTGCCCAGGAGAAACCCATGGCGGTGAACATACAGGGGAAGTCCCGCATGAAACCCGTTGAATCCTATGGGGTCAAGCTTTTGTCCATCGGCTTTTTCACCCAACCCGATCAGGCCGTGATCTGGAGGGGGCCCATGGCTTCCAAGGCCCTCAACCAAATGATCTTTGATGCGCATTGGGGCGAGCTCGACTTCCTTATGGTGGATCTTCCGCCCGGAACAGGAGATATCCACCTCAGTATCATGCAGGCGCTCCCGGTAACCGGAGCGGTAGTGGTAAGTACCCCTCAGCAAATTGCCCTGGCAGATGCCCGCAAGGGGGTTGCCATGTTCCAGCAGGAAGCCATCAACGTTCCCGTGCTGGGGATTCTGGAAAACATGGCCTATTTTACACCGGAGGAACTACCGGATAACAAATACTATATTTTTGGACAGCACGGCGCCAGGAACCTGGCTGAGGATATGAGCATTCCCTTTCTGGGAGAGATACCCCTTGTTCAGGGTATTCGTGAGGCGGCGGATGTGGGAAGACCTGCCGCCCTCCAGACGGATACGATCGCGGGGACCGCATTTGAGGAGGTCACGCGCAAGATGGCAGCTGAACTAGTCCTGCGAAATGAGAACCTTCCACCTACTGAAGCTATTAAGATAACGACGATGGCAGGATGTGAAGCCGTTAAAAAGAAATGAGTATGACTGCGGATGAATTGAAGCAAAAGGTTGAGGAAGCTCTGGAGGAAATCCGTCCCTTCCTCCTGAACGACGGTGGGAACATCTCCCTGGTTGGCATTGAGAACGATACCCTGGTCAAGGTCCGTTTGGAAGGAAACTGCGTAGGATGTACCGTCAATCAGATGACGCTGAAAAGCGGGGTGGAAATGACCATCAAGAAGCATGCTCCGCAAATCGAAGCAGTCGTCAACGTCGCATAGAATCCCATACAACCTTTCCGATACCCAGCAAATCGCATCAAAAACCCGTTTTTGAATGATAAAAACAGATATCCTGATCATTGGAGCTGGCCCTACCGGACTTTTTGCCGTCTTTGAAGCTGGCCTTTTACAACTCAAATGCCACCTTATCGACGCCCTGCCACAACCGGGAGGTCAGTTGGCAGAGATCTATCCGAAAAAGCCCATCTACGACATTCCGGGGTTCCCGGAGGTCCTGGCAGGGGAGCTTGTGGATAACCTTATGGAGCAGATCAAGCCGTTTCAGCCCGGATTCACCCTTGGGGAAAGGGCGGAATCCATAGAAAAACTGGATGATGGCACCTTTATCGTTACCACCAATGAAGGGACGCGGCACCAGGCTCCTGTAGTGGCCATTGCAGGAGGTCTGGGAAGTTTCGAGCCCCGCAAGCCGCTGCTGGATAACCTTGAAAGATTCGAAGATAATGGGGTTGCATACATGATTCGGGATCCTGAGCTTTATAGGGACAAGCGCGTGATGATAGCCGGTGGAGGGGACTCTGCCCTGGACTGGAGTATTTTCCTGGCTGGTGTCGCTTCCGAATTGATTTTGGTGCATCGGAGGAATGAGTTTCGAGGGGCCCTTGACTCGGTGGAAAAAGTTCAGCAACTGAAGGACCAGGGAAAGATCCGGCTCATTACCCCGGCAGAGGTCGTGGGGCTGCAGGGGGCAGACACCCTGGAAGGAGTTGTTGTACGGAAGAATGCGGAAACACCCGAGGACCTGCATCTCGAAGTTGATGCCCTGATCCCCCTCTTCGGCCTTTCTCCAAAGCTCGGGCCCATCGCGCAGTGGGGCCTGGAAATTGAAAAGAATGCTATCAGGGTAGACAATACCCTGGACTATCAAACCAATATTCCAGGTATTTACGCCATTGGGGATGTGAATACCTACCCGGGAAAGTTAAAGCTTATCCTTTGTGGTTTTCACGAGGCGACCCTCATGTGCCAGAGCGCCTATCAACGGATCTTTCCCGGGAAGAAGTATGTAATGAAATACACCACTGTTGGGGGGGTCACAGGTTTTGACGGCAGCAGGAAGCAGGCGCCCAAATCCGTGGTGAAAACCATAGACTGACAAGATCCGGAGGGCTATCCCGTTAAAACCAGCATCCTGGCTCTTCATCTGATGAAGTACTCCCCGGGACACTTATTCAGGCAGGTTCCAAACCCACAGGTTTTTCTTTGTGTGGGCTTTGAGTTTTTCAATTCTTTGATTATCCGTAATTTTGCACTTCCAAGAATATGAGCAGTTGCAGAATTTAGAGGAAATGAGCGACATAAGGATAAAGATCAAGGACCGCAAAGGTGTGCTTCACGAAGTAGGTGCGGCAACCGACATGAACTTAAACCTGATGGAGATCGTTCGCACCTATGAACTGGCCCCGGAAGGGACCATAGGCATTTGCGGAGGTATGGCGATGTGTGCTTCCTGCCAGTGTTATATCAACTCCGACCATCCACTGCCGGAAAAAACGGATGACGAGGAGGCAATGCTCTCCGAAGCATTCTATGTAAAGGACAAGAGCAGGCTGGGTTGCCAGATCTTTATCACTGAGGATCTCAATGGGCTGGAGGTGGAACTGGCCCCGGAAGAGGCGTGATGCCTCCTCCGGTAGTTTGAATAACCCTTTCACCAATGCCTGAAGTCCCAGAGCAGACCACCTTAAGCTTCCCCCGGACTACATTATTTCATTCGTAACCTGCGCAGTAACATCCCGGGATAAATCCCTGCAGTCAGGCAATGATCTTTTCCCTTCTAAGGAAGGTGTCCAGGCTATCCGCAATATCGAAGCATCGCGTCAGTTCCGATGGATCGTTGTGGAACCTGGACTCCTCTTTATGCGCATTACACTCAAAGCCCGATAGATTGACCTCCTCAAAATGCTTGTTGATGGATTTGCACTGCTCGTACAGGTCGTCAATGGTCTTGTCTTCCCCTGGATTAATGGAGTTGAGCAGCAGGAAGCCGGTCAGATATTTTTCAATGGCAATATGGGCATTGCTACACACCAGAGAGCGCACCACATCTTCTTCGGGCCTGCATAACTCGTCATTGGCTTCCCTTAATTTTTGGATAGCTTCCTGAAACAGTTTATCGGCTGTGTCTTTCATCAGTAACAAATTTTATGTTCTAGCCTTTACCTGGTATCTGTCAGCGAGATATTTCGGTACATACTCAAATGTTTCTGAACAATTCCAAGCGTTCCCAGCGGTTATCCACTTCTTCCTGGGCTTGTTTCAACAACTCTTCCCCCAATTCGGCATTTTCTTTGGCCACCCTTTTAAACCGGGTCTCATTGTACATGAATTCCTCAATGGGAAGACTGGGCTGCTTGGAGTCCAATTTGAACTTCTTCCCTTTTGGTTTGGAGGGATCAAATCTGAAAAGCGGCCAATATCCGGTCTCAACGGCCTTTTCTTGTTGCACTGCCCCTGATTTCAGGTCATAGCCATGCTCACCGCAATGGGAATAGGCAACGATGAGGGAAGGTCCGGGATAAGCGGCAGCTTCTTCAATCGCCTTTAGGGTCTGCATGTCCTTGGCCCCCATGGCTACCTGGGCAACATAGACATTCTCATAGGAGATGGCCTGCAGGGCCAGACTTTTTTTGCCCGTTCTTTTTCCGGAGACAGAAAATTTGGCACTGGCGCCCAAGGGAGTGGCCTTGGAGGTTTGTCCGCCCGTATTGGAATACACTTCTGTATCTAGGACCATCACATTGATATCCTCCCCGGAGGCCAGGACGTGATCCAGGCCGCCATAACCAATATCATAGGCCCATCCATCACCACCGACGATCCACACGGCCTTTCTTCTGAGATATTCCGAGAGGCGACTCAATTTTTTTGCATTCGGATCCTCACTCGAGTCCAAAAGCACCCTGAGCTTATCCAGGTCCTTAAACTTCTGGCTGCGTTCCAGCTCCGTGCTTTCGGGGTTGGTCAGGATGGCATCGACCAGGGCGTCTCCCACTAATGGGCGTATGGATTTGAGCAAACTGACGGCTATTTCCTGTTTTTTATTCAGCGCCAGTTTCATTCCAAAGCCGAATTCGGCGTTGTCTTCGAACAGGGAGTTCGCCCAGGCGGGCCCCCTGCCCTCCTTGTTGGTCTTGTATGGCGTGGTGGGCAAATTACCGCCGTAAATGGACGAACAACCTGTCGCATTTGCGATCATAATGCTATCCCCGTAGAGCTGGGTCAGCATTTTGATATATGGGGTTTCTCCACACCCGGAACAGGCGCCTGAGAATTCAAATAGCGGTTCCAGGAACTGGGATCCCTTGACATTGGTGATCTGCAGGGCCGTCCGATCGTAATCAGGCAGATTGATAAAGTAGTCCCAATTGACATTTTCATCGGTTTCTACCTCGAGCTTCTTGTGCATGTTGATGGACTTGAAGTTCTCGATTTCTTTGCTTTCAGCAGGGCAGACGGCAACACAGAGGTCGCAACCCGTACAATCCTCTGGTGACACCTGAAGGATGTAAGACTCGGAATCCTTGTCAAAAGGCCTTCCCTTGGCGGGCACGGCCTTGAGGGATGCCGGGGCATCGGCCAGTTGGTCGTTGGACACTACCTTGGCCCGGATGGCTGCATGCGGGCAGATGGCCACGCATTTATTGCACTGGGTGCAGAGGCCTTCATCATCCCAAACGGGAATAAAATCAGCGATCCCTCTTTTTTCGTATTGGGAGGTGCCCGTTGGGAAGGTGCCATCCACTGCAAATGCGCTGACAGGCAGCTCGTCCCCCTTGCCAGCGAGTATTTTGCCCAATACTTCCCTGACAAAGGGATCATTGGTCCCTGTCATCATTTCCTTCAGTTCCCTGTTGTTGGTAATCTGCCTGGGATAATCCACTTTCTGGAGATTTTCCAGGGAAGCATCCACGGCATTGAAGTTCATCTGGACGATCTTATCTCCCTTATGCGAATAGGTCTTAACGATCGCATCCTTGATTCGCTGGATGGCCTCCTCTTTGGGTAGGATGCCTGATATTGCGAAGAAGCAGGTTTGCAATACCGTATTGGTCCTTTTGCCCAGGTTGGCCTCCTGTGCTACCCTGGAAGCATCCACAACATAGAAATCCAGTTGGTTTTCCACGATTTCCTCCTGCATCTTCCTGGGCAACTGATCCCAGATTTCCGTATTGGAATACGGGGCATTCAAAAGAAACGTTCCTCCTTTTTTTACATTTTTAAGGATATCGTACTTGTCGATGAAATTGAACTGGTGACAGGCAATAAAATCCGCCTTGTGGATCAGGTAAGTGGAATAGATCGGCTTTGGTCCGAAACGCAGGTGGGAAACTGTTTGAGCCCCGGCCTTTTTGGAATCATAGACAAAGTATCCCTGTACGTAGTTATCGGTGGTTTCCCCAATGATCTTGATAGAATTCTTGTTGGCTCCCACCGTACCGTCGGAACCCAAACCGTAGAACATACAATTGAAGGTGGTTTTGACCGTTTCCAGCCGATCCCCCACTTCAAGGCTTTTGTAAGAGACATCGTCATTGATTCCAATGGTAAAGTGGTTCTTGGGCTTGGGCTTATCCAATTCGTCAAATACGGCCTTGACCATGGCGGGGTCAAATTCCTTGCTGGACAGCCCATACCGTCCACCAATGATCTGGGGCATTTCCCGATCACTTTCCATAAAAGCGGAAACCACATCCAGGTAAAGCGGTTCTCCGGTACTTCCTGGCTCTTTGGTCCTGTCCAGCACGGCTACCTTCTTCACGGTTTCAGGAAGTGCGTCTATAAAATGGTCGATGGAGAAAGGTCGATAGAGCCGAACAATCAGGGCTCCCACTTTTTCCCCGTTCTTGACCATGGTATCTACCGCTTCCATGACCGGTCCCTGTCCGGAGCCCATGATAACCGCTATTTTTTCGGCTTCCGGGTGTCCCAGGTAATAGAAAAGGCTGTACCGCCTTCCGGTGTGCTTATAGAATTCATCCATGGTATCCTGCACGATGCCCGGCACTTTCTCGTAATAGGTGTTCGCAGCTTCCCTGGCCTGGAAGAACACATCGGGGTTCTGGGAAGTTCCCCGAATGACCGGATGGTCGGGATCAAGGGATCTTTTCTTATGGGCCATGATTTCCTCTTCCGGCATCATTGCCGTGATGACCTCGTCGGGAATCACATCGATCTTGGAAATCTCATGGGAAGTCCTGAACCCGTCGAAGATGTTCATAAAAGGCACCCTGGATTTCAGGGTAGCCACCTGTGTGATCAACGCAAAGTCCATCGCCTCCTGTACCGAGCCTCCGAAGAGCATGGAAAAGCCGGTCTGCCTGGCAGCCATGACATCAGAATGATCTGCGAAAATGGAAAGCGCATGTGTAGCTACCGTTCTGGCTGCAATATGGATGACGCCAGGCAATAATTCCCCTGCGATCTTATACATGTTGGGAATCATCAGCAACAATCCCTGGGAGGCGGTGAACGTCGTGGTAAGCGCACCCCCCTGCAAGGAACCATGCACGGCTCCGGCCGCACCCCCCTCGCTTTGCATCTCCACTATTTTGGGTACGTTACCCCAAATATTCTTCTCGCCCTTTGCGCTGAAAACATCTACGTGTTCGCCCATGGGGGAGGCGGGGGTTATGGGATAAATGGCACAAACCTCATTGGTTTTATGGGCAATTCTGGCTACGGCTTCATTTGCATCGCAAATAAGCTTCGGGAATGTTTTTTTCATGGCGGATAATTTGTAATCGTATGCTGTGTCGGCGGAATGAACCCCAAAGGATTCAATACTCCTTAATTCAGTGTCTTGTTTCTAATCAATCTCAATGTACATGCTCTAAGGCACTCATAACATGATATTTATCATCGGAACGGATTCGTCACACTCCGTGTAACCGAGTGCCCTTCCCGTGCAATAGCTCCGGATTACGTAAGGTCTTTTCTCGTATTTTCCGGACGATAAATCATTCGGCGTAAAGCCAGGCTTTCTTGCTCAGCAACTGCTCCTCGGTCTCCACATGCTCTTCATCAGGCACGCAGCAATCTACCGGGCAAACAGAGGCACACTGGGGTTCATCGTGAAATCCCTTGCATTCTGTACACTTATCAGGGACAATGAAATAGAATTCATCAGAGATCGGATCGTTTTCGCCATCGGCGTCAACTTCAGCTCCTGTGGATGGCAAAGTAACGGTTCCGCTAAGTTCGGTTTCATCTGAATAAGACCACTCCTCTCCGGGTTCGTAGATCGCATTGTTGGGACACTCTGAAATACAGGCATCACAGTTGATGCATTCATCGGTAATAATGATAGCCATTGCTCTAGATTTTATATATTAAAAGCTAAAGTTAGGGGTCATTCCCGGCTCTTTTAATGATATTAATCAGGAAACGTTCAGCTGGGGCAGGGTATATTTAGGGCTACCGATTAAAATGGGTGATCTAATAATTCTAAGTTGTTGTATTGATGATAAATCTGGAAGACCAATCGCATGATATTAAGGCACTGGAGGCTGTAGTAGTTAGGTTTGTGGGGGATTCCGGGGATGGAATGCAGCTGACCGGAACCCAGTTCTCTGATACTTCCGCCATGTTTGGCAATGACGTGGCGACCTTTCCGAACTATCCTTCCGAGATCCGGGCACCTCAGGGCAGCCTGTACGGGGTTTCCGGGTTTCAGGTGCACATCGGAAGTATCGAAGTCAGTACCCCCGGCGACAATGTGGACTTGCTGGTAGCCATGAATCCCGCAGCCCTGAAGACCAACCTGTATGCCGTCAAACCAGGCCAAACGATCATTGTGGATACCGACGCTTTTACCAAAAAAAACCTGGATAAGGCAGAATATGAAACGAACCCCCTTGAAGATGGAAGCCTGGAGAATTACCGGGTGATCGAAGTGGCGATGACCTCGCTGACCAAGGAAGCCCTGAAAGACATGAAGGGCCTGGAAAACAAAACGATCAACAGGAGCAAGAATATGTTTGCCCTGGGGATGGTTTACTGGATGTATCACCGGGCCCCGGACCACACCATTGATTTTTTCAATAAGAAGTTCAAGAAGAACCCCTCTCTTATTGAAGCCAACACCAAGGTGCTCAATGCAGGCTACTACTATTCTGAAACGCTGGAGCTGATCCCAAACACCTATAATATTGCTCCTGCCAAAATGCCGGCGGGGACCTACCGGGTAATTATGGGAAATACCGCAACGGCCTGGGGATTTCTGGCTGCCGCAGAGAAGTCCGGACTTGAATTGTTTTTGGGTTCTTACCCCATTACCCCCGCATCGGATATTCTGCACGAACTGGTCAAACACAAGCATTTTGGCGTGAAGACCCTGCAGGCCGAAGACGAAATCGCAGGGATTACCTCGGCAATAGGGGCCTCATTTGCAGGCGACCTGGCCATTACTACGACTTCAGGCCCCGGACTGGCCCTTAAAGGGGAAGCCCTGGGGCTGGCCATGATGGTCGAATTGCCCCTGGTGGTGGTGGATGTGCAGCGGGGAGGGCCTTCTACCGGATTGCCGACCAAGACAGAACAGTCTGACCTCTTGCAGGCCATGTACGGAAGGAATGGGGAAAGCCCCCTGATCGTTATCGCAGCGAGTACTCCGGCCAATTGTTTCCATTACGCCTATCATGCGGCCAAGCTGACTTTGGAGCATATGACTCCTGTGGTTTTGTTGACTGATGGATACATTGCCAACGGTTCCGCCCCGTGGCGAATTCGATCTGTGGGAGATATGCCGGAAATAAATAGTCGCCTCATGAAAGAAGGGACCGAATCCTGGCACCCCTATGACCGGGACCCGGAAACCCTGGCCCGGTCATGGGCCATACCCGGAACGGCAGGCCTGGAACACCGTGTCGGGGGGTTGGAGAAAGACAGTACCACAGGGGATGTATCCTACGTTCCCGAGAACCATGAAGAGATGACCCGGGTCCGGGCTGAGAAGATCAAACGGGTCGAACAGTACATACCCGAAATAGAGCCTGAGTTCACCCAGTCCGGGGAACTGCTGGTCATAGGATGGGGGGGCACCTATGGCGCCCTGCATACGGCCGTAAAGCAACTAAACTCTGAAGGACATTCGAACATTGGATTTGCCCATTTCCACTATCTCAACCCCCTTCCCAGGAACACGGAGGAAGTCCTGGGCAACTTTAAAAAACTGCTGGTCTGCGAATTGAACAACGGCCAATTTGCAAGTGTTCTAAAGATCAATTTCAGTGCATTCGAGTTTTTGCAGTACAATAAGATCCAGGGACTCCCCTTTGGGAATGATGAACTGGTCCAGGAATTCAAACAATATTTAGGATAGCTATGGAACCTACAGTGAATAAATACACATTTAAGGATTTTGTCAGCGACCAGGAAGTCAGGTGGTGTCCGGGCTGCGATGACTACGTAATCCTGCGGGCGATGCAAAAGGCACTCCCGGAGATGGGCGTCAAGAAAGAAGACGTGGTCTTTATTTCAGGTATTGGTTGCTCCTCCCGCTTTCCTTACTATATGGATACTTTTGGAATGCACGGGATACATGGGAGGGCACCGGCCATTGCTTCCGGGGTCAAACTGGCGAACCCGGATCTCAGTGTCTGGGTCATTACGGGTGACGGCGACAGCCTTGCCATAGGGGGCAATCATTTTATACATGTGCTCAGGCGGAACTTGGACCTGAATATGATCTTGTTCAACAACAAGATCTATGGCCTGACCAAAGGGCAGTTTTCGCCTACTTCGTCCGTAGGTCAGAAAACAAAGTCTTCGCCCTTTGGAAATACCCAGCCACCGTTTTCCGCAGGTGAACTGGCCCTGGGCGCACAGGCGCGTTTCTTTGCCAGGGTAGGAGGGAATACCCCTAAGGAAATGACCCAGATCTTTATAGAGGCTGAGCAATTCAAGGGTACGGCCCTTATCGAGGTGCTGCAGAATTGCGTGATTTTCAATCATGGCTGCTTTGCGGAATTCACCGATAAGGCGGTTAGGGAGGACAAACAACTGCACGTGGAACACGGACAACCCATGATCTTCGGAAAAAACAGGGATAGGGGATTGATCCTCGAAGGGCTCAAGCTACGGACAGTCATCCTGGGAGAAAATGGCATTTCAGAGGGGGATATCCTGGTCCACAACGCCCATGAGCCGGATCCAACCCTGCATCAGATGCTGGTTCGCCTGCAGGATCCGCTGGTTACTGGGGTCATCAGAAGTTTTCAGGATGTAACCCTGGAGGAACGGGAAGAAGCACTTACCCGGCAGGTTATGGAACGCTCCAGGTTTTCCAGGACCGATGACCTTTTTTACTCCGGTCAGACCTATGAGGTTATTTGATCGGAGCCCAGCCATGAAAGGGCTGCTTATACCAGGCCGGCAAAACCTAAAAAGGCCAGCGAAAGCAACCCGGCCACCAGCAAATTGATCGGTACCCCCTTCATCCCTTCGGGCAGGTCTGCCAGTTCGAGAAATTCCCGGATACTGGCAAAAACAATCAGGGCAAGGCCAAAGCCCACGGAACTGGAAAAAGCAAAGAAAACGGCTTTTAACAAGGTTCCATTTTCAAGCCCCAGTGCCAGGATGGCAACCCCCAAAACAGCGCAATTGGTAGTGATCAAAGGGAGGAAAACTCCCAGTGCCTGATATAGGGGAGGGCTTACTTTCTTCAGGATGATCTCAACCATCTGCACCAGCGCAGCGATGACCAAAATAAAAGTGATGGTCCTCAGGTAATCCAACCCCATAGGTGCCAGGATATACTGGTGCAGCATATAGGTAACCATTGTGGCGATGGTCATCACGAACATCACGGCCCCGGTCATGCCCACCGAAGTGGATACCTTGTTCGATACCCCCAGGAAGGGACAGATACCCAGGAATTGGGCCAAGACAATATTGTTGACAAAAACAGCCCCGATAAAAATGATAAAGAATTCCATGTCAAGCCGTTTTATGGGTTAGTTTATTAAAGGCCATGGCCAGATAAGCCAGGGCAATAAAGGCTCCGGGAGGAAGAATAAAAAGGATCAGGGTGTTGGCATCTTCAGCGATAAAGCTGAATCCGAAAATACTTCCGCTGCCGAGTACTTCACGGGTGGCTCCCAAAGCCGTAAGGGCAATGGTAAATCCCACACCCATCCCCAACGCATCTACTACAGAACTGACAAGGTTGTTTTTGGAAGCGAAGGCCTCGGCCCGTCCCAGGATCAGGCAGTTTACGACAATAAGCGGGATGAAAATACCCAGCTGTTCATACAGGAATGGGATATATGCCTCCAGGACCATTTCCACGATGGTCACAAAGGAGGCGATAATTACAATGAATGCCGGGATCCGTACCTTATTGGGGATCTGTGATTTGATCAGGGAGACCACAATATTCGACATCAATAATACAAACAGTGTTGCCAAACCCATCCCAAGGCCGTTAAAAGCTGAAGAGGTTACCCCCAGGGCGGGGCACATCCCCAGCAACATCACAAACACAGGGTTCTCTTTTACGATACCCTTTAAGAAATTTTGCCGGTTGTCTATGGTATTGCTCATGGCATCTCTTTTTTGGACCCGGGTTTCAACGGCATTTGTGCTATATAAACATCATACGCCAGCTGAGTAGCTTCGGTAAACGCCCGGGTACTTATGGTGGCCCCTGCCAGGGCGTCTACTGCTCCTCCGTCTTTTTGAACCGCAAGATCGAAGGATGCTGGGTTCTTGCCTCTGAATTGCAGCAGGAACTTATCCCC